>WNGP01003190.1_pt1 | contig 13752 bp, 11 predicted proteins | sample 5407671 | NCBI WGS metagenome assembly WNGP01 (sample SAMN13153381, study PRJNA577476) | soil metagenome | isolation source: 40 cm soil or saprolite under Garry oak tree replicate 2 | place: USA:California | collected 2016-06-15 | reverse complement strand
CATCATCTCCGCCGGGTCCGCAGCCGCTTTCGCTGATGAACGCGATCCGCCCGGTCCGTGGGGCGATCTGGACGCAGGCGACCGCGACATCGAGTCGCGTCGACACGGCGGCAGTTATGGTCAGAGATATCGGGCTCGCGGGGCTCGCTGTGCAGTTCGGCGCGCCCCCGCTCACGTTCACGCTGTGGCTTCCGGCGCTTAGCCCGGTGATAGTCACCGTCCCGTTCACGGGAAGGGCCTGTCCCGCCCCTCCATCCACGCTCAAGGTGTAGGCGCCTGAACCGAAGTCGGCGCCGGTGGTGCTGGCAGTGACGACGAGGCTACCAGTGGTCGCGGCGCAGACGACCGAGAAGACGACATGGGCCGTGTCCCCCGCGACGACCTTCACCGAGCGCGGGTTGGCCACGCCAGCGGCGCCGCAGTTGGAGGCGAGTCCGGCGAGCAGGACGTTGTGGGGGCCGGCGCTGAGACCGGTGAAGGTCATGGTACCGTTCACCGGGATAGCCTGCCCCACGCCGCCGTCGATGGCGATCCTGTAGCCGTTCGTATCGAGCTCAACCCCCGTTGTCGTGACGCTCACCTGGACCGCGCCGATGACTGGCCCGACCGGCTGGTCGCCGCAGGCAGCTGCCACTGACCCCAAGATCACAACGCCGACGCTGAGCGCGCCTCGGAACGTTGCTCTAAACGGATGCCAATCCTTGCTCGTTGTCGACTCAACAGCTCGGACGAGTACCCACCACAAGACCCGTGTGTTCATATAACCTCCCATTCACAGAGAGACCGCCTTTGCCACCACGGGCACCAGGGTCAACGCGCGCGTGTGGTCCGGACGCCCGCGCCGCTACTTCTGTTCCTTGCCCTTCTCCCTCTGGTGCGTCTCGTCCCGGTCATTGTCTGCCACGTCCGGCCCGCGGAGCCGTGCGCGGGTGGTCACGTACAGGTCCCTCTTCCCAAAGCCGCCGGGCCGCTCCGAGAAGAAGTACAGCGTCGTGCCGTCGAAGGAGAGCGCGGGAGCGCCGTCAAAGGCGGGGCCGTTAATGGCCGGGCCGCCGAGCTGCTGGTTCACGAGATTCAGATTCACGGGCGGCGACCAGACGTCGCTCGTCGTGGCCCGCGTGGACACCCAAAGATCCTCGCTGCCGGCGGAATGCCCTACCACGTCGTCTCCCGGGCGTCCCGACGAGAGGAATATCTCGAGCCCGTCGCGCCTGATCGCCGTGCGCGTGTCCCGATAGGGGCTGCTGAGCTCCGGGACCAGGACGGGTGGGCCGAACGCGTCGTCGTCTCCGACTCGCGTGCTCGCGTAGATGTCCCAGCCCTGGTCGGAGGTCGGCGGATTGTTCTGCACGGTGAAGTAGAGCGTCGTCACGCCCGTCGCTTCGTCCTCGAAGTACGTCGGGCCAGCGTCGGCGAAGGCGCTGTTCACCACACAGCCGAGGTCCTCCGCCGGCTCCCAGCCGAAGTCGTCGTGCTTGTCGTCACGTCGAGCCACGAACAGGTCGGCCAGGCCGCACCCTCCCCGCCCCGTGCTGTGGAAGTACAGGTGATGACCATCCGGGGTGAACGCAGGGGCGAAATCATTCCCCGCGGAATTGATGTTGGGGCCCAGATTCGCGGGCGTCTGCCACGCGCATGCCGGGTCGTCCGCGTCAGTGCAGGCACGGTGTGACACCCAGATGTCCGTGCCGCCGAACCCTCCCGGACGGTCGGAGCTGATGTACAAGCTCAGGCCGTCCCTCGAGATCGCCGGATGCTGCTCGTTCGCGGCCGTGTTGATGACCGGGCCGAGGTTGACCGGTGTCCCCCACGGGCCGTACGCAGGCTGGTCTTCAGCGGCCGCGTCATCCGCGACGAGCTTCAAGCCGCCGGGGCCGAGCACGTGTTTGTCCGAACTGCACGCGTCGGCCACCGCGATGAGCGCGCAGAGCAGGGCGATTCTCTCGATCGGTTTCATCGGACCCCTCCTACGGTTGATTGCCAGCACCTGAATCAGCCGGTACGTTCTAGGCTGACAGTCAGTCTGAGCCGGACGCGTCACGCCACTGTGACTGGTGAGCGTCACGCGGGCCGTAACGGCGACCTAAGAGCCCTCCTATGATCGAGTTCCGGATGCTCGGGACTTTGAACCTGACGGGCGCCGGGGGGCGTGAGCTGCGGGTCCCCTTGGCTCAACCCCGGCGCCTGGCCCTGCTCGCTTATCTCGCCGCCGCAACCCCCCGGGGATTTCACAGGCGCGACAGCCTCCTGGGGCTCTTTTGGCCGGAGCTCGACCAAGCGCACGCACGCGCCGCCCTGCGCCAGGCGCTGCACGTGGTTCGGAACGCAATGGGAGCGAGCGTCGTAGCAAGCCGTGGGGATGAGGAGATCGGCCTCGACTTCAACACCGTTTGTTGCGACGTCGTGGCCTTCGACCAGGCGATCGCTGGCGGACAGTTGAGCGAAGCGCTCGATCTGTACCGAGGCGATCTTCTCGAGGGATTCTTCATCACGGGCGCTCTGGCGTTCGAGCGCTGGTTGGAGGGCGAGCGCTCCCGGCTTCGGGAGACGGCGGGTCGTAGCGCGCGTGCGCTGGTCGAACAATGTGAGGCGAGTGGCGATGTCTCGGTCGCCGCGCACTGGGCCCGCCGTGCGCTGCGACTTGCACCCCTCGACGAACGATCGCTTCGCCGGCTGATCAAGCTACTCGACCAGCTCGGCGATCGGGCCAGCGCCGTGCAGGTGTATGATGAGTTCGCGACGCGGCTCGCCGCCGAGTTCGACGCGCAGCCCGCCGCCGAGACCCAGGCGCTCCTCGCCGCGGTCCGCGCCCGGGGAACGGCCGCAGCACCGGCGGCGTTGCGCAGCGATGCGCCCGCGATCTCCATCGCCCACCGTCACACCGTTGGCCGCACCCGCGAGCGGGCCGCCTTGTTAGCGAGCTTCGAGTCCGCGGCAGCCGGCCATGGGCAGGTCGTGTGTGTGGCGGGTGAGCCGGGGATCGGTAAGACGACGCTTATCGAGGATTGCCTCGCCAACCTGTCCGCTCGCGGGCGCCCGTGTCAGGTCGCTCGCGGGCGTTGCTCCGAGCGGCTCGCGGGCACGGAAGCCTATCTCCCGCTGCTCGATGCGTTGCAATACCTCGCCCATGGCACTACGGGCGAGGCTGTAGCGAGGGCGATGAAACGCGCGGCGCCGACGTGGCACGCGCAATTCGCGCCCCCGCCCTCGTTGGGGGCTCCCGAACAAGACGTCGCCACGTCTCCAGCCCCCTCCCAGGCGCGGATGAAGCTCGAGCTGGCGGCATTTCTCGAGGAGGTGTGCGAAGCGTCGCCCTTGGTGCTCTTCTTCGACGACGTGCACTGGATCGATCCGTCCACCGTGGACCTGCTCGCCTACGTCGGCGGTCGCATCGCGTCGCTGCCGCTGCTGATCGTCCTCGCTTACCGCCCGTCAGAAATGCTGCTTGGGAAGAACGTGTTCTGGCCGATGAAGCTCGACCTCCAGACGCGCGGCGTGTGCCGGGAGATTGGCCTTGAGTTCCTCACGCAGGACGAGGTCGCGCAATACCTAGCGCTTGAGTTTCCTGGCCACGGCTTCTCCTCCGCCTTCCCTGCCGTGGTGCACGCCCGGACAGAGGGCAGTCCGCTCTTCATGGTGGATCTGCTCCGCTATCTGCGCGACCACGGCGCCATCGTGCAGATCGCGGGCGGTTGGGCTCTGGCGGGGTCGCTGCCGGACATTGAGCGCGGGATCCCCGAATCGATGCGCAGCATGATCGAGCGACAGCTCGGACAACTGGCACCCGCCGATCGTCGGTTGCTCGTCGTCGCGAGCGTACAAGGGCAGGAGTTTGACTCGGCCGTGGTCGCTAAAGCCCTCTCACGCGACCCGGCAGGAGTGGAAGAACGGCTGGAGAGGCTGGAGCACGTGCAGGCATTCATTCGGCCTCTCCCCCAGCGGGAGAGGCGCGGCAGGATGCAGAGCGTGCGATACCGGTTCGTGCACGGGCTGTACCAGAACGCTCTCTACGCGTCCCTCACGCCGACGCGGCGGATGTCACTGTCTGCAGCCGTCGCGCAGGCTCTGCTCGAGTTTCACGACGCGGACAGATCGGCGGTGGCCTCGGAGCTGGCGTTGCTGTACGAGACCGCGCGAGACGCCGAGCGAGCCGCCCGACACTTCCTCGTCGCCGCCGAAAACGCGGTCCGACTCTTCGCCGGGCGGGAGGCGACGGCGCTTGCGCAGCGGGGGCTCGACCTGGTCGGGACGCTGCCCGTCACGCCCGAGCGCGCCCGCCTCGAGCTCGCGCTCCAGATGACGCTCAGCGTTACGCTCACGGCGACGAAGGGCTGGGGAGCAACCGAGGTCGAGATGGCCTGGGTCAGAGCGCGCACTCTGTGCGAGCAGGTTGGCGAGACCTCCCAGCTGTTTCGCATCCTGGCAGGGCTGTGGCGGCTGAACCTGGTGCACGCACGACTCCGCGCCGCGCGGGAAATGGGGGACGAGTTGCTGCGCCTGGCCGTTTCACTCGAGGATCCCGCCCTGCAAGTGGAGGCCCACCATGCGCTCGCCTATTCGCTGAACCATAGCGGCGAGCACGTGGCCGCCCATGAGCACACAAGGCGCGGACTGGCGTTGTACGACCCGCGACACTTCCGCGCCAACTCGCTGCTCCTGACGCAAGACCCCGGAGTGGAGTGCCACACCCAATCGGCCCGGGCGCTCTGGGTGCTGGGATACCCTGAACAGGCGATGGAGAGCACGCGGAAGTCGTTCCTGTTGGCCCAGACGCTTGGGCAACCCAACAGCCTCGTGTGGGCACACCTCGCCGCCGGCACCCTGTACCAGCTTCTCCGGGACGTGCGCCAGTCCCTTGAGCAGTGGGACGCCGTGATCCGGCTCTCCGCCGAGCACGGCCTGGCGCAGCTGCTCCTGTGGGCGAAGCCGTGGCACGGGTGGACGCAGGTCAAGCTCGGCCGCCGCGCCGAGGGGATCGCGGAGATCCGTGAGGGGTTGGCGACGCTCCAGGTGATGGGAACGGAGGTGACACGCCCTCAATGCGGTGCCCTACTCGCTGAGAGCGTGGCAGAAGACGGCCGCGTTGAGGAAGGGTTGGCCATCATCGCAGAGGGGCTCGCGATGGTGGAGCGCACCGGCGCGGGGTACTACGAGGCGGAGCTGTACCGGCTGAACGGTGAGCTGCAGTTGATGCGCGGTGACGGCACGCGGCAGGGCGAGGCCGAAGCGTCGTTCCAGCGCGCCATCGAGCTCGCGCGCCAACGCTCGGCGAAGTCCTTCGAGCTGCGGGCCGTGACAAGCCTGTGCCGGCTTTGGCAGCGGCAGTCCCGAGACGCCGACGCCCGACGTTGCCTCGCCGAAACGTACGGCTGGTTCACCGAGGGATTCGACACCGCTGACCTGCGGGACGCCAAGGAGCTGCTCGAGCGGCTGTCCTGACCCCGGCGAGGAACGAGAGGCCCGGTGTTCGTCGGACATGAGTCCGGTTACTTCGCAGCGGCGCTCGCCGCCTCTTTGATCAGTTTGGCGACCGCTTTCGGATGCGAGATAAAGGGCGCGTGACTCGACTTGATCTCGGTCGTATGGGCGCCCATTCGGTTGGCCATGAATCGCTGAAGCTCCGGTTTGATGGCCTGATCTTCCTGGGCCACCAGATACCACGAGGGAATGGTCTTCCAAGCCGGGGTGTCGACCGACCCGCCAAAGGCCGCGCCGGCGATGGGTTTTTGTGTCGCGGCCATCACGCGCGCTTCCGCTAACGAAACGTCCTTAGCGTAGACGTCGTGAAACTTCGCACGGTCGATGTAGAGAAAGCCCGCCGCATCGGGCGGCGCGAGCGCCGCGCTGAACGCAGACGGCCCGTATTTGTCTAGCAACTCGCCGATCTTCTCCCGTGCGTCCGGCGCAAAGGCGGCCACATAGACGAGCGCCTTCACGTGGGGGTTGTCGGCCGCGGCACCTGTGATCACCGCGCCACCGTAGGAGTGTCCGACGGCGACGACGAAGCCCTTTTGGGCCTCGATCACTCGTTTGGTCGTAGCGACATCGTCGACGAAGGAGGTAAGCGGATTCTGCACGGCGATGACCGTGTAACCGTCCTGCTCCAGGAGCGGGATGACGTGTCGCCAGCCCGAGCCATCGGCGAACGCACCGTGGACGAGAACGATGGCAGCCTTGTCCCGGTTGTCCTTGGTATTCATTGTCGCTTCCTTGTGGGCCGTGCACGCGGTTCGCGTGCCCTTACCAGGCCGCGGGCTTCCTGATGATGGCGTGGGCGTCCTTCAACATCGTGGCAAACTGAGATGCCCTCAAGGCGGCAGGCCGGATTTGCTTCACAAGGTCGGTGATGAGCACGAGATCGTCCGTGCCGTGGGCCAGGTCGAGCACTTCGACCGCCATACGCTGAAGCGCCCGCGACAAGGCGCGGGCGTCCAGGATGGTGGTGCGTTCGGGCCGGCCCATCTCAGGCTCGGAAGGTAACCGGCGGCCCACCGAGCTCAGCGTGATAGCCGTCGACCTGTGCCCTCCCTCAGTGCGGTGTCAGCACGGAATTCCCCGACGCGTCTGCGGCGATCGTGAACGCCGCGACGCTCCGCCCGAGCTGTTGCCCGGCGTCGATGTCGAACCGGTAATGGATGCCGCCGTACATGCGCGATAGCCCCGCCTCGATGACCATGGCATCCAATTCCGCGCGCTGCTCGGGGAAGAAGGCGGTCAGCACTTCCGCGGCCGACGCGGAGGTGCAGCTGTGCCCCGAGGGATAGGACGGGTGGTTGGGTTTCCCGACCGCGGCGACGACCGTGATCCCAGGGTCCGCCTGCCACGGCCGGATGAACCAGTATGTCTCCTTCGCATCCCAGCAACCAACCTGGGCATCGGCCATCGTCGCGCTGAGCAGCGCGTAGAGATGCGTCGCCTCGCGCTCGGACAGACCGTGCTCAGTGATGCCGGCCGTCGCGCGCTGGAGCCAGAACCCCGGTGTGGTGGGCGTGCCCGCGCCTTGCGCCCAGAACGTGGCGATGCGGATCTGGTCTGCCGTACGGGTATCGGAGATCCCCCGGATTTCCGCGAGCGCAGCCGTGAATGTCGAGGACCCGAAGGCCGGCGGGGGTGCCGACCGGAATTGGCTCGCAGAAGTGAGGAACCAGGGGCGCACACCGGGCAACTGCCCGCCGGCGACCGTCGGGGGGGTCGTGTTGCTGATCCAGAACCCAGCGCCCACCGGGATGGTACCGGTGAACGGGTTGTCCCAGCCGTCCGTCTGGGCTCGGGTGACAATCTCGGCGCCGACGGCGCGACCGATCGCCTCTCCAGCGGCGAACGCGGGGTGCGGCTGCCCGGGGCCGGCGTTCGCTTGGGCGGTGACCATGTCCTCGAGCGCCGCGGCGTGGCCGGGGAACAGGTAGTTCAGCACGACGGCGGACGCGCCCGCGACAGCGCCGCGATCCGTTTCGAGTCGGCTCCGCCCGCCGCGCCCGATCCCGTTACCGGATACCCCGCCTTCGGCGTCTGTGCCGCCAGCGGAAGCTTCAGCCCGCTGCACCGCCAGATACTGTGCGACGCCGACGAAGGCGTACAAGCGACCTGCCGCGAAGGGGGCGATTCTGGCCTGCGCGAGGAGGGTTCCCGCGGTCGACTGCCAGTCCGGGCTCGCGAGCCCCTCGGTGTATGGCACGCCGGTGCGCGATGCGGAGAGAGGTGGGTTCAGGCCTGCCGGGTCGGCGTTGGGCCGACACGCCAAGAGCAAGAGCACGGCCGCGAGCGGCGTCGAGCGACATGAGAGCATCGAGTAGGGTCGCATGGGCTGCCTCCGAGCGTGGGGGACGGACGCATCACGCGACAACGCAACTCTCACCGGGGGAACCTGCCGACGCATGATGTCTCCGCACGAGACATTGTCTTGCCGATGGTCCGGCGATCTCGGGATCGGGGTGGCGTCAGCGACAGACGTCAGAGCGAAAGCGAGAGGGCCCGCGCGAGTGCGGGGCCATCGAGGGTGCGCGTCAATATGCGAAGCGGTATCGCCGAGCGCTAGACGGGTATTCCGTCAGCCGAACACCGGCGTCACCGGCGGATCGCCGCGCAGCACCGCCTGCACGTTCGCGACCGCGATCGCCGCCATGCGGGTGCGCGCCTCGCGCGTCGCGCTGCCGATGTGGGGCAGCAGCACCGTGCGCGGTGCGGCGCGGAGCCGCGGGTGGATCGCGGGCTCGTCCAGGTACACGTCGAGCCCGGCGGCGCCGAGCCGTCCTTCTTCGAGCGCGATGGCGAGCGCCTCCTCGCGCACCAGGTCCCCTCGCGCCGTGTTGATGAGGATGGCGCCGGGCTTCATCTGGCGTAGCGTGTCCGCGTTGATGATCCCCTTGGTCTCGGGAACGGACGGGGCATGGAGCGAGAGCACGTCGCTCTCGCTCAGCAGCCGGCCGAACTCGAGCCGCACGGCGCCAGTCTCCCGCTCGAACTCGGGTCGCGGGCTGCGCGCGGCGTAGACGATCCGCAGCCCGAACGGCACCGCCCGGCGGCCCACCGCCTGGCCGATGCGTCCGGCCCCGAACAGCCCGAGCGTCCGGCCCTTGAGCTCGATCCCGAGCAACTGCTCCGGGTGCCAGCCCGTCCACGTGCCGCTCTTCACGAGCTCGACCCCCTCCAGGACGCGCCGGGCGCACGCGAGGATCAGCGCCCAGGTGAGGTCGGCGGTCGCGTCGGTCAGGACGTCGGGGGTGTTCGTGACCTTGATGCCGCGCAGCTCGGCGGCCACGACGTCCACGTTGTCGTGCCCCACGGCGCAGTTCGCGATGATCTTGAGCTTGGGGAAGTGTTTGAGCTCGGTGCCGCCCACCCAGCGCGACAAGAGGGGCACGATCGCCACGTAGTCGCCCCGGGGCGTCGGCTGGTTCGCGGCGATCCAGGTGACGTCGAGCCCCGCCAGCTGGCCGGGCTGGAGCAGGCTCTGCAGCTCGGCGGCGACGAGGACGGGGTGACCCACTACCTCCTCATCTGCGCCCGGCGAATCGAGTCATCCACGGCGATCGCCCGCGCGGGGCTCCACTTGTAGTACAGCTGGAGACAGGCCCCGGCCTGCATGTCGCGCCGGTGCGCGCAGCTCGCGATTTCCTGCCGGTGCTTGGAGCCGTTGGTGAGCCACGTCGAGTCTTCGGTCGCCCGGGCGCGCGGCTCGGCCCACCCGAACCCCAGCAAGCAGCCGGTCATGTCACCCGACGGGTCGGCGGCGCACTGCCGGACCTCTTTGGAATGCCGCACCGCGTCGGCCCGCCACCCCGAATCGGCCTTGAACTGCGCGATACTATCCTGCTCGAACTGAAACGGCTGCGCGTACGCGAGCGCTTCCCTTTTCTTCCACTTGTATTGCAGCACGAGGCAGTTCGCCGCGCCGGGCGCATCCATGGTGATGGCGCTGCAGGCACGGACCTCCACGAGTTTCTTCGCTTCGGACTTGCACGCCAGCGTCACAAGCGCCAGACAAACGGTGATCCGCGCGAAGAGCCGGATGCTGATGCGCGAAGTCAAGCCAGCCTCCTTGGTGGGCGGGATCAGTGCGCATATGTGGAGCCGCGGACCGCGGGCGCCGGTGACCACCATCACACTAGTCACCGTAGATCACGGTCCCGACGATGATCTCCTTCACAACGCCGCCCCCTATGCGGACTACCATTCCCTGCCAGTTCGTGGGAGCGGTCGAGCGAGCGAACAGCCAGCGTGTGGCGTCGCTGTGGCTCTGGCGAGGCCAGGCGTAGAGTTCCACAACACGCTCGGCGGGGTCACCGATGCGGAGCCCGCGTCGCGTAGGAACGGATCGCCCGGTGATCCGGGCCATGAAGAGGCTCCCGGAGCGGAACGTCAACGTGAGATCGTGGAACTCCCAGTCGACGACCGGCAGTTCGCCGTCATTATAGAGGCGGTACGCGCGAGTCGACCTCGGAGAACCGAGTGCCCGGACCGCCTGCGCGCTGTCCGTTGCTGGTCCAAGACCCGCTACCACCAAGTCCGAGTCTGCCAGCTGGTATCGGGATGCAACGGAAGGAGCGTCCGGCGAGCCGTCGGCGACTGGCCGCGCGCCATCTGGCCTGCTGCGCGGACGGCGCGCTCCCTCGCCACCGCACTCGGACACCGCGGCGAGCAGGAGCAGCGCGAGCGCGGGCTGCGCCGCGCCGAACCGAAGCCAGCATCCGTTCATACGGACAGGGTGGGATTCGAACCCACGGTACCCTTGCGGGCACACCGGTTTTCGAGACCGGCCGTTTCAACCGCTCACGCACCTGTCCAACACCTAGGCGGGTAGACGGCGAGACGGGTAGACGGGTCGTAGAAGCTCGGTCTCTGGTCACGCCTACCCGTCTACCCGTCTGCCCGTCTCTCCGTCTAGTCGTTACGGATAGGGTGGGATTCGAACCCACGAAACGGTTACCCGTTTACACGCTCTCCAGGCGTGTGCCTTCAGCCGCTCGGCCACCTATCCCGAACTACTAGACGCACAGACGCATAGACGCACAGACGCGTAGTAAATACATAGGGCTGCTCGGTTTCGCCACGGGCCACACCGCGGGTGAACCCCAACGGCCCTCGGCCGCGTATCATCTGAACGTTCCGAGCGAGCCCCGATCTTGAACCCAAGGAGGTAGGTGTGAACAAGCTGCCGACGAAGCGCGAGCCCCCCGAGCCCGCCGAGGTGGAAGACACGCCCACGTGGCGCGACTTGGGTGAGCGCATCCGCGACCTGCTGAAAGACGCCCTGCGGGAAGGCAAAGCGCTCGAGCGCGACCTCGAGCCGAGGCTGCTCCCCTCGCTCAAGCGCCTGAAGGTCGAGATCGAGAAGTTGATCGCCAAGCTCGAGCAGCGGGCGGGGATGGGGAAACCCGAGCCCTAGAGCGGCTCGAACCGCGCCGTGAAGTGCCGCAGCCACGGCGCCTGCTCGACGATGCGCACACCGCGGATCTGCTGCTTGCGCCGCGCGACCTCGGCGATCACCTCGGCGACGTAATCAACGTGGCTCTGGGTGTAGGTGCGGCGCGGCACCGCGAGCCGCACCAGCTCCATCGGCGCCGGGGCCTCGCCGCCGTCCGGGCGCGGCCTGCCGAACATCACCGAGCCGATCTCCACGCCGCGCACGCCGCCCGCCCGGTATATCTCCACGGCGAGCGCCTGCGCGGGATACTCGGCCGGCGGGACGTGCGGCAACAGCGCCTTGGCGTCCAAATAGACCGCGTGCCCGCCCGGCGGCTGCACCACCGGCACCCCTGCCTGCTCCGCCTTCTCGGCGAGATACGCGGTGGAGCGGAGCCGGTACTTCAAATAGTCCTCGTCCAGCACTTCCGCGAGCCCCGTGGCCACCGCCTCGAGGTCGTAGCCCGCGAGCCCGCCGTAGGTGGGAAAGCCCTCCGTCAGGATCAGGAGGTTGCGGCACTCCCGCGCCACGTCGGGATCGTCCATCGCCAGAAAGCCCCCGATGTTCGCGAGACCATCCTTCTTGGCCGACATGGTGCAGCCGTCCGCGAGGGCAAACATCTCGCGCGCGATCTCCCGCGCCGGCCGAGCGCCGCAGCCGTCTTCCCGCAGCTTGATGAAGTAGGCGTTCTCGGCGAAGCGACACGCGTCGAGGTAGAGCGGGATGCCGTGCCGGTCGCACACCGCCCGCACCGCCCGCAGGTTGGCGAGGCTCACCGGCTGCCCGCCGCCCGAGTTGTTGGTCACCGTCACCATGACGAGCGGCACGCGGTCGCGGCCCACCTCGGCGATCGTCGCCTCGAGCGCCGCGACGTCCATGTTGCCCTTGAACGGGTGCTTCGCGGCGGGGACGCGACCTTCGGGAATCACCAGGTCGCGCGCTTCGGCGCCGCAGTACTCGATGTTGGCGCGCGTGGTGTCGAAGTGGGTGTTGTTGGGCACGACCTGACCCCGCTTCACCAGCACCGAGAACAGGATCCGCTCGGCTGCCCGGCCCTGATGGGTCGGGATGACTTCCTTGAATCCCGTGAGCCCCCGCACGCCGTCCTGAAACCGATAGAACGAGCGACTCCCGGCATACGACTCGTCGCCGTCCATCATCGCGGCCCATTGCCGGGACGACATAGCGCCGGTGCCGGAATCGGTGAGCAGGTCGATCAGGACCTCGTCGGCGTGGAGGCCGAAGAGGTTGTAGCCGGCGCGCTGGAGGGCCGCCTCGCGCTGGTCCGGCGTGGTGAAGCTGATCGCTTGTGTCGAGTGAATGCGAAACGGCTCGATGATCGTGCGGAAGGGCATGGCGACGGCCGGTGACAGGTTGGGAGAACCTAGCGCCTTTCCTGAAAGAACGCCTGCAGCAACTGGCCGCACCTGTCTTCCTCAACACCGCCGATCACCTCAAGCCGGTGATTCAGCCGCGGATGGCGCACGATGTCTCCCACGGAGCCGCACATCCCTGCCTTCTCGTCGTACGCCCCGAACACGAGCCGGCCGACCTTCGCCAGCACGATCGCCCCCGCGCACTGGGCGCACGGCTCGAGCGTGACGTACAGGGTGCAGTCGGTGAGACGGTCGGTCGCGAGGGCCCGCAGCGCTTGCTGGATCGCCAGCAGCTCGGCGTGGGCCGTGGGGTCGCGGCGGGAGACCGACTCGTTGTGGGCTCGCGCGACGACCACGCCGTCCCGAAACACCGCGGCGCCCACCGGGACTTCCCCGGCGGACGCCGCGCGACGGGCCTCCTCGAGCGCCGCCGCCATGCCCGCAAGGTCGGCGGCCGACGGCTTAGGCACGCACCGGCTCGGGGGCCGCCGCCGGGACGCGCTGGAACGTCAGGTGGGTCCCGTCCTTGGCCCGCTCGACCCGAACTCTGTCCCCCTCGGCGTACTGGCCTTCGAGCACGGCGAGCGCGATCGGGTTCTGGAGCAGCCGCTGGATGGCGCGCTTCAACGGCCGCGCCCCGTACACCGGGTCGTACCCGTCGGCGACGATCAGCTGCTTCGCGGCCGGCGTCACTTCCAGGCCGAGCTTGCGATCAGCCATGAGCTGCGCGAACCGCGCAATCTGCAGGTCCACGATCTTCCCGATGTCGTCGCTCGAAAGCGGCCGGAAAATGATCGTATCGTCCACGCGGTTCAGGAACTCGGGGCGGAACGTCTGGCGCAGCAGCTCGAGCACCTTGGTCTCCACCTGCTCCCAGTTCTCGGTGCCCATCTCGAGGATGTACGGCGACCCGATGTTCGACGTCATGATGAGCACGGTGTTCCGGAAATCGACCGTGCGACCCTGGGAGTCGGTGAGGCGCCCCTCGTCGAGGATCTGCAGCAGCACGTTGAAGACGTCGGGGTGCGCCTTCTCGATCTCGTCGAACAGCACCACCGCGTACGGCCGGCGGCGGATCGCCTCCGTCAGCTGGCCGCCCTCCTCGTAGCCGACGTAGCCGGGAGGCGCGCCGATCATCCGCGCCACCGCGTGCTTTTCCATGTACTCCGACATGTCGAGCCGCACCAGGGCCTTCTCGTCGTCGAACAGGAAATCGGCGAGGGCGCGCGCGGTCTCGGTCTTGCCGACGCCGGTGGGGCCGAGGAAGATGAACGAGCCGGTGGGGCGGTTCGGATCCTGGAGCCCCGCGCGGGCGCGGCGCACGGCGTTCGACACCGCGGCCAGGGCTTCGGGCTGGCCGATGACGCGCCGCCCCAGCTCCGCCTCGAGCCGTGTGAGCCGCTCGCGCTCCGACTCGAGCATCCGGGAGACCGGAATCCCCGTCCACTTGGCCACGATCTCGGCGATGTCCTC
>WNGP01016516.1_pt1 | contig 13755 bp, 15 predicted proteins | sample 5407671 | NCBI WGS metagenome assembly WNGP01 (sample SAMN13153381, study PRJNA577476) | soil metagenome | isolation source: 40 cm soil or saprolite under Garry oak tree replicate 2 | place: USA:California | collected 2016-06-15 | reverse complement strand
ACTCGGCAATCCTGCGTGTGGATGTGCGGAAACAGGTCCCTTTGACACCTGAGCAGCGCGATAGCTTCTTTCGGCTGGTGCAGGCCGGTTTCGCGGAGCGGCGCAAGCAACTCCATAATTCGCTCACACACCACCTGCATCAAAAAAATGAGGAGGTGCGCGCCTCTCTTATGGCTGCTAACATTGATCCCAGCCGCCGCGCCGAAACATTATCTATCGAGGATTGGTTACGTTTATGGCATGCCATGCGCTAATATAATTTGTAATGGATAGTAAAAATATGGAAGACGCTGAAACTCAGGACGCGCAAGAAGATCAATTAAAGCAAGAGCCGCAAACCTCGCCAGGAATGCAGACAACGCCAGATACCCTGGACACCGTCCAGGAGCAGTTTTGTGATACCTGTGGAGCGGCAAACCCACCTATGGCCCGCTTCTGTCAGAATTGCGCCACGCTGCTCCCATTCAAACATAGCACCGGTACGCTTGCCCAGCAGACGGTACTCGGCGGTCGCTACCAACTGCTCAGTTGCATTGGTCAGGGTGGTATGGGCGCGGTCTATAAAGCCGCCGATACCCGCTTCAACAATCGTCCCGTCGCCATCAAAGAAATGAGCAGCGCGGGCTTGCCCCCGGCTCGTTTACAGGAAGCCGAAGCTGCCTTTGAACACGAAGCGCACCTGCTGGCCGATCTGCTGCACCCCAACCTGCCGCGCATCTATGAGCATTTCACCGAAAATGAACGCTCCTACCTCGTCATGGACTTTATTGAAGGCCGGACGGTGGAGGAATATCTTGTTAAAATCGGCGGCGGCCCGCTTCCAGTAGACCAGGTTGTCCGATGGGCGCAACAACTCTGCGATGTGCTGAATTACCTGCATACACACCAGCCGCCGATTGTCTTCCGCGACCTGAAGCCCGCCAATGTGATGATGAGCGAGAGTGGGCATATTTTTCTGATCGACTTTGGCATCGCGCGTATCTTCAAGCCGGGCAAACAACACGACACCGTCGCGCTCGGCTCACCGGGCTATGCCGCGCCCGAACAATATGGCAAGGCGCAAAGCACTCCGCGCTCAGATATCTATAGTCTGGGAGCATTGTTGCATTACCTGCTGACCGGAATAGACCCCAGCGAGCAGCCATTTTTCTTCCGTCCCGCTTCTCAGGTCAACCCTGCCGTCAATCCCGCGCTTGAAGCTCTGCTGAAGCAAATGCTGGAGATGGATAGCGAGCGCAGGCCCGCCAGCGCCCAGGATGTCCTACAGGCTTTAGAACGCGCCACTACCAAAATGACGCCGACAACCCTGTCATCTATAACGACTGATCCCCTGCTCGACCAGGCCTATCGAGCATATACACAGAAACGCCTGGATGAGGCGATAGCTCTCTATAATCGAGCCTTGAAGAACAACAATACCAATCCGCTTGCCTGGCAGGGCTATGGCCTTGCCCAGGGCATGCGCGCTCAGCACTCGGAAGCGCTCACCTCCTTTGAATGCGCCCTGCAACTGGACCCATCACTCATCACCTCCTGGAATGGCAAGGGAACCGCTCTGAGCCGCCTGCGCCGTCACCAGGAAGCGCTGATCGCCTTTGAACGCGCCATCGAGCTGGACCCAAATAATGCCGCTTCGTGGAACGGCAAAGGCGCGACCCTCAATGCCCTGGGGAAACCCGCGCAGGCCCTGGACGCTTTTGAAATGGCGCTGCGTCTCGATCCGCAGTTAGTGCAGGCCTGGAATAATAAGGGACTGGTGCTCTACGAGATGGGTCGTTTCAAAGATGCGCAGAAAGCTTTCCAGGAAGCTCTCGACCTGGATAACAACAACGCCCATGCCGCATTTGGCAAAGGGCAGGCGCTCTATGCCCAGCGCAAGCTGAAACAGGCGCTGAGCATGTATGGGCAAGCCATTCGCATCGATGATACCTTCGCTGAGGCCTGGAACCGCCGCGGTAACGTGCTGGACGAGCTAGGTGACTACAAGGCTGCCCTGCAATCCTATGAACGCGCCTTACAACTGAATGCTCATCTCGCAGCAGCCTGGAACGGCAAAGCAGGTGTCCTGCGCCAGCTCGGACGCCACTTCGACGCCCTGAAAGCCTACAATCACGCGCTCGATATCGATCCGAAATTCGCGTTGGCCTGGAACGGCAAGGGCAACACCCTCTACAACCTGAAAAACTATGGTGAGTCACTTGCCGCCTACGAACGCGCCCTGCAGTATAACCTGCGCTTAACCACCGCCTGGCACAACAAATCGCTGGTACTCAATCGCTTAGGCCGCTACGATGAAGCCCTGCGCGCCGCCAATGAAGCCATTCGCCTGCGCCCCAACGATCCCGACCACTGGCTGCGTAAAGCCGACGCCCTCAAAGGCCTGCACCGCCGCCAGGAGGCCCGTTTCGCCGAAGCCCAGGCCATGCACCTGCGCAGCAACGCCCAGGCTTAACATGCATCAACCTGACGGAAAACGCACAGATGATCCCTCACCCGCCGTGGGATATCTACGCCCCAAAAATAAAGAATAGCGGGAACAGGATTCGAACCTGCGACCTCCGGGTTATGAGCCCGACGAGCTAACCACTGCTCTATCCCGCGTCGATATAGTGCCGTAACCAGGAAATTGGTAGCGGGGGGAGGATTCGAACCTCCGGCCTTTGGGTTATGAGCCCAACGAGCTAACCACTGCTCCACCCCGCGTCGGCCTGTATATCATACAACAGACTTTGCGGATTGTCAAATGACCATTTGTGCTAGCTGAAAGAACCTCTCAAGTACTCAAGTGAAATTGGAGGCTCACAAAATGCATTTTGTGAGCCTTCTTCGTTAGTTCTTACGCAGGGTGATGACCGTTGGAAGCAGATTCAGCAACATCACGCCCAGGGGAATAGTCACAACCAGCACAAAGAGCGCATACGCAGCCCATGCAAGAAGAAGCCCTGCCCACCAGCCAATGAACACAAAGTACACAGCGCGGATCAGGAAACTCACTTGTTGCGCTCCACCAATATTGATATTTGTTACCCCACCTGTGATGTTGATATTCACCTGTTGACTGGCAGGCTTCAGGGTGAGGACAGTTGGAAGCCGGTTCAGCATCAAGAGACCCACCGGCAGGCCAATAACAGTAAGAACAAGGAAATAGCCCATGTTTAGCCAGAACAAGCCTGCCCACCAGCCAATGAAGATGAAATACAAGGCTCGCATGAAAAGCCCATGCTCCTTTTGCTGGATGTTTACATTGACAATTTGTTGTGGCATCACCATGATTGGCTGCGCTGGTGGGTACATGCCTGGCTGTTGCATTTGAGGTGGGTATTGCTGGGGATAAGGCGGTGGTGGCAATGGTTGCAACGGTGGTTGCCATGTACCTTCAGCAGGTTGCTGTGATGGTGGTGGCGGCGTTTGCCATTGCGGACTGGATTGCTGTGGTGGGCCCGGATTGACCTGGTTGTGATGGCGGTTGGAATTGTGACACGAGGTCCCTCATTTCTGGTGGAGAAACAATAAGCAAGCATACAAATATAGAACATTACTACAAAAGTAAAACCTCAACAAGTATATACTTTTCGTAGAGTTTAATCAATAGGCAAATTAATCAACTACTATAGAAGAAAAAGTTCCAGGCAAAGATAGAGGGTTATCTATCTGTGATGAATTGGTAATGAAAACATGATAAATGAAAGGAGGTTAAGACAACTCAACCTTTGTGAGAAGACTCGCCCCTCCCTCCTCTCTCCACGTGAGAAAGGCACACCCACGAGGAAGGGAGGCATCTGGGAAGGATGTGAAGTGCACATCCCTTAACTGAAGAATATGGATTCTTAAGAGGAAGTCGAGAATTTCTTTAAATCCAGCACGATTGACGAACCAAAAAAGCTAGATTGGGCAAGATTACGGGAAGGATCGAGGCGGATATCGAATGCGCTATCCTCTCCCCTCTGGAATTGCGCCTGGTTGGTCACCACACCCGTAATGTGCCAGGCGCTCCCCTGCTGCTGCACAGCGGTCAATGGATTCTACTTCCCGTGTGGCTGCCAAGGTATCGCTGCCCGTAAATTTGAAGTTGTTACAGAAGCCCATCAGATCAAAAAAGAAAGGATCACTCTATTACTCATCATTTGACCAGTCCTCACGCGCTCGCGCTGACGTATCCTCTGCGTCGATGCCGAAGCGCTGGTTGCTCCGTTGTCCTTGTTGGGATTGAGCAAGTGCACTCAAGCTGTCGCGATAGTTGTCATTCAACCACACGAGCAGGTTGTACGTCTCATTAGCTGACAGTCTCATTCTCTGACCCATATCGTAAAGCGTGAGTACACCCGTTTGCTCGTCCAGTGCGGCTGTGTGATTTCCCAAATTCATCTGTTGGCTCATATCATCTCCTTTAATATAGCTGTTGATAGCAGTATATCAGAATTTTTGCCGAACAGTAGAAAAGTTTGCGGCCCTGGAAGCTTGTCTTATACTTGCCTCATGTGAGACTGCAGACGAGCACCGCAACAAGTATCAGCGCGCCACCTAGAATCTGGAACGGATTGAGCGCTTCCCCCAGGACGAGAATAGCCAGCCCAACACTTACGACAGGCTCCAGTGTGGAGAGAGTTGAGGCTTTGCTTGGTCCGACCCGCTCCAGACCTGCGAAGAACGTCACGATGGACAGCACCGTCGAGATCAGAGCAATGGCGACCACCGCTCCCCATCCTGGGAGAGTACTGGGGAAAACAGGGCCACGAACTGCGACAATGCCGATATACACCAGGGCTGCCGCTGTGATGACGATGGTCGAGGCTCCGATGGCACTGGCGTGCGGCATGAGACGACTGCCGACCAGAATGTACCCGGAATAGATGACCGCTGCCGCCAGCGCCAGCAGAATGCCGGGGAGACGCCCATTTCCTGTGGGTCCAATGGTGAGTACTGTTCCTCCGAGCGCGAGCATGAGCGCACCCAGCTTCAAGGGTGTGAGGCGTTCCTTGAAGAACCAGGCCGATAGCATGGTGACGATGGCCGGATACAAATAGAGGAGCAGCGAGACTAAACTCGCAGATGCCAGCGTTAACGCCGTAAAGTATGTCAGCGACTGACCGACATACCCGACTGCGCCCATCAGGATCAGGCCGAAGAGAGTACGTCCGCGAGGCAAGGGTGTCCTCCGAACTGCCACAATTGCGAGCATCACCATTGCAGCGATGACGTAGCGAAGCAGTAATATCGTGGGAGCATCGGCACCTGCACGGTAAGCGAGGCGCGTCAAGATTGGTAACACACCGAATGCAGCGGCTGATATGACGATGAGCAACACGCCCGTCCAACGACGGGAGACAATCGAACGGGTGTCTCCCTGTTCTACATGGATAGGTTCACGATATTCACGATTGATTCTGGGCATGTTCCTCACCTGCTGTAAAAAAATAGTTCGAGTACAGATACGGCTATCAAACTTCCATGCGCCTTTCGCCTGTTCCTGGATTCACCAGTTCGGCCACTCTTAAACGATGGAGGAGCAACGAATCGCTGCCCGTTTCAGGAAAGATACCATATTATTGCCGGGCTGAGAAAGATGATTCCGTCTCCTCACTTTCTCAACTTCACCTCAGCTTTTCCACAAGTCCAACTCAGAGAGCCGGGCTATAATTGTATTGGGCGAGTTAAAAGCGCGCAATCTTGAAAAAGATGCGTAAAAAGGACAGGGCTTGCGCTAAAAACCCCCGTAACGCGCGTCAAACCATCGGGTCAGCCCTTAGCCCTTTGCTTTCTTGAGAAAGCGAACTATGCCTGTGTGAGGGTATCCTTCAGTGAATGAAAAGAAAGGAACAGTTATGCCTGAACAAAGTGAACGCCATATTGCTCACCTTGAAACCCAGATCAAGAGCCTGAGTGGGCAGTTGTTGGATGTGGCCGACGGCTCGGCCTTCGATGAATTGCTCATACTCATGCGTCGGCCTGGATGGACAACTCCAGCAGAAATCCTGTTTGTGGATGGTATTGTTAACGTGATGCGGGAGCAAGTACAGTCCTTAGCCGGTCTTAAGCAGGTACTTCTCAGTGGAGGCCGTGCCGTCGAGCTTAATCCTCAGCCACTTCCTCCCAAAGCTGAATGACGAGAAAGGCAAGAAGGCCATTATCGGATCAAGTGCAGAGAGGGAGTCAAAGGCAGGTGAGTGATACTACTCACCTGCCTTTAATCGCGTCGTAAAGGCAGCAGTGAATTCCACTCCTGACAAGCATACCAGATTCGCCGTCGCTGGTTCAAACACCTGCACAGACCGCGTGGTGAATGTCGATTTGAGATGATCTACACAGAACCCTCATCACCCAGGAAGAAGTATAATATCTCTAACTGAGTCTGCCATCGGAAAGAAGTATTCATGACCGACCTGGAAAATATGGACGAACTAGAAGCCGACTATGGTCCACCAGCTCCATATGCAGAGCATCGTATCAGTGAACGGGTCACCTACCAACTGAAAGAGCATCGCTTCACTGGAACCATCGTCTATGTAGCTGCACCACGAGTGATTGCGGGCAAGCAGATTCCAACGACGTATGTAATCGTGCGTGATCATTACGATGGTATGCCAGATGAGGTGTGGCCGGGCGATATTTTGCAGATAGGGTGATAAAACCTATCTCAAGTCCTATCCGCAAAACGCATAGCGATCATCATCCGCTGGAGCTGGATTGCGCTCCTGGCAATCCGCCTCCTGGGCAAGATGCGTTCATCGGTTTCGATACGCCAGAGTCTGGACAAATCCTAAGGAGCCTCGCTCAAATAACATGAACCTCAGAGGGAGACTCTTGAGGTTTGATGGTGTAGTTCCACTCTCCGTGGAAAGGGTCTCTCACGAGATTGAGAGCGGCCAGTTCTTCATCCGTCACTTTTCTGCCGGTTGGGTAGGTATGGCTATCTTTGACCGCCGTCACGCTGAGTCCTTCCTGGGTCGTGGTGTGTGAAATCAGTTCAATGATCGTTTCCAGCGAACGAAGCGGTTTGCCTCGCCAGTTGATGGAAATGAAGGAGAACAGTCGGTGTTCGATCTTGTTCCACTTACTCGTGGCTTTTGGATAATGAGCAATGGTCACACAGAGGTGGGTCTCATTGGCCAACTGCTGCAGTGCTTTCTTCCACAAGCGGCTTCTGACCGCGTTTGAGCCACCCCCATCACAGGTGATCAGCAGTTCGTGCGCCTGAGGATACAACTGCTGGCCATAGAGTTCCCACCAGCGCCTAATGCTCTCCACGGCAAATTCGGCGGTTTCATGATCGATGCCCACATTGACAAAGCCACGGTTCTGCACCAGATCATAAATCCCATAAGGCACGGCTTTGCCATCGGCCAGCGAGAGATAGTCATACACATTGACGCTGGTCTCTTGCCCTTTGGCTTGCCACTCCCGTCCCTGGTTCTTAAAGGTGCCTAGCAACTCCTTCTTCTTACAATCCACCGAAATGATGGGCTTGCCTTGCTTCTCAAACTCCTGACACTGTCGATTGATGTGCGCAAACTGCTGATCTCGATCAGGATGCGACTCCCCTTCGATACGTTTCTTGTTGGCTCGCAGAGAAAACCCACGCCGATGCAGCAACCTGCGGATGGCTGTATCGGCAAGGCGATGCCCTTGCTTCTGCAGGGCTTCTTTGAGGTGGGCCACACTCTTGGTGGTCCACTGCAGATGGCTCATCGGATCTCCTTTGGGGTCCAGCAAGCCCTCCAGATCGGCCAGCAGCGTCCCATCGGTCTCCACCACCTTTTTCCTGCCACCCCCACCTTGACGTACTCTTGCTCCCGGCGTATAGAGCTCTCCGGCTTCGACTTCCCTGATCCCGTGCCGGATGGTATTTTTGGAGACTCCTGCCTCTCGGGCTACCTGGCGAGAAACTGTCTCCATTGCTTCTCATTTAAGAGGTGGCGCATCTGCTGATACTTCTGTGTCCTCTGTTCTTGCATCATGCTATGCAGTATGACACATTCTCTTTAAAAGGTCAAGTTATTTGGGCGAGCCTCCTAAGGGCGAGTCGAGACTGAATAGAGTTCCCACGCAATGCCATCCGGATCGTAGAAGCTGATGTACTTATCATGGGTCTCCGGGTCTTCTTCAACTCCATGGTTGCGTACCCCTGCCGCATCTAAATTCCGCTTCAGCCCTTCAAGCATGCTTACGTCTTCCACAGCCAGAGCAAGATGATCCAGACCGACTCGGAACGGATCGAAGTGATCATCTTTTGATGAGTACGCATCGGCCCCTTGCAGTCCAATCAGTAGTCCATATGCATTGATTAACACCACTCCATCTGTTTCCCTCACCAATTCGCATCCCAGTGTGTCAATATAGAAGCTTTTTGCCCGCGCGAGATCGGTGACTCTAAGACCAAGATGGCTCAAGCCATTGGCGTTCAACTTCATTGCAGGTTCCTTTCATTGCTATTACTGCTGGCAACTTCTGATTCTTGATCCATACACATCACAGCCTGAACACAAACTTGGCGCAGTGTACCACGCTCACATGCCTGTGTCAAAACATGAAGATGTTTTCTCAAGACAAATTACAGCCAGATCATGCCAGGATTTCAACAAATAAATGGACGTTCTCTGCAATACAAAAGCCTGATTGAACGCAAGAAAGAATTACAGGACGAGCTGAAGAAATTGAAGCCTGCTGCATATGTTACCTTGCTGCATTGCAAGCGTTTGATTTGTATATGGAGAAATATTTTAACACAGGAACACATATGCATTCGCGTGCCAACCCTTCTGATAATATATATTCAACTGTATCCACCGGTAATAACATGGGCGACAGCGCAGGGAATGAAGTCGGCACGGATATCTCATTGGAGAGGGTGCCAGGGCTTATTCCTCCTGGCAATCTGCTATCGACCAGGGCTTCCTGGCTCAAATGGTATGCCGCCCTCAAGCGCATTTTGCCTATCTACATTGGCATTCACCTGGCCATTTTTGTTATGAGTTGCCTCGCGTTTTTGTTTACCGTCAAAGATTTTTCATCGCAAAACATGCCCATCGCCACCTTGTGGCAACAGTGGCACTATTGGGATACAAGCAACTACCTGCACGTCGCACTGGGTGGCTATGTGACACTGCATCAGACGGCATTCTTCCCTTTGTACCCTTTGCTCGAACGGGCGTTGATGGTCATCACCCATGATCCTCTCGTTGCAGGCCTGATCATCTCGAACACTGCCGAACTGGTCATGTTCACCGTTCTCTACCGGCTGGTCGAAGAAGATTTCAATGGAGAACGTGCGTATCACGCTGTGCTTTACTTCGCAATCTTTCCCTCCGCTTTCTTTTTCTCGGCTGCTTACACTGAATCTCTGTTTCTTTGCTTATCCATCTTCAGCTTCTATCACATACGACATGGTCAGTGGTGGCTGGCTGGACTGTTCGGTTTTCTGGCCAGCCTGACGCGCCCGGATGGTATGTTCCTGCTGGTGCCATTCTGCTATGAATATCTCCGCCGTATCTGGCAACAGCAAGAGAAGCCCTCATGTTCGATCTTGTCTCGAGAGCAGATAATTAAACTCCTGAAGGCCATCCGTATCGATATACTCTCCGGCCTGTGTATTCCCGCTGGTATTGCCCTGTATGCCGCCTATTGTTATTATCAGTTTCATGACCCACTTGCCTTTGTGCATGCGCACGCCGACTGGGCCCGTTCACTGCACTTGCCCGGTTGGAGTATCCTAAAATCCATGCGGGAACTCGCTCGCGATGGATTCCTCAGCTTTCTAACGATGCGCAATCTGATTGATCTCGGGGCGGATTTGTTGGTACTTGCGCTGATTGTGCTGGGTTTTATTGGCCCGTGGAAGCTGCCTAAAAACCTGTGGGTTTATGGAATTTATGCAGCTCTTCCCTATATCTACTTCCAGCTCTTCCCCATAGGGGGGAGTATTCTCTATCCGCTAGAGTCAATGTCTCGCTTCGTCCTGGAGGTCTTCCCAGCCTTTATCGTGCTGGCCGGGATGAGCAAGTATCGCACGTTGCACCAGAGCTACTGTTTGGTTTCAGGCGCGATTCTCTTCTTCTTGCTGACGCAGTTCCTGACTGGACATTGGGTTGTGTGAAACTTCCTGTCTCCCACGACTACTCATCATTGCTCCGGTGCTGGCGAGCTTGCGTTTCTGCATCGATATCTACCTGCGGCTTGCCCTGCTCTTCCGTAATTGAGAGGTTCATCCCTAAGAACGGATCACTCGCCGTCTCATACAATGCAAGGATGCGCTGCACCAGGGCTCGGATGTCATCGGGCAACACCGCAGACTCTGCAACACTCCTGAAAGCAGCGAGCGTATAATCGCGGGCGAACTCCACCCGATACTTGCGGCCTGGTTTCGCGATAAGTTTCTCCAGGTCGGCAATAGACCCCTTTTCTAAAAGGTCCTTGAGTTCCTCATGGGTCCATGGTCGTTGTTCTGCCATCGTGGGTTACTCGCTTTCTTCGTCGCCGTCGCCTTGGTAGCTGAGGTAATGCTCGCTCAGCCTCAGCACGCAACCCGAAGGCAATTTATACAGCATATCAGGCGATGGCCGGTTGCTTTGTTTGTGTATAATGTGGCCTGGCTCTGGTTCGCTTACCAGCCTCTTGCGCTGTGTGCCAGGTGGTAAGCTAATGAAACACACCTCAGTTTGCCGGTTCACGCTCCCACCATCCGCTTGTATGCGGGTCACTGCCAGATCATCTATCCCTGTAACCGGAAACGAGACGGTACCGACGTTCTCAAATTCTAAGGGCATAAGACATGTATCCTCTCTACGGAAAAGTTCATACATATAAACATCGTGGGAATGCCTTAAATGTTGGTGTATGCAGACGTGTTTCCTCTGTCCAGTTCCTCGGATCAAGCTCCTCTTCAAACGAGAGGTTATCAAATGGGTCGCTCATAGTGCTACTCCTCGCCTCGTTGGCTTGTGTAACTTCTGCTCAATTTGCTTGACATAACTATTCCAGTATGACGCCCTCATTCGCGATTGCACTGTCCTTGATGTAGCGGAGCGGTGTCTGGATATTGCTCCATCCACCGGCTTGCTTCAGCCGCTCAAGAGGCGTGCCATGCCTGGCTGCGCGTATCACCCAGGAATGTCTACAATCATGCGGTGAGAGGCCACGTATGCCGACCAGCTCGCCCAGCATACGTACACGTTCCTGCACACTGATAATCGCCAGGCCAAAGAGTGATTCTTGTTTTCCCGCCAGCGTCGGCAGATAGGCGCGCGCTGCCTCATAGGTATCATTGGTCAGTCGGTCAGTCTGTGGCTCATCGGCTTTCGGACGATAGAAGGTGAGCGTTCGCCCGCGCAGGTGGATCTGGTTTCTCTTCAGAATGACCACTTCCCCTACTCGTAAGCCATGATCCAGCAAGAGGCACATTAAGAGCGCATCCCGCTTTGCCAGCGCGCCCGTATTGGGATGTTTGAGTTGATACAGCAGCTCCAGGGGAATATCAACGGCCTGGGCCTTCTTTGCGCCCACGCGGGTAGTCTCACGTCTCGCATCGATGTTGCGCGCCTGCTTGCGCTGTATGCCCTTGACGCCCTGGATATGGGTATGGGTGTCTACATCCAGGATGCCCATGTCATACGCCAGGTGGCAGTATGCCTTGACGGTGGCCAGTCTCACATTGATGGTACCGATTGAATAGCCTTGGAGCTTCTGCCATGCAATGAATGCTTCGAGCAGGCCCGCGCCTATCCCTTGCCATGAGTGCAGATCGTTGTAGAAGTCACCCGCCACTATGCCGATGCTGGAAAGGAATCGAGCGAATGTCAGCAGGTCTGTTTTTTGTCGCCTGATCGTCTCATCGCGCAGGCCCTCTTGATAGCGCGTCAACCTGGTCGCCCTCGCGAATTCATCGGCCAGTGCAGCAACACCGGCGAGGCCTGCCCCTCCTACCTGTATGATTGCCGTCTCATCGCTCATATTCTTCCTCTTGCTGGGCTGCCATGTTAGCTAAGTCCTTTCACTTTTGTTAGCTGGCATTGCATCAACAAATCAGTATAATGGATTATCTTACTTAATCCATTATACTCTTCATTTGCTCTAAATACAATCTGGTAAGACCCTTTTCGGGAAACTCTCGTTTCCGCATGTAACATGCTCACGTATAGATTGATAGGGACACATTTACTTCCTCTACGATGCCCAGGAAGAAAGCCATGATACACATCACTGCTTGTCCTGGTGTTCTTCTTACAGGGCCTGCGAGACGAACACCACGAATGTGGTGATTTCCTTATAACAATTAGTTGATCCCTGGCGTGTCCGATAAGTACCAGGCTGAATATCCTTTCCAACCTGGAATATCCCATCTCCAAACGTGATGAATGTGGGTGCAGGCGTGGTTGGTTTCTGCGTCGGTTGGCTTGTTGGCTGAGCCTGAGTTGTGGCTGTTGTGGTGATCAGTGCCCATGAGGATGCCTACCGTCGCGCTCAGGAAATCCATGCCGAGGGCTATATGCAGAAGCCCCTTGCATTTGCGAAGCTAATAGAACTAGTGAATACCCTGGTTGAGGCCTATGCTGCGCAACAGCGCGACGAGCAACGGCTGTAACCTCTGGTAATGCACGGCTTGCCTCGCATTTTTGCGGGTTTTGAGGTGTTGGACCGGATAACCTCTCGGCTGGTCAGGCATCTTGAGCTTTTACCTGAGGAAGGTAGCGAATACCTTTCGGATTATGAAGAGCAAATCAAGCGATTCATGTCACCTATCCAAAAACACTGCCCTCTCGCTTTCTCAGCTTATCGCAAATTTCAAATTGGACTGGGTATTAGTCGATTTCGCCAGAGATCATTCGTCGTTCTCTCAGAAGGGCAAAATTGAAGACTCTTCCCTAGTTTTTGAAGGAGACACACATGAGTCACTCCCATGAACAGATCTATCTACTCACGATTCGCGGCACCCTTGCACCCTCCTCGCTGGAGGCAGCGCGGCAAGTGCATAATCAGACCGCTGGAGCGCCCGATGGCGTCGCTGCGGCCAAGTCGCTTGGTGATTTGAGTCACATGGTCTATGTTCCAGTGAATAAGGAGTTGGCAGAACTCTTTATTATGGACCTGTGGACCAGCCCAAGTGGGCTCAACCAGTTCTTCTCCGATCCGCAGGTGCAGCAGGGAGCAGCCTTGATCTTCACACAGCGGGACCCGGTGGTATGGGAGCATGCGGAAGGGTTCTTCACCTACCACCTCCCAGCACCTACTGGGCACAATGACCGTTTCTTCGGACTGATTCGCGGACCAGTTGTGTCCCGTGAGCAGGCCCGCACCCTACTGAATCAGGTGACGAGTCAGAGTATTCACAAAGCCAGGGCAGCCGGGCATCTGTCCCATGACGTGTACTTCCGACTCGCTCAACCAGGCATGCCCGAGTCGCTCGAACTCTTCGCAGTCGATGCATGGAGCGATCTTGAGGGCATGAATCGGTACTACGACGACCCGGATTTCGGCCATGCCTTGGGAGGCCTCTTCACTGCTCAACCGGAGACCTTGTTGTTGAAGCACCCGGCAGGCGAATGGGTTGAGTGGTAGGACAACATCCCGGTTGCTTGAAAGGACGCAGGAAGGGCTTGCTCACTCTGCGTTCATTCAGGCCCTATACTACGTAAGGTGTCACCAGGACACAAGGATAGAAGCGCTCCGACAAAAAGACGCTCGTCCTTCGACGAGCATCCTCCTGCTATTATCCTCTTGGTAGCGGCGACAGGAATCGAACCTGTGACACAGGGCTTATGAGTC
>WNGP01009269.1_pt1 | contig 13758 bp, 10 predicted proteins | sample 5407671 | NCBI WGS metagenome assembly WNGP01 (sample SAMN13153381, study PRJNA577476) | soil metagenome | isolation source: 40 cm soil or saprolite under Garry oak tree replicate 2 | place: USA:California | collected 2016-06-15 | reverse complement strand
CATCCATGAAGGGAGGCCAGAGGGCGAATGAACTGTAGGGGCGGGGGCTGTTGGGATGATGGGTGGGGACGCTTGCGTCGCCCTTGGTGGGAAAGGCGCTCGTAAAGTCGCCTTTAGTCCCATTGAAAGGACGATGGGTAGGGACGCTTGCGTCGCCCTTGGGGAGGGGTTGGGCAAACGTTCGTAAGCTCATCAGGCAATCATAAACGAATCATCCATTCACTGTCATGCTGAGCGTCAGCGAAGGATCTCGTTGCCCATCACGCGAGATCCTTCGCTGACGCTCAGCATGACAATCCATTCCAGCCGCGTTCTGGCCAACCCGTACGAGACTCCTGAACGAATATATTGGAGTCAAAGGGGACGCTTACGTCGCCCTTGGTGCTGTTATACGTGGTACTATAATATAGACCATCTCGAATGAACAAAGGCCATCCCGAATAGCTGTGCTAAAGAATTACCGTGCAAAATGAGCGGTATGTGAGCGGTATTTTTGTTTTTTAGTACAATTTGTGCGAGTTTTAATACAATGACACAAACTACATCTACGCATGTCCAACAACAAAGCCAGGGGCAATCTCAATCACAGAAACAAGCATACATCCTCGCACTCGATATCGGCACCTCCTCGGTGCGCGCTTTGCTCTTCGATTCCAGCGGTACCGCTGTCCCACATGTGCTTGCCCAGCATACTTATACTCTCAGCACCTCAAACGATGGCGAAGTCTCGGTTGATGCCGATATGCTCGTGGATCTCGTTGCTCAAACCATAGATGAAGTTCTTGCCGTAGCAGGTCCTCTGGCCTCGCACATCAAAGCCGTGGCAACCGGCACGTTCTGGCATAGCCTGCTGGGAGTGGATGCCTCGGGATGTCCACTTATACCCTTACTCACCTGGGAAGACACTCGTCCTGGCAGCGCCGCTGCCGAACTTCGTGCGCAACTCGACGAGGATGCTATTCATACACGTACCGGTGCCAGAATTCATGCCAGTTACTGGCCAGCGAAACTACGTTGGCTCTCAACGACGCAACCAGAACTGTTCAAATATACTGCGCAATGGCTATCTTTTGGTGAGTACTTGCATCGCCAATTTTTAGGACGTTCGGTTTGTAGTCTCTCGATGGCCTCAGGCACCGGCATGCTCGTTACACGTACCCACTCTTGGGATTCGCATCTACGAGATGTACTTTGCATACGTGATGAACAATTGCCTACATTGGGTGATCTGCATAACAGCATAACTGGGCTGAAGCCGGAATTCGCGTCGCGATGGCCCGCGTTGCAAGATATTCCCTGGTTTCCGGCCATAGGTGACGGGGCCGCGGCTAATGTCGGATCAGGCTGCGCGACAGAAGAAAACTGGGCTATCACCATTGGTACTTCAAGTGCCATACGTGTGGTTGTTCCATCAGACATAATTCCACCCAAAGGACTCTGGCTGTATCTGCTCGATCAGAAGCGTGGCGTGCTAGGAGGAGCGCTGAGCGAAGGAGGAAATATATTCGCCTGGCTTGCATCAACTTTAAAGCTTCCCCCGCTCGTTGAGGCAGAATCGCTCGTCGCTGCTATGCCACCAGATGGGCATGGCCTGACAATACTCCCATTCCTATCGGGTGAGCGTAGCCCCGGTTGGCATAGCGAGGCAAGTATGGCTATCACCGGTATCAACTCACATACTTCGTCCATTACCCTCCTGAGGGCTACGCTCGAGTCACTGGCCTATCAACTGGCCGAAGTATACGACCAACTCAATATTGCCCTGGAAAAACAAGAAATCGCTCCCACACTGATTGGCAGTGGTGGAGCGATGCTCAGTTCCAGAACTCTTCAAGACATTGTTGCCGACACGCTGAACACACCTCTCTATCCCTTGCTCGAACGCGAAGCCTCGGCCCGTGGCGTCGCGCTCCTGGCACTAGAAGCGTCAGGCATCATTCACGACATATCCCATGTCCCTGTAGAACTCGAAGCACCTGTTCTACCAGATGAGGCACGCCACGCTATCTATGAAAATGCTGCCAGGAGACAACGAAAATTGTATCACACGCTGCTGGGTGAATAGATGGGTGCATTCCTACCCACTACTCATTCCCCGGTTTCTCCTTCATCCCTTTTCACTAACTTATCAAAATCGTCTGCAATTTCTTGAGCAAGGGTTGATAGCCCACGCGTGAATTCGCGCCCGGCGCTAAAGAAATGTTCCCTGGATTCTTCTGGCAAAATGTACACAGGTGCCATCGCCACGTGTACCCCTGCGCGAAATAGGCTGCGAAAGAACTGCTCAGAAGCCTGCCTGACTTCATCACGGTCAGATTTAAAGTCAGGAGTACCAGATGCTTGGGATGTTTTTGCCTGCTCTTCCTGTACCTGTTCTTCTTGCACAGTCTCTTCTTTCTTTTGTTTCGTATCTGCCATAAGTTTGCCTCCCTAAAAGTTCAAAATAGGTACTATAAATTTGTCCAACTGTTAGTATATACGATTACCCCGACGATTGTAGTATATACGATTATCATAGCTAATGCTATATCACAATTACCAATTTGACTCTGAAATATAATATACTTATGAAACTTGGCTTAAACTCAGCCTGGTTTGTTAGCACGTTCGTTATCCTGGTATAGTAAAGTTGAGTAAGCTCGATTGTACTGGAGAAAAAAGTGAACGCTGTAACGATCCCTTCTATTGACGAAACGACGTTTCGCGCTGACGTTGAATATATCGAGAAGCTTTGGCGGCGAACCCCGGTTGGCCAGCTTGATTTACCAGTAATTGACATAGGAAAGGGTCTACCCTTCGTCTTCGTACCTATTCTCGAGCACCTTGAATTCGTATATGCTCGACAGATACGCACGTTCAGCCAATCCAGGCGTGTCATTCTGTATCGGCGTAGGGAAACACGCACTCGACCTGTTGGGCTGTCTGAACGTGCTGAAGAACTACGTATCGTTCTCGACAGTCTTGGGCTGGCATGTGTTGATCTTATCGCTCATGGTGATGCGGCCATGGTGCTCTTCGAGTTCGCCGCCCGTTATCCACAACGTTGCCGCTCATTGATTATCATTGCTCAGGGCGCCGATTATCAGATTGCCCCCCATCCTCTGATCTGGCTTCTACACGAACTCTTCGAGCGCCTACCGGTCGAGCATTTCCTTCCCTCCTGGTTCTTAAGACATATCGTAATCAACTACATTGTCGCGTATCATTCAACATCTGATACTGATCTGACGTGTAGCTTACAACGAAGCTTGATCGAAGAGCAGTTTCGTAAGATCGCGCTCTGGCCATTTGTGTATAAGTTTTCGGTGCTACCGATCATTCACAACTACGATATGCGCGAGCGCTTAGATCAATTAACTATGCCCATTCTGCTGATAAATCGAGAAGATGATGTGCTCGCGCCTGAACCTGAAACGCGCTGGCTCTCCGAGCATTTACCCAACTGCGTTGGCTATCACGTCATCTCAGGTGGTGAGCGTTTCTTTATGTACTCACAAGCAAACATCGTGAACCAGCTCATAGAAGATTTTCTTAGTGTTGTATCTTACAATCATATGTAGCTTAAAGGAGTGCATCGACAATACTCCTGGAAACAAAGTACATCAACTATGATATTTCAGAAGCAAAAAAGGGTCGTAATCACTGGCCTCGGTGTTGTAGCGCCCAACGGAATCGGAAAAGAGGATTTCTGGCAGGCTTGTATCTCTGGCCGCTCAGGTGTTCGCCGCATCACTCGCTTTGATGCCAGCTTCTTGCCAACGCAGATTGCTGGTGAGGTAGTGGACTTTGATCCCGCGTCATTGGGTCTGACGAAAGAAGAAACCGATATCCTCGATCGAGGCACGCAATTTGCTGTTGCGGCAGCCAACCTTGCATTCCAGGATAGTGGCCTGTCCAGCCTTTTTAGTGAATCGGAGCGCAACTCCACGGGCGTGTATATGGCTACAGCCATGGCGTTCGCAGAGGAGGGCGAGAAACTCATGCTTCAGTTAATAGACCGCTCTACCCGTCCACCACTCGCTCTTACGCAAGACATTGACCCATCCACTCTATTCATGAGTTTCGCGACTGCTAGTGTCATCGCTGCGCATTTTCAACTTCATGGGCCGTCTACAGTCCTCTCGACTGGTTGTTCCGCTGGCGCAGATGCCATTGGACAGGCATTCTGGACCATCCAGGAAGGACGGGCCGATCGCATGCTTGCGGGTGGCTCCGATTCTGCTGTTACTAGTGCGGGTATCAACGTATTTTCCGTTATGAAGGCATTAAGCACTCGCAATGATGAACCGGAACGTGCATCTCGTCCGTATGATGGGCAGCGAGACGGTTTTGTCATGGCAGAGGGAGCAGGAGTCTTGCTTTTGGAAGAACGTGACCTTGCGCTGGCACGCAATGCGCATATCTATGCTGAGTTAATTGCGTTCACTTCAAACAGCAATGGGCATCATATGACTGCTCTGCCTGAGGATGGCATGCCTCTTCAACATCTCCTGAGGCAATCATTGGAGGAAGCACACATCAGGCCTGTCCAACTGGGCTATATTAACTCGCATGGTAGTTCAACATCCTCTAACGAAGCGGCGGAGACGGCTGCATACAAAGCTGTCTTTGGAGAGCAAGCTTACCGTATCCCGATTAGCTCAACCAAATCAATGATCGGACACTCCCAGGGAGCAGCCAGCGCCATTGAAGCAATTGTCACCGCGCTCGTACTTGATCGCCAGTTGATACCACCAACTATCAATCATGAACAGCCCGACCCAAATTGTGATTTAGATTATGTGCCAAACGTAGCGCGTCGTGCAGCTGTCAATGTCGCATTGACACATTCCAGTGGTTTTGGCGGCGTCAATACAGCGCTTGTCCTTGTTCGCAACGATTGGATGGATAGGTAAATCAATGGCTCATCAAACTCATCGGCGTGTAGTAATCACAGGCGTTGGAGTGGTAGCCTCCAATGGTATAGGTAAAGAGGCATTCTGGCATGCCACGAGTAGAGGAATCTCCGGTATCAAGTCTGTCCAGCGTTTTCCCACTGTTGATTTACCTATCCAGGTAGCAGGTGAAGTACGCGATTTTAAGGTTGAGAACTACATTGACCGGAAGCTAGCAAACCGTACCGATCGGATGACTCATTTTGTCCTTGCTGCTGTTCACGAAGCTCTCTTGGATGCGCAGCTAACACTTGAACAGGAGAATCCACGGTGCGTAGGAGCAGTGATTGCCAATACTATTGGTGGTGCAGAGTTTGCTTTGGAACAAATTGAAGCTTTTCATACGCGGGGACCGCGCTATATGAGTGCCTATACAGCCATCGCATGGCTTCAAGTCGCGAATGTAGGCCAGACATCCGTTCGGTACGGTCTCCAGGGATATTGCAAAACGCCTGTCAATGATACTGTAGGAGGCCTGGATGCCATGGGCATGGCATACTTTGCTATTCGACGGGGAGCAGCGGATGTGCTCATTACCGGCGGATGTGAATCGCTCTTAAACCCTTTCTTTCTACGCATACTGGGGCGGAGCGATTATTGCGCGACAGGGGATGACGCAAGCGCTTATCGGCCCTTTGACCAGCGTGCTACTGGCATCTTACTTGCAGAGGGTTCCGCAATCTGTATTCTAGAGGAATATGAGCATGCCCTGCGGCGTGGTGCGCCCATTTATGGAGAGATTGTGGGTTATGGGCAGTCCAACGATGCGCGCGGATTCGGACCAGTCACGCAAAACGGCGTACAATATGCCCGTGCAATGTGTCTCGCTCTGCAGGAGGCCAACTTACAGCCGGAAGATATTGGCTATTTCAGCCTGGATGGATGTGCAAATCCTCTCTCTGACCTGGCCGAGGTAGATGCGCTACAGCGCACGTTCGGCACACATCTGCAACATCTTCCAGTTAGTGTCCCACGAACAATGTCTGGCCATAGCTTTGCCGCAGCCGGAGCGCTTGATACAATAACTGCATTGCTAGCGTTTCAATATGGTATGATTCCCCCAACAATCAATTGTGAGCAACTTATACCGCGGTATGGTTTAAATCTTGTGCAAAACGAAGCGCGACCTTTGTCACACTCTACCGCCCTCATAGGGGGACGTGGCATAGGTGGCGCAAATGTCGTCTTAGCCATCAGAAAAGTGTAGATGTGAGAGAATGAGCAGGAAAGTGGAAAGCCAATTCATTCGTATCATAGTAGGGGCGCACCCTTGCGGTCGCCCTCGGTACCTGTCATGAGCGCGCAATCTCCACCATACTTCTCGATCATCATTGTAGGTGCAGGGCCAACAGGTCTGGCTATGGGCAACTTGCTGGGGATGTTTGGAATCGATGTCCTTATCCTTGAACGCAATGCAGGCTTGAGCGACTTTCCCAAAGCTATCTCAATCGATGACGAAGGTTTGCGTATTTGCCAGGCTATGGGCCTGGGTCATGCTGTTATCGAAAATGTATTACTGGATATCGATGCACACTATATTTCAGGCAAACGCTCTCTTGCCAAAGTAGCACCTACGAGCAAGCGAAATGGTTATCCACTTATCTCAACATTTCACCAGCCGGAGTTTGAAGCTACACTGCTCCATGGTCTCAAACGTTTCCCATGTGTCAGCATACAGTTTCAGCACAACGTCGAAACGTTTGAACAGAGCGAAACGGATGTCGTTCTCACCGTTCGAACTTCTGAAGGCATACTCAAGACTTATTCGTGCGCATACTTACTCGCTTGTGACGGCGCAAAAAGTGCCATCAGACGCCAACTTGGTATTGCGATGCGCGGTTCGACCTTTTCACAAAAATGGCTGGTGATTGACACCATCAATGATACCGATCCTTCTGAAGTGGCTGTCTTTTTCTGTAATCCGAATCGCCCGGCGGTTACTGTCCCTGCTCCTCATGCTTCTCGCAGGTGGGAATTCATGCTCCTTCCAGGTGAGAGAGAAGATGAGCTATTGCGTGATGAGAAGATACGATCGCTTATTCAGCAAGTTGGAGGACCTCGCAATCCGCAGATTACCCGTCGACACATCTATACCTTTCATGCCGCACTCGCCCAAACCTTTTCAAAAGGGCGTGTATTCCTGCTGGGTGATGCCGCGCACCTTATGCCGCCTTTTGGCGGGCAGGGCATGAATTGCGGCCTGCGAGACGCTCATAATCTTAGTTGGAAGCTGCAAATGGTACTACAAGGGGTAGCAAGCCCGGCGCTTCTCGAAACCTACAACCAGGAGTGTCACAAGCATGTAACCGAGTTGATATGGTTTTCAAAGTTCTTGGGAACAATTATCATGCCTACTTCTAAAGCCCTCGCGTTCCTGCGTGATAGTGTTTTTCTCACTCTTAATATGGTACCGGCTGTTCGTGCCTATCTCACAGAAGCTCGCATTAAACCGCAGCCACGTTACAAAAAGGGCTTCTTCTCTTTTGATGACTCAAGAGCAAGTAAGGCCCTTACTGGGATGATGCTTCCTCAGCCTGAAGTAAAAACATCTCAGGGCAAAACGACGCTCCTCGACAATGTACTGGGTCAAGACTTCGCTCTCCTGCGCCTCTGCCACAAACCCGAAGAGGCCTTTGCTTCCCTGAATGCTGACACCTGGCAACGGCTGGGCACACGTTTTGTTGCAATTGAAAACGAACTCGATGGCTTTCCTTTGAACCAGCGCGATCTCTTTATTCTTGTACGTCCTGATCGCTACATCTATGGGGTCTTTAAAGAAGAGGATGCGAACGCTTTTGCCTCAACATTCCAGAAAAATCTTCTAGACCTTATCCACACTCAAAAATAGTTATCCACATATTGAAGAGGGGTATGTGGATAACTATTTCTCTTTTAGATGGAAGAAATCTATATTTGATCGTTAATGTTGTATCAGCGTTCGCCCTGTCATATCCTTTGGCTTTGGTATACCTAATACGTCAAGGATTGTGGGGGCTACGTCGGCTAGAATGCCATCGTTGCGCAATCGTGCCTGTGCCATGTGTGGCACAAGCAGGTAGAGCGGTACAGGGAACGTGGTGTGCGCAGTAAATGGCTTCCCCGTTTCATAATCAATCAACTGTTCTGCGTTTCCGTGGTCGGCGGTAATCAGTAGTCCACCACCCATTGCAAGCGTTGCCTCCACTACCTGTCCAACTCCTGTATCAACGATCTCCACTGCCTTAATCGCGGCCTCTATGACACCGGTATGCCCAACCATATCTGCGTTTGCATAATTCATGACGATGAAATCATAATCACCACTGCGAATGTGTTCTACCGCGGTATTGGTTACTCCTGCGGCACTCATTTCTGGTTGCAAGTCATACGTTGGTACCTTGGGCGATGGTACCAGCAGCCGATCCTCTCCAGGAAAAGGTGTCTCTCGCCGACCATTAATAAAATAGGTCACATGCGCATACTTCTCGGTCTCGGCTGTATGGAACTGTCGTAGGCCCTGTTCAGAGATCGCCCGGGCTATTGGCATCTCGACCTCGTCAGCACGGAAAGCTACAGCGGCGTCCAATCCCTCTTCATAGGCAGTCATCATTACGTACTGCAAGTTTTCTAAACGCGCTCCCCTTTCAAATTTTTCACGTGCCTGTGGTGGAAGCTCTTCTAACACAAAGGCCTTTGTCAGTTGGCGTGCGCGGTCGGGACGGAAATTATAGTGGATCAAAGCATCGCCTGCTTTAACAACTGCGACAGGATGCTGATCTTCCATTACTACTGTTGGTATAATAAATTCGTCAGTGACGCCTTGTTGATATGATTGCTCAATTGCGCCAGTTGCCGAAGCTGCTCGTATCCCCTCTGCGCGAGTCATAGCGAAATATGTCAGCGCTGTGCGATCCCAACGATTATCCCGATCCATTGCATAGTAGCGGCCACTGATAGTCGCTACCTTTGCTGCATGTTTTCCACCAATCTCTCGTGCGCGGGCCTGTAGATGGCGCATGAATTCAACACCTCCAGTAGGCGAAGTATCCCGACCATCAGTAAAGCTGTGGATGTATACATGTTCAATGCCATGCATATTTGCCATGCCCAGCAGCGCTTCCAGGTGTGTCTCATGCGCATGAACTCCACCATTGCCTAGCAGACCGCAAATATGGAGTCGTGACCCATTTTTCTTCACGTGCTCAACTGCCTTTAGCAGTGCAGGATTTTGGAAAAACGAACCATCTTTAATTGACTCATTCACACGCGTATAGTCTTGCAGTACTCGCTTCCCTGCACCAATGTTCTGGTGTCCTACTTCGGAGTTTCCCATCTGACCTTCAGGCAAACCTACCGCTTCACCGGAGGTTCTTATCGCCGTATGCGGCCAATTCTTTGCTAATTTGTCAAGGTTGGGCGTCCGTGCCAGAGCAATCGCATTACCCTCCTTACGTGGGTTAATACCCCAACCGTCCATAATAATTAGCACAAATGGACGAGGTCGTCCAGTAGGTGTTGTACTCATACTGCAAGCTCTTCCAATGTGTATAGCTACATTTCTGAAGGTGGCGGCATCTGGATACGACGACGACTACGTCGACGAGTAATTTCAGCCACGTGTATTCGCGCTACCGCACGTTCGAGAGCACCCAATAGCTCTGCTCTATCAGTATCCGATTGTGCCTGTGCAAGCAGTTCCTGAGCACGACGGCGAGCAGCTTCAGCGCGTGCCTGATCTATCTCCTCCGCGTGCTCTGCAGTTTCGGCTAGCACCGTCACACTATTATTAGATACTTCAAGAAAGCCACCGGAAACAAAGATCGGCTCTTCTGCGCCACTAAGCTTGATCAGCAGCTCACCAACTTTAAGCGTAGTTAACAGCGCCGCGTGCTTTGGTAGTATACCAAGCTCCCCTTCAGTGCCAGGAGCAATCACAATATCAGCTTCTCCGCTGTAGAGTTCTTGCTCTGCTGTGACTACCTCTACATGCATGGTAGTGCGTGTTGCCATCGTCTACCCCTTTTGCTGTTCTTTCTCATAGCTCTCTACAACCTCGTCGATGGTCCCTTTCATATAGAAGAAGTCTTCGCGTATATGGTCGTACTTGCCTTCGAGAATCTCCGTAAAGCCACGTACGGTCTCCTTCACGGGTACATACCTGCCGTCGAGACCGGTGAATACCGTTGCCACTGTAAATGGCTGTGAGAAGAAACGCTGCAACTTCCGAGCTCGCGCCACAGTAAGCTTGTCATCGTCTGACAGTTCGTCGATACCCAGAATGGCAATAATATCCTGCAGATCCTTGTAACGTTGTAACACCTTCTGTACACCTCTTGCCACATTATAGTGCTCCTCACCCACAACGTTAGGATCAAGAATGCGACTGGTAGAAGCGAGTGGATCGATCGCGGGATAAATGCCCTGCTCAAAAATCGCACGCTCCAACACAATCGTCGAGTCCAGGTGGGCGAATGTTGTAGCTGGCGCCGGGTCTGTATAGTCGTCAGCAGGTACATACACAGCCTGCATAGATGTGATTGCTCCTTTTTTCGTTGAAGTGATACGCTCTTGCAATTCGCCCATTTCCTCCGCCAGGTTTGGCTGATAACCCACAGCAGAAGGCATGCGGCCCAGCAGCGCCGAAACTTCAGCACCGGCCTGAGTAAAACGGAAGATGTTGTCGATAAAGAGCAATACGTCTTTGCCCTCTTCATCACGGAAATACTCCGCAATTGCCAGACCACTCAGGGCTACACGTAAACGCGAACCAGGCGGTTCGTTCATCTGACCAAACACCATCGCCAGGCGGTCGATGACCTTCGCTTCCTGCATTTCATGGTAGAGATCATTCCCTTCACGTGTGCGTTCACCTACGCCAGCGAATACGCTGTAACCGCCATGTCCTTTCGCGATATTATTGATCAGTTCCTGAATGATTACTGTCTTGCCTACACCGGCGCCGCCAAAGGCCCCAATTTTTCCGCCTTTCATGAATGGGCAGATCAGGTCAATGACTTTAATGCCAGTTTCAAAGACTTCAATTGTCGCTGCCTGGTCTTCCAGGCTTGGAGCCTCCCTATGAATAGGTAGACGTGGGGCATCTGTTACTTCCGGCTTATTGTCAACTGCCTGGCCAAGCACATTAAAGATGCGTCTTGGTCCTACGGGCACTGAAATTGGAGCACCCATGTCAGTAACTTCGATTCCCCTTTGTAGGCCGTCTGTTGAACCCATAGCCACACAACGTACCCAGTTATTCCCTAGTTGTTGCTCAACCTCCAGCGAAAGGACATGATCAGACCCTTCTGGTTGAGTTTGCACTTCATTGTAGATATCTGGTAGATGGTCTGGTGGAAACTCAATATCCACTACTGCCCCTAGTACCTGTACAATTTTTCCTTTTGTACCGGTTTTCGTTGTTGCCATATATTTCTCCTACTCGCTTACAAAGCCGCAGCGCCGGACACAATCTCAAGAATCTCGGTCGTGATACTTGCCTGGCGGGCTTTGTTATAGGTAAGTGTCAAATCCTGAATAAGTTCGTTCGCATTATCCGTTGCATTCTTCATTGCCACCATTTGAGCTGAATTGAAGCTCGCAATCGTTTCGAGTAAGGCCTGATAGACCTGTACATTCACGTAACGCGGAAGCAAAGCCTCATAAATGCTCGTTGCATCTGGCTCATAGATGTATTCAATTGTCTTACTCTCTCCTTCTTGCTCGGTAGGAGGCTGTACCGGTAACAATTGCACGGTAGTCGGCAGCTGGCTCACTGTATTGACAAATTTCGGATAAACCAGGTAGACGACATCCACCTCTCCATTCAGAAAGGCGTCCACTGCTACCTGCGCGATAGCCGAAGCGTCCTGTAAGGATGGCCTATCACCATAATTCGTGAATTCAGCAATCAGCTGCAACTGGTTGCGTAAGACGAAATCACGTCCCTTTCGTCCAACTGCCACATAGTCGACTGCGGGCCTTTCTCCCTGCTCAGCGAATCGCCTTTGTTCCTCGATGGCCGTTGCAGCTGCCTTACGATTGATGTTGCTTGGCAATGCTCCACATAAGCCGGCGTCGGGTGTAATGACTACTATTCCAATTTTGCGCACCGGACGTTGTTTCAGCAGCGCGATTTCTCCTCCCACATCTTCGCCAGTGACCCTGGCAAGGCGTGAGACAAGCCCTCGAAGTTGATCAGCATATGGGCGCGATTGCTGGACGCGTTCTTGTGCCCGGCGCATCTTACTACTTGCCACCATCTGCATTGCTTTGGTGATCTGTGCCGTATTTTTAACCGACCTGATACGCCGCCGTATTTCTCTGGTTGATGGCATATATCAGCCTCCTTTCACACCTCCTGAGACGAAGTCTAGTCACGCAGTGACGTTGGAGGTGTGGATACCAAACTCTCCTAGTGCGGCGCTGCTGTCTTCTTGAACTCCTCGATTGCGCCGTTCAACCGTCTCAGCAAGTCGTCCGACATTTTATCTCGTGCTTTTACCGATTTCTCAATGATCTCATCACCGATCTCCGCATGATTCGCATCCATATAGCGGTAGAAAGCGCTTTCCCATGCATTGACCTGGTCTTCAGGCACATCATCCAGGTATCCAACGGTCGCAGAATAGATGATCATGACCTGCTTCTCCACAGGTACCGGTTGATACTGTGGTTGTTTGAGTACTTCGGTTAAACGACGTCCACGGTCAATACGGCTCTTTGTAGCTTTGTCAAGATCTGATGCGAATTGTGCAAATGCCGCCAGTTCACGGAACTGCGCAAGATCAAGACGGAGCGATCCGGCTACCTGTCGCATTGCGCGTGTCTGGGCACTACTACCTACTCGCGAAACCGAAAGACCTACGTTTACAGCTGGTCGCTGCCCAGCGTTGAACAGGTCAGTCTCAAGGAATATCTGCCCATCGGTAATCGAGATTACATTCGTTGGAATATACGCGGAGATGTCATTTGCTTTCGTTTCGATAATGGGCAATGCCGTGAGCGAACCACCTCCGTAATCATCATTCAGGCGAGCGGCGCGTTCCAGTAGGCGCGAGTGCAGGTAGAAGACATCACCGGGATATGCTTCACGTCCGGGCGGACGGCGGATGATCAATGAGATATTACGGTAAGCCTCGGCGTGTTTCGTCAGGTCATCATAGATGATCAATGCATCTCGCCCAGACTCCATGAACTCCTCACCCATTGCGCAACCTGCGTATGGTGCAATGTACTTCAATGGCGCCGGGTCAGAGGCGCCTGCTACCACCATGATGGTATGCTCCATCGCGCCGTGTTGCTCCAGAATAGCGTGGGTACGTGCCACGGTGGAATTCTTCTGACCGATTGCCACGTAAATACACAGCAGGTTTTTGCCCTTCTGGTTAATGATTGTATCGATAGCAATTGCGCTCTTTCCTGTCTGGCGGTCGCCAATGATCAATTCGCGTTGGCCACGACCAATGGGAATCATGCTATCAATAGCCTTCAGACCCGTTTGTACAGGTGTATTTACTGGCTGGCGTGTAATCACACCAGGAGCAACACGTTCAACCGGACGAAACGTGTCGGTTACAATTGGCCCTCTATCGTCCAGTGGCTCACCCAGAGGGCTCACTATACGTCCAATCAGTGCATCACCAACAGGCACTGAGATGACACGTCCTGTAGTACGTACTTCGTCATCTTCACGTATATGGGAAAATTCACCCAGGATGGTGCAACTGACCGTCTCTTCTTCGAGGTTGAAGGCCATACCCATTATCCCTGTACGTGGAAATTCCACCAACTCTAGATATTTCACATCTTGCAGTCCATAGACACGAGCGATACCGTCCTGCACTGC
>WNGP01005754.1_pt1 | contig 13764 bp, 5 predicted proteins | sample 5407671 | NCBI WGS metagenome assembly WNGP01 (sample SAMN13153381, study PRJNA577476) | soil metagenome | isolation source: 40 cm soil or saprolite under Garry oak tree replicate 2 | place: USA:California | collected 2016-06-15 | reverse complement strand
TCGTTTCCCGAGCAGCTCGGGAGATTTTGAGGGCGACGCTGTTCTCTAGGCCTGCTTTTTCGACTAGCTCTCGTATTGGTGCGATGGCTAGGGATGCGATGGAGTCGTAGCCTGCATCGCGGAGCTTGCCGGCGGTTACAGGTCCAACGCCGTTAAGATCTTGAATATTCACTATCTCTTCAGCCAAAGACTATCGGAGCGAGGATAGTCTCGTCATGGCTTATCTCCCAGAGTGAAGACCGTAAGTAAACCTCGCTCCAAGCCGGGAATCTATCCAGGCCGTGCTCGATCGAAGCTTTCTCCATTCGGCCGGTTTTCGGAAGGGACGGGTTTTCAGTCCAGATTTCCTCATTGCACCGGACTTGTCTCCAACTTAGGCTGGTCCTAAGCATTCAAATTATTCGACTTTTTTTCAAAAGTTGAGCGGATAGGGCTAACCTCTTATATTATCTTGGATAAGTCGGACGTTCAGACGGGTTGCAGCCATCGCTTGTTGGCAGATTAAGCGGCCTTCCTGGGGTTCATGAGCTACGCCTCCAAGCAGAGGAGCTCGAATCTCGGTATGAATGGGCCTCCGCGGTTAAACTGTACCAGCAGAGCCTCCATATCGTTCCAAAACTCTCTCCCGCCTGGGCCGCCCTGAGCGAACGAACTGGATATGCGGTTTACAGATTGGGGATGCAAGCGAATACTCGTCTAGAGTTTCGCAACGCCCTCACCGAGGCCATTTCCTATCATGGAAAGGCCATTCAGATCCTCCGAGATAGCCCTGAACCTTTCGACATAGCTAGGACTCATCGTTGTGAAGCGTTCGTCTCATACCTGCGTTACTGGCTGGCGCCAACCCAGTCCAAAAAGTTCGAGATGTTGGAAAAGGCTTGGGCATCAACTAGAGAATGTCTGAAGCTGATGCATGAGACTGAAGCAGGCCAGGAATATGCTGGCACATACAATCAATTGTCGATCATCCCTTGGATACATTTGTTCTCCCCACAGGCGAAGAAGGCGAGGCTGGAATTGATCCGGGAAGCAATAGACCATGGACAAAACGCGATAAGAACCCTTCAGGACACTGAGTATCATATTGAGTTAGCGAGATCCTACATTCACGTGAGTAGCTTGCTTAGCTTCCTCGTTGAATTCGAACCAGCTAGCGCGCGAGACTCGGTGCACTTGCTCAGACGGTATTCGAAGAGGGCAAAGGAGCTCGCGGAAGAAACAGCGTTTGTTGAGTCATCGATTACCGGGGGTGGAGTCGACTCTGAAGACACTATGGAGGGTGGAATCAAGTCATGCGAACAAATCCTCCCCTATGTCCTGAAAACTCGAGATAATTTCATGATCGGGCTAACGTACGACTGGTTGGCAATGTATACAGCCCTAAGAGGTCCCATCACTGATGATTTACAAACAGGCGCGACCCTTAATGATCGGGCTCTGAGTCATGCTGGAAAAGCCAAGGCGCACTACGACATAATTTCAATGGTCAGTCCTAGAGCTGGAGCTCTGTGGGTTGAGTTCCCTGAACCTGAATACTTCTTATCAAAGTCATGGTTCCAGCCCGAGCCATCAAGAAAGCGTACCTTCCTGATCAAGGCTGCAAAAGGGTTGCCGCATCTCCTCAGGCTCGCCCGCACTTCCATGTATCCAGAAACGATTGTAGACGCCCACCATGTCCATAGCAAGACGATGTTGTTCCTGTCCAAGCTCGAACAGGACACCAATAGGAAACGCAAGCTCCTCAGACAAGCCCTGTGGCACCGTCGGGAATCGATCCGGATTCAGGAAGAAGCTTGGGGAGAATCTGGCATCTATCATGTGCTACCCTTGAGCTATTTGGGAGATGTAAAATTCGAACTTGCAAAGACCTTCGCAAACAGTCGTGCCAGCAAACATCTTGTAAACCAGGCAATACAGGATAAGCTCTCGGCCCTAGAAGCTCTTTCCAGCGATCACAACGCGATCCTTCGCGAAACCGCCGAAGACTACTACTTTCACTGGTACGCAAAAATCCACTCAGATATCGGTACCTTCTCGAATTTCCTATTCGAAATCAGTGGCGATGAAGACAATCTGAGGAAGGCTGCGGGCGAGTTTGTCGAGGCGGCTCGATCGTTCCAGACACTGAAACAGCCCAGCCGCGTTGCTGAGAATCACCGGAGCGCTGCTCTGTGCTACTCCTTGATGCCCGATCACGCCAAAGCTGAGGAACACTTCGAAGAGGCCAGAAAATGGTACGACACAGCTGCAACCACGATCCCTGTACTGGCCGATTTTTACAGAGACCAACTGGGCTACATGGCGGCCTGGAACAGGATCGAGAAGGCAAGAGACCATCACGATAAACAACGCTACGCTCTAGCGGCCAACCTCTACAACGAGTCGGCCGAACTCTTCAGGTCCGCCCTGAGGTGGTCATACCTCGCATCTCAGTACCAGGCGCTCTCCAGGATGGAATCGGCAGAAGACAAGAGCAGGAGAGACCTAGGCGACGAGGCAATCACCGAATTTGAGGCGTCCTCCGTCGCATTCTCGGAGTCCGCCATCACGATTCAGATACGACTGAAAGATCTAGAAAGCACAGAAGAGAATCAGATGGCCCTCGAGCTCCTGAAGAAGTCCGGTCTCAGGGCCGAATACTGCAGAGCCCGGACCGAAATCGAAAAGGCGGCACTTCTCAACAAGAGAGGAGACCACAAAGAGAGCTCTGAAAAATATGGACGAGCGATCCAAATCCTCGACAGTGTCGCCGCACAACTGCCCCGGGGACCCCAGAAGAATGAGGCGCTATTTGTCTCAAAGATAGCTAGAGCCTGGCGAGCCATGGCGCGTGCAGAAGACGATGTCTCACCGTCACTGTACACCGAGGCCTCAGAACTCTTCAAGCAGTCAAAAGACCTCAGTAACTCCGAGGACGCAAAACTCCTAGTCCTTGGCCACAGCAACTATTGCACCGCACTCGAGAAAGCCTCACGATTCTTCGAAACAGGAAAACTGTCCGTCCAGGCTATGGCCAACCGCTATCTGGAAACTGCGACGGGCTACTATCTCAAGGCAGGATTCGGTAATGCCTCGGAGTATGCAATAGCCACCAAACGGTTCCTCGAAGGCCAGGTCCTGCTAAACCGTGCAAATACAGAAAGAGATTCTCAGAAAAAAGCCCAGATCTACTCTGCGGCCGAGAGGATTCTCAGGTCTGCCTCCAACTCTTTCAGCGAACTCGGTGCAATTTCGAAGCGAGACGATGTTCTACGAATTCTGGAAAGAGTCAGAGACGAAAAAGATCTCGCCCTATCAGTAATGAGTGATCTTGCAAACCCCGTGATACTGTCGACCCAAACAATCCCCGTCGTATCGCCAAGCCGGGAGAGATCGGTGGGAGTTGGCGTCTTCCGGAGCGCTTACGTCCAAGCAAACTTGGTGGCTTCGCCAAGTAATCCGATGATCGGTGAGCCTCTGAATTTGAGGATCGAGCTCGCAAACGCGGGGATGAGTCCAGCCCAACTAGTAAGTGTCCAGAAAGTGATCCCTGAAGGCTTCGAACTAGTCGAAAAACCAGCCGAGTTCTCGATCCAAGAGGGTCATCACTTATTGCTGAAAGGAAGACGGCTCGACCCTTTGAAAACGGATCAGGTCAGCCTCGTGTTTAGACCGAGAATTGAGGGTCAGGTTGCTGTAAACCCGAGAGTTCTCTACTTGGACGAGAATGGAAGGGACAGGTTTCACGAACCTAAGCCTTTGGAGATAACAGTCAACCCGAACGGCAAGAAACTTGAGGTGCCATTAGCCTCGGACCCGGGGTCCTCTCTGGTACTGGATTTTCTGATCCGAACTTTCGCGGAAGACTACATGCAAAAGAGATTGTCGATCGATCGGGCTGGGTGGCGAGGCTTGTTGGAAATCGCCAAGGCCTTGAAACTCCCTCGAAATCAATTGTACGGGGACGCTAGATATGGACACACCTTTGGCCGATCGTTAGAGAAGCTGATTAAGAGCGGCGTTGCAGAGTTTCGCGTATTTCCCGGAGAACGTGGAAGAGGAGGAAACGTGATCAGAGTGAGAGCAAGCTATGAGAGAGAGCCTGTGAAAAGACTGGTCGACTCCGTCGCCCTACAACCACACAGATAATTTTGTAGTTTGAAGCCACCACGGAACTCTATTGCTTCAGATTCACCTTCACACGACGTGCCGTAGCTTACCCTCGCAAATAGGCGGCTCTTCGTCGTAGTTCGTTGACCATCTGCTCGGAAAAAGGTCCAGACTTCGGACGGGCTCGGAGCCCTGATTTGAGCATCGTTTCAGCTTCAGAGCTTGATTATGATCTCCAAAACGTCTCGATGGCGTCCTGCATTGGCAATTGCTTAGCCTCCAGTCTATTTGGGCGCATAACAGGCCCCAAATGTTCGGAAAAAGCCCCAGATAATATTCAGGGGGATGGGTTCACAGAAAAGATATGAAGGTGTCAAGAGTTTGGACGCGAATCTCACTCTTGAGCTTGGAACGGTCCGTCTAGCATCCTCTCTGTTGGCGAGGTCGGAGGACACGAACTTCAGGTCACTCTCAAAAATGCAACAGCCTCTGAAAAATGCTTACGCAGGGTTCAGAATTTCGGCACGTTTCGGGTTCGATTTGATTGACTCGTTGGAGAAGGAGGGCAGAAGCAGTGAGTAGGATAGGTCTTCTGATAATGGCACTCCTTACGTTAGGAGTGGTCTTAGCATCAGCCACACAAATAGAACCTAATACCGGAACGAATGAACGTTTGAAAGCTAATAATTCTACGGGGCCGATTCACCCGGCAACTTATCAAACGACGTTTGGTTCTGGAACGAGTGGAGGTTTCACAAATGCAAACGGTCTGGGTCCCAAGGTTCCGGTATCATTTACAGTGGGTGGCGGGGACGGTTGGATGGCACAAACTTCGACATTGATCGGAACCGTTTACGGAACATTTCCGACGGTGAGCGGTTTGAAATCTGAATCAGACAGCGGAGGAGGAGGAGGGAACTATTACTCACTCCAGCTCAATACGAATATCTTCTTCAACTGCGACACAGTATACACAGGAGGCCCTGCGACGTGGTGCTGGGAACAGTTTATCTTTGAGAGTTGTCCAGGTGTAGTATCTCCATGCGGGGCGGATTCTGGATCGCCTGCAGATATCTTCATAGAGTACGTGATAGCCTACCCATCATCTAATGGTTCTTGTCCGACCACCAGTATTCCTGGAGGAACCGGTTGGAGGCACGTTACTTCTGACAACAGCTGTCACGCGGACAGCGGGTCAACCGGTTTAGGTTTAACTGTCACGGAACTCATCACTAACTTAAGTCACTTGACCCTGTGGGGTACTGCTGCTAGCGATGGTGACGCAATCCTTCTCGGTGATAGCTCCACGGGTAAGACATGGTCATACACCACGTCACTTCACGGTAGTGGCAGTGTGCTGAACTTGTACGCAAACTGGAACCAAGCCGAGTTCAATGTATTCGGCTTCGGCAATGGCTCCCAAGCAGACTTCAACAGTGGAACTTTTATCACGGTGGACGAGTCGCTGCTTACAAGTGCTGGTGCTCAAATCCAACCTGCCTGCCTTCGTCAGGGGGAAACCGGGGAAACTAACAACCTATCCTTGGGCCCTTGCTGGGTATTGCCCAACAACCATCTTGAGTTTTCGGAGTCTTTGGGATTGGCCACTACCTCGGTTGCCACTGCGGTCTTTGACGCTTCGACCAACACACCCTGGTCTGCCAGTGAGACTACCGGAGCGTCTGCCTATGACACCGCTACCGTCGCGGGGGGTCCAACTGCTCCGACGGGGACTGTAACCTACACGTTTTATGCTAACGGTGCCTGCTCTGGTTCGGGCTCCTCAGCTGGCACCGTCACGCTGACAACGAATGGTTCGGTGCCCAACTCGAATACTGTGGGTCCGCTGGCAGTCGGATCATACAGCTTTCAAGCCGTCTACTCAGGCGATGGCAACTACGCCGGTTCCGCCAGTAGCTGTGAACCAATGACGGTTAAAGCCTCTACTACCACGAGGACGAGCGTCTTTGACGCTACTACCAACGCCGCATGGTCCGGTGGTGAGGTTGGTGGTGCTTCCGCGTATGATACTGCTAGCGTTACTACTTCTGGTACTGTCGTTGCGACTGGTACGGTCTCCTACGCGTTCTTCACCAATGGTGCCTGTTCTGGCTCTGGGACCTCGGCTGGTATTGTTACTCTGACATCTTCAGGTGGCGTGCCCAACTCGAATACTGAGGGTCCTCTAGCGGCTGGCTCGTACAGTCTCCGGGCTGTCTACAGCGGCGACACCCACTATGGTGGTTCGACGAGTCCATGTGAGCAGTTCGGTGTTGGCCTTTCTAGCACTGCATCTGTTGTCTTTGATGCTTCTACCAACGCTCGTTGGTCTGGCAGTGAGGTTGGTGGTGCTTCCGCGTATGATACTGCTACTGTCACTGTTTCTGGCACGATTGTTGCTACTGGCACTGTCGTTTACACGTTCTACACTAACGGTGGCTGCACTGGAACTGGAGCCTCAGCAGGGACTGTTACTCTGACATCCGTTGGTGCTGTGCCGAAGTCGAATACTGAAGGTTCGCTCGCTCCCGGAATTTACAGTTTCCGGGCTGTCTATTCTGGTGACACTAAATATGTTGGGTCGACGAGTCCTTGTGAGCCGTTCACTGTTGGCGCTTCTAGCGTTTCGACTGTTGTCTTTGATGCTTCCACCAGCTCACCTTGGTCTTTCAATGAAACGATTGGTGCTTCCGCGTATGATACGGCTACTGTTACTGTTTCTGGCACGATTGTTGCTACTGGTACTGTGGTCTACACGTTCTACACTAATGGTGTCTGTTCTGGTTCTGGTTCTCCGGCTGGTACGGTCCTTCTGACGTCGACTGGTGCTGTGCTTATCTCGAATACCGAAGGTCGTCTGGATGCTGGATTCTACAGCTTCCGGGCTGTCTATTCAGGCGACACCCACTATACTGGTTCGACTAGTCCGTGTGAACAGTTCAGTATTGCAGGGGGCTCGTCTAAGACTGCAACTGTTGTCTTTGACGCTTCCACTCGCACGGCATGGTCTGGGAGTGAGGTTGGTGGTGCTTACGCGTATGACACTGCTACTGTCACCACTTCTGACGCGATCTCGGCTACTGGTACTGCCTCCTACACATTCTATACTAACGGTGCCTGTTCTGGTACTGGTGTGACTGAGAGTGTCACATTGTATGCTGGTTCGTCTGTTCCGAGCTCTTCGACTCATGGTCCTCTGGCTCCCGGATCCTACAGCTTCCGTGCCGCCTACTCCAACGATCCCTACCATGTTGGTTCTGCTAGCTCGTGTGAGCCGTTCACTGTTGGCGCTTCTAGCGTTTCGACTGTTGTCTTTGATGCGTCTACCTTCAGTGCATGGTCTGGTAGTGAGGTTGGTGGTGCTTCCGCGTATGATACTGCGACTGTTAATGTGAATGCGAGTTTTGTTTATCCTACTGGTACTATCGTCTACACGTTCTATACTAACGGTGCCTGTTCTGGTACTGGTGTGACTGAGAGTGTCACATTGTATGCTGGTTCGTCTGTTCCGAGCTCTTCGACTCATGGTCCTCTGGCTCCCGGATCATACAGTTTCCAGGCTGTCTACTCAGGTGATTCTCACTTTGTTGGTTCGACTAGTCCGTGTGAGCCGTTCACTGTTGGCGCTTCTAGCGTTTCGACTGTTGTCTTTGATGCGTCTACCTTCAGTGCATGGTCTGGTAGTGAGGTTGGTGGTGCTTCCGCGTATGATACTGCTACCGTTACTACTTCTGGTACTGTCGTTGCGACTGGTACGGTCTCCTACGCGTTCTTCACCAATGGTGCCTGTTCTGGTACTGGTGTGACTGAGAGTGTCACATTGTATGCTGGTTCGTCTGTTCCGAGCTCTTCGACTCATGGTCCTCTGGCTCCCGGATCATACAGTTTCCGGGCTGTCTACTCAGGTGATTCTCACTTTGTTGGTTCGACTAGTCCGTGTGAGCCATTCATTGTTACAGGAACTGCAACTGTTGTCTTTGATGCTTCTACCAACTTGGCATGGTCTGGTAGTGAAACTACTGGAACGTCTGCCTATGATGCTGCTACAATGAGTACTTCTGGCACTCTCGTAGCTACTGGCACTGTCTCCTACACGTTCTACACCAACGGCGGCTGCACTGGTGCTGGTTCTACGGCTGGTACGGTGCTTCTGATGTCGACTGGTGCTGTGCCTATCTCGAATACTGATGGTCCTCTGGCTGCTGGTTCGTACAGTTTCCGGGCTGTCTACTCAGGCGACACCAACTATGCCGGTTCGACTAGTCCATGTGAGCCTTTCTCTGTGAACATCGGCCCGTCTGCGACTTCCACTACTGTCTTTGATGCTTCCACCAACGCTCCTTGGTCTGGTAGTGAGGTTGGTGGTGCTTCCGCCTATGATACTGGTACTGTGAGTGGTGTTCCCGGTGTTACTCCTACTGGCACTGTCTCCTACACTTTCTACACCAACGGTGGCTGCACTGGAACTGGAGCCTCAGCAGGGACTGTTACTCTGACATCCGTTGGTGCTGTGCCGAAGTCGAATACTGAAGGTTCGCTCGCTCCTGGACTTTACAGTTTCAGGGCTGTCTACTCAGGCGACACCAACTATACTGGTTCGACTAGTCTATGCGAGCCTTTCAGCCTTGGCATTTCTAGCGTTTCGACCGTTGTCTTTGATGCTTCTACTTTCAGTGCATGGTCTGGGAGTGAGGTTGGTGGTGCTTCCGCCTATGATACTGCTACTGTTACTACTTCTGGCACTGTCGTGGCTACTGGTACTGTGGTCTACACGTTCTACACTACCGGTGTCTGTTCTGGTGCTGGTTCTACGGCTGGGACGGTTCTTCTGACGTCGACTGGTGCTGTCCCTACCTCGAATATTGAGGGTCCTCTGGCTGCTGGTTCGTACAGTTTCCAGGCTGTCTACGCAGGTGACAGCCACTATCTTGGTTCGTCGAGTCCTTGTGAGCCATTCAGCCTTGGCATTTCTAGTATTGCGACTGTTTTGTTTGATGCTTCTACCACTTCTCGCTGGTCTGGTTCTGAGACGACTGGAGCGTCGGCCTATGATACCGCTACTGTCGCTACTTCTGGCACTGTCGTGGCTACTGGCACTGTCTCCTACACTTTCTACACTAATGGTGTCTGTTCTGGTGCTGGCTCCTCGGCTGGTACGGTCACTCTGACAGCTTCTGGTGGTGTGCCTATCTCGAATATTGAGGGTCCTCTGGCTGCTGGTTCTTACAGTTTCCGGGCTGTCTACTTAGGCGACTCCCACTATGCTGGTTCGACTAGTCCATGCGAGCCATTCAATGTTGTCAAGGGCTCTTCTAGTACTGCGACCGTTGTCTTTGACGCTTCTACCACTTCTCCCTGGTCTGGCAGTGAGACTACCGGAGCATCTGCATATGACAAAGCCAATGTCGGAGCTGGCCCGTTTGCTCCTACCGGGACCGTGACTTACACGTTCTACACTAACGGTGGCTGCTCCGGCTCCCACACGACCCAGACTGTGCCCTTGTCTGGCGGCACGGTTCCTAACTCAGCGCCTACCAGTCCTTTGGTGGTTCACAATTACAGTTTCCAGGCTACGTACAGCGGTGATTCCAACTACAGCCCGTCTACGGGCCCATGCGAGTCTTTCTCTGTGAACAAGGGTTCGCCTACGACTGCTACTGTTGCCTTTGACGCCTCCACGAATGCGGCCTGGTCTGGTTCTGAGACGACGGGTGCCTCCGCGTACGATACTGCTACCGTGTCTGGTGCCAGCGGCATTAATCCCAGCGGCAATGTCGTTTACACATTATTCAAGAGCGGCTGCTTTGGCAATGTGGTCTCCACTCAGACTGTGTCGTTGTCTGGCGGCGCTGTTCCAAACTCGAATCCGACTGGTAAGCTGGCTGCGGGATCATACGCTTTCCAGGCGAGCTATAGTGGTGATCCCAACTATAATGGCTCTACGAGTTCGTGTGAGCCTTTCAGCGTTGGCATGGTTAGCACAGGGGCTTCGACATCGGTGGTCCGCAATGATAACGGTGCTTCTGTTCCACTCTTCAGTTCTGTTCCTCCGGGCACTTCGGTCCATGACACTGCATGCAACGCTGCGTCTGAGATCTTCACGAGTCCGAACGGTAATTCGTGGCCGCAGTCTGTCTTGATGTCTAGTGGCGCTGTTCCTCCGTCTCAGGGGACCGGTCCGTTGGCTGCGGGCAACTATGGTTTCCAGGCTGTCTATTCGGGTGACTCCAACTATCTTGGTTCAACTAGTCCGTGTGAGCCTTTCATCATGAGTAACACGAGCACTTCGACTTCTGTGGTTCGTGATGATAACGGTGCTTCTGTTCCACTCTTCAGTTCTGTTCCTCTGGGCACTCCGGTTCATGATACTGCAACAGTGGTTAAGCAAGTGAGCGGTCCAACACCAGGTGGTTCGGTGACCTATCATTTTTACAGCAGCCTCTCACATGCAACGCTGCGTCTGAGATCTTCACGAGTCCGAACGGTAATTCGTGGCCGCAGTCTGTCTTGATGTCTAGTGGCGCTGTTCCTCCGTCTCAGGGGACCGGTCCGTTGGCTGCGGGCAACTATGGTTTCCAGGCTGTTTACAGCGGCGACTCGTTCTACAATGGTTCGACTAGTCCATGTGAGCCGTTCAGTGTTGCTAGGGGCTCGTCTACAACTGTTTCTGTTGTCTTTGATGCTTCTACCAACATGGCGTGGTCTGGTACAGAGACGACTGGTGCTTCCGCATATGATACTGCTACCGTCACGACTTCTGGCCCTGTCATGACCACTGGGACTGTCTCCTACACGTTCTACACCAATGGCGTCTGTTCTGGTACTGGCTCCTCGGCCGGTACGGTCACTCTGACATCGACCGGCGGTGTCCCCAACTCGAATACTGAGGGTTCTCTTGCTGCTGGATCATACAGTTTCCAGGCTGTCTACTCAGGCGATTCCAATTACAGTGGTTCGACGAATTCTTGTGAGCCGTTCACAGTCTCGTCGGGAGGCACTGTGGGAGGAGCAACCGTGCCTATTGACAAGTTGGCCTTGCTGGCGCCTTACTTCGGCATAGCCGCGGCTTTTGGGTCCCTCGTAGTAGCAACCGGGCTGCTTCTTAGCCGCCGCAGAAGTAGACGATACGTACACCTATCCATCAGGCTATAACAAGTACGGCCAGACGCGCAGAGATAACAAAAACAGATTCTCTTGCAAGAAACTCTAAATCGAATAACTAACGATCGCTTCACTAACTGGGCGATAGTCATGGCTCCAGACTGGAGCGGAATGATAACTGCAAATTCGTTGCCGCATGAGTATTTGGCTCGAGAGTCGCAAAACGTGCGTGCCCTTCAAGCGGTTCTTGGCACACCCAGGCCGTGTGCTTGAAATTGTAAATCTCAACCAGTGCCCGCAATTACAACAATATTCTGCCTTGATGCGGACTCTTGCCTCGTAACCATTGGCGGCTTGCTGTTCACGGAGCTTTGCAGTTGGCTAGCACTCACCGTATGCTCTTATCGCTCTCTTATCGCATCAAAGAAAAGTGTCTTTGCAAGAGGTTGCCAACCATTGGTCTCGTAGCTCTCTAATTTGCATCACTCCGGCCTACCCAAAATGTCCTTGGACATCTATGTCCCGTGCTCCTGGGTTCAGAGCTCTTTCGGGGGTTTGAACTTGGATCCGCCAACTAAACATACTCGAACCGAGTTGGAGAAATGGAGCGGGTCCTACATGTGTCTAGCTAGTTGGTCATCCCCCGACAAACTTCTCTTGGCGCAAACTCGCGAATCTGGGCCGTCTTGACCAGCCGTGCACGTCAACTTATTGAAACGATCCTCAGCGTTCGTAAGCTTTGAGCTTCCGGGCGTCGTGTCCTAGGTTGCAACTCTACGAACAGACGTTCGACCTCTTTGCTGGTTAAGGAATCGAAGTGTGGGTGACCTCAGTGATTCAGGCTAAGAGCGAGATCCCCGCTCTGTTACACCCTTGTTTATTACGAAGCAGGGAACTAGATCAATCCAGAGGAGTACTGAAAGTGTTGAGGCCTAAAGACTCCGAATATGTAAATTTCCCTTGTGCTCACCGTTTCTTGAGACGAGTGGAAATAGGTCAGCAGAACGTATGACAGACGTTATAGGATGAATCGACTTCTGCGACGCCATCGGCAATATTCTGGTTAGAGGACGAGTCACTCCGAACCCATGTCATAGACAATAGGTTGTGAGCTATTGGTGGCTCGCCACCCCGCGCTTGCTGGTTTCGTCTGATTGTTGTTCCAATGTGTTCTCTAAAATCGTTCGTCTAACTACCACATGCTTGGAGTTGACTACTGAAAGAAACTGCCAGCCATTATTGAAGTAGGTTTGGAGTTCTTCCTCGTTGATCACCTTGTCGTCGGTCTTCGCAGGTGCCTGGTTCGCTTAGTGCGTGGGCTGTTGATACTATGGCCGGGAATAGTTCTTCTTCGGTCATTCCCCTGCACACTTCCTCTGGCTCTAACCGCACTGTCTCGCCTTCTGGGCCGGCCATGTATAGCATCGATTTCTTGATGCGTTCCTCTGCTTTCTTGTAGGCTTCGAGCTTCTGGGCTTCGTATTCTATATGCTTCTCTACCTGTTTTTGCGGGATCGCCTTGGTTATGGCCAGCATTTCCGAGCGTTTTACAGAGCAAATGCCACTAGAGGAGCGAAAGTATTAGCCTCTAATCGACTCTTCCCTTAGAAGCTGCTCTGAGATAGTATCCGACAGAACGGTCAGCGGTAATATGACCTGCCCAGCCGAGAAGCGGCCATTGGATTGCTCCAGACAATAAGCTCCAAGAGACAAAGACTGGAGCCCAGACGAGAAGTGTGTGGAAGAAGTTGTAGAGTCCAGGTCCCCAACGGGGCCATTCCTTGGCTCCGCGCATTGAAAGAGCAATCGGGATGAAAGACGCAAGGTCGGGAAAGATAATCCAGAAAACCGTTTCCAACAGGTTTAGATCCTTGACAACGAACAGACGCCAGTAGAAGAGAACGACGAGCAGAATGATAGTAATCAGTACCATTTCAAGACGGTAGGTCATCGAGTTCAGACGGAGGAAGCCGGGGCCGGCGCGTGGAGGTTTGGCATCCTCAGAAACATCCTGACGGGATGGTCTAGGGAGAGAATGTTCAGATAGCTCCCCAACCCTTCTAGGTGTAGGACGCAGCAAACTCATGGCACAGAAACCCCAGCAAGCGAGAATTTCAAAAGCTCTAGAGGTGGCCACGCTGGCCGCAGGGTGCTTCTGGTGTACGGAGGCCGTCTTCGACCAGTTGAAGGGTGTTGTAAGGGTGGATTCGGGCTATTCCGGTGGAAACGTTCCCAATCCTTCGTATGAGGAGGTGTGCACAGGGGACACGGGACACGCTGAATCGATCGAGATAACGTTCGACCCTAGCATCATATCGTTCAAGGATCTTCTACAGATATTCTTCACAACCCACGACCCTACAACATACAACCGCCAGGGAGGCGATGTAGGAACCCAGTACCGCTCGGCTGTATTTTATCACAACCCAGAACAAGAAAAGATTGCCCGTCAGGTTATCCAGGAGTTCAACGAGTCGAAAGTCTGGAAGAAACCGATCGTCACCGAGGTGGTATCTTATCGCGACTTCTACAAAGCGGAGGATTATCACCAAGATTATTACGCCAAGAATTCCC
>WNGP01003186.1_pt1 | contig 13765 bp, 14 predicted proteins | sample 5407671 | NCBI WGS metagenome assembly WNGP01 (sample SAMN13153381, study PRJNA577476) | soil metagenome | isolation source: 40 cm soil or saprolite under Garry oak tree replicate 2 | place: USA:California | collected 2016-06-15 | reverse complement strand
TGGACGGCGAATATCAGAAGCTGGTGGTTTCCTCCGGCACTTATGTTCGCGAGCATTTCTTCGGCAGCGATCCGCGGTTGCTCCAGCTTGTCGAGCCGCTTCCGGACGAGGCGCTGCGCCGCCTGCGCCTCGGCGGGCACGATCCGCGCAAGGTTTACGCCGCGTATAAGGCGGCTGTCGATCATAAAGGCTCTCCGACCGTAATTCTCGCGCGTACCATCAAGGGCTATGGTCTCGGTGAAGCGGGCGAAGGCAAGAACGTCACGCACCAGCAGAAGAAACTCAACGAAGACGAGCTGCGCGAGTTCCGCTCGCGCTTCGGCATTCCCCTGAACGATGTGGATTGCGTCGAAGTTCCGTTCTACCGGCCGGCCGAGGACAGTGTCGAAATTCAGTATCTTCGTGCGCGGCGCGAAGCGCTGGGCGGCTACGTTCCCAAGCGCAGCATTCGTTCGAAGCCTCTCGTCGCCGACCACGACGATCTCTTCAAGGAATTCCACGAAGGCAGCGATGGCAGGGAAGTTTCCACGACGATGGCCTTCGTGGGCATGCTTCGAAAGATGCTTAAGGATACGGAGATCGGCAAACTCATCGTGCCGATCGTTCCGGACGAAGCCCGCACCTTCGGCATGGAATCGCTTTTCCGTACCGTCGGCATTTATTCCAGCGTCGGCCAGCGTTACGAGCCCGTCGATGTAAATACGCTGCTCTACTACAAGGAAGCGAAGGACGGACAGATCCTCGAAGAGGGCATCACCGAGGCGGGCTCCATGGCTTCGTGCATCGCCGCGGGCACGGCATATGCCACGCACGGGATTAACACCATTCCGTTTTTCATTTACTACTCGATGTTCGGCTTCCAGCGCATTGCCGATTTCATCTGGGCTGCCGCGGACATGCGCATGCGGGGTTTCCTCCTCGGTGGAACTTCGGGACGCACTACTCTCGGGGGAGAAGGACTGCAGCACCAGGATGGCCACAGCCACGTCCTCGCGCTGCCGGTTCCGAACGTAAAGGCCTACGATCCCGCGTTCGCCTATGAAATCGCGGTCATCATCCAGGACGGGATTCGCCGCATGTATAAGGACGGCGAAAGCGTGCTCTACTACATCACTGTGATGAACGAGCCCTACGCCATGCCACCGATGCCGGGCGACGTGAAGGACGGCATCCTGCGGGGGATGTACCGCTTCCGGCCCGCGGCAAACGGGAAGACGAAGCTGCGCGCACAATTGTTTGGAAGTGGCGCGATTCTCAACGAAGTGTTGCGCGCGCAAGAGATTCTCGAGTCCAAGTTTGGCGTCGCCGCCGATGTGTGGAGCGTGACCAGTTACAAAGGACTTTATAATGACGGCATTGAGTCCGAGCGCTGGAGCCGTTTGCACCCGGGCGAAAAGGCGCGTGTGCCCTACGTCACCAAATGCCTCGCGGACGCTCCCGGCGTGCTGGTTGCGGCTTCCGACTACTTGAAGACCTTGCCCAATATGATCAGCAAATGGATGCCGCGGCGACTTGCGTCACTCGGCACCGATGGCTTCGGGCGCAGCGAAGGCCGTGCCTCCTTGCGTGAGTTCTTCGAAGTCGATTCCCGTTTCATTACGCTGGCCACGCTGCATGAGCTTTTTGTGGATGGCAAGGTCGAGCGCTCCGTCCTCGACAAAGCCATGAAGGATTTGGGCATTAATGCCGACAAGCCAAATCCGGTGATCTCCTGAAGCCGGTCCTTTAAGTAATACGGAATCAGTTTGCGGCCGGGCCGTGGCTCGCACGAGTTTCTTCTGCGCCCTCGAGGATTTCCGCGGGCTTGATCCGTCCGGTGGCCAATTGCGCGATGAGCTCGCGATTCGCTGCCAGAAAATCGTACTCACCAAGCTCCTTTGGCAAGGCCCAGGCGATCTTCTCAAACGTGAGCGGCACTAAGTCCGATTCCGCGATCGCCGCGGCAAAGAAGCGGATTTCCAGCTCATCGGGCGTTCCCGCGTAATGATGATGCACGCGGCCAATCTCAACGCTTCTCACCAGCGTCACGCCGAGTTCTTCCCGCAATTCCCGCGCGAGAGCAACCTCTGGCGATTCGCCGTCCTTGACCTTGCCGCCCGGGAATTCCCACTTTAGCGGGGAACTATCGTTTTTCCGGCGCTGGCCGATCAGCAATCGCCGGTCGGCACGCTCAATCACCGCCGCGACGACAGTCCTCATGCCCGGCCTCGCATTCCATTCGCGGAATGACAAAGTTTGTAGAGGGCGCGCGCGCCCTCGACAAGCGGAGGGCCCGGCGTGTTCAGCAATTCATCGCTGATCACGTAGACGTTTCTGTTTCGAATCGCCGGCACATCTTTCCATGCCGTGACTTTATACGCCTCCCGCGGGTCCGCATTCGATCCAATCGCCGCCCAGGCGAGCACAATTACCTCAGGCCGTGCCGCCGCTACTTGCGCCTCGGTCGTCTTCTCGCCGGGGGGAACAACCATCTCGCCTCCGCAGATGTTCACCAATTCCGCTACCCAGGGCGGGGAACTGATGCGCGGATTCGGCCACGCTTCGCAATAGACGCGCACCCGTTGCTTGCATTGCCGTGACTTCTTCTCGATTTCCGAAAACGCCTGGCGCATGTTTTTCACCAACCGTTTCGTGGCGGCCGCCTTTCGCGTAATCCCGCCCAACAAGCGAATGTCCGCTTCGATATCAGCGAGCGTCCGCGGGTTCATGGCCAGAAAAGGGAATGGCTGCTCGAGGAGTTTAGCGACCGTCTCGTGCTTGTACGGCACGGAACCGATCACCAACGTCGGCCTCAGCCGCAGAATCTCATCCACCGAATCCATGTGCCAGCAATCGCCAAGCTTGGGCAATTTGCCGGCCGGCGCGACATCGGCGCACCACTTGGTCACGCCGACCAGGGCGCGCTTTGCCCCAATGGCGCACAGAATCGACGTCGCACTCGGCGCCAGTGAAACAATGCGCAATGGAGGCCGCTGATTCGCTTTCATGGTTCCTGGAAGAGGATAGCAGACAGCCGGGCGTCTCGTAATTCGCAAGAGGGTGGATTGACTCCGCGTCACGAGTGTGTTGCACTGCCTTGCTTAATTCCCGGAGGACCAACTTGCGTTTCCATTTCCTTGCTCTCAGCATGATTCTGCCGTTCTCAACTCTAGCCCAGGCTCCCTCGGCGCCGTCCAAATCTGAAGTCGTCCAGTACCACGCCACCATCGACACCGTGAAATATCTCTTCGGTGCCGCCACGCCCGTTGCGCGACTCAAACCCGGCAACATCCTCGATGCGAACTCCCTGGACTGCTTCGGCAACGCGCTGCAAAAGCCCGGCGATACCTTTGCGCTCGTCAAAGGGGATAACCCGCTCACCGGTCCTTTCTATATCGAAGGTGCGGAACCCGGCGATACGCTGGTTGTTCATATTCTCGATCTGCAAGTCGATGGCCAACAAGGTGTGGGCACGTTTTCGCCGGGCTTCGGAGCCATCAACGCCACGCATTACACACCGATGCTCGAAAAAGAAGCGCTGCCGGAAAGAATCTGGTTTTACCCGATCGATCACGCGGACCACACGGCTACGTTTCAGGCCCTCGATTCCAACTACAGGGTGAAAATCCCGCTTCATCCATTTCTTGGCTGCATTGGTGTCGCCCCTGCCAACGGGGAAGCTCGCAGTTCCATCGTGCCCGCGGAATTCGGCGGCAACATGGACGCTCCGGAGGTCTCCGTTGGAAATACACTCTATCTGCCCGTAAACGTGGCCGGGGCCTTGTTTTACTTTGGCGATGGCCACGCTGCCATGGGCGACGGCGAAATTGCAGGCAGTGCCATCGAAGTTCCCATGAAGGCTCGCCTGCAATTCGCCCTCGTGAAAGGGAAACACACGGGCTGGCCACGCTTCGAAAGCGAAAAAGAAATCATGGCCGCGGGCATCTATCGCCCCGTCGACGACGCGGTGCGGATCGCCTTCACCGAGCTGGTAGCTTGGATACACTCCGACTATGGCCTCTCGGATCTCGACACCTATGAGCTGCTTTCCAAGGTCGGCAAAATCCATCTTACCGAGATGGTTGATCCGAACTACGTCGTGGTTGCCTCCGTAGAGAAAAAGTTTTTGCCCCCAAAGAAGTGAATCTTTTTCTGGAAGCGGCATTCTTGAGTTCTTTCTGCTCTCTGGGAACTCTGCGTCTCTGCGTTAAGTTTTCTTGATTCATGCTGCGTTGCAGTTCCGGCACCGCCTTTGGGATACTCTCAGGAGTGTTCAGTGAAGCCGTTCTCGATCATTTCCGCAACCCTCGAAACGCGGGCGAGCTTCCCGGCGCCACCGCCACCATCGAGGTAAGCAATCCCGTCTGCGGCGACATCCTCAAGCTCTCCGCCCGCATTGTGGACGGCCGTATCGCGGAAGCACGTTTTCTTTGCCGCGGCTGCACCACTTCCATCGCCTGCGCTTCCATGCTAACGGAGAGGCTCATCGATTGCGCGATCGCCGACGCCCGCATCATAACCGCGGACTCTCTCTCTGAATCCCTCGGCGGTCTTCCAGCGGCTACCTTTCATGGCGCGCAACTCGCCGCCGACGCCGTAACGGCGCTGCTGCAAAAGATCGGTTCGGCCGGTCGCTAGTCGGCGGGGCGGATCGCCTTGTTCATTGTTTCGGGGTCGTTCAGATTCAGGACGCAGCCCTCTTCGTTCGTTTGTACTTCTTCGACATCGCTCTTGTGCGCCCATACGACCGCCCGCGCGCCGGTTTCGAGCGGCGCGCGAAGCAGTTCGTCATACAAAGATGCGGAAAACATGACCGGATGGCCGCGGCGTCCCTCATAGACGGGCAGGACGATGGGTTTCTTCGTTTTGTAAAATTGTTCGATCAAATCCTGAACCAACAAGCTGCTGATGAGGGGGTGATCGATCAGACAGAGCAGGATTCCGTCGGTGCCCGGAGGCAGGCTTCGCAGCGCTGCCTGGATCGAACTGAGTTGCCCTTTTTCCCAATCTTCATTGATGACGATTTCATCGGCTTCGAGTTGGATGGCTTTTGCGATCGGCTCCGCATGCGCGCCTAGCACCACTCTGCGGACGCCAATGTTTCGGTGCGAAGTCACTTCCAGCAGGTGTTCGAGGAACGGCCGCCCCTGGTAGGGAAGCAGCGCCTTCGGCGAACGCATTCGGCTGGAGGCCCCGCCGGAGAGGATGACGGCGGCCAGCATGTGCTCCCTTTCAGCGCTCGCCCGTTTGGAAAACGGGTGAAGCGTGTGCTTCGTATTTCAACTTCTTATGCGCAGCGGTCGCCGCATTCCGGCGGACCGCAACGAGTTCCGCCGCGATGCTGACGGCGATCTCTTCGGGCGAGAGCGCGCCGATTTCTAGTCCCATTGGCGCGTAAACGCGTTCGAACTCATCCGCCTTATAGCCTTCGCTCTCCAGCGCTTTGTACACGGACAAGACTTTGCGTTTGCTGCCGATCATGCCCACGTACCGCGCCTCGGTGCGCACCGCCCAAGCCAGAACGCGCATGTCTTCCTTGTGGCCGCGCGTAACGATCACCAAGTAATTCGCCACGTTGGGATGAATTTTTTCGAAAGCTTCTTCGTAGCCTGCGTAAATCTCCAGCGCCATCGGAAATCGTTCTTTGTTCGCGAAGGCCTCGCGGTCGTCCACCACGCCGATGCCAAATCCTGCCGCGCTGGCCGCCTTTGCCACCGCCATGGAAACGTGCCCGCCACCAAAGAGGTAGAGCATCGGCTGCGGCAGAATCGGTTCGACGAAGACTTCCAGAGTTCCCCCGCAAATCAAACCGTTGTCATAACTCGCCTCATTATTCAAATTGAACACCATCTTGCGCGGTGCTTCGTTCTGCATCACTTCCTTGGCCGCCGCCCAAACCTCCGCCTCGACGCACCCGCCGCCAATCGTTCCCGCAATCGAGCCATCCTCGCGCACCAGCATCCGCGAACTTTCGTAGCTCGGAATCGAGCCGTTGGTGTGGACAATCGTAGCCAGTGCCGCGCGCCGCCCCGCCCGCCTCATCTTCACGATCTCTTCAAACAAGTCCATCGTCTTGTGGGCATAGCCAATCTTGGCTGTGCGCTTCTACTCTTCTGTGCGAATCTCAGCGCCCTTTACGTCTCCGCGTTATCTTTTCCCCTGACCTCAGCCTACGGCGCAGCATCGCCCATGTCAACGAAGCGCCGCTGCTTCCATGCCATAATACTACGCGAGTCTTCGAAGGTCTCGAGAGGGGCGTCTCGATGAAGGCAGTGCTCTTCTATCAGCACGGCGGACCTGAGGTCCTGAAATACACGGATGCTCCTGACCCCATCATCCGCCCGAACGAAGTCCTCGTCCGCGTGAGAGCTTGCGCGCTGAACCACCTTGACCTCTGGGTCCGCCGCGGCAACCCCAATATCCCGATTCCTCTTCCGCACATCCCGGGTAGCGACGTCTCCGGCGAAATCGCCCAGATCGGCGCGGATGTCACCACCGTGCGCGTTGGCCAGAAAGTCGTCCTCGCACCCGGCGTGACCTGTGGCAAATGCTCCGCCTGCGTCTCCGGCCAGGACAACCGCTGCCGCCAATTCACCAATCTCGGCTACCTGATCGACGGAGGCTGCGCCGAGCTTGTCCACGCTCCAGAAGTAAATTGCATGCCCTATCCGGAAAACCTGACCTTTGAAGCGGCCGCCTCGATTCCGCTAGTCTTCCAAACTGCCTGGCACATGCTTCTTGCCCGGGCCGAGCTGCAACCTGGCGAAGATGTTCTCATCCTTGGGGCAGGTAGCGGCGTTGGCACCGCCGCCATTCAGGTTGCCAAGTTTTTCGGCGCGTGCGTCATCGCCACTGCTGGCAACGACGAAAAGCTGCAAAAGGCAAAACAACTCGGCGCCGACTTTCTCATCAATCACAAGACTCAGAAAATCCACGAGGAAGTCCGCCGCATTACCAATAAGCGCGGGGTCGACGTCGTCTTCGAACACGTGGGGACGGCCACCTGGGACGACAGCTTCGCCAGTCTCGCCACCGGCGGCCGCCTGGTAACCTGCGGCGCCACCACCGGCTTCGATGCCAAGGTCGATCTGAGGTTCCTGTTCAGCCGCCAGCTTTCGCTACTCGGCTCCTACATGGGCACCAAGTCCGAGCTCCACAGCGTCATGCGCCTGGTGGCCTCTGGGCGCTTCAAGCCCACGGTTGACCGCGTTTTCCCGCTCGCCGAAGCGGCTGCCGCCCATGCCTACCTCGAATCCAGCTCGCAGTTCGGCAAAGTCGTCCTTGCCGTCTGATCTAAATGCAAAGATGCTCCCGTGCACTCTCACCCAGTCGCGTTCACCTGTACTGACGGCCGCTAATCGGGTAGCTATCAGAAGTACCATTGACATAGCTCTTCCACTCGAATAATTTCGTCCCGATTTTACCCGGGTCCAACTCTCCAACTCTGTTTCCTCCGGGCGCCCAGAAATAATCTCCAAGCGATTCTCGATTTGGAGGACTACGGGATGTGGTCGAAAAGAGTCATGCTATGTGTGTGTCTACTCGCCGGCTTGACCATCGCGCTTGCCATGGCCAGCCAATCCGCAGGCCAAAATTCCAGCACGGCCACCGAAGCCTCCTCGGGCCGCGACAATCAAACCCAACCGTCCAACACTTGGGCTCTTTCGAAGATGCTCTCACTGAGACAGGTTCAAGCCAATCCGAACACGTGCAACGTACAAGATGATCCCTGCAGGAGGTCCCTGTGCGCGCTCTGAATTTTCGTGCCAGCCTTGTAAGAGGGAACGGTGCAAACGTAACTACTCCCGACGGAGGCATGCCGCATACCGCGGCTGCCCCGCCTCACCCATTGACGCCCGCCATGTTGGAGGGGCGTGTGGGAAAGATCCTGCGGATGGTTGAGTCTGGGACCACTTTCACCATTCGTGATCTGGCCCTCGAATTCAACCTGAGCCCTTCGTATCTCCAGCGCTTGTTCAAGCACCAGACCGGTGTTTGCATGGGCGAATGGATAAACGAACAAAGACTTCAGAGAGCAGCGCACCTTTTGGCGAACAGCTACTTAAGCGTAAAGGAAATTGCCAACAACGTGGGATACGAGCATGCTTCCAGCTTCATCCGGGCATTCGAACGGCGCTTCACGCAGGCTCCGGCGCGCTACCGGAAACAAACCGACTACACAAAATGCTAACGAATGACCGGTTATGCTAATCCCTTCTTCTTGTAGTCTTCACGCGGCGAGTAGTAAATGGAACTCACTTGTCGGTACAGTAGCTTCTAGCAAATGGCTTACATTCGGCGGGTGATTCCCCAATTGCTAGAAGGATGGTTGTAGAAGTGCGCAAAACAGGCGGGGCTTGTGCACTTCCTAGTCGAAGGAGATCAGGAATGAAAACAACAAAGCGCGCATCAGTTGTCGCAATTCTAGCGGCGTTATTCTTTACCGGAATGGCGTTTGCCCAAACCGACCCAGGAGTACGCAGCAACACGGGAGTGAACGCGGGCCAGCCGTTTACTTCCGTCACCGCCAGTCCAAACGACTTGGCCTTCTTCCAAAACGGACTCGGGCAGTTCAACGAGCACCAAACCGTTACCGGTGACAACCCAGGTCTGGGACCGCGGTTCAACTTGGACTCGTGCGGGGCATGTCATTCGCAACCGGCCCCGGGCGGAACGAGCCCGGCCTCCGGTATTTTCCCCAATGTCGGGCCGAACCCCCAAAGCCAAGTGATCGCCAATGGGATTGTGAATGGCAGCACCAACACCATCCCCTATTTCGTCTTCGCCAACGGCCCGGTGCGCGAAGCCCGATTCCCATTCTTCTTTGACCAATTCGGCAATCCCAACCTGAACGCGCCCAACGGGGGAGTGGAAGACCTGTTCACCGTCTCCGGCCGGACTGACGCCGGCAGCTGCAGCCTGCAGCAGCCCAGCTTTAATGCTGCGAGGGTGACGAACAACATCATCTTCCGCATTCCCACACCTACGTTTGGCACGGGACTGATGGCAAACATTGACGACTCAACCTTGCTGGCCAATCACGCGGCCCAGGCAAACAACCGACTGGGCATCAGTGGTGCCTTCAATCACAACGGCAACGATGGCACCATCAGCCGTTTTGGTTGGAAGGCCCAGAACAAGTCGCTGCTGATCTTCTCTGGTGAGGCTTACAACGTGGAAATGGGCATCTCCAACGAACTGTTTACGCAAGATCGGCCGCTGCCGGGTGAGGACCAATTTGGAAGCGGGCTTCCGGCCAACTGCCTGAACCTCGCTGGCATCGGCTACCCGGAGGACATTACTCATTCCGATGGCACCACCGCCTCCACCGTCACCAGTGACGCCGGGCTGTTCAATACCTTCATGCAGTTCTTGGATCAGCCCACGCCCTCCACTGCCTCGCCGGGAGGAGCAGCCTCGATTGCTAATGGCCGCCAGCTCTTTAGGGCCATCGGCTGCGCCCTTTGCCATACGCCGTCGTTCACCACCCAGGCCTCTCACTTGACGCCTGGTTTGAGCAACGCTGCTGCCAACTTGTTCTCTGACATTGAAATCCATCATATGGGCATAGGCTTGGCGGACAATGTCTCCCAGGGCGGAGCTGGTGGAGATCAATTCCGCACGTCTCCGTTGTGGGGTTTGGGGCAGCGCATCTTCTTCTTGCATGATGGCCGTACAAGCAATTTATTGTCCGCAATCGAGGCTCACCAGAGCAGCGGATCCGAAGCCACTCAGGTCGAAGAGAACTTTGATTTGCTTTCGCCCAGCCAGCAGCAGGACCTGCTGAACTTCCTGCGCTCACTGTAAGTCTTTATAACAACTCTTCCGGGCGAGACACAGAAATGTCTCGCCCGTTCTTTTTCCTAATGGAGACTCCGGAGTTTGAATATGCATCCTACTTTCTTGCGTTCCCTGTTACTTCTTGGTTTTTCCATTTCGCTTCTAGCCCGCGCACAGGGCGCGCCTCAGAGCGGAGGCGATTTTTCCAACAATCCCCAACCGAACGCGCTCCCGTCGGACGTCATTGTGGTCAAGGGTGCCTGGTCGAGTGCCAGCGATTCGGTGACTCCAGTCCCTGAAGGCGGGAGAGTGGCCAACAATGTCTTTAGCAACCGGTATTTTGGATTCACTTATACTCTCTCGCCGGACTGGACCCAGATGTACGTCGGCCCGCCTCCTTCGGACAGCGGTTACTACGTACTCGCGCAGATCCGGCCCGCGGACACATTCAAGGGAGCAAGTCGAGGCAGTATTTTGATCGCCGCGCAGGACATGTTTTTCACGCTCACACCGGCCGGGAACGCGCTGGAGCTGATCAATTACAACAAAGAAAGTTTGAACGCGGACTACAAAGTGGAACAACCGCCGACGCTTGTCAGGATCGCCAACCACTCCTTCGTCCGCTTTGACTACGGTTCGCCGGTCGCCGAGTTGCATTGGCACGTCCTGGCAACGCAAATCCGCTGTCACATGGTCCAGTTCGTCTTTACCAGCCGGGACACCAAGCTAGTTGAGAGTCTCATCCAGGAAATGAGCAAAATGACCTTGCCTGCAGAGGCCGGTCCCATTTCGGGGAAGGGCGGTGGTGATGTTCCAGTGTGCATCAAGGATTACGCAGGCGGCGAAAACGTCATGGAGAGAATTGATCCGGTCTCTGGCGAGCGCAGATTCAATCCCGCTCCAGTCCGAATCATCATCGATAAACAAGGTAAGGTAAAGCACATTCATTTTCTCAGCGCCTTTCCCGATCAGGTAAAAGCCATTACCGACGCCCTGTTTCAGTGGCGGTTCAAACCATACTTGCGCGACGGAAAGCCTGTGGAAGTAGAAACCGGCATTCTGTTCGGACGCGCCCCACCGGCCGCACCACCGGCATCGCAAGCCGTAAAGGAATGATCGATCTTCTCCTTTTCGTCAAGGAATTTTGCCCCCGGCGGGCGCTCCCGGTCCTCGCCCTGCTCGCGTGTTGTTCATCCGCATCACTGGGTGCGAACTACATCACCGGCGCGGTCCGCAATCAGAGCCGCGGCGAACCAGCTGCGGGCGATGAGGTGATCCTTGCTCGGCTGGAGACGGGAATACAGGAGGAGGCGCGCGCGAAGACCGATTCACAGGGGTCGTTTACCCTCAATGTTCAACATCCTGACAAACCGTACTTGGTACGCGTGATTCACCAGGGCGTCAGCTATGATCAGCAAGCTTCCGCCGGTCAGGCTCTCTCTATCCAAGTGTTCGACGCAGCGACCCATGTGCAAGGCATAACCGGCACTATCGAAATCCTCCGCACCGGAACCATTGGAAGCCTGCTTCACGTTTCCGACATGGTTGAGATCAAGAACGAGTCCAGCCCGCCTCTGACCCAGGCTGGTGAGCGCACATTCGAAGTGTATTTGCCGGCAAATGCCAAGATTGATTCTGTCCTCGCCGCAGGTCCGGAGAAGATGAGCATGACGATCTCTGCGGCGCTCGTGCCCGGCCAGCCCGGACACTACACGGTGAATTTCCCCTTGCGGCCGGGAGCAACCAAGTTCGCGTTCAACTACGACCTGCCCTACGATGGCCATGTCGCGTTTCAAACAAGGCATGCGTATCCGCTGCAGCAGATGGCGGTCATGATTCCGCCGACCATGAAGTTCTCGTCGCGCTCACGGGCCTTTAAGATTCTCCCAATCGGCAACAGCGGCTATCAAGTCCAGGCAGCAAATCAATTACAGGAAGGGGAAGGGCCAGGGTTTGAAGTCTCTGGAACCGGAGCGCTTCCGCCGCTCGGAGATCAAGGCAAAAAGCAGGCCCGGTCACAGTCTCCGGCAGTCCCTAATCGAGTCGTATCGGCTCCGCGTCGCGGCGCTTTGCCTTCTCTAGCTAACATCGATACACGCTTGAAGCAGACACAGCCACCTTCGCAATCGCTAGTCTTGGCCGGACTGACTTCTGTCCTTCTTGCTACATGCGTTCTCTTGGTTTGGCGCGCGCGCAAAGCACGGAGCTTCTCCGCCGCACAATCAGTTGCACCACGGCCCCGCCAAGGCAACCGTCCGCAGCCTGATTGGAAACTCTAAGGCAAGAAATGTGACATCTTGAGGCCGGCAGACAATTTGTCTCCAACCTCTCTCTGTGAGAACATGCTTGTGACGAGGATCTAATGAGCGTATCTCTCGGCAAACATGTCACACTGACCAAGCCCGACGATTTCGGGAATCTCCTGCAAGACGAAGGCATCATCTTCACAACCCTCGACAAGGCCGTGAACTGGGCGCGCAAGAGTTCCATTTGGCCGCTCGGCTTTGGTTTGGCCTGCTGTGCCATCGAAATGATGTCCATGGCCGCCGCCCGTTTTGACCTCGCGCGCTTCGGCGCGGAAGTTTTCCGCCCATCGCCCCGCCAGGCGGATCTGATGATCGTCGCCGGCCGCCTCTCGCAAAAAATGGCTCCCGTCATCCGCCAACTTTACGATCAAATGCCGGAGCCCAAGTGGGTCATCTCCATGGGTGCCTGCGCCACTTCCGGAGGCGTTTTCAATAATTACGCCATCGTGCAGGGTTGCAATCAGGTCATTCCCGTCGATGTATACGTCCCCGGCTGCCCGCCGCGCCCCGAGGCCGTTCTCTACGCCATCCTTCAGCTCCAGAAGAAGATCGACAATGAGAAGGGTTCCTTCCGGCGCGCCATGAATCTCTCCTGATCGCGGCGCAGAGATTTCACCAATCCCGGCATGCGAGCGAAATTATTCTCGATGAAAACGCGATTCCCCGTACATCCTGCCGCGCTGGTTCCGATTTTTCTTGCCGCGGCGCTGCTTTCGTTTAGTTGCGGCGGAGGCGCGACGCTTCAGCCTCCTCCGCCGGCGAGCTACAAACTTGTATGGAGCGATGAATTCAGCGGGCCCGGCGGCGCGTCGCCGGATTCATCGAAATGGACGTACGACGTCGGCGGTAACGGATGGGGCAACAACGAACTCGAGTACTACACCAATCGCACGCAGAACGCCCAAATCAAGGGCGGCAATCTCGTCATCAGCGCGCAGAAAGAAACCTACACCGGCTCCGACGGCGTAACGCGGAATTACACCTCCGCGCGTTTGAAAACCCAGGGGCTTTTCAGTCAGGCCTGTGGCCGCTTCGAAGCACGCATCAAAATACCCGCGGGGCAGGGAATGTGGCCCGCCTTCTGGATGCTCGGCAACGATATCACTTCAAATGGCTGGCCGAAGTGCGGCGAAGTCGACATCATGGAAAATATCGGCAACGAGCCAGGCACCGTTCACGGATCGCTGCATGGCCCGAGCACCATCGGCCGAACGAGCAACGCCACTGCGCCGTTCAGCCTGCCTGCCGGCCAGAATTTCGCCGATGACTTTCATCTCTACGCGGTCGAATGGGAGCCCAACACAATCCGCTTCTATGTCGATACCGCTCTTTACGCTACATTCAACTCGTCGCAATGGCCCGCCGGCGGCACCTGGGTTTTCGATCACCCCTTCTTCATCATCCTCAACGTCGCCGTGGGCGGCCATTGGCCCGGCCCGCCCGACAGCACCAGCGTTTTCCCCCAGCAAATGCTCGTCGACTACGTCCGCGTCTACGTCAAGCAATAGCCGCGTGACTTGCGTCTTCAGGGATGAGGACTTTCTCTTCGATTTTTTTCTGCGTACTCTGCTTCTCTGCGTTTAAACTCCTTGTGGCAACTCTTGAGAGAGGAGGGAAGCATTGATGCCCCCAACACCCGATTCCGCGCGGCAACTTCTTCGCCACACCGTCGCCGCCGTCGCCTACCGTGCCGGCAAAGC
>WNGP01011326.1_pt1 | contig 13770 bp, 12 predicted proteins | sample 5407671 | NCBI WGS metagenome assembly WNGP01 (sample SAMN13153381, study PRJNA577476) | soil metagenome | isolation source: 40 cm soil or saprolite under Garry oak tree replicate 2 | place: USA:California | collected 2016-06-15 | reverse complement strand
GCCGCCGAACTCGAAGCGCAGGGCGGACAACAACTTGTTGGCGAACTCAGCCTCGCCACGCGAGCTGAAGCGTTCGAAGAGCGCGGAGCTCAAGACGGGTACGGGGACAGATTCGTCGATAGCAGCGTTGATGGTCCAGCGGCCTTCCCCTGAATCCGACACACGGCCCGAGAAGTCGTTGAGTGTGGGGCTCTTGAGGAGCGCGGCGGCGGTGAGGTCCAGGAGCCACGAACTGATGACGCTGCCGCGGCGCCAGACTTCGGCCACGTCGGGGAGGTTGAAGTCGTAATGGTAGTATTCCGGATGTTGAATCGGCGCTGTTTCGGCGTCGATAGTTTGCTGCTGCTCTCCAACATTGGCGTGGTGGAGGATTTTCAGGCCCTCCGCGTAGGCCTCCATGATGCCATACTCGATGCCGTTATGGACCATCTTGACGAAGTGACCGGCGCCGTTGGGGCCGCAGTGAAGGTAGCCTTTCTCGGCAGTGCCTCCAACCTTCTCGCGCTCGGGGGTACGCGGCGCTGCATTGATGCCAGGTGCCAGGGCGTCGAAGATGGGGTCGAGGCGCTGCACGATGTCGGCTTCGCCGCCAATCATCTGGCAGTAGCCGCGTTCGAGCCCCCAGACGCCACCACTGACCCCAACATCAAGGTAGTGGATGCCATGGGGTTTGAGTGTGTCAGCACGCCGGATATCATCGTGGAAGAAGGAGTTGCCGCCATCGACGACGACATCATCGGGGGAGAGGAGCGGCATGAGTTCCTCCAACGTTGCATCTACAGAGGCCGCGGGCACCATTAGCCAGATGGTACGGGGCTTAGAAAGCTGGTTGACAATATCGGCGAGCGACGTTGCACCGGCTGTGATTGCTCCTTCTTGTAAGCGTGTCTGCACGGTGGTGGCATGACGCGCGTAGCCGACAACGTGATGCCCGGCCCGCACCAGCCGCTGTGCCATGAAAGCGCCCATGCGGCCGAGTCCAATTAATGCGAGTTCCATACTGTGTTCCTTTCTCTTTTCTATTTACTCTTGTGTAGCACCAGGGTTGGGTTCCTTTGAAGCTCTCTTGCATATTTTACACCATCCCTCAATTCTAAAGTGCCACCAATTCCATGAAGGGGACCGATGGATATCTCTATATTGATTCACGCTAAAGCGTCGTATAAGGATGCTACAGGAACCCTACATTGACTGGTCTCGCCAAGGCTGGAAATGTTACGGATGCGGGCCTCTATCCTTCGCGGTAAAGCGGAGGGACAAGGGGAGGTCAGGGCCTCTCAAAAGTCGCTCTGATTGGCAGCAAGCCCCCCACCCCAGATTAATAAAGAGCGTGTTGCCGCTTTGGCGCGGGAGCGCCAAAGCGGCAACACGCTCTTGTACTCTTTTTTTGGGGTGGGGAGGGGAAGAGGAAAAAGACGTTTGAGAGGCCCTGCAAGGGGAGGTGTGGAACAGTAGGCAGGAAGTGAGAAATATGCTAGGATTAATCAATCACATATATCACATATTTCGGACTGGAATAGGATGGAGGCTATTATGACACTGGATCCCAAAAGCCGCAGCCGCATTATCACGGAGGGTCGTGAGCGTTCGGGTGCGCGTGCCATGCTCAAAGCCATCGGTTTTAGCGACCATGACCTGGCTCGCCCAATTATCGGCGTGGCCAATACCTGGATCGAAACGATGCCATGTAACTATCACCTGCGGCGTTTAGCTGTCAAGGTGAAAGACGGCATTCGAGCAGCGGGCGGGACACCAATGGAGTTCAATACCATCGCCATCAGCGATGGAGTGACGATGGGCACGGAGGGGATGAAGGCCTCGCTGGTGAGTCGCGAGGTGATCGCCGATTCGATTGAGCTGGTTGGTCGAGGCCACATGTTTGATGCCGTTATTGCCCTTGTGGGGTGCGACAAGACTATACCGGGTGCTGCCCTGGCGCTGATCAGGCTGAATGTGCCGGGCTTTCTCCTCTATGGTGGCTCCATCGCGCCCGGACGATTCAAGGGGAGGGATGTGACAGTTGGTGATGTCTACGAAGCGATCGGGGCAAATGCTGCGGGTAGGATGAGCGATGCTGACCTGCGCGAGCTAGAGAACGTGGCCTGTCCAGGAGCGGGCGCGTGCGGTGGGCAATTTACAGCGAATACTATGGCGATGGCGATGGAGTTTATTGGACTCTCACCCATGGGCACGGCGAGCATTCCAGCGGTTGACCCGCGCAAGGATGATGTGGCGGTGCGCTGCGGCCAGCTTGTGATGGACCTGCTACAACGCGGTGTGACGCCGAGTGACATTCTGACCCGCCAGGCTTTTGAGAATGCAATCGCCGGTGTGGCAGCATCGGGTGGTTCTACCAACGCTGTGCTGCACCTACTGGCGATGGCCCGCGAGGCAGGCGTGCCTCTGACGATAGACGATTTCGATACGATCAGCAGGCGCACGCCTCTGCTTGCCGATCTGAAGCCGGGCGGACGATATGTGGCTGTCGACCTGGATCGCGCCGGCGGAGTGCCCCTGCTGGCCCAACGGCTTGTTACCGCTGGCTTAGTCGATGGGAAGCAGGTGACTCCGAGTGGACGAACACTGAGCGAAGAAGCCAGTAGGGTGGTGGAAACGGCGGGCCAGGATGTGGTACATCCACTGAGCGACCCGATCAAGTCGAGTGGGGGCCTGGTTATTCTCAAGGGAAATATCGCGCCGGAAGGATGTGTGATCAAGATTGCCGGTCACGAGCGGCTGTACCACCGGGGGCCGGCACGTGTCTTCGACCGCGAGGAAGACGCGATGAGCGCCGTAACTCAAGGCAAGATCAAGGCTGGCGATGTTGTGGTCATTCGCTACGAGGGTCCGCGTGGCGGACCGGGGATGCGCGAGATGCTGGAAGTGACCGGGGCGATTGTCGGTGCCGGTTTAGGCGAGACGGTGGCATTACTCACCGATGGCCGGTTCAGTGGTGCAACGCGAGGTTTGATGGTTGGTCATGTCGCTCCCGAAGCAGCAAATGGAGGGCCTATCGCTGCTCTGCAGGAGGGGGACAGCGTCGTGATCGATATTGAGGCGCGCCGTCTCGACGTGGAGCTTGCAGGCGCTGAAATCGCTGCTCGCCTGGCGAATTGGTCGGAGCCTGCTGCGCACTATACCAGTGGTGTTTTCGCCAAGTACCGGGCGCTGGTTGCGTCGGCTGCGGATGGAGCTATTACACAGCCGAATTTTGCAGCATGAGGGGTATAAGCAGCATAAGCGCGAACGGAAGCGTTTAACGAGTGGTTGCCTGGCCCCACCCTTGGGTGCAATACATTTCAAAGAAGAGACCATCTCGCTGTGTCATCCTGAGCGCAGCGAAGGATCTCTGTCCGGTGAGAGATCCTTCGCTGCGCTCAGGATGACACTCCTGAATCGACTTCGTTTGACTCGCAAATCGTCTCATTTGAAATGTATTGGCCCTGGGGTGGGGGCTATAGAGGGAGCGAGTGATTATGCCAGACACGATTGGGTTTATTGGGCTGGGCATTATGGGAAAGCCCATGGCCCACAACTTACTAAAGGCAGGTTTCCCACTGGTTGTGGTCAATCGCCATCAAGCGGTGACGGATGAGTTTGTGGCAGCCGGTGCTTCGCCGGGCGACCGACCAGGGGATATCGCTGCATCCTGTGACGTGCTGATTACTATGTTGCCCGATGCTCCTCAAGTAGAGGATGTACTTTTTGGACTTGATGGGGTCGTTGAGGGAGCGCGAGCGGGGCTAATCGTGATTGATATGAGCACTATTTCTCCTATCGCGGCCAGGCACCTGGCAGGCCGGTTAGCCGAGCAGGGCATTACGATGCTGGATGCGCCGGTGAGTGGTGGAGATAAGGGAGCAATTGCTGGTACGTTGTCTATTATGGTGGGCGGTGACGAGGAGACGTTCAAACGCTGCTTGCCCATTTTTCAGGCCCTGGGGAAAACGATTGTACATGTTGGAGAGAATGGAGCGGGCCAGGTGGTCAAAGCCTGCAATCAGATCGTCGTGGCGCTGATCATTGAGGCGGTGAGCGAGGCGCTGGTGCTTGGCTCGAAGGCTGGAGTTGATGCGGCCAAAATCTTGCAGGTGCTCAATGGGGGTCTTGCCGCCAACCGGGTGATCGAGCTGCGTGGGGCAAACATGCTCGCTCACGATTTCACTCCGGGAGGCCGTATCCGCTTCCACCACAAGGATCTCGGTTTTGCTTTAGAGGCAAGCCGTGTGTACGGTGTGTCGCTGCCGGTGACTGCCCTGGTGGACCAGATGTTTGCCTCGCTGGTGAGCAGAGGTCGAGGCGATCTCGATCACTCTGCTCTGCTGACTTATCTTGAGGATTTAACTAACTATCGTGTTGGGCAGGAACAATCTTGAAGCCTGGTGCCCAATTCATGCACATTAACTAGTTAAGCGGGATTTCGGAACAGGCAGCGAGGACCGATAATGAACTTTAACGACCAACACCGGCCCTTTCGTAGGCGCACAATTTATTGGCGCACCGCCGATTTATCGGCCTGGGGAGCGCATCGACGGGCCATCGGCCGATCAATCGGCGGTGCGGGCATGAATGCGCCGCCTACGGGGTATTACTGATGTTGCTTGGTAAACTTCTTAATCGGCCCCTACTGCACAGTCAAGCTTCATCTGATCGATGAAGAGCGTTGTCATCCTGAGCGCAGCGAAGGATCTCCCGCTGGGCAGAGATCCTTCGCTGCGCTCAGGATGACAGACAAGATGGCTGATGCAGTGGCACCCTTTCCTGGCGGGTGCCAGGCTCGTGCGCCTGCGCCACATGAAGCTTGACGGACTACTACGGAGGGTGGGATTAGTTTGTGAATGGGCATGAATTGGTCAGTTACCCCAGCTAAAGAGAGACCTAAAAAGCTTTATTGCCTGAGCGGCTTGAAGAAGGCGCGGATCTCGTTGACCAGTGCCTCGGGTTGTTCGAGCGCGGCGAAGTGACCACCAGCCTGCATGACGCTCCAGCGCTGGATGTTGTAGGTCCGTTCGGCGATGCTGCGCACTGGCATGATAATTTCATGCGGGAAGGCGGCTACTCCCGTGGGGACGTCGACGTGACCAAACATAGGTCCCGGGGTATGATCGACCTCGTAGTAGAGACGGGTGGAGGAGTTGATCGTTTGCGTGACCCAGTAGATCATGATGTTGGTGAGCAGTTCGTCTTTACTGAAGGCTCGCTCGACGTCGCCCTGGCAATCGCTCCAGGCGCGGAATTTTTCGACGATCCAGCCTGCCAGGCCTGCTGGTGAGTCATTGAGCCCATAAGCGAGTGTCTGGGGACGTGTGCCCTGGATACGGCTATACGCTCCTTCGTCCTGCCGGTAGTGCTGCAATTGTGCTCGCCACCGCTGTAATTCAGGACTGTCGCCAAGGCGCTCGCTTTCCTGCACGGCCAGCCAGGAGGATATCATGTTCAGGTGGATGCCGATCAGGTGCTGTGGGTAGGCATAGCCCAGGCGAGAGGTGATCGAGCTACCCCAATCGCCTCCCTGCGCTCCGAAGCGCTGATAGCCCAGCTCGTCGCGCATCAGGCGCAGGAAGAGTTCGGCGATACGAGCGACGTTCATGCCTCGTTCGTCCGGGCGTTGCGAGAAACCATAGCCGGGCAGCGAGGGGACCACAACGTCAAAGGCGTCCTGCTCAGAGCCGCCATGACTGGCTGGATCGCTGAGCGGCCCGATAATCTTGTACATCTCAAAGAAGGAGCCCGGCCAGCCATGCGAGATCAGCAAAGGCATGGGGCGCGGTCCCTTGCCTTTGATATGAAGAAAGTGCAGGCCGAAGCCGTCAATGGTGGCCTGGAATTGTGGAAAACGGTTCAGCAGGCGTTCTTGTGCGCGCCAGTCGTAGGCATCGCGCCAGTAGGCAACCAGTTGCTTGAGATAGTCCAGGTTCGTCCCATAGTCCCAGCCCGCGCCGGCTATCTCGTCCGGCCAGCGGGTGCGCTGCAAGCGCTGTTGCAGATCGCTGAGAACGTCATCATCGATCTGGATCGCAAATGTTTGTGCTGACATATAATTCTCCTTTGGTGCTGTTGTGTTTGTGAGAGGGAAGGCTATAGAGCAAGGGCTCTCACTTCTTGCCAGCGGAAACAATCGACCATATGATCGTTGACCATACCGACTGCTTGCATGAAGGCATAGCAAATGGTGGAACCTACAAATGTGAACCCAAGCTTCTTCAGCTCCTTGCTCATGGCATCTGCTTCTTTTGTCCGGGCGGGGATTTCCTGCATGCTTCCCCAGCGGTTTTGGATGGGTTTCCCAGCGACGAATTGCCAGATGAACGTGTCGAAGCTGCCAAATCGTTGCTGTACTTGAAGGAAAGAGCGAGCGTTCTGAATGGCCGACTGGATTTTCAGTTTGTTTCTGATGATCGCAGGATTCGCAAGTAGCTCCTGGAATTTGCGGTCGTCGTAGTGGGCGATTTTGTGCGCGTCAAAGCCGTCGAAGGCTTGCAGGTATGCGGGTCGCCTCTTGAGGATGAGCGACCAGCTCAAACCTGCCTGTGCTCCTTCGAGGATCAGGAATTCAAGGAGCTTCCGATCATTATGGAGTGGGACTCCCCATTCCGTGTCGTGGTAATCGAGCATGAGCGGATCGGCATTTGACCATGGACAGCGCTGCAGAACGATCATATCTCTAAATTATTGTGTTGTGGTTTTTTGAAGTCCGGTTTTCGTTTCTCTAAGAAAGCGCGCATGCCCTCCTGGGCGTCGGGTGTCTGGGATGCCTCGGCCATGACTTCCTGAGCATAAGCGTAAGCTTGTGGTTGAGGAAGGTCTATCTGCACGTAATATGCTTGTTTACCCAGGCCCTTTGAGATAAAGCTGCCCCGTGTTGCTGCTTCAAGCAGGCGCTGTGATTCTTCTACGAGGCGTTCAGGGGGGACAACCCTGTTGACCAACCCCCAGTCTGCTGCTGTCTGGGCGTCGATAGAGTCCCCTGTGAGTGCCATTTCGAGCGCACGTTTGCGTCCGATGTTGCGGCCGACTGCAACCATGGGTGTGGTGCAGAACCAACCGCCTTTACCCCCAGGGGTCGCGAAGGACGCTTCTGTGGAGGCAACTGCCAGGTCGCATGTTGCGACCAGCTGGCATCCAGCGGCAGTGGCGATGGCGTGCACGCGCGCAAGCACGGGTTGTGGAATCGATTGAACGGTGTTCATTAAGGTGGTGCAGACGCTCAGCAACTTGCGCATGGCGGGCGGAAAAGGCCGGGCCGTTCGCGGCTAAAATCACTCCAAGCGCAGAGCTCTCGCCAACTTCACGGAAGGCAGCGGTGAGCTCAAGCATGTGCTTGAGGGAGAGCGCGTTGCGGCGCTGTGGGTGGTTCATGGTAATGGTGGCGAAATCACCTTCGTAGCACAGTTGGATCAGTTCGTATGGCATTGGTTGGCCTCCTTTTTGAAGTTCATGCCTATATTAAAGAGCCTTAGCTCACTTTGACAATGGTACGGCCCCTGGTCCCGCCTTTGAGAACGTTGGCTAATGCCTGTGGTAGGTCCTCCAGCGAGACTTCGTGCGCGATGGTGTCGAGCAGGTGGCGCGGCTTGTAGTCGCTGGCCAGGTGCTGCCAGAGCTCGCGGCGCAGTTCCATGGGGCAGTTTACTGACTCGATGCCGAGCAGGTTTATGCCACGCAAAATGAAAGGGAAGACGGTGGTGCTGAAATTCGGGCCGCCGGTGTTACCGCAGGATGCAATTGAGCCTGCATATCTGGTGGTGCGAATGAGATAAGCCAGGGTAGAGCCGCCGACCGAATCCACACTTCCGGCCCAGCGCTCTTTCTCCAGGGGGCGATTACTCTCGGCGGAGGTTTCCTGGCGGTCCAGCAAATCGCTGGCGCCCAACTTTTGGAGGTAGTCGTGCTCCGACGACTTGCCGGTGCTGGCAGAGACGGTGTAACCCAGAGAACTGAGGATGCTGATGGCGATGCTTCCCAGGCCGCCGCTTGCGCCAGTAACCAGGACCGGGCCGTTCTGAGGCTTGAGGCCGTTTTTCTCCAATTGATGGACCGCCAAAGCAGCAGTAAAGCCAGCAGTGCCCAGCGCCATAGCCTCTTTGAAGGTCAGGCCTGCGGGCAGAGGTACGACCCAATCGGCTTTGACGCGGGCGTATTCGCTGTAGCCGCCATAGTGGGAGACGCCAATTTCGTAGCTTGTAGCAAGCACTTCGTCGCCAGGCTTGAAACGGGGGTCGCCGGATTCTACGACCACTCCTGACAGGTCAACGCCTGGCACGAAAGGATAGCTGCGTACGATTTTGCCCTCTGGGATGGAGGCGAGGCCATCCTTGTAGTTGACGCTGGAGTAGGCGACTTTGATCAAAACCTCGCCGGCCGGCAAGTCGGCCGCGGTTAGTTCCTTGAGGCCGGAGGTAAAACTATCACCGGTTTTATTGACCACGAATGCTCGAAATGATGCTGACATATTTCCTCGCTCTTACTCAACACTTCTTCGATACTTTTCTTCTATAATACTTTTCTTTTAGGTGGAAGCGCAAGGATGTGCGAAGATGGAGGTCTATTCATATACCCCACGGGTGGATTCTCATGGAGGGAAGTGATCCTTGTGTCATGCATTTGGCAGAACGTTGTCAATCATAGGCCATAGATCCCTTGGTTCCCAGGTTGCGCGATACCAGACGGCGATCTGTAGATGACCGTGCCCGAATTGGGGCACCTGCTGCAATATTTGCTGGAAGTTTGTAATGATGTAGTAGAGGTTCTTTGCTGTATGATACCACAATGAATGTTCTACGCCGGATGAGTCGGTATAGACAAGGTGGGCGCAAGTTTGGTCATTCAGATTGCTGTCCGCGGTATCAATTTCTGAAGGGGGTATCTGTGACACGAGTGCCACGCCGTCCTGGTAATTGACCCCGTTATCAAAGACCCATTGGCTCCCTTGTAAACGCCAGGTAGCGCCATAGAGCGGTAGTTCCCAGACGATGCGCGGCAGCATGCCGGGCATGGTTTTGAGTGTGTACGCCAGGAGTTGTTTGAGCCAGGGAATGCTTACGGTCGGCCCTGGTGTGAAGTAGGACTGATCGACGGCCATGATGACAATGAAATCAGCTGCATTTGCAAGGAGAGACCAGTTCTCGAAGCCGTTGATGCTGTAATATTCGTCGTGGTCACTGAGTTTGTGAATAAGGGCGATGCCATACAACTTATGCAGAGGTTTCAGCGCGTCCCACACGTGCTGGTTGAATTTGGCGAAGAGTTGCTGGATATTGGGATAGTTGGGATCGCCAGCCTCCATGTCCATAATAACTCCATCGTAGTTGACACGTGTAACCTCGTGCACAATGGCGTCAATAAAGCCCTGGTCGGTCGTTGCTTTAGCAATATAGTCTGATTGCTGTTGGGAGGTCCATGATCCCGATGTGCCGTCGGTCTCCATGGTGATGGTCAGATAGGCCATGCCACCTTTACTATGCACGAGTTGTACGACATTATCCATACTGAGGCTGCCCGGTGCGCAATTGTTGCTCTCGCCGTTGATGAGTTGACCCGTCGTGGGATCCACCCAGCCTGTGCCGACCAGGGCGGCATCTGGATTTGTGCTGGCGGTGCTAAGATATGCTTGTAGACTGCGCTGGCAGTCGCGTCCAACGATCCAACCGAGCGAGGCAACTTTTCCATGAAAGAGGCGAGGAGACGCAAGCGCAGATGCCTGTTGAGACTGGATAGAATCGGGGAACATCATCACCAGGGCGGGGTTCTGTGGGGCAAGGACGCGCACCCAGCCAACGATGAGTAATGTGGTTATGGGGATTGCGATTAGTAGTATGCTTCTTGCTTTGCTGAAATGTTTTTCAAGCATGCGTACATTCCCTGCTTCTAGTAGGGTTTCCTTGCACATACATCTTAACACAAGTATGTGTAATTTGGAACATATTGAACCAAAAAGGTCATGGCTGCGTAGAGTCGAGCACCCCCCTTTTAACGAACAAGGGCAGCCGGTGCCTCATGAAAATTGGCCAAAATTTACGGTTCTGGCTCATTTTGTGTGAAAGAATATTCCTGTACTCATCCGAGGTCAATGATCAAGTGCCGTTTCAGGGTGCGGTATCCTAAGTGCTCATAGAAATGGAGTGGTCCTGCTTCAAACTTCCAGATATCCAATTGCATCTCTGTCGCTCCCTGCTCCTTCGCCCAGTGATGAACAGCTTCAACGAGGAGCTTTCCCACTCCATGTTTGCGGAAAGACGCTGACACGATGAGGCTCTGGAGGTGGCCGTAGCGATACAGAGGCAGATTGTAGGGGCATCAAAACTCTCTCACAAATGTTTGGAGAGCTTGCGTTACCTGATAGCTTTTCGCCTCGAGCTCCAAATCATCAGGAGGGGGAATGAGCTGACAGATTTCTCCCAGCCTCTTTTTCATCGCTTCAAACTTTTCCAGTGCTTCATCCGTGGACGAAGCGAATGTGGTATGAACCATCCAGCCGTAAATACCACAGGTAATCGCAAAAGGAGGATGGTGACATCGTTCGAGGGTAATACGCGCACTTTGAATATATTCTTCATCCTGAAGAATAATGCCACGCTCACTTCCTTCTGTGCCGACTGTTCGTCCTTCCTCAATTGGATACCAATCTTGTTTGACCATCTCCACTATTGTCTCTCAATGATTGATGTACTCCTATCATCGTTCGAACCGTTCAACAGGCTTCATCGAAAGTACCAAAGGATTTACAGGGTGTCACGTCACTTTCTTTTCTGACGCATCTACTTGTAGATGACTTCCGCGGCTGTAGTGCGATATGCTCATCCTCTCACTCTTGCACGGTTGGACCGTGCTTATTCAGCCACTCCTCCTTGAGGATGGCGTACAGATATTCATCGCCCCACTTTCCCTTAAACCAAACGTTCTGGAGAAAATGACCTTCGCAGCGCATCCCAAGACGCTCAAGCAAGGCCACAGAGGCTGCATTCTCACAATCGGTAATCGCGATGATACGATGGAGATGAAACGTCACAAAGGCGTAGGTGAGCAAACACGAGATAGCCTCTGTTGCAAACCCCTGCCCCTGACACGCACGCGAGAGGGTATATCCAATTTCGGCCTGCCGCTCGTCGTGTTCATTGATGGTGAAGTAACAGTCTCCAACAAGCATCCCCATTTCCTTGGATTCGATGGCAATCTGCATCCCTTGGCCGGGTACGCCTAGCGGGGTCTCCTTCTGCTCTTGAATAAAAGCATATGCCTCTGGTTCACTTATCCCCTCCCAGCTTTGGTATTTGGCGACCACGGGGTCATTACGATAGGCTATGAACGCTGGAAGGTCAGAATCTGTAAAGTGTCTCAAGCGCAATCTGGTTGTCTCGATTGAGGTGAAATTTGCGATAGACATCGACACTCCTTCCCTCCGCTGGCTCAGCCATCTTCAGGCAGAATTTTATCCTAATAACCTGTTGCTCTCTGTGAGGAAAAATGGACGTTGCACAACATTCGATCCTTTGTGCTCACATATGCATATATTTCTCTAGGAAAGGTAACACATTGTTGTGTCTATGACTAGATGCGTACACAACTTTCTGGAGCAACATCCTGATTTATCTCTTCCTCTGTGAAGTCTTCCGTTACTAACCAAGCGAGCAGGCATCACCAAACCTGTGTCAGACCCGATAAGTCTGCCGCGTTGCCGTAAAAACGCATCTGCATGAACCGATTGTACAGGCGTAGACGGCTTGTCTGTGTTTGATCTGACGGAAGAAGCCTGCTGGTAGTCCGTTAATGGCAAACCGCACTTTCGGCAAAGAATGCGGCTGTTGACCATTCTGGGGGCTTAGTGCCTGCTTGCCTTGCTCTCGACAGAAATTTCCCAGCCTGTCCTTCATGGTCAACGATCAAAGGAGGCGTGGAACCCGTCCCCATTTGGCTGAAGACTACCAGCAGGATACGCGTTTCACCAGCAGAATCTCGTGCTTGACATTGCCAGGCAAGCGGGAAGAGAAAGAGGCGCCCATGCTGTTATTTATTAGCAGGAGGTTGCCTGCGCTCTCACAAGCATCCAGCAGCCTTTTCCTTCAAGTTCAATTGACGTGTCTTTCTTTTGCGAAGAGGAGGAGCAATCCATGTCTGAGGTAGCCACACCCAAAGATGCTCATGAAGTTGAACGTTTACACAGCGAGATCATCGGGTGATGCTTGGCCTGGAGACAGAGGATCGTGGTGATGACGCCGTGATGATCGAGGGCACTGCCACGCTCATCGATGATCCCACCCTGACACCGACTTTGCCTGCCTACGCCGCCAAGTATGGCCCAAATCTTGCGAAATTGGGGTGGACAGCGGAGGAGATGGCAAAGGCTTATACGGTGGCCATTCGGATTACGCCAACGAAATTTCGCAGATTGAGAGCTTCTTAAGGGAAATGTGATCATTGCGTTTCTCTTGTCCACCGGTGGTGGACTTGCAGGTTGCTTGTGGTTGTCAGGAAGCAGGAACGTTCTCCTGTCTGAGGGCTCTCCAAGGCAGCAGGCACTAAGCCTCCGAAGTGATCAAGAGCTCATCAGAATGCATGAAGCACTCGTTTGCGGAGCAGAGGGAAACCAGCCTTGCCGCATCCTTGTCTTTTGATGAGTTTGAGCTTGGTCACATGGCCTTCGATCATGGCGTTGTTGATCTGCCAGGTGAGCCCCGCCTGAACTGCGGCTTTGTCTCGTTGATTCGAGGTAGTATCCATCATGAGCTGGTAAAAGCGCTCCCGCCCTGCCGGGGTAAGAGCAAACACGCGAGTAGTAACTATAAAAGAAAAAAATGGGAATGTCAATCGGCGTGGTATACTATGGCGGTAGTGTTTCTGTCCACAAACTGCTCTACGAGCGCGTAGAAGTAGTGCGTTCTCCCTTTTTAGCTTAATCTCATGTAGTCCGGTGAGAGTATCGTTTTAGAAAAGGAGACCTCAATGGAAATCCGCAAACTTGATCACGCAGCATTCCTTGTCAAAGATGTTGAGCGTTCGTGTCAATTCTATGGGCAGGTACTAGGAATGGAGCAGATCCCACGTCCAAAGAACTTCGACTTTCCTGGTGCCTGGTTTAGTAAAGGAAGCTTTCAGATCCATCTAATTGGTGAGGACGAGCCCGGGCGTGTCGCACAGGTGAATCCCGGCTATCGTCGTGATGAGATGGCGCGCGGTCATGGAGCGCATGTTGCTTTCGAGGTGGATAACCTGGAAGAAGCAATACGACATTTGCATGCCCATGATGTGGAGATTGTAGGTGGTCCTCGTCCTCGTGGCGATGGTGTGCAACAAATGTATGTTTGTGACCCCGACGGCTATATCATAGAACTCTTCGTTTGGAACATCTAGAGACGATGTTGCCTATATTCAGGCGTGAGTGTTCAATGGTGACACTCAGGATCAACCAGAAAGGAAGAGGTATTTTCTCATGAAGCCATCTCGTTTTCGCTATTTTGTAGCCCACGATGTTGACGAGGCGGTCACACTACTCGCTGAGCAAGGTGAGGAAGCGCGAGTGCTGGCTGGCGGTCAGAGCCTTATGGCGCTGATGAATATGCGGCTTGCACGGCCAGCGGCGCTAATCGACCTCAACGAGATCGGCGAACTGGCCTATGTGCGAGAGTGGGACGGTGGCCTGGCGATAGGGGCAATGACGCGCGATGCATCGTTGGAGCGCGATATGCTGGCTGCGGAGCGTTTCCCCCTGCTTGTGGAAGCTGCCCGCTCTGTCGGACACCCTGCCATTCGCCACCGCAGCACGGTCGGTGGTAG
>WNGP01005413.1_pt1 | contig 13780 bp, 13 predicted proteins | sample 5407671 | NCBI WGS metagenome assembly WNGP01 (sample SAMN13153381, study PRJNA577476) | soil metagenome | isolation source: 40 cm soil or saprolite under Garry oak tree replicate 2 | place: USA:California | collected 2016-06-15 | reverse complement strand
TCATCGCCGTCTCCTATCTCGGCTGGACCGCGGCGCAGCTGACGGCGCTCGGCCTGGTTTTCTCGACCCTGACGAACGGCGCCATCTCGCTCGAGACCGGAATCGTCATCAGCGGTGTCGTCGTCCTCGCCTACACCATCTGGGGCGGGATGTGGTCCGTGGCCATGACCGATCTGTTCCAGTCGGTGATGATCATCGTCGGCCTCGGGGTCATCGCCTGGTTCGTCGGCGACATGGCGGGCGGGCCCGGAAGGATCATCGCCGCGGCCGCCGAGGCGGGAAAGTTCGAGTTCTGGCCCAAGGGCGGCGCCAAGGAATGGCTCGCCTTCATCACCGCATTCCTCACGCTGGCGATTGGCTCGATCCCGCAGCAGGACATCTTCCAGCGCGTCACCTCCGCGAAGAACGAGAGGACCGCGGTCACCGGCAGCCTGCTCGGCGGGGTCGTTTACTTCACCTTCGTGTTCGTGCCCATCTACATCGTCTGCGCCGGGCTCCTCATCGATCCGTCGCTCGGCCAGCTGCTGTCGGCCCAGGATGCGCGCGAGACGCAGCGCCTCCTGCCCGAGTTCATCCTCGGCCACACGCCCATGTGGATACAGGTGCTCTTCTTCGGCGCGCTGCTGTCGGCGATCCTGTCGACGGCGAGCGGGGCGATCATCGCCCCGACCTCGCTGTGCACGGAAAACATCATCCGTCCGCTCTATCCGAACATGAGCGACCGCCAGTTCCTCCTCACGCTTCGCGTCGTCCTGGTGTCCTTCACATTCGCCGCCCTGGTATTCGCCCTGCGCTCGAAGCAAACGATGTACGACATGGTGCAGAACGCCTACGCCGTGACGCTGGTGGCCGCGCTGGTGCCGCTCGCGGCGGGAATCTTCTGGAAGAGAGCGAACAATGCGGGCGCGATCCTATCCGCGGTGTTCGGACTCGTCGCCTGGCTGATCGCAGCTTTCATCGCAGCGGACGCCGCCGTGCCGCCGACACTGGTCGGCCTCGCGTTCTCCATCCTAGGCATGGTCCTCGGCGCTATCGTGCCAAGCGCCGCGCCGCAGGGGCATCGCCACGGCGCCCCCCGCTAGTCCGCTCCCGCCCGGACTCGGCTACAATGCGCGCGGCCGGTTTCCCGCGCTTATCTCCGACGAGGATTTCATGTTCGCACGCCTGATGCCGCACGAAGGCCGGTTCTTCTCCTATTTCGTCGAGCACGCTGCGCTTATCCTCCAGGGCGCGGTCGAGCTCAAGGCGATGATGGACGACACGCGCGAGACCGAGAGCCGCGCCCGCAACATCAAGACGATCGAAACCAAAGCCGACACCGTCACGCACGATACGATCCAGCTCCTGCACCAGACCTTCATCACGCCGATCGACCGCGACGAGATCCACCAGCTCATCACCCGGATGGACGACATTCTCGACCTGATGGAGGACGTCTCGCAGAGCGTCTTCCTCTACGACATCCGCAGGATTCCCGACGAGGCCAAGCGCCTGGCGGAGATCTGCGTCGCCTCCGCCGAAAAAGTGAAGGCGGCCGTCGATCTCCTCCACAACATGGGCAACGCCGAGAGAATCATGAAAATCTGCGCCGAGATCGACCGGCTGGAGACCGACGCGGACAAGGTCCTGCGGGCGGCCATGGCGAAGCTTTTCCGCAACGAGCCCGACACCCGCGAGCTGATCAAGCTGAAGGAGATCTACGAGCACCTGGAGACGGTCACCGACAAGTGCGAGGACGTGGCCAACATCATCGAGGGCATCGTCATCGAGAATTCCTGATCCACGGTCCCGGCCCGCATGTCGATCAGCTTCGAAATCGTGGTGTTCCTGATCCTGCTCGCGCTCGCGTTCGACTTCCTGAACGGCTTTCACGACGCCGCCAACTCGATCGCCACCATCGTCTCCACCGGCGCCATGAGCCCGCACTGGGCGGTCGCCTGGGCGGCGTTCTTCAACTTCATCGCGTTTCTCGTGTTCGGCTTCGCGGTCGCCACCACCATAGGCAAGGGCATCGTCGATCCGGCCATCGTCGATCATTACGTGGTTTTCGGCGCGCTGTGCGGAGCGATCGCCTGGAATCTCATTACCTGGTACTACGGCATTCCGTCCAGCTCCTCCCACGCCCTGGTCGGCGGCATCATCGGCGCCGGTGTCGCGAAAGCCGGGGTCGGCAAGTTGGTGGCGAGCGGCGTTCTCAAGACCGCGGCTGCGATCGTCGTATCGCCGCTGTTCGGCTTCGTGCTCGCCATCGCCCTGATGCTCGCCGTGTCCTGGATCTTCTCGCGCTCGACCCCGCGGCGCGTGGACCGCTGGTTCCGGCGGCTGCAGTTCGTCTCGGCTGCGCTCTACAGCCTCGGACACGGCGGCAACGACGCGCAGAAAACCATGGGCATCATCTGGATGCTGCTCATCGCATCCGGGCTTTCAGCCGCAAACGAGCCGCTGCCTTTCTGGGTGGTGCTCGCCTGTCAGGCCGCGATGGGTCTGGGGACGCTCTTCGGCGGCTGGCGCATCGTCAAGACCATGGGCATGCGGATCACCAAGCTCAAGCCCGTCGGCGGCTTCTGCGCCTCTGCGAGCGGCGCAATGACGCTGTTTCTTGCCACCGGTCTCGGCATTCCGGTGTCCACGACCCACACCATCACCGGCTCGATCATCGGCGTGGGCTCGACGCAGAAGCTCTCCGCGGTGCGCTGGGGCGTGGCCGGCAACATCATCTGGGCGTGGATCTTCACCATCCCGGGCTCGGCGTTCATCGCCGGCGTGGCCTGGTTGCTGGGAACGGAATATTTTTAGATGTCCGTGCGGCTGCGTGCGATCGAAACCGACATTACGCGGCTCGCGGTGGACGCGATCGTCAACGCCGCGAACGCCACCCTGCTCGGCGGCGGCGGGGTCGACGGCGCAATCCATCGCGCCGCGGGCCCCGACCTCTTGCGCGAGTGCCGCACGCTCGGCGGCTGCGCCACCGGCGATGCGAAGATCACCCGCGGCTACCGGCTGGCGGCGAAGCACGTGATCCATACCGTCGGGCCCGTCTGGAACGGCGGGGCGAGCGGCGAGCCGGAGCTGCTCGCTTCCTGCTACCGGAGCAGCCTCGAGCTCGCGCTCGCGCACGGGATCCGCACCCTCGCCTTTCCCTCGCGCTCGCGCACGGGATCCGCACCCTCGCCTTTCCCGCCATCAGTTGCGGCGTCTACGGCTATCCGATGGAGCGAGCCGCCAAAATTGCCGTGCGCGAATGCTGCCGGTTCACGCAGGAGCACGACGCGATCGAGCGAATAACGTTTGCGCTTTTCGGCGCCGACGCGCTCGCGATCTACCAAGCGGAGCTCGCGCAACCGGTGGCGTGAGAAAATCAGCGGTCATGGCCATCTGGCAGCCCTCGACTCTGGCGCGCTATCTATTCGCGGCGTACGTGCCTCTCGTCGTCTACGCGAGCCTGCACCCGTTCTCCGGCTGGCGCGACCGGGGCCTGCCGCCGTTCGCCTTCCTCACGGCTCCGTTTCCCCGTCCCATCCCGGTATTCGACGTCGTTGCGAACATCATCGGCTACATGCCGCTCGGCTTTCTCGCCGTGTTGGCGGTGTATCCCTGGCTGCGCCGCAGTTACGCTTTGGGTTTCGGCCTCGCTTGTTCGGTGTCCTTGAGCTTCGCCCTCGAGTCGCTGCAGCTCTACCTGCCCACGCGCACGTCCTCGAATCTCGACCTGCTCGCCAATACCGTGGGCGGCGCGGTCGGCGCCCTCGCCGCCCTCGCCACGACGCGGCCCTTGCTCGATGCCGAAGGACTGCAGCACCTGCGCAACAGGCTGTTCCTTCCGGGGCGCCGGACCGATCTCGGGTTGGTTTTGCTCGGGCTATGGCTGTTCGCGCAGCTCAATCCCGAAACGCTGCTCTTCGGCACCGGCGATCTGCGCGATTTATTCAAGACGCCCTCGGGCAAGCTCTACCCCGCCGAAGTATTCTTGCGCGTGGAGGCCGGTGTCGCCTGCGCGAACAGCCTCGCCGCGGGATTGCTCGCCCTGTGCCTTACCGCACGCAGCCAGCCGGCGCGGGGCGTGGTCGTGATCTTTCTGGCCGCGGCGCTGGCCTTGCACACCTTCGGATTCGGCCTCCTCGTCAGCTCCCAGGACATCCTCTCTTGGGTGACGCCCGGAGCCCTCTATGGCGTGGCTGCAGCGATCCTGCTGCTGCTGTTCGCGGCAGGGATGCCACGCACCGCGCAGCTCGCACTCATGGGCTTTGCACTATTGGCGGCGACGGCCCTCGTCAATCTGGCCCCCGCCAATCCCTACCTGACGGTCTCTTTCGCGCTCTGGCAGCAGGGGCATTTTCTCAATTTCAACGGCGCCACGCGCGTCGTTTCCGCCGTGTGGCCGTTTGCGGCGATGGTCTATCTGGTGCTGCTCGCCGCCGACCGCGGACAGGTGAGGGAGTAGGAAACGCGCCCGGGACGCCCGCCCGCCCGCAGTATAATTAAAGCCGACGCTCGTTCGAGCGGCGCCGTTCAACAGCGCGACCAGGCTTGCTCGACGCGTCGGCGCGCCGCTCAACTCGCTTCTCCCACAGACCTCGGAATTTGGAATGGGCTACTACGAAAAACACGTTTTTTTCTGCTGCAACCAGCGCCAGAACGGCGAGACCTGCTGCAACGACAAAGGCGCAAGCGGCATGCGCGACTACGCGAAAAAGCGGGTCAAGGAACTGGGCCTCGCCGGTCCCGGGAAGGTGCGGGTGAATCAGGCGGGGTGCCTGGACCGCTGCGAGGAAGGGCCGTGCATCGTGGTGTACCCGGAGGCGGTCTGGTACACCTACGTCGACCGCGCCGATATCGACGAGATCATCGAGGAGCACATTCGAAACGGCCGGGTGGTCCAACGCCTGCGCATATGAGCGCGGCGGGCGAGCGCATCTTCATCGACGGCGCGGCGGGCAGGATCGAGACCGTCATCGAGCGTCCTGCAGGTGCAACGCGCGGCGCGGCGCTCGTCGCCCATCCGCACCCTCTCTACAGCGGGACCCTCGACAACAAGGTCGTGCAGACCCTGGCGAGAACCTTTGTCGAACTGGGCTACGTCTCGCTGCGGCCCAATTTCCGCGGCGTCGGCGAATCAGAAGGCGAGCACGACCAAGGCAGAGGAGAGACCGAAGACTTGCTCCGCGTCGCCGAGTACGCGAATAAGAGCTTTGGCCCGCTGCCGCTCGTCCTCGCGGGATTCTCTTTCGGTGCAGCCGTCCAGACGCAGGTGGCGCAGTGCACGAGCCCCTTGCGCGTGGTGCTGGTGGGCGTCGCGGTCGACCGCTTTCCTTCGGCAGCCGTGCCCGGCGATTCGATCGTGATCCACGGCGAGCGGGACGAGACCGTGCCGCTTGCGAAGGTGCTCGACTGGGCACGGCCGCAGGAATTGCCGGTCGTGGTCATCCCCGGCGCCGACCATTTCTTCCACTTGCGCCTGAACGTCATCAAGAACATCGTCAAGGGTTCATGGCGGTATTAGCGGCGCACAATCTGCGCAAGGTCTACGGCGGCGAGGAAGTGGTCGCCGGCGTGAGCTTCGGCATCCAGGCAGGCGAATGCTTCGGGCTGCTCGGCCCCAACGGCGCCGGCAAGACCACCACCCTCAGGCTATGTCTCGGCCTCACCGATCCCGACGGCGGCTCGGTGGAGCTGATGCAGCACCCCGTGCCCGGTGCAGCCCGGCCCGCCCGCGCGCGGGTGGGCGTGGTGCCGCAGATGGACAACCTCGATCCTGATTTCACCGTAAGCGAAAACCTGCTCGTCTACGGCCGTTACTTCGGCCTCGCCGAGCGCGCTATCCGGGCGCGCATTCCCAAGCTGCTCGACTTCGCGGGCCTGACCGCGCGCGCGGCGTCGCAAATCCAGACGCTCTCCGGCGGAATGAAACGCCGCCTCACCCTGGCGCGCGCGCTCATCAACGATCCCGACCTGATCTTCATGGACGAACCCACCACCGGGCTCGATCCGCAGGCGCGCCATCTGATCTGGGAGCGTTTGAAGCAACTCCTCGCTGGAGGGAAGACCATCGTGCTCACCACGCATTTCATGGAGGAGGCCGAGCGGCTATGTGCGCGGCTCGCCATCATGGACCGCGGGCGCTTCATCACCGAGGGAAGCCCGCGCGAGCTGATCCTCCGCCACATCGAACCGCACGTGGTCGAGGTGCACGGCGACGGCGTATTGGATTGGACCGATCGCGAGGCGGGAAGGGTCGCGTCGCGCCTGGAAAAAAGCGGCGAGACGGTGTTTTGCTACGCCGCCGATCCGGCCCCGCTGCTCGCCAGTCTCGCGAACCGGGGGGAACTGCGCTACCTTCACCGTCCGGCCAACCTGGAAGACGTGTTCCTGAAACTCACCGGCAGGGAGCTGCGCGACTGATGCGGGTTTTCGCGCCGCCTTCGATGAGCCTGCGCTTTCTGCCCGTATGGCGCAGGAACCTGCTCGTGTGGCGCAAGCTCGCGATTCCCTCCATCCTCGGCAACCTCGCCGATCCGCTGATCTACGTGCTCGGCCTCGGGTACGGCCTGGGCTCGATGCTGCCCGAAGTCGGCGGAGTCCCTTACATCGCGTTCCTCGCGGCCGGAATGGTGTGCTCGAGCACGATGAACAGCGCCACGTTCGAATCCATGTACTCGGCCTTCTCGCGCATGCACGTGCAGCGCACCTGGGACGCCATCATGAACGCCCCGGTGGACCTCGACGACGTCGTGCTCGCCGAGCTTGCCTGGGCAGCCTCCAAGAGCGTGCTCTCGGGCGTGGCGATCCTCGCCGTGGTGTGGCTGCTCGGCCTGTCGGGTTCGGTCCTGTCTCTGTGGGTGATCGCGCTCCTGCCGCTCATCGGCCTCACTTTCGGCGCGCTCGCCCTCGCGGTCACGGCGATGGCGCGCAGCTACGACTTTTTCATGTATTACTTCACGCTGCTGATCACGCCGATGAATCTTCTGTGCGGGGTGTTCTTTCCGGTAGAGCAGCTGCCTGCCGCTTTTCAGGCGATCGCGGCGTTTCTTCCGCTCACGCACGCGGTGGCGATCGCGCGGCCGCTGCTGCTCGGCCAAATTCCGTCGGACGCGGTCCTGCACGTGCTGGTGCTGCTTGCTTATGCCGCGACCGGGTTCTATGCTGCGACAGTCCTTTTCCGCAGGCGGCTGCTCAAATAGCGATGCTCTGGATCAAGGCGCTGCACATCATTTTCATGGTGGCCTGGTTCGCCGGGCTGTTCTACCTGCCGCGCCTGTTCGTCTACCACGCCATGGCCGAGGACGCGACAGGAAAAGAACGCTTCAAGGTGATGGAGCGCAAGCTCTACTGGGGCATCATGGCGCCGGGTGCGGTGCTGACCATTCTTTTCGGAATGCTGCTGCTCAACTACGTCGCGATGGGTGCCTGGCTTTATGCCAAGCTCGGGGTCGTCGTCCTATTGATCGCCTATCACCTGTACTGCGGCAAGCTGCTTGCCGATTTTGCGCGCGACCGCAATACCAAGTCCCACCTCTGGTACCGATGGTTCAACGAGGTGCCGGTAGTACTTCTGGCTGCCGCGGTCGTTCTGGCCGTGGTGAAGCCGTTCTAGCGGCAGATTTCCCCTTTTTCGACAATCTGCTAATCTTGGCATGCTCGTTGCATTCGATTTCCAGGACATGAACGCGAAGAACATCACACTGAGGCCCGGACGGCCCACCGATGCCGCGAAGATCGCCGCGATGTCGCGCGACCTGATCGAGACGGGCCTGGGCTGGTCCTGGGGACCCGACCGCGTCGCGCGCTCGATCGCAAACAAGGACACGTTCACGCTGCTCGCCTGCGACCGCGACCGCGTCGTCGCTTTTGCCATCATGTATTTCGGCGACGAGCACGCCCATCTGAATTTGCTCGCGGTGCGGTCTTCCCATCAGAGACTGGGAATCGGACGACGCATGGTCGAATGGCTGACCGAGTCGGCCTTCGCCGCCGGGATCGCCACGATTCACCTCGAGCTGCGCGCGGCCAACACCCCCGCGCGCAGCTTCTACCGATCGCTCGGATTCAGCGAGTCGGCTTACATCCCGGGTTACTACCGCGGCCGCGAAATGGCGCTGCGCATGATGCGGGTGCTGCGCAGGCCGGGCATCCCGCTGCCTGTCTGGGCCGCGCCGAAGTTGCCGAAGAGCTGACGCCTTCGCGGCAGGATACGCGGCGCGACAGGATCGCCCGACATGCGCGGCGCGGTGCTTGCTCTCACTGCCGGTCTCATGGCGAATGCCGCTCTCGCGGTCCCTGGACTCGAGCCCGGCGTATCGCGCGAGCTCGCGCAGTGGCGTGCAAAAACCTACCGCGACGTTCGCTATGCGCTGGCGATCAGCGTCGCTGCCGGTGCGACGAAGCTCGCCGGAACCGCGAAGATCGAAGTCACCCTTCCGCGCAGAGCGCCCGACCTGGTGCTCGACTGGCGCCCTTTGAGCGGCGCGGCGCGCGTAGGGCAGCTGCGCGTCAACGGCAAGCCCGCGAAGGCGAAGCTCGAGCAGGAGCACCTGATCGTTCCGGCGCGGCTGCTCCATGCCGGACGGAACCGCGTAACGTTCTCCTTCGAATCGCCGATCGCGTTGTCCGGCAGCGCCGTGACGCGCTACGTCGACCGCGAGGACGGCTCCGAGTACGTCTATACGCTTTTCGTTCCTTCGGATGCGAGCAGCGCTTTCCCTTGCTTCGACCAGCCCGATCTGAAGGCGCGTTTCAGCCTCCGGCTGGTCCTGCCGCGCGCATGGACAGCGGTCGGAAATGCTCCGATCGCGGCAATCGAGGACGTGTCGAACAGCCTGCGCCGGTTTCGATTCGCCGCGACCCGGCCGATCAGCACGTATCTCTTCGCTTTCGCCGCCGGGCCGTTCGCGGAACTCACGGAGAGCTCCAGGCCCACGCGCCTGTTCGTGCGCAGGTCGCAGCTCGCGCGCGCCCGGACGGAGGCACCGGAAGTGCTGCGGCTCAATCGCGAGTCGGTGCGCTGGTTCGAGCGCTACTTCGATTCGCGCTTTCCGTTTCCCAAATACGACCTGGTGCTCGTCCCGGAGTTCGCTTACGGAGGCATGGAGCACGCGGGGGCGACCTTTCTGCGCGAGGAAGCGGTGCTGTTTCCGTCCACTCCCAACGAAACGGACATTCTCGCGCGCGCGCAGCTCCTGTTCCACGAGACCTCGCACCAGTGGTTCGGCGACTCCGTCACCATGAGGTGGTTCGACGACCTGTGGCTGAAGGAAGGGTTCGCCAATTTCATGGCGGCCAAGGCGGCGGAAGCGCTGCTCCCGGCGCATTCGGTCTGGAACGCCTTCCACGCGCTCAAGACCGCGGCTTACCGGACCGACGTCACGCAGGGGACGACGCCGATCTATCGGCCGCTCTCCAATCTTTCGGCGGCGAAATCCGCTTACGGCAACATCGTGTATGCAAAGGCTCCGGCGGTGCTGCGGCAGGCCGAGTTCTACGTCGGCGCGCGCGTATTCCGCCGGGCGGTGCGGCAGTTCGTAAAGAAACACGCCTACGCGGCGGCCGATTGGAACGACCTCGTCGCCGCGCTCGAGCGCGCCTCCGGTCGCAGGCTGAAGCGCTGGGCGGAAGCCTGGGTCAAGCGCCGCGGCATGCCGGAGGTGCGCCTCGCCTGGGACACCGATCGCGAGGGCCGGCCGAGGAACGTCGTCCTGGAGCAGCACAACGTGCTCAATGAAGGCGGAACGTGGCCGATGAAGCTCAAGGTGTTCGCCTTGCCCGAGAGCGGGCTTCCCCGGTCGGCCGATGCCTTGCTGCGCGGCGAGAGCGCGCGCGTTCGCGCAATCGACGGCATGCCCGAGATCGAATTCGCGTTCGCGAATTCCGGCGATTACGGCTACGGGCGCTTCCTGCTCGACCCGGCTAGCCGCGATGCGGTGCTCGCGCGCCCGGAAATCGTGCAGGGCGATCTGCTGCGCGCGCTCGTCTTCGGTTCGCTGTGGGAATCGGTGCGGGACGCCGAGCTTTCGCCCCTCGACTATCTCGACCTCGTCGTCCGCGTCGCCCCCGTCGAGCGGGACGCGGTGACGCTTGCCGGCCTGCTCCAACGCGCGCAGGTCGCCTTTCTCCACTATGTGTCGGATTCGCAGCGGGACGCTCTCGCGCCGCGCTTCGAGCACCTTCTCGCCGAGGGAATGCTGCGTGCGGATACGCCGGGGCGTCGCATCACCTTTCTCCGGACGTTCACGGCGAGCGCCTGGTCGGAGGGCGGCCGCTCCCGGCTCAAATCGCTTCTCGCAAACACGCTGGAGATCCCCGGGGTGAAGCTCAGCTCGCGCGACCGCTTCCGCGCGATCGCGAGGTTGCTCGCGCTCGACGATCCTGAGGCACAGGCGCTGCTTTCCGAGCAGATCGCCGCGGATTCCGGCGACGACGGCCGCCGCTACGCTTTCGCCGCCGCCGCGGCCGAGCGCAGCGCCGAGGCGAAGCGCGTCTACTTCGAGCGCTTCTTCAACGAGCAGGACCTGCCCGAAAGCTGGATCGATGCGGCGCTCGGCCCCTTCAACGCGGTCGAGCACGCCGAGCTGACCCAGCCCTACCTCGATCTCGCGCTCGCCGCCTTGCCCGAATTCAAGCGCACGCGCAAGATCTTCTTCGTCAACAACTGGCTCGCCGCTTTCATCGGCGGACAGGTGGACGTCGCCGCCCTCGAACAGGTGGAGAGCTTCGCGCGCCAGCCGGAGCTCGAACCCGACCTGAAGCTGCAGCTCCTCGAAGCGACGGACGGCCTCGCGCGCACCGTCAAGATCCGCGCGAGGTTTGCCAGGCTCTTGCCCTGACGAACCCGGCAATCTCGGAGAGGCCCGCTCGCGCGGGCGTCAATCCAGCGCGCCGGCGGCATAGGCGCGTTCGATCTCGGCGCCGAATTTCTCCTGCACCCGTTCGCGCTTGACCTTGAGGGTCGGCGTGAGCAGCCCGTTTTCCACCGTCCAGGGCTCGCGGGTCGCTACCACGCGCCGCACCCGGATGTAACCCGGAAATCCCTTCAAGCGATCGTTGGCGCGCCGGACGAGATTCTTCTCGTCGGTCTCCCGAGTCACCGCCACGAGCGTCAGGAACGGGCGGCCTTCGCCGATCAGGATGCCTTGTTCGAACACTCCGTCCCCGAGGATGGCGAGCTCCACGTCCTGCGGCGGAAGCTTTTCGCCGTTCGAGAGCACCAGCACGTCTTTCAGGCGCCCGCGTATGAAGATCCTGCCGTCCCGGATTTCCGCAAGATCGCCGGTATGCAGCCACCCCTCGCGGTCGAGCATCTTCGCGCTCGCCTCGGGATTGTTCCAATAGCCCTTCATGATGCTCGGGCCCTTTGCGAGCAGCTCGCCGTCCGCGGCGACTCGCACTTCGACGTTGTCGAGCGGCCTGCCGACCGATTCGGGAACGTTGTCCTCGGGCCGATTGACCGAGATCACCGGAGAGGCCTCGGTCATTCCGTATCCCTGGAGAACCGGCAGCCCGAGCCCCAGGAACAGCCACGCAATCGCCGGATCGAGCGGGGCGCCGCCGAGCACCGCGAACCTCATTCTGCCGCCCAGCCTCGCCAGCACCGGGCGAGCGACGCGGTCGTGCAGCAGCGCGAGAACGACCCGATCCGCGAGGCCCGCTTCGCGGCGCTCGGCGCGCCCTCCCGCCGCCACCACGAGATCGAAAAGGCGCTTCTTCGCCGGAGATTCGGCGAGCGCCTCGTCAACGCGCGCGGCGAATTTCTCGAACACGCGCGGCACCGCAAACATCACCGTGGGGCGCTCGCTCGCCAGGTCCTCAGCGAGGTGCGAGACCGAGCGGGCGTAAGCGACCTTCGCGCCGATCGAGAGCGGCAGGTAGTAGCCGCCGGTGCGCTCGAACATGTGCGAAAGCGGAAGCAGGGAAAGAAATACATCGTCGCTCCGCGCCAGGCGCAGCCGCCCGCAGGCGGCGACGTTGGCGAGAATGTTGCCGTGCGTGAGCATCACACCCTTCGGCCTGCCCGCAGTGCCCGAGGTATAGCAAATCGTGGCAAGGGCGCCCTCCTCGAGCGGCGCGACTTCGAACGCGGGCGCCTGCTTGGGGAGCGCCGCCTCGACCGCGTCGTGGCCGCTGCTCGGATCGGCGGCGAGGCACAGCACCCGCGGCAGCGACGCGGCCACGCCCTGCAACGCGGTGGCGGTGCGGCTGGTCTCCACGACGAGCAGGCGCGCGCCGCTGTTCTCCAGGCACCAGGCGACGTTTTCCGGGTTGTCGTCCGCGTAGAGCGGCACGATGACCAGGCCGAGCCCGAGCGCACCCTGGTCGGCCGCGACCCAGTCGATGCCGTTTTTCAGGCACAGCGCGATGCGCTCGCCCGGCGCCAGGCCTTCGGCCCGCAGAAACGCCTGCCAGCGCGCCGCGTATGCGGCGATTTCGCGCGCGGAGACATCGCGCCAGCCGCCTTCGATGAACTGACGGTAGAGAATTCGCTCGGGCGTGGCGAGCTGTGCTTTGAGAAGGCTTGCGATGTTGGCCATGGCGAGGCTGTGCTAGGCTCCGGTCCCGTCAGTGAAGCCTCTCGAGTCCATCATGCTGAATCCACCGTGAGCCTGCAAGCCTTCTTCGCCTCCTGCCCGAGGGGACTCGAATCGCTCCTCGCCGAGGAGCTTGGCGGGCTCGGCGCGAAGAAAACCGAGCCTGTTCCGGGCGGGGTCGCATTCGAGGGTGATATGCGGGCCTGTTACCGCGCCAATCTCGAGTCGCGGCTCGCCACGCGCGTGCTGATGCGGCTCGCCCGCTCGCCGTACCGCGGAGAGGAGGACGTATACGCAGCGGCTCTCGCGGTGAGGTGGCCCGAATGGTTCAGCGAAACGCAAAGCATTCGGGTGGACGTCAACGCGATCCGCTCCCCTCTGAAGAGCCTCGAATTCGCGACTTTGCGAATCAAGGACGCGGTGTGCGACCGGTTTCGCGCCGAGCGCGGGCGGCGGCCCGACGTGGACACGCGCTCCCCCGAGGTGCGCATCCGGGCTTTCCTCGACAAGGCGGCCGTGACTCTCTACCTGGACACTTCCGGCGAGGCCCTCAACAAGCGCGGCTACCGCAGGGATGCGGGCGAGGCCCCACTGAAGGAAAACCTCGCCGCCGGCATCGTGCGGCTCACCGGCTGGAACTCAGGCGAGCCCCTCCTCGATCCGATGTGCGGCAGCGGGACGCTCGTGGTCGAGGCGGCGATGATGGCGCTCGCGATCCCGCCGGGACACGCGCGCGCCTTCGGCTTCGAGCGCCTCGCCGGATTCGATCCCCGGCGGTGGAGCGAGGTGCGCGACGCGGCGCTCGCCCGCCGCAGGCCGAACGAGCGGCTCCCGATCTTCGCCCGCGACCGCTACGGCAAGGAGCTGAAAAAAGCCCGCCTCAATCTCGAGGCGGCGGGACTTGCCGACTGCGTCGAGCTCAAGCAGGCCGACGTTCTCGATACCGGCGCCCCGGCGGGTGCCGGCGTGCTCCTCGCCAATCCGCCCTACGGCACCCGGATCGGCGAGGAGGAGGCGCTCGCGGAATTCTACCCGAAGCTGGGCGACACGCTGAAGAAATACTATGCGGGCTGGCGCTGCTACGTCTTCTCGGGGGATACGCGACTCCCGAAGCTGATCAGGTTGACTGCGTCCAGGCGCACGCCGCTTTACAACGGCCCCCTGGAATGCCGGCTCTACGAGTATCTGATCGTCGCCGGGTCCAACCGCAAGAAGTCCACCCCGTCGCGCACGAGCGGGCCCGGCGCTTAGCGCATCTGGCTGCG
>WNGP01003182.1_pt1 | contig 13781 bp, 10 predicted proteins | sample 5407671 | NCBI WGS metagenome assembly WNGP01 (sample SAMN13153381, study PRJNA577476) | soil metagenome | isolation source: 40 cm soil or saprolite under Garry oak tree replicate 2 | place: USA:California | collected 2016-06-15 | reverse complement strand
AGCGGTGACAGAAGCGGGCGGAGTTATCGGCCCGCTTTATGGCGCTATCATCGTACAGCAATTTGGCTGGCAATATATCTTCTTCCTCAATATTCCCATCGTCATCGGGCTGATGGTAGGGGTCTGGATACTTATTCCTAAAGGAACGCACCTCCACGAGGGCATCGACTGGATTGGCGCTGTCCTGCTTGGTTTAGCACTGACCTGCCTGAGCCTGGGTCTGGCCCAGCAGGGAACTGACATTGGCCCTACACTGCCAAATGCGCCTGCCCCGCAAAATAATCCTATCTCGCTTGGCCTGGCTATCATCTTCCTGATCGCCTTTGTACTGGTCGAGCGTAAAGTACGCTGGCCCGTAGTAGACCTCTCGCTTTTCAAGCGCCTTCCGTTTAGTGCGACTTCCCTGGTAAGCCTGTTTGTCGGCGCTGCACTTATTATTGCCATGGCCGATATTCCCATCTTTGTCGATACGGTGCTCCGGCGCCCGGTACTCGATAGTGGACTGGCACTCCTGCGTCTGACAGCCATGATTCCCCTGGGCGCCTTACTCGGTGGCTGGTTGTGCAGCCGCATCAGTTGTCGCTTCACAGCAGTGCTAGGCTTGCTCTTCACCGCGACAGGTTTCTACCTGATGAGTCGCTGGCCTATCCATGTTGACTGGACGCAAATTACCATCAGCACCGTGACGGCCGGTTTCGGCTTTGGCCTTGTAATTGCTCCTATTGGTACAACAGCCATAAACGCCGTGAGAGCTACGCAGGCAGGCATGAGTTCCGCCATCGTCACCTCGCTGCGTATGGTGGGTATGATGCTGGGACTGGCAGCGCTGACTTCCTGGGCACTGGCCTACTTCAAACAGCTGGTCTCGACCTATCCCTCGCTTCCCCTGTCTGCAACGGCTGCACAGTTCACGCAGTGGTCGAAAGGTTATGCCACCCATATCATCTCATCGGCGCACACCGTCTATAGTGCAGTGTTCTTCACATCGATGGTGCTCTGCCTCATCGCCATTATCCCCGCCTTTTTCCTGTGGGGTCGCAAAACAGCGCTCGTTGAGCAGGAAGTACCCGGGGTGGAGGTAGAGGCAGTACCAGTACCGGTACCTGAGCCAGCATCCCCCGAGGACGAAACTGTTCCGGTTACGGCTCCACCTCTGACCGGCATATCGGTTGCCGCCGCTGACATATTGCGGGACCCCAGCCTACCCACAGAACTCGCCCAGCCACCTCTTCCACCGACCAACGATAATGAAGGAAACGATGGTAACGGCGGACGCAATCCAAAGAAGCGGCGTCGCTTAATTATAGCAGCGGCAAGTATTCTGTTAGTCCTACTGCTCGTAGGAGTGGGCGTTTTTGCGGCCTTCACATGGCAAACACCCGGTACAGGCACGACTAATCCCAATACTCCAGCCGGCGCAACAGCGACAGCCACCCCCATCCCGGGCCCGCGCCTGTTTCAACTAGCCCTGGATCAAGGAGCAGTCACCTCGCTCTTTGTCAAGCAACTGGGCTTGCAGCAGGGAGCATTAACAGACTTAAAAGTTGTTCCTACACCTCACGATGGCTTGATCCTGAGCTTGAACCTGCACATCGATGCCAACAGCATTCATCGGGTGATGACCGTAGAGATGGATGGCAGCATTGGCCTTGATAAGCACCAGAACATTCAGGTGAATGTCTGGCATCTCAAGCGAGACGGTATAGATGCTGGCCCGGCCGCTGCCGCAAGCATGGGACAGGCAGTCAACCAGATGTTGCTCAGCTCGGTCATGCCATCCCTGCGCGGACAGCTTAAAGGCATAAAACTCCTCTCTGTCCATACGAGCACATCTATCGGATGTGCCCGGGGCACTGAGGTGCTTGTACTGCTGGTTGAAGCGCCACCCATCCAGGGTCTCGCTGCACAGCCCACGCCTGTCCCGTTCTGTTTTAAAGGCTCTATCGATATCAATAAACTGCTGCCACATTAATATGAGAGGAATCAATAGATGAAACGTATACGCTATTTGCAGGCGGGTTGGGTGATGTTGCTGGCAGTCCTCTTGCTGGGATTGGTAGTAACACCGGCAGGTGCCACGAGCAAGGCGATGCAGCACACCGCCCAGCACGTGGATAATACAACATCTGTTAATGCAACCATTTACATTACAACAGGGACCCTGGAACCGATATTTCAGAGCCGTATTGAACAACAGGTTCCGGTAGCAGTTAACGGCGCTATCAGCAACATAGTAAGTAAGCTGCCACAACGCGACCAGGGCTGGGCAACACAGATGGCGTCAACGCTTATCCAGCCTTCGGCATCGTTGACCAGCCTGACGACAGAACAAGGAGGGCTGGCCACTTCCCTGCATGTCACACTCTATCCAGGCGATCCACAGCCAATCAATGCTAACATTCTGGTGACCTTAAGTGTGATAGATTCATCCACGGTGCAGGTCAGTGCAAAACCCCTGAATGGTAGCCCGGCACTGGTTGATGGACCATTGACAACTTTTCGCATTCCCATCGGCCAGCTTAATAGTATTAATACGACTCCAACTTGCGGCAACTCCGCTTTAGCAGTAAGGCTACTATTTCCGGTATCCCTGGGGCAAGGGCAAGCCACAACGCAGCTACAACGAACTGCCTTGAACTCATTTGTAAGCAGGAACTCGCACCAGCAGACCCTTAGCCAGGCGAATCCAGGTGAAGCACCCGGCAGATCGCCCGCAAACACCAACTCCTATGTTGAGCTCCCTGCTTCGTCGCTGGCCTCAATGGGTAATAGTGTTAGCGCTTTGCCGGTGGGTAATAGTTTGACAGCAAAAAATATTCAGATTGGTGTGCAGGGAAGTAATCTGCTCATCAACTCTGATATCTATGACTCCTTTTTGGGCAAGATCGGTACGGCCACTACTACCGTAGCTCCTACGGCATACGGTGGGAACCTGACAGTTCACGTATTGAGTACAACGATCAGTATATTCGGTATCTTCACCTTCCCATATAACACTTACAATCAGCAGATCGAGCAAACGCTCAACTCGAAGCTGAACGGTGCGCTTGGGGGCAAGTTTTATGTTGCCCGCGCTGCCATTGGCCCCAATGCTCAATTACCCTGTGCGGCAGGCGACAGCCTGGTGTTGACAGGATCGGCCCCGCTAGGATGATAGGCTAGCAGAAGTATGACAAAAAATGGGCGCCTCACGAGGCGCCCATTTTTTGTCATACTTCCGCTAAATCTGCCTGCTTCCTATTTTGCCTATTGCTTTTTAGCAAAAGTAATTGTAGCGTCTATCATACTATTTTATGCGATAAAGAGAGGTACCTCCCTATGCCTACGCTTGAAAAAAGCATCGATAAACCTGCACCCATCAAATTAGAATATCATCCAACCATTCATGATATGCCTACCGACGAGCGGCCACGCGAGCGGCTCAAACACTATGGCCCTCAAGCTCTCGCTAATGCAGAACTTCTGGCTATCATCCTGCGCACAGGAACGACACGCGATAATGTTGTCGAACTCGCAAGTAAACTCCTGACCAAATACGGCGGGCTAAGTGGACTCATGCGCGCCGAATTGGGAGAGCTCTGTGCAGAATACGGGCTTGGAGAGGCAAAAGCTGCGCAGTTGAAAGCCGCTTTGGAGATAGGCCGGCGCCTTGGTAGGCTACAGCCTGATGAGAAGTATCAGATTAAATCTCCAGCCGATGCAGCTAACCTGGTGATGATGGAGATGACTCACCTGGATCATGAACAAATGCGTATTTTGATACTCGACACCAAGAACCAGGTGATAGAAAATATCAGCCGCTACCAGGGAACCGTCAACAGTTCCGTGTTACGCGCCGCAGAAATATTTCGCCCCGCCATCATTCGCAACTGCCCCGGCGTCATCGTCTGCCACAATCATCCCAGCGGCGATCCCACGCCTTCACCTGAAGATATCGCCGTGACGGAGCAGCTTGTAGAAGCAGGGAAGGTACTGGATATTGATTTACTGGATCACCTGGTTATCGGCAACCACAGATTCGTAAGCTTGAAAGAACGCTTGCGGTGGTAATCCTATAAGACCAGGAGCACTAGCGTTGAAGCGGCGCTTCAACGCTAGTGCTCCTGGTCTTATGACTATTTACGCCTTCGCGGCAACTTTTTCAGCTTTCTTCCTCCTGGGCCTTTCATGACCATTTGCGGTCTCCTGGCCTTTCGCTTCTTTCCCCGGCCCACCATCTAGTGCGGCATCGAGTACCTCGCGAATATCGGTGACGAAGACAAAGCGCATCTCTTCGCGTAGCTCTTTGGGCAAGTCTTCCAGCAAATCCTGCTCGTTCTTCTTGGGCAGAATGACCGTGCGAATGCCAGAGCGGTATGCCGCCAGCACCTTCTCTTTGACCCCGCCAATGGGCATTACCTTGCCACGCAGCGTAATTTCACCGGTCATGGCGACATCAGAGCGCACCTTGCGACCACTTGCCAGCGATACCAGCACGGTGACCATGGTCACGCCGGCCGAGGGTCCATCTTTGGGGATGGCGCCCGCGGGCACGTGAATATGGACATTCTGATACTCAAAGACATTTTGAGGCAGGCCCAAAGCGACAGCGTTGGAACGTACGTAACTGAGCGCGGCTGTCGCCGACTCTTTCATCACGTCCCCCAGTTGCCCGGTAAGCGTCAACTGGCCCTCCTTGCCTGGCATGGCCGCGGTCTCGATGAAGATGATCTCACCACCTACTGGCGTCCATGTCAACCCTGTTGCAATACCCGGGCGGTCGATACGCTCAGCAGCTTCCGCAAAGAAACGCTGTCGTCCCAGGTACTCAGGGAGTTGCTCCGCTGTCACAGAAATGGGCGTCTCTCTGCCCTCTGCAATCTGTTTCGCCACTTTACGACAAAGCGAGCCGATTTCGCGCTCCAGGTTACGTACGCCCGCCTCGCGTGTATAGTCACGAGCAATGCGACGCAGTACATCGTCGCCGACTATCAACTCATCCTTCTTTAGCCCATTGGCTTCAAGCTGCTTGGAAAGCAGGTAGTTACGGGCGATGTGAAGTTTTTGCTCTTCGGTATAACCTGAGAGCTCCAATATTTCCATGCGGTCGCGCAAAGCGGCCGGAATCGGCTCCAGGGAGTTAGCGGTAGCAATAAACATGACCCTGGACAGGTCGAAGGCCAGGTCCAGGTAGTTATCGCGGAAGTTATAGTTTTGCTCAGGGTCCAACACTTCCAGCAGCGCCGACGAAGGATCACCACGCCAGTCCGCTCCAACCTTATCAACCTCATCCAGCATAACCACCGGGTCATTCGCCTCCACACGGCGCAGCGTCTGAATAATGCGTCCAGGCATTGCTCCTATGTAGGTCCGGCGATGACCACGGATTTCAGCCTCATCGCGTATACCACCGAGCGACATACGCGCAAACTTACGTCCAAGTGCCCTGGCAATCGACTGACCAAGCGAGGTTTTACCTACTCCCGGCGGTCCTACAAAACAGAGAATCGGTTCGCGATTGATCTGTCGCAGCGCTTCCTGGGATTGCAGAGGCTGTGTCGGTCGTATATCCTCTGTTTCGATGCCATCCTCTATCGTGGCCATTTCTCTGCTGCGCTGCATCTGCTCGGCCAGGCGTTCTTCCTTCAAACGGCGCACCGCCAGGTATTCAAGAATGCGATCTTTGATTTTCTCCAGGTCATAATGGTCCTGGTCAAGTACCTGGCGTGCATGGGGCACGTCAATCTTCTCACCTGTGCTCTTGCTCCAGGGCAGGCTGGCCAGCAACTCCAGGTAGGTCCGAATGATACTATATTCTGGTGATACAGTAGGCAGCTTCTCAAGCCGCGAGAGTTCGCGGTTGGCCTCTTTGAGCGCCTCTTCTGGCATCTTCGCTTCGTCGATCTTGCGGCGCAGTTCGTTAACCGTGGCCTGTTCTTCGCTTTCCTCGCCGAGTTCACGCTGGATAGCCTTGAGTTGTTCGCGCAGCAGGTATTCGCGCTGCACTTTGCCCATTTCTTCTTGAGCGCTGGTCTGAATCTTCTTGCCAAGTTCGAAGATTTCTAGTTCATGGCTCAGGAAACTACTCAGGTTTTCCAGCTTGGCACGTACCGAGTCGAGTTCAAGCAGCTTCTGACGGAGTTCCAGTTCCATCTGCATGAAGGTGGCGATGACATAGACGACCTGGCGAGGTTCTTCCAGGTTCAGTGTAGCAGCGGCAACACCCTCAGGTACGTTCTGGACAAGGGCAACCAGGCGCTGGAAGTAATTGACTACATTGCGCTTAATAGCCTCTGTCTCGTTGTCCACTTCTTGCGTATCTGTCCTGATGGTAACGTGAGCCGCAAGATAGGGCTTTTCCTGGGTAAATTCGCCAATATCTACACGCTCAAGGCCCTGGACGATTATCTGAATCGTGCCATCGGGCATGCGGATCATACGAGCAACACGCGATACCGTACCAATTTTGAAGATATCGTCTGACCCTGCCTGCTCGATCTCGGCGGATTTCTGCGCAACCAGCACAACCAGCCGATTACCGCGCATGACATCATCGATCAGGCGAATAGAACGCTCCTGGCCTACACCCAGCGGCTGCACTGCAAACGGATAGATAACCGTGTCCTTGAGCGGCAAAACCGGCAGCACATCGGGTATATTTAAACGATCTTCATCGTCTTCAGCATCATGAACGGTCGCATCGCTCTCATCTTTTCCATTCTGATGGACGGGCATAGCTGTATCATTGTTTATCCCCTCTTCATCAGTATGTTCAGATACATCTGGAACAATGATAGATGGCGCTTCTCCCATCAGTTCCTCGTGCTCCGACTCTTGCTTAGTATGTTTTTTATTAGTATGTTTTTTCTCCATAAAACCTTCTCAACACGTTGCTATATTCTCAAGCTATTCTTTTGTCACACTTCGCTCTATACGTACACGTTCGGGCTTATTCTGAGGTAACTTGGGTAGGTCTACCCATAAGAAGCCGTTTTCATAGCGAGCCTTGACCCCTTCTCGATCGATAGGCAAAAGAAGAAGCACCTCTATACGAAATGGACCATAGCGAATCTGGGCCTCATGATAATACACATTTTCATTATGCTCAGGTTCCTCGTGTCTTTCACCACTAACCACAAGTGCATCTTCGTAAAGGGTAACATCGATTTCTTCCTCTTTCATCCCTGCAAGTTCGATTTTTACCATCACCATCTCGGCTGACTCGCGAATATCGGCTAGAGGTCGCCACGTTGCTGAACGTTGCAGTATCGATTGGTGGCTTTGTCGTAAAGCATCATGCACCAGTTGTCGGTAATGACGCTCCAGTTGTTGCTGTGATCCATCTGTATAACGGTAGGTCACATACCGATAGCGTATACGCATGGTTTGTTACCTCAAATAAGGCTTAAATGAGCATTGTAGGGACTTCTACAATAGCTGTTTCTTTCTAATGAAAAAGGCAAAAGGTACAAGTACAAGCTGCTTTGCCTTTAACCTGCGCCTTTTGCCGTTCCTGTACTCGAGACTTTGAGGAGCGGAATTACAAAATTGGTTACACTATAGGCAAGTCTTTTTCTCCATCGGCAAGGGCTTTCTGACATTCCGGGCAGAGATATTCAAACTCAGAATGGCTATCTGTAAGCACATCACTTTGGATGATACGAGCGTAGCGTAACTGTGTCGCCTTGTTACATCTTGCACAATTGACATACGTTTCCGAGATGGCGGTTCGTCGGGTTCCAAGAACATCTTCCTGCATGGCCGACACCTGCCTTTCTTTTCGTTTCAGTAGTTTCAAACAACTAGCACAGTAGGAGCTTAATTCGTTGCCCCTACAGAAGACATATTGCATAGATAGCACGAAAGCAAGTGCTTTTTACTTGCACTATCCTCATTGATTATTGCACGTCATTTCCAAAATTGCAAGTGAGTTTGACGAGTTTCTATCTGTGTGCTACTATGTTTCTATATTCTTCATTGGTACCTATTGTGCCTGGTATCTAAACGAAGTGCTGGATACAGAGTGCGTGATTGCTATGGGCAACTGTAGGCTACCTTGCACCTCTGCAAACCTTTCTGGGGGATAGGCAACCCACGATGCAGTGTGGTTCCTCAAATGGCTTAAGAAGGAACTCGCCAGCATCGTTGCAGAGGTGTCTTGCAAGGCAGTTGCCCCTACATAGAGGGCAAATTTTACAATGATCACGCAAGCGATCAAACGCTGGCTAAACAAATTGTTTGGATGGCTGTCTTGGAGAAAGCCTTCTGAGACCGAATATGCTCGTGTAGGAAGTTCTTTGAACAAAGGTGTCACCCAGGAATCAGCAGCATGGCCAACCAGTGATGGAGTTGCGCCCCAATCCGGTGTTGTCCCTCTTATCCTTGGACAAGGGGAGACAAGTTGCTCGACTATAGATGAATGGCCAGAATCGGTAATACAATCTCCTCCCCCTACAGCAAATGAGGAGTTACCGCCTGCACCTTCAACGCCTACACAACTGCCAATGACACCACCCGCTGAAAACGCTAAAACAGCAATAAATAATTTTCCCGAGGCATCTTTACCTGCCGTTCAGCCATTGACACCGCCTGCACCCAGTGGAGAACAAAAGCTGGAATTTCTCCATTATCTCGTCAAACGTGGCATCGTGAACGAAGGCTTCGCCGAAGGACAGGTACCGGAGCAGTATAGAAAATAGAAACAACGAACATGACCTCGCTTGCGCGGGTTATGCTCGTTGTTTGTTTTTGACGTTAGTTAGCTACTCCAGGGCCCTAGATCCTTTTACAAATCTTCGGTTGCGACCTCACTTAATCGCAGCACGAGACGACAGAAGTGGAGCATGGCAGCGACGGCTTCTAAATAGTCGGCATCACTGGCTGCCGCCTGCTGCGTCACCGATGCCCGGCGACGTAATGCGCGTAACACCACCAGGACATCTTCTTTTAGAGCTGGGTCCAGGTCTCCATGCTGCATCAGGTGGATCACCTGGCTTACAATAGAATCAACTTCACGGCGCATCAAACTTAGATCGCCCATCCAGGCATCATCGTCCGGTGAATCGGCCCCACCTGCGCCACCACCTTCCCAAAATAGTGCATCTGCCGATTGCGCCTGCCTTTTAACCTTGTTCTTGGGCCGTAAAGGGGGCTTTCCTTGCAAGTAGCCAGCCTCACTGATATGTGTCGGTCGGAGGTGAGTCTTGGGTTCTTCCTGCGTCACCCCTAGTTCACGTAGTAGCACGGCCAGTTCTTCTTCCCAGCCAGCCATAGAACAAACCTCCTTGTAGAACAACCAGGCAAATGAAACAGTCCTTTGCATCGCCTTTTCGTCCAAATTCCTCAAGCGAAGTGTAACATAGTGTACCATGCTTGTAAATGGCCCAAAAGGTCAGGGAGGCATGAGTATTCCATCACTTCTTTAGATGGGTAAAATATGTGAGGGAAGGTGCGGGAGAACAGTTATTATTGCCGTTAGAATGAGCGCGGCAATAAGTAAGAGTGCAAAGTATGTTTGAAGCTTGAGTGTCTCGCGCATCACCAGGTGTAGAGTTGCAGGCATGTCCGCACGCATCACTCCCGTTAGTGCCACAACCAGGATTGGTAGAGTCCACAGGGTAATCAGCACCAGGTGCGGGGCACCGTAAGGCAAACCCAGAGCAACAATAATTGCGTAGGCCCCCAGCACCAGGAGCAGGTACTCCGTTCGGCTCAAGCGCAGGCCTTGTAAAGACGCTAGTGTTCGTTTCCTGGCCTGGACGTCACTTTCAACATCCCGCATATCGTTCACATGCACCACCGCTGTCGCTAACAAACCGAGCGGTAAGCTATAAATGAGTACACTGATAAACGCGACGTAATTGGCAAAACCACCGGTCTGCACCATGTATGCACCAAGGGTAAGCAATGGGCCAAAGACACAAAAACTGACCAGTTCACCAAGAGCTAACGATGAGAGCGCGCGTGATGTCGCGCTATAGAAATAGGCGCACAGTAGTCCTATCAGACCAAACAGGTACACATAGAGGCCACCAGATATCGCTACAACTGCTCCAATGAGAGAACCCAGGGCCAATAAAATAAGACCAAAGTTCAGCACACCGATTGGCCGGATTAATCCTTGCTGAATAAGTCCACCAGGGCCAAGAGGGTTACTGATATCTATTCCCTTGATATAATCATAATAATCATTGACGAGATTCGCACCGACTTGAAGTGCCACGACAGCTAAGAGAGCTGCAATGAAATGTAAGAAGCGAAAGTAGCCAAATGGGGTTCTGGGTGATACACTTTGCGTCCATGCAAGCGTACTACCTACTAAAACAGGCATTATGGCGAGGGGTAGATAGTCAGGACGTATGCCTTCCCACCATACCTGCAACCATTCACCCGGGCTACGACGATATTCCGACGGCTGTACCACCAGTGGCGCAGGCAGTCGAACGGATTGTGTCGCTTCGACAGAGCGGACAGAGACTGCAGGCTCAAGTGTGCTGAGCGTTTGAAGTGATCCTAATGGTATCGTGGGCACCTCTTCTGCTTGCACAGATTCAGCGGTCACTACATGCGGAGAATTTTTTGCTTTTCTTTTATTGATGGCTTCCCCTTTGGACATAGAAACAGTTATAGTTTTTTCATCATCTTCTGGGGCCAGATCCTTGCTTGGCATACGTCCCTCTCCTAATTAATTAGATCACTTTTTTGTAGCTCTTGCTGTAAGGCCAGCATTCTCTGCTGCAACTGTGCCTGGGAAACGGCAACGGTCAAATCACCGCGGGTCTTCTCCAGAATGCTGCGAGCAGTATCCGTCGTACGTCGTAGTCCTAGAGTGATTGCATCAGGATAATCAACCGTAGTGAGCAATGCGTATACATCGTCCATATGCTGCAAGAACACTTCACACTCGTCAAGGTTGCCACGCCGCAATTGATCCAGCACATAACGCCTCAATTCTCCCACCATCTCACCCAGCCCATTGAGATATGGAGCCCAGCCAATAGAAAGTTCGGAGCCTGCGGGAAGGGAACGGCCCTGAGTCAAAGCAGCGAATGTAGCTGCTTCAGCATACTCTTTCTGAGCATCCTGGACAAAGCCAGCGTAGAAGATATCTTTGTGATCCTGCAGGTCAAGCTCCATTTCTTTAAGCAAGGCAGACGCCTGGGCTAAAAGTTCTTGAGCGCTTTGAAACTCTTGTCGATGGGTAGCGCGTATACTGTTGGCACAAAAACGGATGGCGGCACGAGACTTGGGCAGCGCTCGCTCACGTGCCGCATGTTTAAGCCCCAGGTATTCAATTGCTTTTTGACCCACACTTTCTAATTGATCTGCCATGATCTTCTCCCTGCCTTTCTACAAATCGATGCGCATAATATATCATACAACAGCTAGAAGGGATAGGTATGAAAAACGAGCAAGGCCGCACGCTCGGTCTTGCTCGTTTTTTGCTCTGTACAACTCTTTACAACACTTGACACACATCAATTTCTGGCGGGAAACTCATGCTGCTGAGGTCACCAGACCAGAAGAGCTGTTTCATCATCTCGGCGACCGCATAGAGCAGATGTTGCAGAGCTGCCTCGCGTCCTTTCTCAAAAGCAGGACTCCCTTGATAACTCACCAACCCTGAAAACCACGGGTTAAGCAGCAGGCGCGAACTTATGCGTACAAGATACATCTCCATCTTCACCTGCCCATGTTCAACAGGCACCATTACACGAAGTTGCGGCATTGAACCAATGATGTCCAGGCGATAGAAGACACCATAATGATCACGCGAAGCCTGAAAAATGGAAACCTCCGGAATGGAGGCGTCATCATTATGCTGGGATTCTTGTGAGTTATATTCCATCTCTACTCCTAAACCTGCCAAAAAGTTTTCAAGCTGCTCGTCGATATTCATTTCTCTCATGCCCTTTCTCTTCTAGCCCACTACCTGGGCGGTCGCTCTTTACCCTGCTATTCCGATATGCTGATGAAAAAGTGGAAATGCATTTCAGTTCATAGCCATAAGCGTGTTCACAAAAAAGGTGAAGACTGAAATTTCTTGACACCCTTGCTACAATGACCTCAACACTTCGCGTTATTTAAGCATAACTGGTATCCAGAAGCCCATAAATGAAAGGCCAGCTACATGCCACGCATATTTGACAACATAGAGCAGAAACTTTTGCCTGCTCTGAAGGACACCCTTGAGGTATCCGAGCGAGCAGATTTTTGCGTGGGCTACTTCAACATGCGTGGCTGGAAGCAGATCGACTCATACATAGAGGATTGGTCCGGTGAGGATGGGCAGTGTTGCCGTTTACTTGTCGGCATGCAGAAATTGCCGGAAGATGAGCTACGTACCTATCTGAGCATCACCGAAGCCGAAGAAGGCATGGATAACCAGACAGCTCTGCGCCTCAAAAAACGGCTGGCAGAGGAGTTCCGCAGCCAGCTAGCCGCTGGTGTGCCGACTAATGCAGATGAAGCAGGGCTGCGACGTCTAGCAGCGCAGATCAGGGCCGGAAAGGTTGTAGTCAAACTATACCTTCGTCATTTATTACATGCCAAGCTGTACCTGCTTTTCCGTCCTGATCGTACCAATCCCATCACTGGCTACTTAGGAAGTAGTAACTTAACCTTCTCTGGTCTTTCACATCAGGGTGAGCTGAATGTAGATATCCTCGACCACGACGCCTGTCAAAAGCTAGCTAAATGGTTTGAGGATCGTTGGAAAGACCGCTGGTGTTTGGATATCTCGCAAGAGTTGGTGAACATCATCGAGGAGAGCTGGGCACGAGAAACGCCAATCTCCCCGTATCAAATCTATGTGAAGATGGCTTATCATCTTTCCCAGGAAGCCCGTGCAGGGCTTGCCGAATTCAATATTCCGAGGGACTTCGGATTTAAGCTCTTTGATTTCCAAAAGGCTGCTGTTAAAATTGCTGCGCACCACCTGAACAAACGTGGAGGTGTGCTCATAGGAGATGTGGTTGGTTTAGGAAAAACACTCATGGCTACTGCCCTTGCCCGCATCTTCGAGGATGATTATTACCTGGAAACGCTCATCATTTGCCCAAAAAACCTTGTCAGAATGTGGGAGGATTATGCCGCACAATATCGCTTGCGTGCAAGAATACTATCGACCAGCCAGGTAATCCGTGAACTGCCAGATATGCGCCGCTATCGCCTCGTCCTCATAGACGAGAGCCACAATTTGCGCAACCGTGAAGGTAAGCGCTATAAGGTAATTCAGGAATATATTGAGAAGAACGAGAGCAAAGTTATCTTGCTCTCCGCCACTCCCTATAACAAGCAGTATACCGATCTCTCTAACCAGCTGCGCCTCTTCATACCCGAGGACAATAATCTAGCTATACGGCCCGAACGGCTCCTGCGCGAGATGGGTGAGACAGAATTTATTCGTCAATACCAGTGTTCTGTGCATTCACTCAGGGCTTTTGAAAAGAGCCCGTATGCCGATGACTGGCGTGAACTCATGCGTCTATATATGGTGCGCCGTACCCGCACATTCATCCAGGATAATTATGCCGCGACCGATCCTGTAAACCGGCGTAAGTATCTCACCTTTAGCGATGGGACCCGTTCTTATTTTCCTACGAGGATGCCGAAGACGGTGAAGTTCAGAATTGCAGACTTGGACGACCAGTATGGAAAACTGTATGCAACCAGTGTAGTAGATACAATCAATTCACTTAACCTGCCTCGCTACGGTCTGGGCAACTACGTAAACACGAAACAGAAGGAACCACCTGCACCAACAGAGGCAAAAGTGTTGGATGACCTTTCACGCGCGGGTA
>WNGP01009108.1_pt1 | contig 13782 bp, 14 predicted proteins | sample 5407671 | NCBI WGS metagenome assembly WNGP01 (sample SAMN13153381, study PRJNA577476) | soil metagenome | isolation source: 40 cm soil or saprolite under Garry oak tree replicate 2 | place: USA:California | collected 2016-06-15 | reverse complement strand
GGTTGGCTTTGAGCGTGTGAAATACAAAATCCGTCAGCAGGCGCACTGCCTCTGTAACGTAGCCGTGACCTTCGGCGGAGGCGCGTATCCAGTAGCCAATTTCAAAATAACCAATATCCCAATCGTGTGGATGAAATCCGGTTCCGCCGAGATAGCGATTGGTAGTAGCCTCCCACATGCCCAGAGTCATGTCCTCGCGAAGCAACCACGCGGCGACCTGGTGGATAATCCAGTCGCGGGTTTCCTCAACCGTCTGGTGCTCATCGGCAAAAGGGAGCCAGGGGCGCAGGTGGTCGCACGATTCCGCCACAGCCTCGAAGACATCCTGCGCATCGCTTTCACGATATGGCCGGATGGTCACACGTTCGCCGTGCAATTCCTCGAACATGGGTATGAGGGCGCGGAACTTTGTAGTGCTCATCTTGTTCAACAACCTAAGTGTGTATCAATACAATCTTTCCCATAATCTCACCTTTTTCCAGGATACGATGCGCTTCCGCCGCTTGCTCGACCGGCATGATACGCGCAATAATGGGATGGAGCGCTTTCTCAGCAATAAGCTCAAGGATGCGTCGTTCGTCTTTCGGGGAGGCGTGCCTGATACCTCCGCCAAAGACATTGACCTGTTTGAGTCGCCATGATTGTGTATCAACTGTAGCTTGCTGACCGCCCAGATTGCCGATCAGCACCACGCGCCCATGATTGGCACAGGCATCGATACTGGTCTGGAGGGTAGTGCCGACCAGTTCGATCACAAGGTTGACGCCGCCAGCACCTCGCACTGTCTGGGCCACATTCTCCTGCTTGTAATTTATCACCATATCCGCACCGAGACGGCGCAATGCGCTCGCTTTCTCATCATTGCTGGCAGTGGTAAATACCCAGCACCCGGCATGTTTCGCCAGTTGGATGGCAATTGATCCGACGCCGCTTGCGCCAGCCCAGATCAACACACGCTCTCCCGCCTGTAAATGGCCCACATCATATAGCGCGCCCCAGGCGGTTGACGAGGTAAGCCCGGCGGCCACCGCCTCCTCAAATGACACTCCGTCAGGAATGCGCACGAGATCAGAGGCTGGAACGGCAATTTTGCTGGCATAACCGCCGCCGCCCTTTGCTTCCCGCGCGCGTGTAGTCATCACACGTTCTCCGGCGTGAAAGCCTTGATTATCCTGGAGCACGATGCCGGCCGCCTCCATTCCGGGAGTAAACGGCAGGTTGCCGACCGGCCTGCTTCCATTGCGATGAAACAGATCGAGGCGGTTGACTGTAGTAGCTTTGACCTGGATCAATACATCCTCGGGACCCGCAATGGGGTCAGGAACCTCTCGAACCTGTAAAACTTCTGGACCACCATACTGAGCAAACTGTACTGCTTTACCCATTGAATACCAATCGAGGGGATCAGGATGCCCATGAAGACCGGGAAGATCATACCGGAGATGCCGGAACTGATAAGCAGGACACCTGAAATAGTACCCAATGCATGCGCAAACCAGCGCGAGGCGATGGCTAGCAGTCCGGGGAAGAGCGGGCCGAGGAAGAAACCCACACATGCACTTGCGCTGAAAACGATCACAAGCTGTCCGGGGAAGAGGGCCGCCAGCAGGACACTGAGTCCGCCACCGAAGATGCACAGGTAGAGCAGTTGACGTTCATTCAGGATGGCGCGTTTAATTATCTGTGAACTCAGCAAGCGGCTGACCGTCAAACCCAACCAGAAGGCGGTTGCGGCGGGAGCTGCCAGCGCCAGGGGGATCGCTGCACTCTGGCTCACGGCGGTGACGATCCAATCGCTGAAGCCGACTTCTACCGCGATGTAGAAAAAGAATTCGAGCGCCATCAACCAGAGCAGCAGTTGGCCGAAAATGCGGGGAGATAGTGCCTGCTGCGCTAATTGCCCTGTCGAAGTGAATGTAGCTGGCCTGGGTGTGCGCTGGCGCATCAATAAGGCAGTACAAATGAGCGCGGTAAGCGAACCTGTAATATAGGCCCAGATGGGGTCGTGCGCGACCGTCAGCGCCAGCGAGAGGAGCAAGGGCGCTACTAGCGCACCCAGGCCAAATGAGCTATGCAGGCCGATCAAGGTCTGGCTGAGTGTCTCCCGAAAGGAGAGCGAGACGAGTATATTGATGCTAACATCTAGAAAACCAAAACCAATTCCCATCAGAAATTGTGATGCGAGTAAGAGCGAAAACAGGTGTGTCCAGGGCGTAATGATGCTGTTCGTGGCCATCAGTACGAGGCCAAGCATCAGAATGGATTTTGGGCTGAGCCTTTTTGTGAACAAGCCTGCTATCATCACCCCAATCGCAAACCCGGCAGACAAAGCCGTAAACATCCACCCTGCTTTATCCAATGAAACACCGGTATGCTGCGCGAGCAGGGGCAAGGTCGGTCCTGGCAAGATGCTAAGCGCTCCGGCGGCGATGTAGGCCAGGTAGAGGGTGTAAAAGAGCAGGTGGCGATTTGATAGGGCAGGGCGATGATCCATGAAAACGGTCCTTAGCAGTGTAAACGGTATTGTAGAAAATATATCTCCTACATAGAGTGTGCCATACTCCACGCGGGTTTGTCTACAACCAATTACATCATGGTTTCGCCCTTTCCAGCCATACCCCGATCACCGGCATGGGGTTATCCGGTACATATCCACCTGGAGCCTCTACCTGGGGCATGAGCTTTTCCTTGTGTTTTTCGACCTGGTACATTCATAGATCTCTTTAAAAATACCACATAAGCCCCAAACCCTATCGATAGAACACCTGTTTTGTGTATACTATGAAGTGATACTTACTTCAGCCAACTTGTGGTGCTGTGAAGCGCCATTGCTCGCAATATAACACCCAGAATTTGAGGAACGCATGACTATCACGAACACACTGCCAATCATTATTGGACACCAGGACACCCTCTTACACCTGCATCTCCCTGAACGTGGTGGAGGGCGTAGTTTTTTTGCGCGCAGCGAGATGGGGCATCTCGATTTGCCGCGCGCCCGTGAAGGGGGAATAGGTGGTAGTTTCTTCGCTATGTTCGTTCCTTCTCCTCCTGATGAAGAAGATGCAAACGGCAATCGCATGACCGTCATTCAAACAGAAAAAGGCTACGAGATTCCTTATGCCCCGGCGATTGACCCGGTCTATGCGCAGCGAGTCGCCATCCTCATGATGGCCAATCTCTTTCGCCTCGAAGCCAAGTCCGAAGGGCAGGTCAAAGTTGTTCGTACCGTCAATGAGCTTGCCACCTGTTTAGATCAAGGTGTTCACGCCGCCATCATGCATTTTGAGGGTGCAGAGCCTATCGATCCAGAGTTAGATGCGCTGGAGGTCTTCTACCAGGCGGGCTTGCGCTCACTCGGGCTTGTCTGGAGCCGCCCCAATGTGTTCGCAAACGGTGTACAGTTCGCCTTCCCGCGTTCACCCGATACCGGACCTGGATTGACCGAGGAGGGACGAGAGTTAGTGCGCGCCTGCAACCGCCTGGGGATCATGCTCGATCTCTCCCATCTGAATGAGCAGGGGTTCTGGGACGTTGCCAGCTTATCCGAGGCTCCCCTGGTCGCAACGCACTCCAATGCTCACGCCATCAGCCCCTCGACGCGCAACCTGACCGATAAACAGTTGGATGCGATCAAGGAATCCGGGGGACTGGTTGGGCTCAATTTCGCTGTGTATGACATGCGTGAGGATGGAAATAGAGTCGAGGATACTCCGTTCGAGGTCATGCTGCGCCAGATCGATTACCTCGTTGGGCGCGTCGGCATCGATGGCCTGGTACTTGGCACCGATTTTGATGGCACCCACATTCCGCAGGTAATAGGTGATGCGGCCGGATTACCGAAACTGATCGATGCTATGAGAATATATGGATATGACGATGCAGCGCTGCGCAAAATCGCGTACGAGAACTGGCTGCGTGTGCTACGCAAAACATGGAAACCATAAGATATTTCGCATGTAGGGACGCAATTATGAACATGAAGATCAAAATGTAGGGACGCGATTGATCGCGTTCACCTGGGCGTACATTGAACCGGGGCCAGGACGCGATCAATCGCGTCCCTACATCAGGTAGGAGACAATGGCATGCAGGTAGCGCATCAATCAATCGACGGCGAAGGATGTCATAAAGATACCGGCCTATTCCATCAACAAGCGGTTGAGCGCGTCATCATGACTATGCGCGCCCACCTGCATGAGCCGCTTTCCCTGCAAGATATGGCGGATATCGCGCACCTCAGCCCCTACCACTTTCATCGTGTCTTCCATCGCATCATCGGCATACCGCCAGGTGAATTTCTGGCTGCCGTGCGCCTGTACGCGGCCAAGCGGCTCCTGCTGACCACCTCGATGAGCGTCACAGATATTTGTTTCGAGGTAGGCTATAGCAGCCTGGGTTCGTTCACCACCCGCTTTACACAACTGGTTGGACTCGCGCCTGGCCGCTTACGCCAGCAGGTCGAACATTTTGAGAAGCTCACTCTCGATACGCTTCACCCGCAACGCTTTGTGTTTTGCCACTTCCCTCTGTACAATTGTTTTTTCGGGCGTATTCACTGCTCAGATATGTTTTCGGGCCTGATCTATATCGGTCTCTTTCCCAGGCCCATTCCTCAGGGTAGACCTGTTCGCTGGATAAGTTTGATGCAGCCGGGTCCCTACCTCATTCCTTCTGTACCCGATGGCGGCTATTATGCCCTGGCAGTTGCTTTCCCCGCAGCCGACCATCCCCAAACCTATCTGTTACCTGACCAGCGCGCCCTTGTCGGCATGACTCAGGAACCCGTCTTGATGCAGCAGGGCAAGATGATAGGCCAGCAGGATATCGCGCTGCGCTTTCCCCGTCTGACCGATCCTCCAATTGTCAGCGCCCTGCCCTTTTTGTAAAGGGAATTCCGGAAATTGAACACCGGTGCAAATTTGAGCAAGATAAAAGAAGTTTAGTCTCTGCAAAAGGGCTATACTCGTTTGTGGCTAAGACTGATTACGTTGTCTGCAACAAAACAATTTCACGGAGGAAATAACATGATTACGATGCTGAAAATTGTGGGTATTATGGTAAATGACCAGGAGGAAGCGCTGCGCTTCTACACGGAGAAGCTCGGCTTCGTGAAGCACATGGATATGCCTATGGGTCCCATGCGCTGGCTAACCATCGCCCCGGCGCAGCAACAGGATGTTGAGATTGCGCTGTTAAAGCCTGATCCCATGATGCACGGCGAGGAAAGGGCGAAAATGTTCGCCGAACAGGTTGGTAAATCTCCCACCTGGTCCTACAGTGTAGACGATTGCTACAAAACCTACGAAGAGTTGCTCGCTAAAGGTGTGAAGTTCCAGAGCAAGCCAACTGAACAGATGTATGGCATCGAGGCCGTCTGCGAGGACCTCTACGGCAATACGATCTCGTTAGTGCAGCCCGCTGCCTGGACACAGCAGCAATAGTGCGACCTTTGCAGGCGGTGACGATTTCTCCAACAGAAGACAGAAGAAGGACGAACTCTCATGTCAGCAACCCAGGTATCTTCAACCCATGACCGGTTGATTGTCACCGCCGAAATTCCAATAAACCGGTATACAGCTCTTGCCCAGGTTCGCTACGTTGGCTCAACAGCTGCTTGAGCAGGTTCACTGCTCGTACTGCTCGCATCACTCACATTACTCTCGATCATCAAATTCTTCTTCGGGAATTGTTCCGGGTGTATTGTGCGCCATTCTCTCCATATCGAAACGATGATAGCCTGGATGACGCCTACAACAGGAGCGACGAAGAGCGCGCCCAGGATGCCAAAGAGTTCCGCGCCGGCAATCAACGCGCTGATAGAGATGATAGGATGCAGTCCGACGGCGTGTCCCACAATGCGCGGACCCACGATGTGGCTCTCGATGGCATGCACCACGAGGAAGTAGAGCAGTACGACGACGGCGAGTACCCAGCTCTGATGGGTCAGGCCGATGACCCAGCTCTGTGTCGTGGTAAAGGAGAGGAGGATACAGGCGGCGGCCGAGATGAAAGTTCCCAGCACCGGGACGAATGCCAGCAGGAAAGCGAGTTCACCGAGCAAGATAGGATGCGGCACCTGGAAGATGGCCATGCCACCGCCGACCAGTACGCCGATCAGGAGCGATAGGATTAACTGTCCGCGAATGTACCCGCCGACGACGGTTTCCAATGTATCCAGGAAGAAGAGGCCGCGCTTCTGCTGTGGCAGGGGTAAGTTTTCGCGCAGCCAGCGCATCACGCGCGAACCATCCAGCAAGAGGTAGATGCTGAGCATGGCAACCACGATTATATCCAGGACAAAATCGAAGATGCCGCGCAGGAGTGGCACGGCGTCAGTGACCAGTCCTCCCAGGCGACCCACAATAGTCTGACGCGCTTCCATAATCTGTGTCGGACCAATGCCGAATGACTTAAGCATACTCTGTAGAGGTGAAGAAGAACTTGCGCCATTGGGATTCAGTAAAGTATTCGCCTCGCCTTTAAGTTCAGCGATCTGGAGGATGGCCGTGCGGATGAGAAAGTAGAGCAAGACGCTGATGCCGCTCAAAACGATGATATACACAACAAGTATAGCCACAATGCGCGGCATGACGCGCGCCAGGATTTTTACCGCGGGCGCGAGAGCGAAGGCCAGAATCGCAGCGATGGCGAGCAAAATGAGCGAACGCCCTACATGCGATGCGGCCCACAGGATCACCGCCACTACTCCAATCCAGGCGAGCGTGGCCAGCGGGATGCCAACCCGCCGTATCCATTTGGCGCTCGTACGAATGTCAATGCGCCATGTCTCGGAGGAACGACTGGCAAGCGCCGCCTCTCCTGTTAGAGCGGATGATGATGAAAGAGAGATCGTCTTGTCAGGCTCGCCGCTATGCAAAGCTTTGCCGCATTTTGGACAGAACGTGGAGTTCTCAGGGCAGTTCGTGCCGCAATGAATACAGTACATGGACCGTTTTCTCCTTTTCCCAAACATCCTATGTTGTGCCAATTCAGAGACGTTTCATTGGCCTTGTTCTATAAACGCTTCTACCAGGTCTTTCTGGTGCGAGATGGGTTACAGCGCGTGGTTGGGCATATTGTAACATGTTTTTGTTGCTATTCAATGCTTTCCTGTTTCGGTGACCAGTGCTTCAAGATGAAACGTTTCTATCCTGCCGACGATACATTATTGGTATCTGTATAAACAAACTACCCCGGCAGGTACCGCCGGAACTCCGGGCGCGGCCCCGAGTATCCCGGTGCGCTATGCTCTGCAAAGATGATCGTCTTGATATTGCCGCGCACGGTGAAGTCGGCTACCACGCGCATCCAGCGGGGCGAGAGCAGGGCTACCAGTTCATCAAGAATCGTGTTGGTTGCCGCTTCGTGGCTGATCTGCTGGTTGCGAAACTGGTTGATATAGAGCTTGAGACTTTTTAACTCTACCACAAACTGATCTGGTACGTAATCTATAATGATGGTGGCGAAATCGGGGAAACCTGAGCGTGGACACAGGCAGGTGAACTCCGGTATCTCAAAATGCGCTATATAATCGCGCTCAGGGTTGGAATTGGGCCATGCCTCCAGCTTACTTCGTTCAATCTCTTCGATGCCATATCTGCCCGGGGTGCGTGTTTGTGTTTCGTTGTCCATATTGGGTTAGGTGTCTCCTGAATGGTTGTGGTCTCTTCGTCCGGCCTTGTTGATGTATGTTATTGCCTCTATTTTATCACCTTCAAACAAGCGACGTGACCGACCGGTGAGAGAAGATGAGGGGAAGCAGCTGTTGCACAGATTCAAGTAAGAGCGACTTCTTCACCCGCGAGATACCGCTTTTTATGCTTTGCCGTGAAGACCGTTACCCCACCTTTGCCCTGAACAACCCACTGTCCATTAGAACCGATCAGAGCAGTTGTTCCATCAATGCCGACCACCGTCATCTTACGCCTCATACCTGCAATGGTGGATGTAAAAGCAGGTGGAATCTCGTTGAAGTGGGGGATGACCGCTATGCCGGGAACAAGGCCAAGAGCGGGAACCGTGCGCCACACTTGAGGAAAATCGAAGAGCGCCGAGCCAAGCACCATTGCGCCAGCTGAACAACCGGCGATAATACCTCCACGCACGAACATCTCCAGGATGGTCTGCCATGCTGCTGTTCCCTGAATTGTCTCAAGCAGGTAGCGCGGCTTCCCTCCCGAGAAATAGACAAAGTTCGCCGCGGCAAGTTGCGAAACAATAGCGGCGTCGTTAGCATCATTACGATCGAGCACCATTACAGGCTCTACCGCAACGCCAAGTTGAGCAAAATGCTCTACGCCCATCTTAGCCCAGCGTTCAGGAACATCACCGCCATCGGGAGCAGACGCGGTCGGCACAATGGCGACACGCGGCGTCTCATTCAGTCGCTCGACCAGGTACTTATCGACCGGCAGCATAGGAGGGAGAAATTCGCCTGCTCCCACAAGGGCTATGGTTCCATCATGTGCTGTTGTCATCGCGCTTGCCTCTCTTTATCGCGGTTTATGTCGTAACGCTCGCAATCCTTTAACTGTTTTATAAAGTGAGCTATATCATATCCTCTAACGTGAAGGTTTTCAATGACCAGCCACTGCAATTTGACGCTTTCCGTTCTCAGGTGCTACAGTATAGAGAATATATTCTGATGTACACACCACCAAGTATGAACAGCGATGTGCGAGCTATCATCGTGAAACCCCGGTGGGAGGTCCAGCTCACTATTCAACGTGCGCTGGACGTTTTTATAAGTAAGGAGGATGTCCCGCCATCATGTCTTCAACGTACATGCCAGACCAGGATAAGCTGGCTATGGCAGACCAGGACCAGTTTGCTGAGAAATTTGCTCGTGAAGGCCTCACATTTGATGATGTATTGATTGTTCCCGCCGCCTCGTCGGTTCTCCCCCATGATGTTTCTACCCGCGCTCGTCTCACACGCGCTATCACCATCAATATTCCCATCATCAGCGCCGCCATGGATACTGTGACCGAGGGGCGTTTAGCCATTGCGCTGGCGCGTGAAGGCGGGATGGGCGTTATCCATCGCAATTTATCGATTGAGGCGCAGGCGGAGGAGGTTGATAAAGTCAAGCGTTCTGAATCGGGCATGATTACCGATCCTGTGACGCTTGAGCCGACTGCACTGTTGAGCGAGGCGCTGGCCGCGATGAAGCACTTTCACATCTCCGGCATCCCCATCACCGAGCATGGGAAGCTCGTCGGCATCCTCACCAACCGCGATATTCGATTTGAGACGCGGCTTGATCCGGTCGTCGATGAGCATGGTATCCTCAAAGGTTTGATTACCATGAAGGATATCCAGAAGAAAATCCTCTATCCCAATGCCACCAAAGATGAGTACGGGCGCCTGCGCGTGGGGGCTGCCGTCGGCGTCGGCCCGGATGTTGAGGCGCGCTGCGCAGCTCTGATCGAGGAGGGTGTAGATGTGCTGGTGGTTGATACTTCGCACGCACATTCGCGCATGGTGCTTGATACGGTGGCGCGTGTGAAAGACCAGTTTGGGCATCGAGCACAGTTGATCGCGGGCAATGTCGTCACCGCTGAAGCGACGGAGGCGTTGATCCAGGCAGGCGTAGATGCCGTCAAAATTGGCATCGGTGCGGGAGCTATCTGCACGACGCGCATTATCGCGGGCGTTGGTGTGCCGCAGATTACCGCGATTTATGACTGCGCGCGCGCTGCCCGTCGATACGGCGTGCCGGTAATTGCAGATGGCGGCATCCAGTATTCCGGCGATATCGCCAAAGCCATCGCGGCAGGAGCGGACAGCGTCATGCTGGGAAGCCTGCTGGCCGGTGTGGACGAGAGTCCCGGTGAGCTCATCATCTCGCGCGGCGAACGCTTCAAAGATTACCGGGGGATGGGGTCAATCGCCGCGATGAAGCAGCGCAGCTATAGTAAGGATCGCTACTTCCAGACCGATATCCTCGACGAATCCAGCCTGATCGCCGAGGGCATCGAGGCGCGTGTCCCCTACAAGGGCATGCTGGGTCCTCTGATTTACCAACTGGTCGGTGGCCTGCGCCAGTCCATGGGCTATGCAGGCTGTGCCACCATCGCCGACATGCAAGATAAAACGCGTTTCGTACGCATCACCAACGCTGGTTTACGCGAAAGCCATCCGCACGATGTGGTTGTCACTAAAGAAGCGCCCAATTACGGAATGAAGAATCGGTGATGGGCGGTAATCACCCAAAAGGATGAAAAACATATATTCTAGGTCGCTATACGTTTTCTTCTATAGAGGAAGCAGAGAGACGCTTGTCTACCTATTAGCCAAGATGTCTCATTTGCTTGCGCCGGATGCCCGCATCGAGGTAAAATAGCGGGAGTCTAAGCAACTCAACAATGGTATCACCCGGTCCGGTGTGTACTGAAATGTACGGGGAGGAACGAATGGTTGATCTAAAGCAAACACTGAGTCGCTTTTTGTCGATTCCTGGGGTACGGCTGGCTGTAGTGGTAGGACGTGATGGGTTGATGATTGAGGGGTTGGCTCGTGACGGTAAGGAGGATATGGAGGCGGTTGGAGCGATGATGACGACCGGCCTGAACACGGCAGAAGCGCTTGGTCAAGAAATTTCGCGTGGAAATGTGGTGGGGGTCTTAAACGAGTACGAGCATGGACTGGTGAGCGTTGAACCCATGGGCGATTTCGCGCTGATGGTCACGCTGTTTGATAATGCCGCCAGTATTGGCCGGGTACGACACCTGACCAAAACCAGCCGTAATGAAATTCTTGAGGCACTCGATATCACCTAGCAGGGGCATCCGTAAAAATCACATTTTAGCCAGACGAAAAAGTGTACAGAGGGCGACCGTACATGGAACAATTGACCAATCTTATTGTCTCAGATCGTGAGCTTGTTCTTATTTCCAATACTTTACTTAAACTTATGAATGATACCAGCGCCTCCTCCGTCATGTTGCTTGATAAGAGCGGCCAGGTCATCACAACACAGGGTATGAGTACGAAGCATATTGCTACATCGCTTGGCGCATTACTGGCGGGCGCATTCTCCTCTTCGCGTCATGTTGCCGAGTTGCTGGGCGAGAAGGATTTCCGCACCATTTTTCAGCAGGGCGTGCATGAAAATATCTATACGACCATGATCGAAGATCAATGGCTGCTGGTGATCGTCTTCGACAAACTCACCCATATTGGCCTGGTCAAAGTGCTTTCAAAAAAAGCTTCGGATGATTTGAGCCGAGCTCTGGAGCGTGTGAAAGCCGATACAACGCGCCAGAAGTCCTCGGTACTCAATATCCAATTCCGCTCCTCCGTTGAGGACACCATCGATCTGCTTTTCCGCGATTAGGAGAACCTGGCCCTTGGCGCTCATAAATATAGCTACTCACGAGATCCACTGCAAGATCGTCTACTACGGCATCGGCTATTGCGGGAAAACCACCAACCTGCAATACGTTTTCAAGAGCATCAATCCATCGGTTCGCGGCGAGATGCTCAGTATCGCGACGGAAACCGAGCGCACCCTATTTTTTGACTTCCTCCCGCTAGACCTGGGCACAGTACAAGGCTTTCGCACGCGCTTTCACCTCTACACCGTGCCAGGACAGATTCTCTACGAACGCACGCGCCTGGCCGTCCTCAACGGTGCGGACGGCATCGTCTTCGTAGTAGATTCGCAGGCCGAAAAGTTTGAAGAAAACGTCCAGAGTATCACCGAACTCGAGATGAACCTGCGCCGCCTGGACAAAGAACTGGGCAACTTCCCCTTCGTCATGCAGTGGAACAAACGCGATATGCCCTCAGCGCTCCCCGTGAACGTCCTCGAACGCTACCTCAACCGCCGCCGCGTCCCCAGCTTCGAAGCCGTCGCCTGCTCCGGCACCGGTGTTTACTCCACCCTGCGCGCCATCAGCAAACGAGTCATGGCCCAGTTATAAATGAACATCTATGGCCTCGACTTCACCTCCGCACCCTCCCGAAGAAAACCCATCACCTGCGCCGCGTGCGAACTCGAAAAAACCACGCTACTCATCAAAACCCTCCTCAAACTCACCACCTTCGAAGATTTTGAAACCTTCCTCCGCACAGAAGGCCCCTGGCTCGCCGCCCTCGATTTCCCCTTTGGTCAACCCCGCAAACTCATCACCAATCTCGGCTGGCCCGAAACCTGGGAAGGCTATATGCACCTCATCTCATCCATGAGCAAACAAACCTTCGAGCAAACTATACAAAACTATCAAGAAAACCGACCTCCTGGCGATAAGCTGCACTTGCGCGCGACCGATACACTCGCGGGAGCCATCAGTCCCATGATGCTGCATCGCGTCCCGGTAGGCAAAATGTTTTTCCAGGGAGCAACGCGCCTGTTCAAATCAGAAATGAGCATTCTTCCTTGTAGGCCAACCGGGGACGGCAGAATAGTGGTCGAAGGCTATCCCGCGCTCGTAGCCCGCAAATTGATCGGCAAATGCAGCTATAAAAGCGATGAACGTGGTAAGCAGACCATTGATAGAGCGATGGCAAGACGGGAGATTGTGGATGGGTTGTGTTCGGGTAAGTTGGTGAAAGAGTATGGGTTGGCGGTGCTGATGACCGATGAAATGGCGGAGAGGTTGGTAGAGGATGCGATGGGCGATGAGTTGGACGCGGTGTTGTGTGCGGTTCAGGCGGGATGGGCGTATTTGGAGCGAGAGAATGGGTATGGGGTGCCTGTAGAGTGTGACGGGGGAGAGGGGTGGATTGTTGATCCGTTTATCTCGTAGCTTCACTATAGTTGGTTCTATTGTTAATCAACAACCTTGTAACTCATCCACATTATGATATTTTAGTGGTGATGATTGCGGCTTTTGAGGAGCGTGGGCAAGTGAGTCTATGGCCTTCTTGACTGTCTTGTCTAGACAGACAACGTTTGGAAGTTTGTGGTGAACTCTACTGCTTCCACCATCGGCTTCAACAAGAGCAGCAGAAAGTCGAAGAAAGCAAGCCAGAGGCTGGATAACGTTTCTCTTATCCTCTCTCGGAGGGCTTATGCCTTATTTTGTGTGTATATTGGTCATACTCTACAGATTGGACGGCGACACCAGCGATGAAGCCCTATTACGAGAAAGAATTGGCTGAATTCGAGAGAAGATGGCAAGCAAGGCAAGACAAGTGAAACTCCAGAGAGCGACAGGAGGTTGGTGTTATGTGGTCGATATGAAAGCTTTCTTGCTTGTGCAGTTACGTGACGATACGGATACGCGGCTTCCCTGACATCTTCGCGTTATGGGCCGCGAGGTAGGCCTCACGCTCCGCTTGTGGCAGCGCGTCCAGGACCTCCCTGCGCCTGCGCTGCAGGTCTTCAAGGTTTCCCGGTTCGCGTGATGATGGATGGGCATTGCTGAACACATGATCGTCGCAAAACACGTTGCGGCGACGGAACGCTTCGGGAGCCGTTTTCTGGAAGTGTTTGCGCATCGCCGGGTTGGCGTTGGGAACGGTATACCACGGCTCTGGCATGCAATAAGTGGGATCATGCGCCCAGGCCGGATACTGCAAGTCATAGCGTGAGGCTAAGTATTCCGCCGCGCCCGCGCAAAACGCTGCCCAGCCGCGCTGGTCCTCAGTGGGGTTCTCCGGCATCTGGATCGGATCGTCGATGAGACGCTGACGGCTCTCGACGGCATACAAGAAGAAGGCGTTCATGAAATTGCCCACAGCCACGCGAAAGCCTTCTTTGCCCGAAGCGAGTTCGTCGTAGGCCCTCGCCAATGTTTGCAATTTCAACCGAAAAGTCATCAGTGCATCCTC
>WNGP01004119.1_pt1 | contig 13783 bp, 13 predicted proteins | sample 5407671 | NCBI WGS metagenome assembly WNGP01 (sample SAMN13153381, study PRJNA577476) | soil metagenome | isolation source: 40 cm soil or saprolite under Garry oak tree replicate 2 | place: USA:California | collected 2016-06-15 | reverse complement strand
TGCACGTTGACCGACAAAAAATAGACGCCTGCTAAAGATGGCACGTTCAGCTCCCGCCGCATACGATGACACGGAAAGTACAAGCAGCAGTGCGATAAGAATTGGAATCTTTCTCACGTTCTACCAGCTTTCCGCACAAATTCCGGAATTCATCCACTCTGCTCGCTTCGCTCCATTCAAGGAACCTGTCTGGCGCGGAGCGCGCTCACTGAGCGTTGATATTCAATTGGGCGCGGCCGTTCGGATCAAATGTCACAAGAAACGACCACTGTCCGGCCATTGAAAAATCAGCATCGAATTCATATCTGCCTGGCCCGGTCTGCCGAGGCGACGACACATTCCCGAACATCGGGGCCATTCCCGGCATGCGCATCGTTGCCTGAATCTGGACGCTGGTGACGTTCGCCAGCGCGCTCGATTCCGCATCGCGGATTTCGAGCGTGAATTTATTGGAATGCTGTTTTACGGCGCCGGTGTCGTTCAATAAAGTAAGGACGTGATTGCCCGATCGTACCTGCTGGACCTGAACCAGCGTCCCGGGCTGCTTATTGCACGACGGCAGCATGAGAAATGCGAAAAGGGCTGGAAACAGGATCAATGCGGAGCGCACCAAGTCTCCATCTATGCCGTCTTCTTCAGTGAGCGGCGGTTTCGCCATTCACGAAGATCTTCGATGATGACAAACAAGCAAGGAGTCATAAACAGCACGTGAATAGTCGAACTGACCATTCCGCCAATGCTTGGCGCGGCGATGGGTTTCATGATTTCCATGCCGGGTCCGGTAGAAAAAGGAATGAGCGAAAGGGAAAGCACGATCGTAGCGACGGTCATTAATTTTGGCCGTAAACGATTAACGGAGCCGTCGATGACGGCGTCGATAAAGGACTGATCTTCGGTTCTCCTTGCAAGAGCTTCGCGAATGAAGGCGACCATCAGCACGCCGGTCTGAACAGCAACCGCGAATAGAGAAATGTAACCGATGATAACGGCGGTAGTCATTGGGTAGCCCAAAGCCCACTGGAGGAATACACCGCCGACCATCGCAAACGGCACCGACATCATCGTGAGAATGCTTTCCGAAATGGACCTGAACGCCACCACCAGCAGACCGAAAATAATGACCAGCGTTACCGGAATGATCAGGCGCATTCGTGCCCGGGCTTCCTCCGTGTACTTGTATACGCCTGTCCACTCGATCGAATAGCCCGGAGGCAAGGTTAGATTTTTGGCCAGGAATTCTCGCGCTTTTTCGACGTAATCCGAAGGCGTGATGTTGTGAAGATCAACGTAGACATATCCGGAAAGATGGCCGTCGTCGTTGCGAAGCATCTCAGGCATCTTTCTTACGGCAACGGTTGCAACGTCACTCAAAGGCACGGCGCGGCCATCCGCAGTGACGACGGGCGTACCCTTGACTTTCTCCAGCGTGTCTGTGTATTCCGGCGAATACTGCACGTTGAGCGGGGTAACTACATTGTTAGCGTCTTTGATACCCACGACATTATCCCCGCCGATCGCGTAACGGACCGTCATCATGGCCTCATCCACCGTCACGCCGTGCTCGGCCATCCGCTCCAGATCGTTCTGCACATCGACGTAATAGCCTTCCGATATCCGCTCGGCGATGACGGATTTTGTGCCTGGAAAATCCCGGAGCATGGTTTCCCGTGCTTTGCATCATGACTCGGGCGCGAATGGGCTGTACCCATGTGTTGACGTATCCGATGGTCTGCAGCGCATTGTCCATTTCGCCGACGAGTTTGTCTTTGGTCATGCCGTTCCGCCATCTGGATTTGGACCGGAGAAGGACGGTGGTTTCAATCATAGTCAGAGGGGCGGGATCCGTGGACGTGTCGGCGCGGCCGATTTTTCCGAAGACCCGCTCGACCTCCGGAAACTGTTTTAGCTTCTTATCCATCTGCTGCAGCACCCATCCCGCTTCACGATTCGGCAGGCCTGGCAGCGTCGAAGGCATATATAGGATCGAGCCTTCATCGGTTTCCGGCAGAAAATCCTTTCCAATGCCGGTCAACAAGAATGCAGCGGCAATGACGGCAATGAGCCCTGCGCCGGTAAAGGCGTAGCGGTGCTTGATCATCAACCTGAGGGCGGATCGATACCATGCCACAGCGCGGCTCTCGCCGAAATCCTCAGCGGCCAGCCGCTGCCGCTGGAAGATCCAGATCAGCATCGCCGCAGTGACAACCAGGGCGAGCTGTTCCATCTGCTCCGTAAAATCGCCGGCGAACCGTCTCGCCAGGACCACGGAAGCGGTCAGGAAAAGGGCTGCGGCCGCTGTGAACGCATATTTATATCGCCGCACATTTATCTGCAAAAGACGGACAAGCCGGCCTGGCCCGCCTTCCTCGGCGATGACATCGGTATGTTTTCGGAAGATCCACAAAATAACGATCGGCAGCAGGAGGAGGGTCAGCAAGGTCGAGAACGCCATCGCAAAGGTTTTGGTGAATGCCAACGGATCGAACAACCGGGCCTCTCGTTGTTCGAGGAAGAACACCGGCACAAATGAGGCCAGAATGATCAGAAGCGAGAACAACAACGACTGAGCCACAGCGGTGATGGCGCGAACTATGAGATCCCTTCTTTCGGAGGAGCTCAAATTCCGATGACGAGACAATTCGGCGGTGCAGTTCTCGACAATAACTATTGTGGCATCGTCAATTGCGCCGATCGCGATGCAGAGCCCCGCAAGTGAAAACAAGTTGATCGTCTGATCGAACGCTGTCATTGGTAAAACCGTGAACAGAACGCTCAGCAAGAGAATCACGATGGGACCTGCGGCGGCCCGAAGCCTTCTGAGGAAGAGAATCGTCACCAGGCTGACGATCACCAGTTCAGAAATCAGTGTGGCAAAAAATTCCTTGAGCGTCGCCCAGATCCAGGCGGATCGGTCGTACGTGGGAATGATCTCGACACCGGCCGGTAAGGATGCTGTGACTTCCTTCAGCTTTCGATCCAATGCTCGGGTAATGGCCAGGACGTTTTGGTCCTGTTCCATGATGACGATGCCGCCCACAACCTCGCCGCTCCCGTCGAGATCCACGCTGCTCCGGCGTTGGTCGTATCCAATCTGGATGTATCCGATGTCCCGAAGATAGACCGGCTTGCCTTCTTTGTTACGGCCGAGAACCAAATATTCGAGCTTGTCAATGTCCTTGCTGTCGATTGCGCCACGCAATTGATAGTCGCGATTGGTAACTTCTATCATGCGTCCGCCGGCCTCTTGAAAGACATCCTGAAGGGCGGCGATGACCTGCTTGAGAGGGATGCCGGCATTCACGAGCAGCGGAGGGAAAATCTTCAATTGGTATTGTTTTTCCAAGCCTCCCACCGAAGCCACTTCCGCAACGCCTGGAACGGACTGCAGGGCGGGCTTGATCTGGCTCTCGTTCATCACACGCAGTTCGCGTATATCGTGTGAGCTTTCGCGATCGACAATCGCATATTGATAAATCCAGCCGATACTGCTTGCGTTGGGTCCGAGCGTGATGACGGCGTCGGATGGCAACTGCGGCCGGATGGTGTTGATTCGATCGAGCACCAACTGCTGGACACGCGCGCGCTGCGCCCCATTGTTGAGGATGACGTATATGAAGGAGTACCCCATGTGCGAGGTGCTTCGGATCGACTGAATATCCGAAGATCCCGTCAATGCGCTGATCAAAGGCTCGGTAACCTGCGCTTCCAGCAATTGGGGGCTGCGCGGCCATTTCGCGTAAATGACGATTTGGGGATCGGAAATGTCGGGAATGGCATCGAGCGGCGCGATGCGGATCGTGTACACGCTGGCGGCTACACTCGCCAGCACAAGGATCAGCACGACCAGTCGGAAGCGGATGACGTTACTAATGATGCGGCTGATCATTCCCTGGCGTGCTCTGGGCGCCAAATTTCAATTTGTATTCGGAGTCGACGAAAAAACTACCGAAGCTGACGACCTGATCACCTTCCATCAAACCGCTTTCCACGGCAGTGTACAGTTCCCCCTGAATTCCGGTGTGGATCTCGACCGGAACATACTGGCCCCCCTGACGCGGCACGTAGACGACACGCCTGTTCCCTTCTTCGATGATCGCTTCGTTTGGTATAGAGAGGAACTCGCCACGCACGGTGACAATCTCGATGACGTAATTCAAACTGTCTGGGTGTCCCGTGCTTGAAAGAGTCACTTCGACATTGATGCCGCCTTCCTTAGGAACCACCTTGGTGACCCAAGCCTGAAACATGGACGACTTGGATTCCGGAGAAAATGCGCGCGCGCGTTGTCCGATTTTCACAAAGGAAGCTTCAGGAAACGGAACAGAGGCCGTAAGCACCTTTCGAGCTTTGTCGATGCGTCCTGCCGTGCGCACCCAGGTCTGGATGGGGCGGACGGACACAGCGTTAAGTGTCAACGTCACATCGGAGGCTTGCGTGTCGCTGACTGCCGCGCCCGCGGCCTTCGTATTGTCGCCTAGCCGGTATCGGAGCCGCGCGGTATCGGAAGTTTCACCGGGCCTGGTGTGCTCGCGGACGCCTTGGGCGAGAGCTGAGGTGGCGAACAGAAGCACGAACAGGACCCGAATTTGAGAAATCATAACTTTGTGAAATTACCTCACCCGACGCGCGCCAGTCTGCGACCGGCGCGCGCCGGCCTCTCCCAAGGGGAGAGGCCGTCAATGGCAATAGTTATCCTTGCTGTCCATGATGTGCGTGCCCCAAGGGAACAGGCCGACATTCTCGGTTATCTTTTCAAACTTCTGAGTCTTGGCGTCGATGATGACAACCGCGTTCTCGGTCGAATCGGCCAAATAGATTTTTTGATCCTGGGTGTCGGTCGTCGCCGTCTCGAGCTGGATGTTCAGGCCGATCCGGATGCGGCCGGCCGGTCTGAGACTGTTCATATCGTAAACGTAAACGAAGCCGCTGGTTGAGCTGATGACGAAAGCCTTGCCCGCGGCAAAATTGACCCCGGTCATGTTCTGGCCCGCTTCCAAGGTTGCTGCAACCCGGTTCGCCTTGAGATCGATGATGGATATCGTTTGGTCTCCATTGTTGGGCGTGATTCCGTACTTCCCGTCGTGACTCATGTAAATCCGCCACGGATCTTTTCCGACCTTGATCGTTTTGACGACCTTGTCCTCACGCGAATCGATGACGCCGACAAATCCCAGATCGCCATCGGCAGCGTACAAGTAACGTCCATCCGGCCCGAACATGGCAATATTGATTCCGTGGACCTCCCCGAGATATTTATCGGGATCCAATATCGCAACGCCGGGCACTTCCTTGATTTGGATCTTCTTCAGTAATTCATGACGCCTCACATCGACCACGCCAATCCAATGGGCCCCGTAGTTACCGATATAAGCTTTTGAACCATCCGCGGTGAACGTGACGTTGAGAGGTTCCGCGAAACCCGGAATGGTTTTGATCTTCGTCAGCGACTGCATGTCGATAACGGATATCGAATCCCCTTCCGGATTTCCCTGGTAATACCACCGGCTGTCGGGCGAAAACGCCAGGTGCTCTGGAGCGATGTCGACGTTAATCACTTTGACGAGCTTCAACGTTCGCACGTCCACGATATAGGCTTTGTTGGCGCGCGTTCCGCCGGTCACCACGTATCGGCCGTCCGGGGACATCATCACCATGTGGGGATTTACATTGTTACCGAGAAAAACGCGGCCGATAATCTTGTTCGTCTTAATGTCCATGAAGGCAAGATCGTTGGAATCCCGATTGACGATCATGACCACCGACGTCGGATCCGCGATTTTGACATCCTGCTGAGCGAGCGTCGCTGTGCCGGCCAAAGCTGTAGCCATGACGATCGCGAGCTTTACAAGAAATCTGGTATGAGACATAGCTTTTCTCCTAACGGTCTAAAACGCGGCCTGCAACCGGAGTCCGGGAATGAGATATCCCACGGTCTGCTGGCCGGGTCTTTTCTCCAGCACATGCGCAAGATGGAAGGATAATCGAAATTTCTCGGAAATCTGGAAATTGTAATAACCCTCCATTAATCGTTCTTTCGGGCCAAGCCCAGTATCGTAGTGAGCGTAGCCGACGCCCCACACGTCGCCGGGATTGAATCCGGCGCCGTTTGAGAACTGCAAGCCCCCGCTGTAGAAATGATCACGGCGGATGTCGGCTTGGGCCGAACCATAACGTCCAAACCAGGTTACCTGCTGGACACCAAGTTTTTGATCTAAACTTGCACCATAACCCGTTCTGTTGCGGTCGATGCTGTTATCGGTGCGGTACCAGACGCGATAGTTTCCTTCGCCGAGCCCCTTGGGTCTGGCGACATATCCGACTTCCCCCAAAGAGTACATCGACTGAGACAAATTCAAGGCATCGGTCTTGCTCTGCTGTATACCCACCTTGAAATTGAATCCGTTCTTGGGATCGTAAATGGCCGCAAATCCCGACCCGTTGACCGCGAGGTTCAAAGCCGGATTGTTCACCAAGGCGTCACTGAGGAACTGTCTGGTTTCATCATTGGCCGCTGCGTTGTGATCGAAATAGTTGGTCAAATCCAACCGGCCCGCGACGAGACTCAGTTTCTGGGAGAACACCTCGGTTCGAAGCCAGGCCTCGCGAAGGTTCAATTCGTTTTGACGGACGAGGCGCGCCGTAAAACCGTTGAGTAGAGTTAATCCGCCCGTTTCCAGATCCGGAGGCGGACCGCTAAGGCCGACAACATCGGCGAAGAACACCGTGTGCTGTGCGATGCGCGCCGTGAAAAAGAGGTCTGCCGAGGAAAGCTGGTATGCATGACGATCCGCATCCGTTTTTTCACCCTTGGTCTGGAAGACCGCCTGGGGCGCAATCGCCGCGCTCACGCCGACCTGAACGCTATTCTTTGATTGTTCCTCCAAGGCTGCCTGGATTTTTTCGTCTATCGATTGCCGTCGGTACACCCGCTCTCGCTGATACGTCGTCGTTTTTTTAGCGCCAGGCGTAGGTTTGTCGTAGATGTTGCTGTTCTTGTCAATGTAGACGGTCGTCCTTCTCGTGCGAGTTTCGGGCAGCGAATATACGGTGCTGGCTTCCAGGTCTCGCACTCGCTGCTCGAGTTCATTGATGCGCTGCTGCATCGCCCGCGCGTCCGTCTGTTCCGGTTTCGCTGCGGCTTCCGCACCGGCAGCCTCCGCGCCGGGAATTTCGAGCACCTCGAGTTTGACGCTAAAGGTCTGCGTCGTGGGAACTGTCACTTCTTGTGACGATCGCCCGTAGCCCGGGGCATCCACCTGCAAGACATACTGTCCCGCAGGAACCTGATTCACCACGAATGAGCCGTCGTTATTGACGCGCCCAACGATTGGCGGGGGCGGCGTCATCTTCATTCCCGGCATTGCCGGAACGATAGGCACAAGTGAAACTTCCGCGTTCGGCAAGACGGCACCGGCCACATCGGTCACACGGCCGTTCACAGACGAGGCCGCTCCCTGCGCCTGGGGTTCCGCGCTCACACCTGTAGGAACGGCAAAAGCTGCTGTTAGAATGACTGCCGTCAAGCAGCCCGATAATGTTTGTCCTAAAACCATGCACTCTCCATTCACGAAAGACCTAAATCCTTGCGCAAGATCGTTTAACCCCCGCCTGCGGAGGCTAGCAGAGATGCCGGCTGAGTGCGGATGAAGAGTTTCTGAATTCTTTGTCAGGAACCGCTGCGTATTCCCCGCAGCGCAGAGGAGGAGTGGCGCGACAGCTTTTAGCACTCGAGTCCCGAACGGGGCGGAACGGTCGAAATACGAAACTTGCACGCTGTCCGAGCAAGGGATAGTATGCCGCCTGATATGGACTGGGATTTGAAAGGCTTTTTTATGTTGCTCGAACAGAGCGGCATCAGTGTGTGGGTCCGCGAGTCCCCTTCGTTGTTGGCCTTCCCGACAGTCATTTCGCTTCATGCCGTCGGGATGGGCCTCGTTGCGGGCGGGAATGCGGCGATGGATTTACGCATTCTTGGTTTTGCTCAAGGTATTCCCATCTCATCGCTCGAGCGGTTTGTTCCGGTCATACGGTTCGGCTTTTGGTTGAACGCCATCTCCGGCTTATTGCTATTACTCGCTTATCCCACGAAAGCACTCACGAACCCTGTCTTTTATCTCAAATTGCTGTTCATCGCTCTTGCGTTGGTGGACACGTTGTTAATCCGGAAGCAGATTATTTACAAAGCGGTTGCACCAGATACGTCCGTTGCGACGAAAGGCAAAATCCTGGCTGCTGTTTCCCTTGCCCTCTGGGCCGGTGCAATTATCTCGGGCCGTCTGCTCGCTTACACGTACCACTATCTGGACTCATCCTTCGATAGCAGGCGTGGGTATTAAAGGAGGTTGAGCATGGATGCTTATGTGAAATCGCTGCAAACCTGGCTCATGAACACCTCAGTATCTTACGTCATGAACAACTACCACTATGCATGGCGAACAAGTGAGAGCATTCATTTCATCGGGTTGTCCCTCTTGATCGGTACAGTTGGACTGTTCGACTTGCGCATGATGGGACTGCTGAGACGTGTGCCTCTGCCAGCCTTGCACCGGCTCATACCGTTCGGCATTCTTGGCTACTGCATGAACGTCATGACGGGCTTGACCTTTCTGGCGGGCGCCCCCGACCAGTACATATACAACCCCGCCTTTCAAATGAAGATGCTGTTCATGGGGACTGCCGGACTCAACGTGGCCGTGTTCTATCTGACAATGTACCGGCGCGTGGCCGCCGCCGGGCCCGAAACTGAGGCGCCGCTTCCCGCCCGAATCGCCGGTACAGTCTCACTGCTCTGCTGGATCGGTGTAATCTTTTGTGGCCGCTTCCTGACCTTCTTCCGCCCACCAGGCTGGCACTGGTGCCCGTGGTGTTAGTTCGGTAATCCCGTGTACCGATCGTCCATGTACGACAGCGTACTTTCGCGATCAGGATCATCAGCCCGCAAGATGCGTTCTATGCCGGATATCCTGCCCTCTCACTAAAAACACAACCATTTCGGCGATGTTTGCCGCATGATCACCGACTCGTTCCAAGTGCTTGGCAATGAAGATCAGCTTGAGAGCGCGCGAAATCGACCGCGGGTCCTCGAGCATGTATGAGAGCGCTTTCCGGAAGGCCTGCTCATACATGGCGTCGACCAATTTGTCTTTAAGGACGATCTTTTCTGCTAATTCAGCGTCGGAGTTCACGAAGGCATCGAGGCTCTCTTTCAGAATCTTCTGAGCTGCATCGGCCATAATCTGCAGGTCGATCGGGCGCTTCCACTCTGGCTCCTGTATTAGCTCCAACACCCGCTCGGCTATATTGACAGCGATATCGCCGATGCGTTCCAGGTCCTTGACGATTTTCAGAGCCGTCGCAATAAATCTCAGATCGCACGCGACGGGCTGCTCGAGCGCCAGGATTTCGTAGCAGAGGTTATCGATCTCCATCTCAAGCCGGTCCATTTCGTCATCGCGCTCGATAACCTCTGCCGCCAATGTGGGCCGGCGGTCCACAAATGAACGGATCGAATCGGAGATCATCGACTCGGCCTGGCTGCTCATGATCAGCAGCCTGTCTTTGAGTTCCCTCAACTGCCGTTCGTAATAGGTACGAGTGTGTTGCTGATCACGCATTTTTCAGCATGATCGACTCGATGGAATTCATGAGGTCCTCGCACTTGTCGATGGCGTGCTCCATTTCATTGAAAAGCGAGTTGTATTTGAGGAGCAGGATCGCGTCCTTTTGCTCGGCGAACAGCTTTCCCATAAACATCCGGTATAACCGATCTCCTTCGTTTTCCATCTCGTGAACGCGTACAATATGCTCCCGAACGGAGTTGTAATTCATCTGCCGTAGCAACCGAACGCTGTGGTGAATTTCCTCGATGGCTCGGCTAACGACCGTGAGAAGGAGTGCAACATCGTTTTCCAGCTTGTCGATTTGATAAAGGACCAGGAGGTCCGCCACGTGGTCGATAAGGTCGAGCACGTCGTCGATACCCTTTGCGAGCTCATAAATGTCTTCCCGATCAAATGGCGTAATGAATGATAGGTTCAGATCTTCGAAGATCTTGTGCGTCAGTTCGTCGCCAATATGTTCCAGGCGCTTAATCTCATCGCGTAGCCCGATCAACTCGGCACGCGAATTGACTCTTGAAAGCCGGACATACAAGTCTCCTGCTTTCTTGAGGTTGTCGGCGGCCTGTTCGAAGGAATTTAGAAATTTATCGTCTCGCGGCAGCAGGAACCTGACAATTGAACTTAGCCCCATGCGGGCAAGACTTTAGCATGAATTTCACATCGCCCACATTCCTTATTGCTGTTGGACTTATCCTGACGGCGTTGACGTTCGATTTTCTAAATGGTTTTCACGACGCCGCCAATTCGATCGCCACAGTCGTTTCGACCCGTGTGCTCTCGCCGGGCCAGGCAGTTCTTTGGGCGGCATTCTTCAATTTTGTTGCGGCATTCGGATTCGGTGTGGGTGTTGCCAAAACTGTCGGTTCCGGAATGATCGACATCAAAGCGGTCGACTCGAAGGTCATTTTCGCCGGCCTGTTGGGCGCGATTGTCTGGAATATCGTGACATGGTTGTTCGGATTACCGACAAGCTCGTCACACGCGCTTATCGGGGGTTATGCGGGCAGCGCCGTGGCGAAGGCCGGCTGGCGCGTGATCATTCTCGCCGGTTGGACGAAGACGCTGTTGTTCATCGTTCTTTCACCCGTCATCGGTATGCTGCTCGGTGTGTTTTTCATGACAACAATGCAGTGGATTTTTCGTGGCACTGCGCCGTCACGCGTAGATAAGTATTTTCGGCGCTTGCAACTGCTCTCGGCTGCGCTGTTCAGCCTCGGCCATGGCACCAATGACGCGCAAAAAACCATGGGCATCATTGCCGGAGTCTTATTCACAGGGGGGTATCTCAAAACCTTCGATATTCCATTCTGGGTGGTGCTCATGGCTCACGCTGCGATCGGTCTCGGTACGCTGTCCGGCGGTTGGAGAATCGTTCGTACGATGGGACAGAAAATCACGGCACTGAGACCTGTCGGCGGGTTCTGCGCGGAAACGGCTGGAGCCATCAGCATCATTGGCGCGGCGTGGGGTGGGATTCCCGTTAGTACGACGCACACGATTACGGGCGCGATCGTGGGCGTCGGCGCCACCCGCCGCATCACCGCCGTGAAGTGGGGCGTGACGCGGCGGATCGTTTGGGCCTGGATTATCACAATACCCGCCGCCGCAGGTGTTGCTGCACTTTCCTATTCGCTCATTCGGTAGCGATTGCGCTCAGGCTGGGTCATGAGTCCGTCACAAAGTCTGAGTGCCACATCTTTGGGCGGATCAAAGTTCCTACTGCGAATCAGGCGCAAGAGAATAAGACGCCATGACCCGACCGAGTGCGCAACTGGAAAATGCTCCATCTTTATCTGTCACGAGCCACTGAGCTTGGAATTGCGACAGCGGGCATCTTAATGGTGGCGGGAGTGTCGCTGCTGCCATCATCATGAAGACTTTTCCGGATTCAGGATGGCTGTAACGTCAATCGTCGAAATAGCGCGTTCGCTTCAGCCGGTGACAGCTTCGACCGCTCATCCAACCACCATGTGACGACCGACATCAACGCCCCGACAACAAACTGAATCACGGCATTCTTTGGAAGATCCGAGAGGCCTGCGCCGGCAGGAAGCGTCTTGAGATCGTTGCGCACCAGTTCTGCGAGCATGGACCGCAACTCCCCAATGACGACCGTGCCACTCTGTCTGCCGACGATGGCGTGATAGACGTTGCGGTGCGAGTGGACGTGCTCAAAAAACGCGAGACTGAATCCGAAACCCTTCTCTCGAAAGCTCCCTTTTCGAGCAAGCGACGTGCGCTGATGTACAAGCAAATTCCTGCTGAGGTTCTTCAGACCGCTCAGCAGGAGATCTTGTTTGCCGACGTAATGAGCGTAAAACGTCGACCGCCCTACATTCGCGCGATTGATAATGTCCTGAACCGTGATGACCTCGTAGCCTTTCTCGATCATCAGCGATATCAGAGCCTGGTGCAGCACCTCCCTGGTCCGTTGTATGCGGCGATCCATGCTGATCCTCCACGTTTTTCCGAACAAATCGGCGACGAATGTCCAATAACGGACATTTCCGCTTTCGCGGTTATGGTTTCGATTGTAGGCCATCCCGTACGTTAGTGGACACGATGTTCATTACGTCAGGTACTGAATGCACAGTCAACGAAAGGAAGGAATATGAAACCAGAGGCCACACAACGTAACGTTTACTGGGAAAAATCGGCTCCCTGGGTCGTGACATGGCTCACATGGCCTATCTTGTTTGCTTTGAATGTCAGTCTAGCCCTGCTTGCAATCAGTCAGCGCGGAAATTACTCGAGCATCTTGACGACGCTGTTGATCACCAATGTTGTCGTTCTGGTCACGCTTGAGTTTCTATTCCCAATTCGACGCGAGTGGAAGATGACGTGGCGTTCTTTCGTTCGGGATGTCAAGTACATCGCAGCCGGAATCGCAACGTTTGCAATCATCGACGGTCTGTTCGGTTTGGCGGCGATTCGGCTGAATACGGGTCGCGTCGGCCCCATTACGAATTGGCCGCTGTATCTTTCAGTCCCGGCGGCGCTCCTGGTTGTGGAGTTTCTGAATTATTGGCAACATCGATGGAGCCATGAATTGGACAGCAGTATTGGGGGCTTTCTGTGGCGGAGCCACGCCGCGCATCATCTCCCAGAGCAGGTGTACGTGTTGATGCATCCAGCGTCTCACCCGATTAATGGTTTCATCGTTCGAGGATTGGTAACGTTGCTGCCCTTGTACTATCTGGGCGCAAGTCCGGAAACAGTGTTATTGTTCAGTACGATCGTTACCTTCCAGGCCCTGATTTCTCATTGCAATGTGGAAATCCGTGCCGGATGGTTTAACTATCTGTTGGTTGGAACGGAGCTGCATCGTTTTCACCACAGCGCCAATCTTTCCGAGTCCAAGAACTACGCCGTCACACTGTCGTTCATCGATATCATTTTTGGTACTTTCTATTACCGTCCGGGAACGTTGCCGGAACGGCTTGGTATCGTCGATCCGAGTGCCTATCCCCACTCCAATGACTTCTGGAAGGTCATGAAGCTCCCATTCGAGCGGGAATCCAAGATCGAAGCCGGCAATCGGGGATTCAGCGAGGCTCCGGCCGCCGACTTGCCGTGAATTACGGGCCCTTCGCTGACCAGCGGAAAAGTATCTGGCCACCAGTGAAGTGCAGCGGCTCGCCCGCGCTAAGACCGCCGCTACAGTTGCGCAGCCTTGACGAGGCCATCAAAAGTGTACCTTCATTGCCGCTGAAAAAAACCGCGGATGGAAATATTCGCCGGGCGAAAAAACACTCTCCTGGGAGACTTTATATACGTTGTTGGTGAGATTCTCGATCGCAAACTGAAGTCCCAGTCTCGGCCGATCCGAGTGACGCAGGGTCTCGAAGCCCAGGGTGAGATCTTGCGTGAAATGACCGGGAATCCGCGCGCGTAGAGGAGCGGGAGGGGCAATGCCGCCTTCGTCTTCTGCCTCTATGGGAGTACCGCTTCCGTACTCGAAAGCCATCCTGGCCCAGAGACCGCTTCGATGATGCCGGTATGTGAGCCCGGCATTAACCGTGTGAGTTTGGTCCATGGGCGCAAGAAACCGGCCGGTTTCTTCCAGGTGATGCGTTTCGTCGATAAATCCTGCTCGAACGGGATTCCAGAAATAGACCCGACCCAATGCGTAATTGACATAAGCGGATAGCGCTCGCCGGCCA
>WNGP01006449.1_pt1 | contig 13789 bp, 16 predicted proteins | sample 5407671 | NCBI WGS metagenome assembly WNGP01 (sample SAMN13153381, study PRJNA577476) | soil metagenome | isolation source: 40 cm soil or saprolite under Garry oak tree replicate 2 | place: USA:California | collected 2016-06-15 | reverse complement strand
CGACCCGCAGCTCGAACATGAAGCGGTCGAGCTGGGCTTCGGGAAGCGGATAGGTCCCCTCCTGCTCGATCGGGTTCTGGGTGGCGAGCACGAAGAAGGGCGCCGGCAAGAGGTGCGTCTGCCCCGCGGCCGTCACCTGGTGCTCCTGCATCGCCTGGAGCAGCGCCGCCTGGGTCTTGGGCGGCGTGCGGTTGACCTCGTCGGCGAGCACGATATTGGCGAACACGGGCCCGTGCACGAACCGGAAGCCGCGCTTCCCGCTCGCCGGGTCCTCCTCGATGATCTCGGTACCCGTGATGTCAGACGGCATGAGATCGGGAGTGAACTGGATGCGCGAGAACTTGAGGTCGAGCGCCTCGGCCACGGTTTGCACCATCAGGGTCTTGGCAAGCCCCGGGACACCGAGCAGCAGGGCGTGGCCGCCCGAGAAGATGGCCGTGAGGATGCCGTCCAGCACCGCGTGCTGGCCGACGATGCGGCGCCCCACCTGGCCGAGCAGGTCGGCGCGCGCGGCGGCGAGCCGCTCGAGCAGCTCGACGTCGCCCGAGGACGGGGACGTGGGACGGGGCACCGGGGACGGGTTTGGGGTCATCACGCTTGCAAGGTTATCACATCATACTCCCAAGCGCCACATAAGTTTGCGGGGTTGGGCGTTTGCTTGCGAAATTTTTCACAAGCGGGTATGTTACCGCCCGCCCATGCCTGCGAAGGATCCGAGCAGCTTCGGTAGGAGCTTCGGCGAAGGCTATTCGTACGTCGCGCTCGGCTTCACATTCGCCTTCGCCATGCTGTTGTTCGGGGCGGGGGGTTGGGTGGTCGACGGCTGGCTGCACACGCGCCCGCTGTTCGCGCTCGTCGGTGCGGGGTTGGGCGGGTTCGGCGGCTTCATGCGGATCTACTACCGCGTGAAGAGCGATACGGAGCGGGGGAACGGGGACGGGGGAGGGGGGAAGGGTAGGGCGTGACGGCTTACGTTGGACTGGTCGCGCTTGGAGCCGGCCTGCTCGCCGCGGCGTGGGCCCTGGGCGGGCGGGCGGCGAGCATTGGCGGGGTCGCTGCACTCGCGGCGCAGCTCGGGGCGGTCGCGTTGCTGCGACCGGTGATGCGCGCGCCGCAGCCGGCCTTCATGGCTCGCTGGCTGGGCGGCATGGCGTTGCGGGCCCTCGCGCTCGGCGCCCTGCTGGTGTTCTCGGCGACCCACCGGGCCGCGCTCAGCCCGCTCGCGGCGTCGCTCGGGTTCCTTGGTGTGTTGCTGCCGCTGCTCTTTCTGGAGACCAGGTTCTTGCGATGACGCAGGGTCCCGACATCGGCGGCATGATCTTCCGCCACACGGCGGACAGCCGGGTGGTCGAGCTTCCCTTCGGCCTGGGCGAGTGGCACCTGCCCACCGGATGGCATCTGTTCGGTATCGATGTCTCGCCGACGCGGCACGTCGTCTTCATGGTGCTGGCGGCATTCCTCGTGTTCGTCACCATCTGGATCGCCGGACGCCAGGTGCAACGGCGGCAGCGGGACGGCAAGGCGCCGGCGGGGTTCGGCGCGGCGATCGAGGCGGTCGTGCTGTTCGTGCGCAACGACGTGGCGATCGCGAACATCGGCCACGGCGGCGAGAAGTTCGCGCCCTACATCCTGACGCTCTTCTTCTTCATTCTCTACTGCAACCTGCTCGGGCTGCTGCCGTGGGGTGCCACGCCCACAGGCAACCTCGCGGTCACCGGCGCCCTCGCACTCACCGCGTTCGTCACGATCGAGGTCTCGGGCTTCCGGGCGCTGGGTCTGAAGGGCTACCTCAAGACCATCGTGTTCGTGCCGCCCGGGATGGGGGGCTTCGGCGCGGTCCTGATGGCGCTGATCATGACCCCGATCGAGATCATCGGAAAGCTCGTCAAGCCGTTCGCGCTGACGCTGCGGTTGTTCGCGAACATGACGGCCGGGCACTTCGTGATCCTCGCGCTGCTCGGCCTCGTGTTCATCTTCGGGAGCTGGATGGTGGCGGCGGGGTCGGTGGCGTTCGTGGTGTTCATGATGTTCCTCGAGCTGCTGGTGGCGTTCCTGCAGGCGTATATCTTCGCGCTGCTGACGTCGGTATTCATCGGCATGATGCAGCACGCGCATTGACGTCTCACGACCAGGAGAGAGGGAAAACATGGTCCATCTGCTCATGCTGCTTCAGGGTGCCCAGCCGACGGGTGCGGACCTCGCGGCCGCGGCCAAAAACGCCAACGCGCTGCTCGGCGCCGGCATCGGCCTTGGCCTCGCGGTGATCGGCGCGGGCCTCGGCATCGGCCGCATCGGTGGCCAGGCCGTCGAGGCGATCGCCCGCCAGCCCGAAGCCTCGGCTGACATCCGCGGCGCCATGATTCTGACCGCGGCGCTGATCGAAGGCGTGGCGCTCGCGTCGCTCGTGTTCGCCCTGCTCTTCAAGCTCCTGTGATACGCGCGGTGCTGCTGCTCCAGGAGGCGGCGGGGGAGGCGGGCGGCTTCACGCCCTTTTCCATCAACACCGGCCTGATCTTCTGGACGATCCTCGTCTTCCTGATCCTGCTGGGGTTGCTGTGGCGGTTCGGCTGGCCGGCCATCCTGGAGTCGGTCGAGCAGCGGGAACGGCGCATCCAGCAGCAGCTCGAGGAAGCGGAGCGCCAGCGGGCGGAAGCCGCGGCGCTGCTGGAGCAGCACAAGAAGCTGCTCGCCGGCGCCAAGGCCGAAGCCCAGGAGCTCCTGGCGAAGGCGAAACAGGTGGGGGAGAAGGAGCGCGAAGCGCTGCTCGCAAAGGCCCGGGAGGAATACGACGGGCTGCTGGCGCGGGCGCGCAAGGAGATCGACACGGAGAAGGAAAAGGCGCTGCTGGCGCTGCGGCGTGAGGCGGTCGAGCTGTCGCTCGCCGCGGCCGCGAAGCTGATCGAGGCCACGCTCGACACCGAGGCGAACCGCCGCCTGGTGACGGGCTACCTCGAGACCATCGGGCAGGGGCGGTGAAGACCACCACCATCGCCCGGAACTACGCCGAAGCGCTGTTCCTGGCGGGCGCGGCGAAGTCCGGTGCGGCACCGGAGCAGTACGGCCAGCTACTCGACGCGGTCGCGGGCGCCGTGCAGGCGGACGAGCGGATCGCCGTCGCGCTCGAGTCGCCCCGCGTCGCGAAAACGACCAAGGCCCGGGTGCTGGCCGACGCATTGGAGCGTGTTGCTCCGGCGGAGTTCGTGCGCTTCCTCCAGGCGGTGGTGCGCCGCGGACGGCAGGGGCTGCTCGCCGATATCGCGCGCGAGTATCAGGTCCTGCTGGACGTCAAGCAGAACCGCGTGCACGCGGGCGTCACGCTCTCCACCGACCCCGACGCGCAGCTCGAGCGGGATATCGTCGAGCGGCTGTCGCGCGTGCTCGACCGCGAGGTCCGGGCCCATTTCAGGACCGACCGCGGCATCCTCGGGGGCGTGGTGGTGCGCGTGGGGGACCGCATGTTCGACGGGTCCCTGCGGCGCCGGGTGGCGGCACTGCGCCGCCAGCTGTTGGCAGGGGAGTAGCGACTCCTCGCGCGCTAGAGGCGGAGACAGACCCCGCCCGCCAAGCTCCGGCGCCACATGGCGCGCCGCTGGTATCCCGCCGGCAGCTCCGCGTCTTCGAAGGCAGACGGAGTCAGTGCCACGGCCCCGCGTAGCGAGCCGCTGAACCGGCCGCCCAGCGACCATTCGAGCGTCGCGCCGACCTGCCCTCCCACCCGCTGCCGCCGCTCACCGCCCTCGGGGCTCCACCTGTCGAGCAGCGGCCCGGCGAGCGCCCACAGGGACGCCGCCGGGCCGGGTCGAGCGATGAGCACGGAAGCTTCGGCGCCGATCTCGAGCAGTCGAAGCTGATGCTTCAGGGCCACGAGGACGTCGCTCCCGTCCACCGCGACATCGGCGCGGCTGGTGAGCGCTCCGGCGGCCAGGCCGATCCGACGCCAGCGATGCTGCAGCGTCACTCCCAGCGTCGTGAGGTGGTACGGCCGGAATGCGCCGCCGCCGGCGGACGTGTCAGCGGCACCGCCGGCGAAGCCGGCCGTGCCGACCTCGGCCACGATGCTCGACTGCGCGCCGAGCGCGACCGGTACAACGACGAGCAGGCGCAGCGCGGCCGCGACGACGTCAGTGCATCTCGAGCCTGATCCACCCGTTCGTGACATTCTGCTCTCCCTTGACGATCCAGTTGTATCCCGGGTGATACTCGCTCGCGATGGTGTCCTGCACCGCATTGCCGACGAGCTCGTCGTTGGTGTTGATGAGCGAAGCCACCGATTGCATGAACCGAATCAGGGCCTTCGCGAACCACCAGGCCTTCTTGCCGTCGCTCATCAGGCTGTCCGTCCCGGCGGTGAGCCCGCGGTACAGGGAGTCGCCGAGCGCGAGCGTCTGTATGAAGCTGGTGCTATCGGATTTGATCTGGCACGCCGTGTCGTCGTCCTCCACGGCGAACACCCGCACGCTCTGGCCGGGGTGCTTGGTCTTGTAGTCGTCGAGCTGCGTCTGGCTGAACAACAGGACACTTCCGCTCCAGTCCAGCGTGTTCTGGTCGAAGTAGTACGGCGCGGGCTGTCTTTCCCCGACGCACTGATAATCCGTGAGCGAGTCGGTCTGACCCTTCTGACCGAGGATGTGGAGCTCAAACTCGGGGCTCCCCTTCAACCAACCTTCAAATGTTTGTGTGAAATGCGCTTGGGTCATGTACAGACCAGGCGGCGGGGCTCCAAGCGACGGGTCGCTAGGCGGAGGGTCGCCCCCGCCCCCACCACCGCCCCCGCCGCACTCGAGACACATCATCGAGCTAGGTGCCGGCGTGAAGTCGGTCTCCACCGGAACGAGCGCGAGCACCGGAATCGCAGGGGGTACGTCGGGGCTCAACAGGTAGCGGTTTCCCGCCGTGTCGAAGGCGACCGGCACGTCGTGGTCACGCAGTGCGGTCGCGACCAGCACGCGGCCATCGCCACGCCACGCGGCGCGATGGGCCGGCACGGGGAGGTACAGCTCGAGGGGGACGCCGGAGTCGACCTCCTCCGTGGCGTCGGTCGCGAAGGCTCCCCTCTGGGCTGCGAAGAACCGCTGAAACAGCAGCTTGTGCTCGCGGTAGCGCGACGCGTCGAGCTGTGCCTTGAGCGCTGCGCGCAGGCTCGGCGCGCGGAGGCCGACCGCGAGCGAGCGCGCCAGCCGCTCGAGGCGCGTGAGGTCGCCCGTGGGCGGCGCGGCGCGGGCCGCGGCTTTCGGCCACGGCGCCGTCGGGTGATCGGTGCAGGCGCCGGCGGCGAGCGCCACCAGCACGGCGAGACGGCGGAATGTATTGCGGCACATGGCAGCTCCTTTGTCGATGTTGGGCCGGCGCTGTGCGGCCGGCAGCGCAACATGGGAGATGCCGAGGCTCCGCCCGCGACCGGAATCGCGCGCTGTGCACCGAAAGCTTGCCGTGGTAGTTTCCCAGACCCCATGCTTCCTTTGCTCATGCACCTGCTCGCCCGCGACACGAGCGGGTACTGGCAGCAACAGGTCGCGTACCGGATCACCGCCCGGCTGGATGAGCCACGGGCGGTGCTCACCGGCCACGTGCGCATCAGCTACGTGAACCACTCGCCCGACACGCTGCGCGACTTCTCGGTGCACCAATACCTGAACGCGTTCCGGCCGGGGTCGCGCTGGGCGGCGGCCGACAGCGCCGAGCAGCGGGATCGGTTCCAGCACCTCAAGGATCCCGACTACGCGTTCGAGCGGATCACGGCCGCGCGGGTGATGGGGGAGGAGAGCCGGCCGGACTACCCGTACGCACCGGACTCGACCATCGCGCACTGGCGCCTGCCCCGGCCGCTCGCCCCCGGCGACTCGCTGGTCGCACAGATCGAATGGCAGGCGCGGGTCTCGACGCTGCCCCGGCGCCAGGGACGCCAGGGCCGGCGCTTCGATTTCGCCCAGTGGTATCCCAAGGTCGTGGTGTACGACCGGTACGGGTGGGAGGACCATCCGCTTTATCCCGGGGGCGAGTTCTACGGTGAGTTCGCCACGTTCGACGTCGCCCTCGACCTCCCTGACGATCAGGTCGTCGGCGCTACCGGCGTGCCGGTCGAGGGCGATCCCGGGTGGGAGCGCGCTAAGGCCGATCCGAGTCTAGTGATCGACTATCAGAGGAATTGGTACGGGCCGCCAAGTGACACGTCGACCGCCCGACCGCCCGACCGCCTGACCGCCCGGTGTGGGGAGGCAGGGCGGGGTCGCAAGTGCGTGCGCTTCCGCGCCGAGCAGGTGCATCACTTCGCGTTTTCGCTCAATCCCCAGTACGTGTACGAGCAGGGCCGCTACGGCGGCGCCGTGGTGCACGTGCTCTACCTTCCCGAAGACCGCGCGACGTGGGGGAACGGCATCGCGGTGCGACGCACCGAAGCGGCGCTCGCGTGGCTGGACACGCTATATGGGACCTACCAGTGGCCGCAGCTCACCAACCTCCACCGCATCGACGGCGGCGGCACCGAATTTCCCATGGTCGTGATGGACGGGGGCGTGTCGGCGGGGCTGATCGTACACGAGGTGGGGCACCAGTACACGATGGGCCAGCTCGCCAACAACGAGTGGCGCGAAGGGTGGCTGGACGAAGGCTTCACGAGCTTCCAGACCGGCTGGTTCTTCGAGGCGCACGGCGGGCCGCCGGCCTACACCACGGTGGAGCCGGATGTCCTGTGGCTCGATCTGCACGGGTGGAGTGAGCCGGTGTCGATGGTGAGCGAGCGGTACGCTGACTTCATCATCTACAATGAGATGATCTACAACAAGGCGCAGCTGTTCTTCGAGGAGCTGCGCTACGTGGTCGGGGACGACGCGATGCGGCGCATCCTGCGGACCTACTTCGCCCGCTGGAAGCTGAAGCACGTGGATGAGACGGTGTTCCGCGAGGTGTGCGAGGAAGTGTCACGGCGCGACCTCGGCTGGCTGTTCGCGCAGTGGCTGCACGCGACGCCGCTCATCGATTACGGGCTGCGGCGCGTGGAGCGACGCCACCTCGCGGGCGGCGGCTGGCGCACCGTGGTGACGATCGAGCGCCTGGGCGATGGATGGATGCCGCTCGAGATCGGAGACCGCGACACGATCTACGCACGCGCCACGGGCCAGCCGGCCGTGGAGCGCGTCGAGTTCACGAGCGCGCGCCGGCCAGGGCGGCTGATGCTCGATCCGCACGAGCGGACCCACGACTGGAACATGCTGAACAACCACGAGCGGCGCGGGGTCGTGGGGCGTGGCGCATGGGAGCTGCGTGTCGATGATCCGACGCGCGAGACGGTGCGGCGCGACAAGCTCGTCAGCGCCTGGGCGCCGGTGGCGTGGTCCAACGACTTCGGTGGAGTCACGTTCGGCCTGCGCGAGCGCAACAACTATTTCGGGAGCTACGACCACGACGTGCTGTTCGCCACCGTGGCGACCCTCGGGGAGAGCAGCGACCGCTTCGGCGGGTACCTGCACCTCGAGAATCCGCTCGGTCGTCCCGTTCCGCACGTGCGGACGAGCGCGACGCTCTGGTTCGTGGAGGGCAGAGCCGGGGCCGCCTTCGATGTCGATCGGTCGCTGCGCCGGCATCTGACCTTCGGCCCCGACGCCCATCTGGGGTGGGGTGGCATCTGGATGGCGACGACGAAGCTCGGTTACCTGGACGAGCGCTTGTGGCAGGACGCGGGCACGGTGGAGGCGGGTCCGTGGGTGGAAACGACGATCGCGCGCGGCGCCACCACGCTCCATGCCCGCGCCGTGGTGCACGGCGGCGTCGCCTACTGGAATCCGGGCCCGGGAGTCGCATCCGCGAACCGCTACGATGTGGCAGGGTTCGCCCGGGCGACGGCGGAAGCGAGCCTCCGCGCGCGGAGCTGGCTCGGCACTCGCCTCGGCGTCCGTCTGTTCGCGGGCGGGTATGCGAGCGGCTCGGATCCGCTGAAGCAGCGGCGCATCATGCTTGCCGGCGCGGATCCTTATGAGAGCTTCGCCAACCCCCTGTTGCGGAGCGCGGGCGCACTGTTCGTGCGGCCGGGCTTTCACTATCAAGCCCCGGGGGATGCTAACCTGCGGGCGTTTCGCCCCGACCTCGGCGGGCGCTGGGCGCTGGCGGCGAGCGTCGAGCTCACGCGCTCCCTGTTCCACCGCGAGCGGGGGGTGGTGCGGGACTTGGGCGTAGAGGCGTTCGTGGATGCGGCCTTGGTCGACTCGCTCACCACGACGCCGCAGCCCACGGGGGAGTGGTTTTCCGACCTGCACGACGCGGGAGTGGGAGTCGTGTCGCACCAGCGGGTGGGCGAGCTGGCATGGACCCTGCGAGCGGAGTTTCCCCTCGAGATGAACGCTTGGGACCTGGCTCCCGACTACCGGCCACCCGGCGGGCGTATCGCGTTCCGCTGGGTCGTGAGCCTCAGCCCGGTATTCTGATGGACGGCGCGGGGGGGCACACCGACCGGCGGGACTTCTTTCGGCAGGCCTTCAGCCGGCTGGCGCGGGAGGTGACGGCGGCGACGGCGCGGCGGGTAGCGCCGCGCCGCTACTTCCGGCCACCGGGGGCGGCGGAGGAGATCGCGTTCCTCGCCTCCTGCACGCGGTGCGGGGATTGCATTGACGTGTGTCCCGTCCACGCGATCATCAAGGCCCCCCCGGAGGCTGGCCTCGCGGCGGCCACGCCGATGATCGACCCGGGCCTGCGGGCCTGCGTGGTGTGTGCGGACATGCCGTGCGCTCAAGCCTGCGAGACCGGAGCCCTCGTCGTTCCCGCGGACGGCTGGGCGTCGATCCACATGGGGACGCTTACGCTCGACCCGGTGCGCTGCATCGCGTTCCAGGGGGTGTCGTGCGGCGTGTGCGCCCGGGCCTGTCCCGTGGGGGAGCGGGCGCTGGCGCTGGATCAGGGGGGGCGGCCGGTGATCCATCCGGAGGGGTGCGTGGGGTGCGGAGTGTGCGTGACGGCGTGTGTGACCAGCCCGTCGTCGCTGGCGCTCGCGGTGGCAGAGGTGGCATGAGCGAGCTGCCGTATCGCGTCGAAAAGCCCTGGGGCCACGAGCTCATTTGGGCGAAGACTGACCGCTACCTCGGCAAGATCTTGCACATCGAGCCCGGGCATGTCCTCAGCCTGCAATACCACAACAAGAAGGACGAGACGATCTACGTGCTGCGGGGCGAGATCGTGCTGCGCGTCCAGCAGGGGGACACACTGATCGAGCGCCCGCTCGTCGAGGGCGAGTCGTTCCACATCCATCCGAAGGTGATCCACCAGTTCGAAGCGGTCGTCGCGAGCGACCTGCTCGAGGCCTCCACTCCGGAGATCGACGACGTGGTGCGGCTGAAAGACCGCTACGGGAGAGTCTAGGTGAAGGTTATTGTGCCGTTGGCAGGGAAGGGCACGCGGCTGCTGCCCCTCACGAAGCGTGTCCCCAAGCCGCTCGTCCGCGTCGCAGGACGGCCGGTGATGGATTACGTGATGGATATGGTCCGACCGCTCGACGTAGAAGAGCTCATTGTCATCACTGGACACCTGAAGAACGTCGTCGAGGAGTACATCGGCGAACATTACGACGTGAAGGCGAGATTCGTCGAACAGAAAACGGATGGCCCGGTGTTGATCGTGTTCGTCGATACGCTGTTCGACGCGGATCTCTCGCTCATCCGGACGACGGACGCGGACGGGATCATCTGGGCCAAAGAGGTGGAGGACTACCAGCGGTTCGGGGTGATCGTCACCGATGCGCGGGGGTTCATGACGCGCATCGTGGAGAAGCCCGACACCCCGGTCTCGCGGCTCGCCAACATCGGGCTGTACTACATACGGGACTGGCGCACGCTGTTCGAGGGCATCGCGGAGGTGATGCGGCGGCCACCGGGAAAGGGCGGCGAGTTCTACCTCACCGACGCGTTCCAGTACATGGTGGATCACGGGCGCAAGCTGCGCGTGGCCGAGGCGACGGGCTGGTACGATTGCGGCAAGGTGGACACGCTGCTCGAGACGAACCGCCATCTGCTCCTCAACGGGCGAGCGCGGGTTCCTGCGCCCGAAGTGGGGAGCATGGTACGCCTCCCCGTCTACGTGGACGAGGGCGTTACCCTCCGACACGCGACGGTCGGACCGAACGTGACGATCGAGGCGGGCAGCGAGGTGCGGGACAGCACGATCGAGAACAGCATTCTCGGGCGTAATGTGCGGGTGATTGGGGCGACCGTACGCGATTCGGTCGTGGGAGACGATCAGGTGATCGAGGGTAAGACAATCGAGTGCAGCGTGCTCGACGCGGGAGAAATGGCGCCGGCGCGCTGAGGAGGGTTCCATGCGAGCGATCACCGGGGGAGTCGTCGCCCTGGTCTTGGTGGCGGCGATCCGGGCTCCGGCGTGGGCTCAGCAGGTCGGCACCGTGCCGATCGACTCGGGGACAGTGGTGAGGATACGTCTGTCGGCCAGGCAGTCGGTGCGCGGCCGTCTCCTCCAGACGTTCCGGCCTTCGGATCCGACGCTGACGTTTTGCAGATATCCCGGCACGCCGTGCTCAGGTCTATCGGATGCCCGCGTCGATAGGATACCCGCGGCGGACGTGGAGCAGATCGAGGTCGCGCATGGCACCCACTGGATCAAGGGGGCCTTGATCGGTGGTGTAGTGGGTGGCCTGCTTGCCATGTTCTACATCCAGGCTGGACACGCTTTCTGCGACGACTCGGCATGCGAGGCGGCGAGTGCCCGATATGGGCGCACCGCGTTCGCATTAGCGCTCGGCGTCGGGGTAGCGTTCGGCTCTCAATCAGTCGGATGGCGCCATGCCCCCTAGGGTTCGCCTTCCCAAACGGAGGACGTGTGAAAGCAGACGAGATCCGCGAGCTGTTCGTGTACAACGCCTGGGCCAACCGCCGCATGTTCGACGCGCTCGCGGCCCTGCCGGCGGAGCAATACCACCGCGACCTGAAATGCAGCTTCGCGAGCATCCACGGTACCATCGCGCATATCGTAGGAGCCGAGCAGCTGTGGATGGCGCGGTGGCGGGGACGCCAGCCGCCCACGTTGCTCAAGGGCGGTGACGTCGGCTCGCTCGCCGAGGTGCGGACGATCTGGGAGGGCGTGGAGGCGGAGCGGGCCGGATTCCTGGCCGAGCTGTCGGACGCCTCGGTCCAGTCGCGCGTCGTCGTCAAGCCCACGAGCGGCGGCGAGTTTGTCCACACCCTGCAACAGACCGCCCAGCACGCCGTGGATCACTCCTCCTACCACCGCGGCCAGGTCGTGACCATGCTGCGCCAACTGGGCGTGAAGCCCCCGAGCACCGGGCTGATCGGGTTCTACCGGGAGCGGTCGCGGCCCTAGCCAACCCCCCCTTGACGGGCGCGGGAACCAAAGTTAGTTACTGACCGTTCAGTAACTAATTCTGGAGGGTTTCTGTGAGCCACGCCGTCACCCCGTCGAAGCGCAAGTCGCAGCCCCGCTGGAAGCGCCGCAAGGAGGCGCGGCCCGAGGAGCTGGTGGCCGCCGCGCTCGACGTGTTCGTGGAGCGGGGCTACGAGGCCACGACCCTGGCGGACGTTGCGCGCCGCGCCGGCGTCACCAAGGGCACGATCTACCTCTACTTCGAAAACAAGGAAGCCCTGTTCAAGGCCGTGGTTCGAGAGACGATCGTGCCGGTCATCGCCCAAGGCGAGGCCCTGGCCCAGTCGTTCACCGGCAGCGCGCGCGACCTCCTGGAACGGCTGGTGCGCGAGTACTGGCGCCTGGTGGGGGAGACGCGGCTCGCGGGGATCCCGAAACTGATGATGGCCGAAGCGGCGACGTTCCCGGAGCTGACGCGCTTCTATTACGACGAGGTGGTGACGCGCGGGCACCGGCTCATGGCCGGCGTGATCGAGCGCGGCGTCCAAAACGGAGAGTTCCGGCCGGTGAACGTGACGGTGGCCGCGAAGCTCGCGATGTCGCCCCTGATGCACGCTGTGGTAGTGCGCCGGGCCTTCGCGTCCTGCATGCCGGAAGGCTTCAACGTGCAGCACTATCTCGACACCCATATCGACCTCTATCTCCATGGCATTGCGAAACAGTAAGCGCTGGTCGGTTGCCGTTCTCGTGAGTCTCGCGGCCACGCCCCTGGCCGCGCAGGTGGCGGCGCCGCTGCGTCTCTCGTTTGCGGATGCGGTGAGCCGTGCGGCCGGCAGCGCGCCGGCGGTGGAGCTTGCGGGCTTGCGTCTCAGCGAGGCGGACGCGCGCGTGCGGCAGGCGCGCTCGGCGCTGCTGCCGTCGTTCTCCGTGTCCGGGGCCTGGGTGAACCGCGACTTCAACAGCCAGGCGCTGGGCATTCCGTTTCCGCCGGTGTTCGCGCTGCCCAATCCGGTGCCGTCGTTCAACAATTACGATGCCCGGCTGACGGCGACGCAGACGCTGTTCGACTTCTCGAGCGCGGCACGCGTGCGCGCCGCGCGGGCGCAGGCGAATGGCACCAGCGCCGACCGGAGCGTGGTGGTCGAGGCGGCGGCGCAGGCCGCCGCAGTCGCCTACCTGCGCGCGGCGCGGGCCACGGCCTCGGCCGGTGCGCGCCGGGCCGACTCGAGCATCGCGGCAGAGCTGGTGCGCCTCGCCGCGGCGCAGAAGGCCGCCGGCGTGAGCGCTTCGATCGACGTGACCCGCGCGCGCACCCAGCTGGCGGTCGCGGACGGCTTGTTGATCGTGGCGCAAAGCGAGCGGGATCGCGCTCGCATCGACTTGGCCCGCGCCCTCGGGATCGATCCGGCGACCCCGATCGAGCTTGCCGACACGCTCGGTCCCTCGCTCGGCGCGGTGGATGTCTCGGTGCGGCGGGACTCGGCGGTGGCACGCGCGATCGCGACTCGACCGGACCTGTTGTCCGAAGCCGCCCGGGGCGTCGCCGCGCGCCGGACCGGCTCGGCGATCGCCGCGGAACGGCTGCCGCGCATCAGCGTCGAGGGCGACTACGGGGTCAACGGCCTCACCGTTCCGGGCGCTCTCGCCACGCGACAGGTCGCGCTGCAAGTGACCATCCCGCTGCTGGACGGTTTCCGGCGTGAGGGGCGTCTGGCCGAGCAGAGCGCGGCCGTCGAGGAATCGGCGGTGCGTGAGCGGGACCTGCGCCAGCAGATCGCGGCCGATGTGGACGCGGCGCTGCTCGACCTGCGGTCCGCGTCCGCCCAGCAGGGGATCGCCGCCGAGCGGCTCCGGCTGGCCGAAGACGAGCTGGCCCAGGCGCGCGAGCGATTCGCGGCGGGTGTGGCCGGCAACATCGAGGTGATCAACGCCCAGTCGTCGCTGATCCAGGCACGTGATGCCGACATCGACACCCGCTTCAGCGCGGCGCTGGCGCGCGTGGCGCTGGCACGTGCCGCCGGCGCAGCCCACACGCTGCACTAACTCAGACTCAATCTTCGTCTACCTGACAGGAACCGAGCACTATGGCGACCATCACAGAGCCTGAAACACCTACCAGCGCGGCAACCCGCCGCGCCCCCGCCGAGCCACGGCCCGGAGGGGGAGGCCGCCGGGGCTTCGCCTTCGCCGTCATGGGGGCCGCCCTCGTGGGCCTGCTGGCGGTCGGGGCCCGTCACTGGTGGTTCAATCGCAGTCACGTGTCCACCGACGATGCGCAGGTGGACGGACACATCGTCCCGATCCTGCCCAAGGTGGGCGGCTTCGTGACCACCGTCCGGGTGGACGAGAACAAGCCAGTGAAGCAAGGGGATACGCTGGTGGTGCTGGACGACCGCGACTACCGGGCGCGTCTGGCGCAGGCGGAGGCGGACCTGGCCGTGGCGCTCGCGGGCGTGAGCAACCGTGCCCGCGT
>WNGP01003178.1_pt1 | contig 13790 bp, 12 predicted proteins | sample 5407671 | NCBI WGS metagenome assembly WNGP01 (sample SAMN13153381, study PRJNA577476) | soil metagenome | isolation source: 40 cm soil or saprolite under Garry oak tree replicate 2 | place: USA:California | collected 2016-06-15 | reverse complement strand
GCGTCTGTCCTCGGGCCGGTAAGCGCTGTTCTCCAAGCCGCTGCTTTCCGTTCCCACCGGCTTCATGGAAACGACTTGATAAGCCCGCGTTTTACGATCTCCATCGGGAACTTTAAGGTACATTTTATCGTTCTTGATCTTAAATTCGCCTTCCTTGCCGATCGGAAGAATTACCGGATGCTTACCGTCCACGGGACGGATGTGGTACTCCACCTCATCGGTACGCAGCAGGTACTGCGGACATAGCTTCTCATTCGAGTTGACGGCCGTAACTCCTGCTGAGGCGAAAATGCTTCCCAGCCCGGTGAAGCCTCTTTCTTTGGCGCCGCAAGGGACGGCTTCCATCTTTTCAAGCATGCCGCGCTCGGCCCCGTGTTTTTTCTTGTCGGTGCCGGTCGAGGAAGGAACCATCAGAACCAGCAGCATCACTGTTAATGCTGAAATCTTCATGCTCATAGACACCTCCCGATAGAGGATCTCCGCTGCTTCATTGGTTTCGTTCTGCCGGAGCCGCCACTCGAATCAGAGTTGCCGGCGCCGGGTTGATAGCGGCCCGCGGGTTGGAAGTCCTGTCGATCGACTTCCAATTCGTGGGCCATCGGGGTTCGGTTACTGCTTAGTCTTCGGTTCGGCCATCGGGGTCTTTGGTGCTGTCGGGGGCGGCTGCTTGATATTGCTGAACCGCTGCGCCGACTTTACAAAGGCCTGTGGGTTTTCAGTCAGCTCTTCCTGCACGCGAGGGTGAGCGCTCAGATACTGTTGAAGTTCGGGATGGTTCTCCCGGTATTCTTGGTTTTTGGCCAACGAGGGATCCTTGGAGAGCTGCTCGGCGACAGTGGAATGGCTGCCCAGGAACTGTCCAAAGCTTGCCAGTTCGGCCTGCGTAGTGTCGTGATCGCCGCGCATATCTTCGTGGTGGTCGAAGCGTTGCTCCTGGTGCATGAAGCCGTTCGGGTTTTCTGCTACCTCCTCGCGGACTTGCGGATGCTGCTGCAGATATTCCTCGAGCGCGGGATGGTTCTCAACGAACTCACGGTTTTTGACCAGGGACGGATTCTTCCGCAACTGTTCTGCGATCTCCGGATGGCTGTCGAGGAAGCGATCCATGCTGGCAAGTTCGCCCCGGGTCACGTCACGATCGCGAACATCGTCGCGGCGATCAAAACGCTGTTCCTGGTGCATGAAACCGTTGGGGTTCTCTCTGACTTCCTCGCGGACTCCCGGGTGCTGCTCGAAGAATTCCTGCAGTGCCGGATGGTTCTTCACAAAGGTCCGGTCATTCACGAGGGAAGGATCTCTGCGCAGTTGCTCGGCGATTTCGGGATGGCTGTCGAGGAAGCGATCCATGCTGGCGAGCTCGCCTCGAGTGACGTCACGATCGCGAACATCGTCGCGGCGATCGAAGCGCTGCTCCTGGCGCATGAACGCATTCGGGTTCTCTTTGAGCTCCTCGCGAACTTCCGGATGATCCTTCAGATAGTCGCGAAGCGCGTGATTATGCGACACATATTTATGGTTGTTGATTAGAGAGGGTTCCTGACGTAGTTTTTCCGCGAGCTCTGGATGACTGTCAAGAAAGTGATCGAAGTCGGCCAGCTCGCCCCGGGTAGTGTCGCGATCCCGCCGGTTGCGGTCGTTATCGCTATCCTTGTCGCGCCTGTCGCCGTCGGCATCATGCCGTTCGAAGCGTTGTTCGCGGTTCATGAAGGCATTGGGGTTTTCTTTGATCTCCTCGCGCACCTCCGGATGCTGCTGGAGATACTGTTGCAACTCGCTGTGGTTCTCGACGAATTCCGGGTTGTTCACGAGCGATGGATCTTGCCGAAGCTGGCTGGCAACCTCGGGATGACTGTCGAGGAAGCGATCGAACTCCGCCAGCTGACGCCGAGTGGTGTCGCTGTCTGGGGTTTGCGGAGTTATGGTTTGAGCACCTGCGGACGCAATCGAGATCAAAGCCGCCAGAATAATGAGCGCGAATGAATTCCTGACACGCCAGAATTTAGTTTCCATAATCTTCACCTCCTGAGTCGTGAGCCACCCTCGTTCCAAACGAGCAATGAGCGGGCCAAAGAGTGTGGTTAATGCTTCAACTTCCATGTGCCCAGTTGTTTACGAGGAAAATATAATGTTAAACGGCAAGATGTCGTTGCGGGAAAATCTACCACACCCCGGCAAAATCGCTCTACGGGATCGACCTTACGGCGAATTGCCATCGAGGAACAATCGGACGTTCGTTTCTACGCCCAAACTTTTTTGAGTTCTCTGCGCAGGATTTTTCCCGAGGCGGTTTTGGGGATGTTTTCAATAAAGTGAATTTCACGGGGCTGCTTGTAGTGGGTGAGACGGTCAGCGACGAAAGCGCAGAGCTCTTCCTCTAACTTCTTTCCTGTGGCAAAGCCGGTGCGCAGAGCGACAAAGGCGACGGGGATCTCCCCGGCGGCGGAATCGGGTCGTCCGATGACGCCGCACTCGCGCACGGCTGGATGCTCGAGCAGAACGGCTTCCACTTCAGCGGGGGCGACGGGGAAGCCCTTGTACTTGATCATTTCCTTGCGACGATCGACAACGCGGTAAAAGCCTTCCACATCGCGAGTAACGATGTCGCCTGACCAATACCAGCCGTCGCGCAGAACGGCAGCGGTGGCCTGAGGTTCTTGCCAGTAGCCGAGCATGAATTGCGGACCGCGCATTACGAGTTCGCCAGGATCGCCGGTGGAAACTTCTGCGGCGCTGGCGGGATCGGAGTTGTCCGGGCACAGAACGCGGCACTCGGTTGCGGCCAACGGATGTCCGATGGAATCGGGGCGGTAGAGTTCGGGCGTAAGAAACCCCACGTGAGTGACGGGCGAGGCCTCGGTCATCCCATAACCCTGGCAAACCAGGATGCCGGTGAGCGCGGTGAAACGGCGCGCAAGTTCGGGGGCAAGCGGCGCGGCTCCGGACTTCACCCAGTGAACGCGGTGGTTTTTTGGGAACTGTCCGGCTTCCGCGGCTTGACAAAGCGAGTTCATTGCCGGCGGAACAAGCGGCATCATGGTGATGGATTCGCTCGAGAGCAGCGACGTCACCTGCGAAACTCCAAAGCGACACATGAGCACGAGCGTGGCTCCGAGTACGAGTGCGGGGTTGAGAACCACGTTGAGTCCATAGATGTGGTAAAGGGGGAGAAAACCTAACAGGATGTCATCGCGCCTGAGCGGGGTTGCGTTAGGCCCAATCAACTGGTAAATATTCGCGACCAGATTGTAATGCGACAACATGACACCTTTGGGCAGTCCAGTGGTTCCGCTGGAGTAGGGAAGCGCAGCGATAAGCTTACCGGATGGCTGCTCAGGACGAGGAAGAGTGGCAGTGACAGATTTGAGCAAATCAGGGAAGGGTTCGGCACCTGACGTGTGCTGTCGGGTCGCATAGACACGGCGAAGACAGGGAAGTCCGGAGAGATCAATCCCGTCAATATTGGGGCCGTCGGTAATCAGCATTGCCGCGCCGGAATTTTGCAGTTGATAGCGTACTTCACGCTCGCGGTAAGTTGGGTTGAGCAGCGTGGGAATGGCTCCGGCCAGCGTAGCGGCGTGATAGGCAGCACAGAATTCCCAGGTGTTTGGCAGGAAGATAGCGACAACCTCACCCGGGCGCAGTCCAGCGGCGACGAGGCCACGCGCGAGAGACTCGACTGTATCTCCGTATTCGGAATAGGGGAAGCGGCGTCCGCAGGAGGAATCGATGAGGGCGATCTTCTGCGAGTTGCGCCGGCAAGAGGCGAGGATCAAATCGTGGAGGAAGAGGTTGCGCGCGTCGGCGTGGAGCTGCGTGCGGAGCATGCGGGCACGATTTTACCTCACGCAGAACCACGAAAATGGGGTTTCAGAACAGCGCGGCGGGTCGAGGACAGCTAGGAGATTGATCTAGCTGGCGAGTTTGCGGAGGAATTCCCGCTCGTCCATGCGGTACTTGAAGGCTTTGCGGCCGTCGATGAAGACGACGGGGACCTCATCGTTAAACTGGCGGCGGATTTCGTTATCGGAATCAACGTCGATTTCACGCAAGGTGAAGCTGCCATGGCGGGAAAGCTTGATCAGGCTTTCCTTGACGACTTCGCAGAGATGGCATCCCTTGCGGGAGTAAACCACGACTTGGCGGGCGTCTGGCACGGAAGGGATTTTAGCGTTTCAGCGGTCCAGTTTCCAGCCTGAAATAGCGGGAAATCGAGCTCGGGTCGACCAATGCCAGTCCGGGATGGCGTTGTGACCGAAAGGGGGATGAGTCGAAACTCGATCAAAGTGAGGTAGGGTTGCGGCGAAACTCAGGGTCCTGAGCAGGCGCTAAGCGCTAATCATGGGGTCAAAGCGGTAGAATCCCTTTCATGCCAGATCAGCAAGGGAAACCCCTTCGCGGTAAGACTGTCCTTATCACGGGTGCGGCTCGGCGGCTGGGACGAGCGTCGGCCCTGGCCTTCGCGGGCGCGGGCGCGGATGTGGCCATCACGTTTCTCAATTCCGCGCGGGAGGCGCGAGAAACGGTGGTCGATTTGTCGGGGCTCGGAGTGCGAGCGTTTGCGCTGCGCTGCGATGTAACGGACGAGAAGAGCGTGAAGGCCACGATGAAGGAAGTAGCCCGAGAGCTGGGGACGATCGACATTCTCGTGAACAATGCAGCCAACTACGAGACGGCGGAATTTGAGCGGATGACGGTTAGACAATGGGATCGAATGTTTGCCTCGAACACTCGGGGGCCATTTCTAGTTTCGCGGGAGGCGTTGAAGTGGCTGCGGGATCGGAAGGGAAGAATCATCAATATGGGTTCGCTGGGCGGGTTGAGGCCGTGGGCAACGCACGCGCACTACTGTTCGTCGAAGGCGGCGCTGCACATGCTGACCAAGGTGATGGCCAAGGCGCTGGCGCCGGAGATTGCGGTGAATGCGGTTGCTCCCGGAATGATTGATCTGGGCGAGAAGTCGGCTGCCAGCTTTATGAAGCGCATGGCAAGACAGACGCCGATGCGCCGGAACGGGCAGGCGGAGGAGATTGCGGCTGCGGTGTTGTTTTTTGCGACGGCTCCACACTTCATTACGGGAGAGGTGCTGACGGTGGATGGGGGGTTGGGGCTTTAAGTCGAAAAGGATCAGGCATCGGCCGAGGTCGGATCGATCATGCGCTTGACCTCGGAGACGCGGTTGGCTGGGAATCCTCCTTGTTTGGCATGTTCTTTGACCATTTCCTCGTTGGGAGCGATGTACACGCAATAAATTTTGTCGTCAGTCACGTAGCTGTGCACCCATTGAATCTGGGAGCCCAGATTCTGAAGTACGCTGCAGGATTTCTGCGAAATGGCCTGAATCTGCTGCTGCGTCAAATCTCCTGCCTTAGGGATATCTCGCTCGATCACATATTTCGGCATGTGTGGCTCCTGTCGGTAATAAATTAAATGCAATTGTTCATGGGGCGAAGACCGCACGCACCCTCCTGAACCCCCTCAACAATCCGGCTATTCTAATCGCTAAAGCGACGGATTGCTATTTGGGGTTTCGGAATGTGGTGATGCCATTCAGCATTCATTGCTATGCCGCTCCCTGCTCGCTGTATATTGGGGCGAATGAAGAAATCCAGAAACCGTTCATCTGCTCTGCCCGCTCCTTCCGTGGCTAAGACTTCTCTCACTGCGAAGGCCCATTCGTTGACCGTCCCCAGCGTTGGTCGCGTGGCCGTGGCGATTATGGCGGCGGGGAAGGGAACGCGGCTGAAGTCGCAATTGCCCAAAGTTCTGCATGAGGTTGGCGGAAAATCGCTGCTGGCGCACGTGGTTGCCGCGGCTACGCAGGTTGTGGCAGAGCGAGACGTATACGCAATCGTTGGATATGAAGCGGAGCGGGTGCGCACGGAGCTAGCAAATTCCGGTATTCAATTCGTGCTGCAGGCGGAGCAGCGAGGCACAGGGCATGCTCTGATGGCAGCGCGGCAGGCGCTTGCCGGCTACGACCACGTAATCGTGCTTTCCGGCGATGCGCCGCTGATCACGGCGGAGACAATTGGGCGGTTGCTGCAATTTCATCTTGCCGAGAAAGCGGCGATGACACTATTGAGCACAGACTTGGAAGATCCCACAGGCTATGGCCGCGTCATCCGCAAAAGCGCGCGAAGTGCGGAGGTGAAGGCGATTGTCGAAGAGAAATCGGCGACCGCGGCCGAGAAGAAGGTTCGAGAGATGAATGCGGGGTTCTATACGTTTTCGGTGCCGGCTCTCTATGGGAATATCGGAAAGCTTTCGACCTCCAACCCGCACAGCGAATACTACCTCACCGATATGGCGGAGGTTTTGCGGAGGGCGAAGCAGCGGGTTGTGGTCTACAAGACAGATGACGCCAATGAAGTGCTTGGGGGAAATACGCGGGCCGAGCTCGCGGCCATCGATGAGAATCTACGGCTGGCCAAGTGCCGGCAATTGATGGCAGAGGGCGTAACCATCTTTTATCCGGCAACGTGCGTGATTGATTGCGAAGTGGAAGTTGGCGCCGATACCGTGCTTGAGCCGTTCGTGCAGATCCTGGGGAAAACGCGGATTGGCTCCGGATGCCGAGTGCGCTCCTACAGTGTGATCAAGAATTCCGAGGTTGCTGATGAGGTGACGATTCGGCCTGGTTGCGTACTGGAAGGCGCGCGCGTGGGGGTGGGCGCGGTGTTGGGACCCTATTCGCACTTACGGCCGGGGAGTGAGATTGGGGAAGGCGCGCACGTGGGAAATTTTGTAGAGACCAAGAAGATCAAGCTGGGTAAGGGATCAAAGGCAAATCACCTTACGTATCTGGGCGATGCCGAGATCGGTCGAAACGTAAACATTGGAGCCGGAACCATCACCTGCAACTATGACGGTGTAAACAAGCATATGACTGTAATCGAGGACGGAGTCTTCATTGGGAGCGACAGCACCTTGGTGGCTCCGGTGCGCGTCGGGAAAGGCGCATATGTGGGCGCGGCTTCTTGCGTGACGGACGATGTGCCCGAAGATTCACTGGTCATTGGGCGGGCGCGGCAGATCGTGAAACAAGGATGGGCGCGTGAGAAGCGTGCGGCGCGTCCAACGACGAAGTAGCTGCAGGCCATTCCTCCAAGGAGACCGCAACAGCCGGCAACAATTCCCGGCAGCCCTAGGAACCGAGAGTTGTAATACCTTAGTCATCGGGGACTGCGGAAAACGCTGCTACAATCGCCGCTAGATCCACAGGAAAACACCACCTGCATCGAGGAAGCTAATGTACAGGTTCCCCCGAGCCATGCTGGCACTCCTGGCGTTTGCTGCCTTGTGTCTGCCCACTCATGGCCAAGTCAGGGCGAAACGTGCCCCGGCAGCGACTTCGGCTGCGTCGACATCTCTGCCATCAATCCGCCGGGTTCAAGTTCTCGGCAATCAAAGCGCGGTTGAGATTGAGATTGAAGCCAGCGAGCACATGGCGCCGCAAGCCCAAATGTTAACCGGCCCGGATCGTCTGGTGGTGGATTTTCCCAATGCCGTTCCCGGAAACCAACTGCGCAGTCAATCCGTGAATCACGGGGGAGTCAAGGACGTTCGAGTCGGCCTTTTCACGGCCAATCCGCCGGTGACGCGTATTGTCTTCGATTTGAACGCGGCCCAGTCTTACCAGATTTTCCCTGCCGGACGAACTGTAATCGTGAAATTGAGTGGAGACGCGGCGGATAAATCGGCTGGGGTGGATGATTTTCCGGAGACCGGTCCCCCTGTGGCCAGGCCAGGCCTAGTTAACACAAATTTCCCCGTGCGACCGTTGCCGCTCTCCACCGCGCAAGCTTCGGCCAGGCCCTCCCTGGAAGTTTCATTCAAGGATGGGTTGCTGGCAATCAGAAGCAACAAGGCTAGCTTGTCCGAAGTTCTGTATGCAGTTCATCAGCGCACAGGAGCCGACATTCCCGTGCCGGCGGGCGCCGAGCAAGAACGGGTAGCGGCCGACATCGGCCCGGGCCCGGCGGCGGAAGTACTGGCGCACTTGCTGAACGGCTCGAGGTTCAATTTTTTGATTGTGAATTCTGCCAGCGATGCGCGCGTGCTAGACCGCGTGATTCTCAGTCCGCGAGGCGAAGGGGCAATGTCGCAGGCTTTAGCGTCAGCGCCGACAGAGGATAGCGGTACTGACGAAGCCACGCAACCCGAGGCCGCGCCGGAACCTGCTCCGCCGCCCTCACCAGCCCCACCCCGCCCGCTTGTGCCCGGCACTCCACCCGACACCAATCCGCAGGAAAACGATCCTCCAGATTAAGCTCCGGGTTTTTCAGGGGTACGTAATGAGCCGGACCGGGACGGGAGAGGTCCCGGAAACCGCCGCGCCAGTGGAATTGGTGCCATTGCCGCAGCCAGCAGCATTGAGGACGGTCACGTTAACCGAGTTGTTGCCGGTATCGACGGAATTAATGAAGACCTGCAGGAATCCTATGATAGTGACCGAGCTGGTCCTGCTTCCGTTGATTGCGGGTGCGGGGGGGGCGCTGTCGTAAATCGGAAAAGATACGATGGAGTTGCTGCTGGTGATGACGCTGCCCGTGCTGAGTCCCAGCGGATTCGCGCTTCCCGCCCTGATTTTGTAAGGGTACGAGGATGGATCGAGCGAGTCCTGGCCCATGCCCGGGCCGTTACCTGTTGCGCGGATAAGACATTGTGCGCCGAGAACCGAATCGCTCTTTACGTTATTCTGGCCCAGGTCGACCGTACCTTCGCCATTAGTGCCGCACTGGTACTGCGTGGTCTGATCGCAACCGGCGACCGCTTCCTGGAAATCCGAACCAGCGCAAGAGGGAACAGCCGTGAAAGAAGCCGGAATCTGCCCGGGAACGTACTGAAGATTAGGAGTCCCTCCTGGACCCGAGGCGTTGGCTTGCGGCGGTCCCACCGGGTTGCCGCTGTTTGCGCAGGGACCGCTGCCTGGTTTGCAGTCGGGGAACAAATCGAACGTCCTGCCAATTACGCCTGGTGGAGTGTTATTAACCATGATCCCCGGGGTTGAAATTGATCCATCCGAGTTGCTCACGAAGGGTGTGCATCCTCCGCCGGTGCAACTCGCAGGGGCATTACCAGGGTCTTGATTGGGCACGATCCACGGCTTCACACAGCGGGGCTGCACCGGAGTTATGTTTGCAGTTGAGACGTTGCCGACGTTGCCCGAATTGGAGGAATTAAAGGCCTCGGCTGTCGCGGTGGCGCTCACACTGGCGCCCCTTCGGCCCCAGATGCGGGCAAAGAACGTTGGCAGATCGGTGCGCTGAACCTTAACCGTGACTAGGGGATTCACGCCGAATGGCAAGTTGGGGCCAGAGGCAGTGCAGAATTGCGTGTCAGAATTATTGGGGAATGTAACCGTAACCTGGGCGGGTAGAAGAGCGATGCCGCCCATAGAGTTCTGTGTCGCCACCGCCTTCGCGACCGAAGTGGCCAGCGCGCATGCTTGCTGCCACGGGTTGATCGCTCCACTGTTGGAGGGATCGCCAGTCATCCCAGTCAGGGAAAGAACTCTGGCTGCGGCCAAAGCCGCCGTGTCAGCGGAGCGCTGTGACTCGGCGTTGGCGAGATAAAGAGTGACTACGTCAATGGAAAGGGCAGCCATGGCGAGAATGGCAACCATGGCGAGCGCCATCAGCACCATGGTGACCCCGCTTTCGCTGGTCCTTTGTGGCCGAAGATCCCATGACCTGCGAATTGCCGGTGGCTTCATTAAGATTCCTCAGTTTTCATTGAAAGCCACCGCAGTGGTGTTCAGGTTGCTGATGCCGGCATAGGTCGCTGCTGGCACCAGCAGCGTAATCACACTATTGAAACGCCACTTATAAGCGTAGGTGATGCTGACGCATGTTCCCACCACGTTAACCGTATTTCCACTGCTCGGCTGGGATGTGCATCCCGTCGGGCTTGAAGCGCCCGTGGGTGGGAAAACATATCCTCGGTTAATCGCAAGGGTGAGGCCACCAGTCGGACACCCGTTGCCAGTCGCCGTATATGTCCAGGTCAAACCACTTGGAACGGAGGGGGTGCTCGGATTGAGACCGCAGTCGTTTATATCTACCCCTTCCAGATATTTGTCGACAACCCGAAGAGCAAGGTCGACGGAGGCAGGCACCGGATTCGATGGGTTGCCAAGGTCGTTGGCGGGCGCGGCGGCAGCAACGCGTGCGCCTTCTCTCGCGGCGTTGGTAAGCTTCTGCTTCAAGGTGAAGGCCCCGCTGAAATCGAAAATTCCGACAACGAATACCAGCAGCAAAGGTAGGGAAACAGCCAACTCCACGATCTGCGCCGCGCGGTCATCGGAGCACAGGCGACGAGTTAGCGTGGTCGGGCAGCGGTTGAGGCGGATCCATTCCATCATTGGCTTTCCATCTTCATGCGTGCCTGCGCCGGCACAAATATTCGCTGGTTGTTCAGACTAGTGAATGGAAGCCAGAACTGATAAGGATACTGGAACGTGACGGAAACGCCGCAGCCTGCCAAGCCAGTGGAATTGGTGCCCGATAACTGGACGTTGTTCTGGACGCAGACGCCAGCCTGTGTCAGCTGGGTGCCATCGCACGGCGCCGCGGCCCCGGTGGTGCACAAAAACAATGCCGGGCGGGTGACAGGATACTTCTTTGGTTGGGCAGGGTCGAGTTTGGCCGCGAGCAGAGCGTTCTGCAGAGCATTGACCGCATTCTGGGCGACCGTGGGAGGGTTAAGCGGCACGCCACAAGTGGCGCAGAGCGGAGCGACTGCCGCGCGTGCGCCCTCGCGCGCCGCGTGCGTGATTGTGCCGTAAATTCTAAAGGCCTGACCGAACCAGAAGATTCCGAGCATTACCATAAAAACAATAGGCAGCACCAGGGCTGCTTCGGCAATCTCCTGGCCGCGAGTTTCGCGTGCCAGCCGGCTCGTGGTTCTGGTGATTGACTGCGGCACTTTACACTGCACCTCTGGCCCGAGCAATTCCGTAGAGCACCACGGTGAACGCCAGCGCGACGCCATAGGGAACCTTCAACGACTCTGGATTATCGAGCGAGACTTCTGGTCCGGGCAAGCGCAAATTCGCGAAGGCTGCCAGCATGTGTCCCATGTTGCGTAAGGTTTCGCGTACCCGGCCTTTGTAAATTACCAGCACCACGGCCATCGCGCCGGCGACAAATATCGAGGCCAGCAGCAGATTGAAGATGACGCCCGGCCCCACGAATGCTCCCAGCGCGCCCGCCAGTTTCCAGTCCCCCGCTCCCAGGCTGCGCAGGATGACTAACGGGAGCAGGAGCAACAGAGCTAATCCGGCACCGAGCAGGGAAGTCTTCAACCCCTGCCACCCTGCCACCAATGTGTTGGCGGCGATCCCGACGAACAGTCCCGGTACGGTCAGCCAGTTCGGAATCCGTCGGCTGCGGTAATCCGTCCATCCTGCGATGGCAGCCAGAAGCACCGCCACAGCCAGAATTACCGGCTTCAAATCAGCTCCGACCCGCGCCGAAGGCGCGCCCGCACCAATTGTGGCTCAGCCGAAGGTTGTGCGACTGATTCATTTCTGAGATTCCGGAATCGGCTGCCGGACGGTTGCTCTGCCTCATCGCCCTTGCCCCTTCGGCGCCAACGCCGCGGATGCGCGGATTTTCACATAGAGGCGAGTCCAAGTCAATCGAACTAAACATATGACAGTGAGCCGCTCCCCAGTCGAATCGAAGTCAAAACTAAAGGCCCGGCACTCGTCCGAGCCTTCGAGAAACGAAACGATTCCTGTTGCGGCTAAAGTTGATTAACGGTTAAAGGCCGGTGCGGCATTGTGCTCGGCCACAATCTTTTTGGCATTCTCCGCTAACGCCTTGGCCTGCGGCATAAGTTCGAGCCCTTTGACCACCAGCGGATCGGCCTCGGCCCGCACTTTCACTCCCTCATCCTGGCCGAAGGCATCCACAAAGATCTCGGCCTTGATGTTGGACTTAACCCAGTCGGCGTTGTCGACCAACTCGGCCTGGGTGTAGGGAATGTTGGCTTCATCGAGCGACTTGCGGAAGTCCTGCATCACGGCGTCGTCCGCTTCAAAATTCTTCGTAGGGCGATGGCTCACCACGTAGCGCTTGGCGTAATTGAAGAACGCGTAGTGCTGCAGCAGTGTGTCCTGGAAGTGATTGCTCTTCACCGGGGCCACGGGGACATCCGGAGTAATGCCGCCACCTCCGTATACTGTGCGCCCGCTGTCCGTGAGTTTGACTTCGCGGCTGCTGTTGTTTGGAGCCTCAGCACTGTCACGGCTGTAGTAGTAATCGTAGAGAGATACGTTGCTGTAGTCGCGTTGGATCAGGCGTCCGCTCGGCGTGTAGTAACGAGCCGTGGTTAATGCCAGACCGGTGTTTTCCGAGAGTGGATAGACCGTCTGGACCAGGCCTTTGCCGAAAGTGACTTCGCCCACAATCAAGCCGCGATCATGGTCCTGAATGGCTCCGGAAACAATTTCTGCCGCCGATGCAGTTAAGCGATTCACCAGCACGACAATGGGATATTCTTTGCCAGAGTTGCCATGCTGCGCCATGTAACGCTTCTCGGCAGATGCACGGCCGTGGTGAGAGACGATGATCTGTCCCTTCTTAAGAAATTTGTCAGCCACGCCCACGCCTTCGCTGAGCAACCCGCCGGGGTTTCCGCGGAGATCGAGAATCAGGCCCTTCAGGTCGCCGAATTCGTCCAGCGCCTTGACCACTTCGGTCTCGGTGGTCTCATTGAAGCCGGATACATGCATATAGCCAACCCCGGGCCGAATGAGGAAATGCACGTCAACGCTGTAGCGCGGAATTTCATCGCGGATCAGCGTGAACTCCATGGGTTTTTCCACGCCCTCACGCGAGATGCTGATGTGAACCGTCGTCCCCTTTGGGCCTTTTAGCAAGTCGGCAACATCGGCGGTGCTCATGTTCTCGGTGGATTTTCCGTCGACCGCAACGATCACGTCGCCGGGGTGGATGCCGGCCTTATAAGCGGGCGTCCCTACGAAGGGGAAAATCACGATGACTTTGTTGTTGCGCGGTCCGACCGTCATGCCCACACCGTAGTACTTGCCGCGCTGGTCTTCGCGCATCAGCGCGTACGACTTGGGATCGAAGAAATTGGAGTGGGGATCGAGCGCATGCAACATGCCTGGAATGGCGCCGTTGTAGATAGCCTTATCGGCGTTCACCGGCTCGGCGTAGTTGTCCTCGACGATCTGATAGACATCAGTGAACTGTTTCAGGCTGTCACGGACGTCGGAGTCTCCTCCGAGCGATGTCTGCTGTCCCGAGTGCTGGGCGAAAAGAATGCCCAGGCAGCCGCAGGTGAGAAGAAAAAAAACTACCAGGAACGGTGAACGGCGAGAACTACGAGCCATCTTAGATTGTCCTTCGATTCAGGGCTTTAGAGCCAACCCGGCTAACGCACCAAATGAACGCAGTATAACACCACTTTAGACGATCCCGAGCCCGAATGGTCACCCGTGGTAACCTTGGCGAAACCTCTCTTGTTTAAGATGCCAGACAAGGCGTTTAGGGTTCCTGGCACGGTTGCCGGAAGTGGTTTCCCCTGTGCGTAAAGAACCCCCGGGGGGCTTGGCGCTCTATCAGAGCTTCCAATCCTCACCCTTCGCGATCCGGATGATTGCGGCTAAGCTGCGCTCGACATCTTCCTCCGTGGTGGCCCAGGAAGACACGCTGATACGCATGGCAGTATGTCCATGCCACTCAGTACCCCCGCACCAGCAAGTTCCGTCGCTCTGCACTGCGGCGATCACGCGCCGGGTTTCATCAGCATCGCCGAAC
>WNGP01003177.1_pt1 | contig 13790 bp, 14 predicted proteins | sample 5407671 | NCBI WGS metagenome assembly WNGP01 (sample SAMN13153381, study PRJNA577476) | soil metagenome | isolation source: 40 cm soil or saprolite under Garry oak tree replicate 2 | place: USA:California | collected 2016-06-15 | reverse complement strand
GCAGGCGCTCCCCATCGATGACCTCAACGGTGCCGGCTGCCGTATTGGCGACGAACACGCGGCCACTCTCGAGGTACACGTCCCCGTGATCGAAGTCACCCTCCGGATGTGGCGGCAAATCAATGTAGTGGCGCAGGATCAGTTTGCTTGCCATCGTTGTTCTCCTTCCTTCTCATTAGATCGTGACCAGCACTCTCCACAAAGGTCACCAGGGTGAGCAGCACATCATTGGGACGCGACCTTTGGAATGGGATCATTGTTCAGTGCCCCGGTATTGCCTGCCGATCTCCACACGATGACCGAGATGCCAACGACCACCGCGACCAGCAGGCAATCGACTAGCGAAAGCGCCTTGAAACGTGCGCGCAGGGCAACCAGCACCAGCAGGGCAGCGCCAGCGGTAATGGCCGCAGTGAGCGCAATGTGAACAAACGGAAAGACCGAAGGGCTCGTCGACATGCTTTTCTTCTCTTCTTCTCTTGTGCGGCCTCTTTACGCCTGGGTTGGTTCACTGGCGAACTGCGCATAGAGGGCATCATAGACGAGTCGCCCCCGTTCCAGGGCGACCAGATCACTCGGACTGACCAGGCGAATACCCTGACAGATCACATCCAGACCAGTCGCCGCCGGTTCGAGCATCACGTCCTGTACCGTATCGGCCTCATCCACCACACGAGCGATCCGCTGCAAGACCGGGTCGTGCAGCTCATACTCGCGCAGCATGGTATAAAAGGTGCAATGGCCCCGGTGATGAGACAGCCGCACGCCGGGGATATCAAACGGCTCTGCCCCCGCGGGGAGCGGTTTCTGCCCTGCAGGGACAAACAGGAATTCAGCCTCAGGATCGATGTATTTCAGAATGAGCCAGGCGCAAGCCATGCGGTCCACGCCTACCTGCTCCCAGGTGACCCATTTCATGTGGCAAATCCTCCTCTCGCGGTCATCAGTCGCTCCCGCAAGTATCTACCCAACGCTGAGTGAAAGTAGTCTTGCGCCCGTACCTGCTGGTACCTGCGCGAGAGCGCGACCAGGTCAGCGTCCTCCTGCTCCACCTCGCCCAGAATCTCCTGGTAGGCAGCATCTACACGGACCTGAAACTGCTGGACCAGCGCTTCCGCCTGTCCATTCAAAAGCAAGTACGATTCCCACAAGTACGCCTCTCCCCCCAGTTCGCCAATCTCCACGGTCAGCCACTGGAACTGCTCGCGCGTCCAGGGCGTGGCTGGCAGTACCCAGACCGCATCATGCAGCAGCAGCGCCCCCAGGCGTTTGAGTTTGCGCCAGATCGTGGCGCGGCTGGAGGTGGGTTCGCGCGGGATTTTGTAGACGAGCAGCACCCATGGTATTTCCTGCGTCTTTTCCACCTAGCATCCCTCCTAGTGATGGAGCACGGAGTACACAACCAGGCCGATGACGGCGGCTCCTAAGACGATGAGCGGCTCCGGAATCTTCTTCCATCGCCACAGGAAGACCAGGGTGACGAGCGCCAGCAAAACCGTGGGGAGGTCAATAATCGTGCGCCGTCCCAGCACGACGACCGCCCCGGTAATCGCGCCGATGGCGGCAGCCGTCACTCCCTTGACGAAAGCCGCGATCGCCGGGCGCTTACCATACCTGCGGAAGGCAGGCGCGGCTATGACCACGAACGCATAGCACGGCAAGAACGTCCCCAGGGCGGCCACACAGGCTCCAGGGAAGCCTGCCACCAGGAAGCCGATGAACCCGGACGTAATTACCACGGGGCCGGGCGTAATCATCGCGACCGCGACTGCATCCACGAACTGGCGGTCGGTGAGCCAGTGGTGGCCCTGAACGACACCCCCATACAGAAAGGGAATGATGGCCAATCCACTGCCAAAGACGAAGGCCCCGGCAAAGACAAAAAAGGTAAAGATGGCCCACAGGATGCCCCCTGCAGCTGCTCCCAGAGCCAGAAGGGCCGCCAGAGACAGAGGCGAGAGGCTCGTTACACCGGTTTTTCCTTTTCCCCTGGATTTCCAGAACGCCCTGGGAGGGGCTTTGACCAGCCAGACCAGGACACCTGCCGCCAGGAAGAGCAGCACCTGTTCGGACTGGGTGAGAATCGTCACCGCCGCCGTCACGAGGTAGATCCCCCAAAGCAGCCAGTCGCGCCCGATCGTTTTCGTCGTCAGCTTGTAGGCGCTGTGCGCAATAATGCCGATCACGCTGGCGCCCACCCCGTAGAACACCGCCTGCATCCAGGCAAGGCCACCGTAGAGTGTATAGAGCCAGCCGAGGGCGACCACCATCAGGAACGATGGCCAGATGAAAGCCAGTCCCACCAGGGTCGCCCCCAGGATGCGGTAGCGGACATAGCCCAGGTACATCGCCAGTTGCGCCGCCAGCGGGCCCGGCGAGAGCTGGGCGAGGGCCAGGCCCTCCTGATAATCAGCCTCGGCGATCCACTTGCGGCTCTCGACGAGATCGCGCTGCATATACCCAACCAGTGCCACGGGGCCGCCAAAGCCCAGGGTGCCCAGCTTCAAAAAATAGCGCATCAGATGCCAGAGCGAATAGGGTACCAATTCGGACGTCGGTGCGTCCTTCTGTATTGTCGCGTCTGGCGTACGCATCTGCAGTCACTTCCCTTGAACGCGAAGGTCGTCCCACATCCTCAACAATCTAACAATAATTCATGCCACGTATAACCATGGTTATATTATACACCAGCAGAACAGAAACGCAAGACCTGATCAGGGGGTTAGGCAAAGTCTAGCCTGGTGATCGTTCGATAGTTGGTACCCAGCGATCAGGAAAGAACAAGCTACGAGGATTCCTGAGGAGCACTTGCTTACCGCAAGAGTCCTGCCAGGTTGGCTCCATCTTCCGCGGTGAGGAAGTTGCCACACCAGGCGAGCAAGCGACTGACGCGCACCGCATTCTCGGGCACCTTGTAGCCACGCATGGTGCGATAGCGTTCTTTGATCCACCAGCCGATGGCGCGCTCACACGCATTGTTGGTGCCATCGAGCGTTTCCCCTGTTGGTCCCTTCCACGTGCGATAGCGCGTCAAACGATGCCACAGGTTCCAGCGATCCAGAAACAAGAGTCGCAGGCGATAGGCTAAGCTTTGATGCTCTCCTTCTTGCGGCGGCGGTGCTTCCAGATAACGCCGGTGCATCGCTTCCAGTTCCGTGGTCTGCTCCCGTTGTCGACTCTTGACCAGGTCGCCTAAGCGCGTTAAGTCCGCTGCCGCCTGCTCTGGACTTACTCCAATGGCTTTGAGTGATTCATCGGCATCGCGGGCCACCAACGACTGGTAACGCACAATCAAGGTTTCGGTGTTGCGCAGTACATGCGCTTTACAGACCTGGTGCTGCACGCCCACCTCATCGGCCACGGTCTTGAAGCCATCGGCATCATCGGTCACCAACACAGTAGCTCCCACACTCTTGGCGATTGGCTCAATCCACTCCTTGAGCGTCTTGATGTCTTCGGCGGAGAGTCGCATCAATCGTTAAGGCCAGACCGCTGATCGGATCGACCGTGATGCCTAGCGGTAACCACTCACCTTTGCATTTGACACTGGTCAGATCACCTCCTAACGCAGGCGTTTTTACCCCAGCAAACACCTGATCTCGCTTGAGCCCAGGCACGCGCTGGGCTGCCTCCTGCACCGCATCATAGATCCGACTCTTGCACAGGTAGACCCCAAGGGCTTCTAACGCTAAGGAGGTTGCCCCATAACTTAACCCCAGGAGATACAGCATCACCGCCAGCCCTTTCACTCGTTGTGAGGTCTGGGCATGCGTCGTCCCCTCGGGATAGACACGAAACGTCCGTTTGCACTTCAAACACTGATAGCGATGGGCCCGTACCTCCTGATAGATGGTATCTCGCAGCGGTTTCGCTACTTCCTGGCGGAGGTAAAACTTCCGCCCACGACAGCCAGCATAGGCACATCGGGTGGGGACAGTGATTGCCTCAGGGTTCACTTTGGGTAACAGAATCCGTAAACGCATGGATCTGCCTCCTTTGGTTTCTCTCTCCTTGCTATTTTACCCCAGTTTTACCGCTTGTCGAACAGTCACTTGTCACATCATCTGTATACTTCTATGTACTGATGTGGTATACTGCCGCTAAGATACCTTAGCAGTACCAAACAGGGCAAGAATCTAGGAGTTCTGTCTGCTAAGGTCTTTGAGTGGAGACCGACCATGAAACGAGCTGCGCAACCAGTACTCTCATTCATCGGCGAATTGGCTCTTTCCTCTTACGAGCGGCATCTTCGTGTCGAAGAAGACTTGTCAACCGTGACCATTCGCAACTACCTCAGCGATCTGCGTCAGTTTGCTGCATGGTGCGAACAGACCTGGCAACACAGCCGTGAAGAGGCCCTCGCATTTCTCCCCAGGGCTGTGACCACCCCAACCCTCACCGATTACCGAGCTTACCTGCAACACACACTGCATCTCAAGCCTAATTCCGTCAATCGTTCTCTCATCAGCCTCAAGCGCTATTTTGCATGGTTAGTCGCAAGCGAGCAACTCAGATACGACCCGGCGAAAATCATCAAACTCGTTGGGGAGGAAGCTACTCCGCCGCGCCATCTCGATGACCAAGAAGAACAAGCACTGGTTGCGGCAGTGACCGAAGCTGGGAGTGCACGAGACCAAGCTATCATTGTCCTCACGTTCCACACAGGATTGCATGCACGAGAGATCTGCACCCTGACCCGCGCTCACATTCGACTGGGCAAACGCAGTGGAACGATGATCGTCCATGGCAAACGCAATAAATATCGTGAAATCCCTCTCAACGCAACAGCACGTGCAGCACTGCTCGCCTATGATGCATCACTCGTGAAACAGTCACATGACACCACTCCTTTGTTTCTTTCTGAGAAAAGGCATGCGCAACTCACAGAACGGGGATTGGGCTACCTGATCAAAAAATATGCAGTGAGGGCAAACTTGTCTGATATCAGTCCGCATGATTTGCGCCACCGTTTTGGCTACCGCATGGCACGCACGGTCCCTTTGCACCGGCTGGCCCAACTCATGTCCATGACTCCCTTGATACGACCATGCTGTACGCACAGGGAACGAAGAACGATCTGCAGCAGGCCGTTGAGACGATTACTTGGAGCAAGGAGCATCCACGATGAAGCAACAGAGCAGAACGATTGACATCTTCTGTTGCTATGCACGTGAAGATGAAGACCTTCTAGAGAAATTAAAAAGTCATTTAAGTCCTTTGCGAAGGCAAGGGGTGATTGATGTGTGGTACGATCGTGAGATCAGGGCAGGAGCCGTGTGGGAAGAGGAGATCAAGAGACACCTGAACGAAGCTCACATCATTTTACTGCTGATTAGCCCCGACTTTATCCACTCCGATTACTGTTATGATACGGAAATGTGTTAATAACAGTAGTACAATCCTCATAAGTGCCAGGGTAAAACTCCCCAGCTGGGGAGCATGGGATATCCTCAAAGCAATGTGGCTTTCGTAGTCACACTGTTTTGAGGAGGGAATCCATGTTAGCACTCGAGGAACGATTCATGATCAGAGAACTGTATCGCAAGGGTGTCTCAATCAGTGAGATTGCCCGTCGGACTGGCCGGGATCGCAAGACCATTCGGCACATCGCCACTGCGCCTGACCTTTCACCACCAAAGCCACAGCGCCAAGCGAAGCCATGCAAAATCGATGCGTACGCTCCCTACCTGGAGCGACGTATAGCAGAAGGCGTGTTGAACGCCCGCAAGCTCTATGCGGAAATCCTGGCACAGGGCTATCCTGGCAAAGAAAGTAAGGTGCGCGAATTTGTGCATGATCGACGCCCGGAACAGGAACCGTCTGGCTCGATCCGCTTTGAGACAGCTCCTGGAGAGCAAGGGCAAGTGGATTGGGGGCACTTCGGTTTCATCACCCATCAGGGACGCACCTGTCGGCTCTACGCTTTCGTCATGACGCTGGGCTGGTCGAGAGCCTGCTATGTGCGCTTTACGACTTCATCGGATACCACCTGGTTCATTCGTTGTCACCTGCATGCGTTTGCGTACTTGGGAGGCGTTCCCAGGCACCTGCTCTATGATAATCTCAAAAGTGTGGTGGAGAGGCGTGATGCAGACGATATGGTGCATTGGAATCCCCGCTTCCTCGACTTTGCCGATGTGGCAGGTTTCAGCCCGCAAGCCTGCAAGCCGTATCGACCTCAAACGAAGGGCAAAGTGGAGAATGGGGTGAAATATGTGCGGGGAAATTTCTGGCCAGGCTTGCATTTTCGGGATTTGGAAGATCTCAACATGCAAGCGCTGACCTGGCTCAACACCACTGCCAACCCGCGCGTGCATGGCACCACCGGCGAGGTTCCCTTTACACGACTGCGATTGGAGGGATTGCAACCGGCAACGAAGGCGTTCAGCTATGATACCAGGGTGATGACCACCAGGAGAAGTAGCAAGGATTGCCTCATCAGTTATGAAGGCAATCTCTACTCCGTTCCTGCTGCCTATGCTCGTAAGGCGCTTCAAGTCAACATCACCGAAGCGGGGGAGTTGGTGATTTGTTCCCAGCTTGGTCAAGAACTGGCTCGCCATCGCATCTTGCTTGGGAGGCGGGAGCGGAGCGTGCAGGCTGACCATTACCAGGGACTTGGTATTGCTACCCCACGCCAAGAGCGTGCCTCGGCGCTACAGGAGCTGCTCCCAAGCACTCCCTCGCCATTCTGGGATGCCCCCATTGTCGAAGTGCGTCCGCTTTCCGCCTACGACCAAGTGCTCTGGGAGGTGTCGCGATGAACGATCCCCGTTATCAGCACTTGCAAGCGATCCTGGAGCGTTTGAAACTCACGCGGGTGCCAGATCGCCTGGACCAGCTTGCCGAAGAAGCGGCCAAAGAGAGTTGGACCTATGTGGAGTTTCTGGATCGTGTGCTTGACGTCGAAGTGAGTGCCCGTGTGGAGCGAGATGTGACGATGAAAACGCGCCTGGCCCGCTTTCCTTTCGTCAAGACGCTCGATCAGTTCGATTTCTCCTTTCAGCCAGCGCTCAATGAGGCGCAGATCCGCGAACTGGCAGCGGCCCGCTTTGTGGCTCATGGGGAAAACATTTTGCTGCTGGGCCCCCCGGGCGTTGGAAAAACGCACCTCGCCGTGAGCCTTGGGGTGGCCGCGATTCTGCAAGGGATCAGTGTCGTCTTTTTCACGGTGGCCGACCTGGTGGATCTCGTCCAACAAGATGTCAAAGAAGATCGATTGGATCGGCGGCTGCACGCTCTCTGCACGCCCAAATTGCTCATCCTGGATGAGATGGGCTATGTCCCCTTAGATCAGCGCTCAGCTCAGTTTCTGTTTCGCTTGATCAGCCGCCGGTATCAAAAGGGCAGTATCATCCTGACCAGTAATAAATCCTACGGGGAATGGGGCGACGTGGTGTCGGATTATGTCCTTGCCACCGCAATGCTGGACCGCCTGTTGCATTACTCCACGACGATTAACATCCGGGGCGAGAGTTACCGCCTTCGCGAGAAACGCCGGGCGGGTGTCTTCCATGACCTCGCTGCGAAGCCTGTGAAAGCTGGCCCCTCCGCCTCTCGAAAAACACAGGGGGCGGGCGCGATCGAGGCCGACAGCAGATACGATGGCTTGTAGATGCACGAAAGGAGGGACAACGTTTTAGGAACAGACGTTCTGGGGAATTTTAGACTGGCACTCGAATGTGCCAACTTGAATTTCCCCACCCTGGAGACTTTTGAAATGGCACTTATGAGGAGTTTTAAGTTGCTATTGACAAATGAAGCGCGCGATAGACCGGCACAAGCTGAAGGAAGCCATTGTTATTCCCATTATTGTGCGACCCGTTACCTGGCAAGAGACTCCTATCGGAAATAGCACCCTTGGCAGCCTGCAAGCGCTCCCAAAGGATACTAAACCGGTTACTAGCTGGAAGAACCGCGATGAGGCCTGGATGGACGTGGCGAGAGAGATCGGCAAGGTTGCCAACGAATTGCTCGGGAAGTTTTCGATCAGCCAACCCCCCCCATCTCCTCTCCCTTCAGAAGAAAACACTGCATTCCTTCACAGGGCTACACCGTCTTCCAAAAGTGAGCGAGAGCAAGAGCGCCAGAGAAGGCAGTTGCTGTCTCTGGTTGAAACAGACTGGATGCAACATCTACATGCTTCACTTGCAGGACAGGTTGAGATGATCCTGCGCTTGCAGCAATGGCCTGATGCCGTAGCCAACCCCTGGCTGACCGTTGTTCAGGAACGCGCTTCATTGGTCGCTGATGGGCCTTTGACGGATGATCATCTCCTCGACGTCTACGATAAAGAGCAGGGACAACTTTTAGTCCTGGGAGAAGCTGGTTCTGGAAAGACCACGCTGCTGCTGAAATTACTGCGTGATCTGCTTGCACGTGCCTATCAGGATGAACTGCATCCCATCCCAGTCATCTTTCTCCTCTCCTCCTGGTCTGTCCATCAACCTGCACTGGAAGAGTGGCTTGTCCAGGAATTGCACACCATGTACGATAGGGACCCTGAAATTGCGAGGCAGTGGGTTGCTGACCATGCACTTTTCCCTTTGCTCGATGGCTTAGATGAGGTAGAAGAGTCTGCCCGCGCGGCCTGTGTGGAGGCGATTAATGCCTACCAGGACGCGCACAGCATGAATCCTCTGGTGGTGTGTTGTCGCAGTACAGACTACGAACACTTGATTAGACAAAGCCAGCAGAAACTGCGTCTGAGGCAGGCCGTCTGTCTTCAAAGCCTGACGCCGCAGCAGATTGATGGTGCGCTCACGAACAAAGATGCAGAGCTGGATGCAGTGCTTACTGCCATGCATCGCGACCCTGATCTGCAAGAACTGGCAACCTGTCCCTTTATTCTTGGCCTCCTCATGAAAATCGCGCGGAACGCTCGTCTCAATGCAATCCTCTCATCCGGTTCTTTGGAGGCCAGACGCCAGCACTTGTTTGCTTCCTATATAGAAAGCACGCTCTATCGCCGGAAGCAAGTGACGCAGTATCTACCAGATCAAACCCTCTCCTGGTTAGCATGGCTCGCACAACGTCTGACGACCTCTCATCAGAGCGTGTTTTACCTGGACCGCATACAATTCGATTGGCTCCCACAAGAGCAAGCGCGGCGTCTCTCGCTGATCCTTGTGCTGCTGTTCAGACTGTTGATCAGCGTGGGTGCAGCCGTTGAGGGATTACGCAGATTCGGATCTGTTGGAGGGCTCGCCTTCGGGCTCATTAGTTTCTTTCTCACCAGACCAACTCTGGTGAAAGGGGAGATTGAGCCTGCCGAGAAAGTTATCTGGTCATGGGCACAAGTCAAACAGTATTTGGCAGGCTCTCTCTTCTCTGGGGTAACAATAGGAGCTATTCTTGTCACTGGTATCATGCTCCTCTCCGCAGTGAGCATTCTTCTCTTCTTTGCGTTCCCTACATTCACCGTCTTCGGTCTGAATGTGCCGCTCTCTTCCCTCCTCACCGATGGGATCATCGTAGCGCTCGGCAGTACATTGCTGCTCATCATTGAAAGCGGCTGGACAAGTGAGCGCCTCGATGAGCAGTACCCTCTGAGAAGACCTGATGATGGGATTCGGCGTTCCGGGCGTCGTGGGCTCATTGCCGGGCTGATCTTTGGAGGAGTGAGCTGCCTGATGTTTTCCCTTTTTCTCTCCAATGTCATCGATGGCGTCCTGTGTGGATGGATCGTCGGCCTCTGGTTCGGTTTGCTCAATGGCGGCGTGGCCTGGATCAAGCATTTCCTTCTGCGCTGGCTCCTCTGGCGAGACGGATCAATCCCCTGGGACTACTCAGCTTTTCTTAACTACGCTGCCGAACGCATGCTGTTGCGCAAAGTGGGCCGAGGCTACCAGTTCTTTCACCCACTCTTCTTGAACCATTTTGTGACATTGGACATGTCCGTTCTCATTCATCAGGATGTAGAACAAGGACAGGAAGTGGTTGACGCGCTTGATTTTTCATAATATGTTTCGACAGACGTCATAGTAATGAATGAGTGAACTCCATACCTCAAAAGGAGGTGGACCATGCGGCGCTGTACACGATGTGGGGCTGTGTCACCTAATACCGCTCGGACGTGTCAACGATGTGGGGCTTCTTTTCAGAGACCAGGACCAGTACAAAGTTCCACTCGTTTGAGGGGCACACACCCTGCTCCAGGGACAGTTTCACCGAAGAAAAAACAACGGTCTTTCCTGATCGGTCTGCTCGCCCTGCTTGGCATCCGCTATGATCCGCAAAAGGGTTCATGGGGATGCGCTTTTCCTGCCGCTATCATTTCTGTGGCTCTTGTCGTCGTTGTGGTTGGCGGTATCATTGCAGGTCCCGTCCTGAAGCTGATCCCTCCGTTTGCCCCCGGCCTGACGGTCATTGGTACGGTTGCTCCTGGGGCCTCGGTGATCGTTCACGGAACGAACTTCCCGCCGGGCAGCCACATCAATCTCACGCTCGATGGGAACAGTATCGCTCTTGTTCCCACTCCTCACCGTTCCATATCTCAGGGCTTGTACGATCTCAGTCTGTCTGTCGCTCTTGCCAATCCCCTTCAACAGACGGAGCAGCCCTCTGCTTCCGCAAGCGATATTACCGTAAGAAATGACGGTACCTTCGATGCGCAGATCAGCATTCCCAAGAGTTGGCAACCAAATAGCCAGCACGTCATCCAGGCTCAGGCGATAGGACAAGATGGGCGTGCTCAGGCCCAGGTGCAACAGGCCGTCATCATGCCAGGGTCTGGGGGGAATCAGGGTGTCAGTTCCTCACAAGGACAATCAAACACTGCATCTACTACATCAAGCGGCAGGTCCATTAATATTTCTTTTTCCGGTTCCCTATCCGGACCGTTGGTGGTGAGCAAGGTCAATAGTTGCGGAGTCAGCAACGGCAACTATGTCGTCGATGTGTCTGGAAGTATCAATGGTACGAACTATCATGTTACCATCTCAGTTGGCAGCTACCAGGGTCCAGGTCAATACTATACCGATCCCGCTGGTGCAGCAGGTGGTGTGGGCGAGGTCGCTATTTCGAATCCGAACAATAACGGTGATAGATGGGGAAGCCTTGGTCAGCATGGTAGCGTCACTGTAAATAGTGGCGAGAAGTCAGGCTCCGTCTCGACTCCGGTTCTCAATCCAGTGAGTAACGGGCAGGCTCAAGTTACAGGAAGTTGGACCTGCCCATAGACACGCAGACGCCAGCAATATAGGGCGCAAGCTGGAAAGCAAAGGGCATAACCATGCGTACTATACTGAAGCAGGCAACGACTTGGCAGCGATGCCGACGACAAAGCCTTGAAGCAAAGGAGGTGGACCATGCGGCGCTGTACACGATGTGGAGCGGTGTCACCTGATACCGCCCGAACCTGTCAACGATGTGGGGCTTCTTTTCAGAGACAAGGAACAGTACAACGTTCCAGTAATTTGAGGAGTACACACCCTGCTCCAGGAACAGTTCCCCCGAAGAAAAAACAACGGTCTTTCCTGGTCGGTCTGCTCGGATGCCATCGCGAAAGTTGATACCGTTGGTGAATTAGGGAACAGGGTTAGGCGGCCTCTTTTGGAGCTAGAGCGGCGAAGCGAGAAATTCTTGTTTTCTCTGTCTCTACCCCTATCAAGAAGTCATCGAGACGAATAAGATTGATGGCGGCAGCAGTGAGAAGGTGTTGTAAAGCAGTCTTGACGATCTCATAAGAGTGCCCTCCTAACGATAGCAGCATCGATCACGTTGAGCGCGGAGGATCGCAAGAACCTCAGGCTCATCGGCGATCAAGTAGTGCCCTGTGACGCTGTGGCGCGTCGCCGGTAGCGTGCCTTTGTGTATGCGGGTGTACAGCCAGTTGCGATGGACCGCCAGTTCCTGGGCCAACCCAAACACGGTCCACTGTCCCTCGACCTTGGCCTGCGTCTTGAACTGTTCGGTTAAGGAGATCTGCCCGCGAGCTCGCCGGATCTCTCCCACTAGCGAGGCAGGAATGTGCGCACTGCGCGCAGAACGAAAGCCCTCTGCTGAAACGAGGCGCGCGATCTCGGGGTCCTGATATCCCTGAGCCCCCAGGGTCAGAATCCGCTCGACCAATTGTTCATACCCACTCACGTCCGAGCCGCGAGCAATCGGGGGATGGACTGAGAACGGGGTGACGGCTCCGCTGACCCATACTACCCTGGCTTCGACGGTATCAGGCGTTGGTCGTGTCACGATCACCCGCCGGATCAGGCTGCGCAGTATCTCCTTCTGTTGAGCAGGCGTCAAGCGTCCGCTTGCCCACATTGCGTGAAGATGTTTCCCAAGATCCTGCAATTGCTCTTTCATTTCTCCCGTTAGTTCAGGGATCTGCGGATGTGAAGCCATGCGTTCCAACTCCTCTCGCGCTTCGGCCACCGCCTGTAGGGCTACTTCCCAGCGTCGTTCGAGTTCGGCTGCGACGAGCCGATTGTCTGGATCAACTGCCTGATAGTGCCGCTGAGCGAGCCCAGCCTCATACTCTGCTCGTGCTAGCTGATCAGCACGCAGCTTCGCCAGGCGCGCTACGTCAGCTCGTTGGGCTGCCAGCACCTCTTCCAGGAGATTGAGCTCGGCCGGGGCCAGTGCCGCGAAAAAGGCATCCACGACCACTGCTTCCAGGCTGGCGCCATCCACATGCAGACAGGTTGCCGCCCCGTAGCTGGCGGCGAGTGCCGTACAGGTGTAGCGCTGTTGCGGTTTGTAGGTCACCCGCATCTGGTAGCCACACCGTCCACACACGACCAGGCCGGCTAAGAGGGCGGTCCCTTGCCGTGGAGCCCCGTGGGCTCGCCGCGCGAAATCGCTGGCGTTGTCCGCCAGACGCGCTTGATTGGCCAGAAACTGCTCCCACGTGATGTATGCAGGATACACCCCGTGATGGATGGTTGTCCACTCTTCCATCGGGCGCCGGATCTGGCGCATCTGTCCGGGTCGTCGGTCGGGATGAGGCCCTTTGCGTCCATAGACGAAGGCTCCTGCATAGGCCGGATTGTGCAGGATTTCACTCAGCGCTGCTTGAGTAGGTTTGCGCCAGACCAGCTGACCGGCGTAGGGTCCGCCGCGCTGCTGGCGAGGCAAAAGAATGCCATCATCGCGCAGGCTCCGCATGACCTTCTGGCAACTGCCCAGGGTGGCAAAACGTGCAAAGACCAGCTCGATGGTGCGCTGCACCTGCACATCAGGCGTTTTGTTCACCCTCCCGTCCTCCAGGCGAACCAACCCTGTCGGCACATGTTGCTGGTAGCGCCCCTGCTCAATCTGGCGGCGTCGCCCGGCATCCATGCGCAATCGCAGGGTATGGAGCTCTGCTTCGCTCAGCAGCCCACGCAGGCCGAGTAAGAGACGATCATTGTAATCGCGTGGATCATAAATGCCCTCGGTGTCGGCAATCAGAACTCCGACCACGGTCGCCAGGTCCAGCAAGGTGTACCAATCAGTATTGTTGCGGGCCAAGCGGCTGGCTTCATAAGCCAGAATCAGACCGACCTTGCCGAGGGAAACAGCAGCGACCAGGTTTTGAAACCCGGGACGCTGACTGTCTTGTCCTGACTGCCCCAGATCGCAGTCGATGAGATGGATCCGCTCGGGCCACCAACCTAAATCGATCGCCCGCTGTACGAGCGCATACTGGTTGTGCCGGCTCTCTTGATTTTGTTGCACTTGTTTGAGGGTCGACTGACGGACGTAGACATAGGCTTCGAGTTCGCGGTGCCGCCTGGTAATTTTGTCAGGAGCGAGAGCGATCATTGAGCACCTCCTGAAACACGCGTAATAGTGTAGTCCTGACTCCC
>WNGP01003171.1_pt1 | contig 13802 bp, 11 predicted proteins | sample 5407671 | NCBI WGS metagenome assembly WNGP01 (sample SAMN13153381, study PRJNA577476) | soil metagenome | isolation source: 40 cm soil or saprolite under Garry oak tree replicate 2 | place: USA:California | collected 2016-06-15 | reverse complement strand
GGCGGCGCTGGGAGGGCACCCTGGACCTGGCGCCCGGGCCCACCGAGGTCACGGCACGAGCCTGGGACAGCGCGGCCAGCGTTCAGCCGGAAAGCGCCATGCAGCTGTGGAACCCCAAGGGCTACGCCAACAACGCCTGGGCCCGCCTCAGCTTCACGGTCACCTGAGTCACACCTGGAGGAGTATCTTCCCCAGGACGGTCCAGCCGCCCAGCCGGGCGTGCGCCTCGGCGGACCCCGCCAGGCCAGTTCACGGAGGTAACGGACCGAGGGTCACAATGTGACGGCCCGATTCACGCCTTCCAGGTAAAGGTACCGAACGAACCGGGAGGTCTCGCCGTGAACACCGATGACAGCCACGCTCGTGAACTGGCCGACCAGCTGATCGCCTTCCTGCAGACCGGCACGCCACCTGGCGGCCTGTTCGCGCCGGATGTGTTCATCGACTTCACCATGCCGCAGTGGCGGCTGCAGGCGCAGGGCGCGGAGGATGCCGTCGCCCTGCGCAAACGCGGGCATCCCGCGCCCGGTCGCGTGCCCAGGTCGCGGTTCGACGCCACCGCGACCGGTTTCGTGCTCGAGGTGGAGGAGGAGTGGGACGCCGACGGCGAGTCGTGGTACTGCCGTGAGCTGTTCCGTGCCGACGTTTCTGGCGGGGCCATCAGCCAGTTGGCGGTGTACTGCACCGGTGACTGGGACCGCGAGCTCGTCGCGCGGCACGCGGCGACGGTGCACCTGCTCCGCCGCTAACGCGCCGGCGGCTTTACGATTCCCTCGTGGGGGATCGTGTGGGACCGTCGGCGGACAGTCAGTCCGCGCTGTTCCGGGCCTTCTATAAGGCCCGGGACACGGGGGACGCCGAGCTAATGGCGGAGGCTGCCCTGAGCCTGCCGTCGGGCCAACGGTTCGGCGCCCATCCCGGGCAGGTGCCGGCTTTGGTGCACGAGGCGTACGCCGCGGCGACCGGGCCGCAGAGCCGGTCCCGGCTGGCCGCGGCGCTGGCCCGGGCGTGGGTCTACGGTGGCGACGCGCAGCGTGCGACCAGGTTCGCGGACGAGGCGGTGCAGCTCGCCGAGCGGATCGGGGACCCCGGGATCCTGGCCGGCGCCCTCGACGCGGCGCTGCTCGCCCGGTGGGGGCCCGACGCCTTCGCGGCGCGGCTGCGGCTGTCGGCGCGGCTGGCCGACACCACGGCCCACCTGGCCGAACCCGAGCTGCGGCTGTCCGCTCACTTGTGGCGGCTGACCACCGCGTGGGAGTGCCTCGACGTGGTCGCCGTGCAACGGCAACTACGGGCCCTGGACCTGCTGGCCGAGGAAACCGGCGCGATCCGGGCGGCGTTCTTCGCCGCGTCCCGCCGCGCCATGCACGCCCTGGTCGCCGGGGACCTCGACGCCGCGGACCAGCTGATCGAGCGCACCCGGGAGATCGGCGCCGAGTCGGCCGAGCCCGACCTGGAGGCCGTCCTGCACAGCCTCACCGCGGGACGGGCCCGCCGGGACGGCGACGCTGGCGCGCTCCGGCGCGAGGCCGCCGCGTTCCAGGAGTACGGTGCGAGCGAGGGCGTGCCGTCGGTGTCGGCCGAGGCGGCGGTTCTCTGGCTCGAGGGTGACGAGCCGGACCGCGCGCGGGAACTGCTCTATCAGCTCGCCGGGGGCGGCCTGGAGTCCGTGGCCCGCGACGTGGATTTCCTGCTGACGATCGTCTCGCTCGTTCACGTCGGTTCAGCCCTGCACCACGACGACATCGCCGCCGACGGGATCCGCCTGCTGGAACCCTACGCTGGCCGGGCCGTGCTGAACGCCGGCGCCGTCACCTTCCACGGCGTGGTCGATGACTTTCTTTTCCGTGCCTGCCAGGCGCTCGGCCTGGCCGAGCAGGCGCGCTGGCACGCCGCCGCCGTATCCGGCTACCAGCAGATCGGGGCGAGCTGGTGGCAACGTCGGCTCTCCGGGCCCGCGCCTGCCCGGCCTCGTGCGGCGGTGTCCGTCGCCCAGCTGCGCCGGGACGCCAGGTCCGGCTGGCTGGTCGGCCGGGACGGCGCTGCGACCCCGCTGCCGGACCTCAGGGGACTGCACTACCTGCATCATCTGCTCCGGCGCCCGGGTGTGGAGGTGAGCGCGCTCGACCTGGCCGCGGCGGCAGCCGGGCATGGCGGGACCGTCGTATCGTCCAGCGGCGGCGACGTCATCGACGGCCAGGCGCTGGCGGCGTACCGGGAGCGGCTGCGCGACATCGACGGTGAACTAGCCGAAGCCGGATCCTGGGCCGACCAGGCACGGCTGTCCCGGCTGCAGCTCGAGCGCGAGGCGCTGCTGGGCGAGGTGGCCGCGGCGACCGGTCTGGCCGGCCGCAGAAGGCGGTTCGGCTCGGACGGTGAGCGGGCCAGGGTCGCGGTGCGGAAGGCTATCGCCGCGGCGCTGACCCGCATCGAACAGCACGACCCCGTCCTGGCCCGGCTGCTGCGCGACACCATCCGCACCGGTGCGACCTGCCGCTATGACCCGGACCCGGCTCGTCCGGTGAGCTGGCTGCTCGAACCGGCCGCAGGCGTGGAGTAACAGGAAGGCGCACCCGCGGGAGCCGTGGCGCCGCCGACGATGGCCGGGCGCACGAACTTCGGGGCCTTCGGCAGCGCCGTGTGCTCCACTCGGGTGACCGCAAAGCCGGCGTCCCGGATGGACTCAAGCGTGGGGCGGTTGCAGTCACAGCACACGACCAGCCGGTTGAGCCAGTTCATCCGGTCCTGCAGGCGGGCCGTGCCGGGGTCGTCGGAACGCAGATGCTCGATGAACAGGAACTGGCCGCCGGGCCGCAGCACCCGCCGCAGCTCCCGCAGCGCCCGGGGCTGATCATCGACCCCGCACAGGACCAGCGTCGAGACCGCCACGTCGAAGGTGTGATTATCGAAGGGAAGGTCCTCGGCCGGCGCCCGCAGGACCTTGGCGGCCGGGCGGTGCTCGCGGACCGTGCGCTCCAGGCGGCGCAGCATCGGAAGCTGCGGCTCCGTTATCGTCAGCGACTCGACCGCGGGGCCGTAGCAGGGCAGGTTGGCCCCCGTCCCGCCGCCGATCTCGATCACGTCGCCCTTCGCGCCGGCCAGCAGGGCCTCCCGGAAGGCGCGCAATCCGGCCTTCTCGGTCCCGGCCATCTGGCGGTCGTAGGTCAGGGCGAAGAACTTGGTCCGCAGGCTCATGGCTCTCTCCGTTCGTCACGCTTGAGATCGTTGACAGGGTGAACGTATCGAGACAGCCGACGCCGGCGTATGAGGCAAACACCTCATCATTCCCGCGACGCAGGCACCCTGTCGCGAGCCTTGGGTGCGGGATCTCCGCAGGTTAAGCTTTGCTGGTGGGAGGGGGTACCGGTCGTACGCGCGTCCGGCTGGCAGAGCTCGTCGCGGCGCTGTCGCTCGGCGTCGACCTGGGGTTCGGCCAGCCCATGGAACACGTCCTGCGCCAGTGCCTGATCGCGTTGCGGCTGGCTGACCGCGCGGGGCTGGACGAGCAGGACCGGATAGCGGTCTACTACACCGCCTTGCTGGTCAACGTCGGTTGTCACGCCGACGCGCATGAGCAGGCGAAATGGTTCGGCGACGACATCGCGCTCAAGTCCGGCAAATACCAGCACGAGCTGGGCAGCGTGCGCGGCGCGCTGGCGGCCATGCGGCTCGTCGGGTCGGGCAACCCGCCGCTGCACCGGTTCCGGGTCGGGCTCGAGTTCGCCTTCTCCGGGCATCGTCAGCTCGACGGGATGATCTCCCAGCACGCCAAGCTGGCGCGGACGCTGGCGGAGCAACTCGAGCTTCCTGGCATGGTGCGGGAGGCGATCGGCGCGGCGTACGAGCAGTGGGACGGGCGCGGCTGGCCGGGGCAGCTGCGGGCCGCCGCGGTGCCGATCGCGGCCAGGATCGCGCAGCTCGCGGAGTTCGTGGAGGTAGCCCACCGGGTCGGCGGCGTGGCGGCAGCGACGGCGCTCGCCCGCAGGCGGGCAGGCAGGCAATTCGACCCGGCCCTGGCGGCGTTGCTGTGCGCCAACGCGGAGGAGATACTCAGCGGTCTCGAGGAGGCTCCGGCGTGGCAGACCGTGATCGCGGCCGAGCCTGCGCTGGCCGTGGAACTATCGGCGGAGCAACTCGATGGCGCGCTGGCGGCCATCGCGAACTTCGTGGACCTGAAGTCGCCGTTCACCCTTGGTCATTCGGTCGCGGTCGCCGAGCTGGCGGAGGAAGCCGGCCGCAAGCTCGGACTGCCGCCGGAGCAGGTGCTGATGCTGCGCCGGGCCGGGTTCGTGCACGGATTCGGGCGGCTGGGCGTGTCGAATTCCATCTGGGACCGGCCCGGGCCGCTGAGCGCGGGCGAATGGGAACGCGTCCGGATGTACCCCTACCTGACCGAACGCATGCTGCACCAGTCGGCAGCCCTGGCGCCGCTCGGCGAGATCGCGGTGCAGCACCGCGAACGCCTGGACGGCAGCGGATACCCGCGGGGGCTTTCCGGCGGCGCGATCTCCATGCTGGCCCGGGTGCTCGGGGCAGCGGATGTGTACCTGTCGATGCGCGAGCCCCGGCCGCACCGGCCTGCCCGGGAAGCTGAGCAAGCGGTCGCGGAGATGCGCGCCGAAGTCCGCGCCGGCCGCCTGGACGGCGCGGCCGTCGACGCCGTGCTCGCGGCAGCCGGCCACCGCCTGGCGCGCCGCCGGGAGGCGCTCCGAGGCCTGACCGCCCGCGAGGTCGAGGTGCTCATCCTGCTCGCGCGCGGCATGTCGAATAAGCAGATCGCCGAGCGGCTGGTGATCACGCCGAAGACGGCGGGCAATCACGTGGAGCACATCTACGCCAAGATCGACGCCTCCAGCCGGGCCGGCGCCGCGATGTTCGCGGTGCAGCACGGCCTGCTCCCCGAGGAGAAGGTCGCGGTGATCGCGCCGCCCTGAGTCCGGCGAAGATGAGGCGATCGCTCCATGCCACGGCCGCCGGCCCGGCCATCGACCGGGGCGGCGACCTCCCGGCGGCGTTCCCGGGCGTCACCTCGACGCGGTTATCGGCCAAATGGTTACCAATTGGCCCATATCGGTTGAGGTCGGTCAGCTCGTGTGCTCTGCTGTCCCAGGTGACCGCAACGCCATGAGGCGGCGGGGGGTGATGGGTATTGGGCGAGGACAACGGCGATCCCGCGCCATCCGGCGACGTTCTCCTGCGCGTGGCGCCCCGGGCGGCGGAGCCTTCGTGGGGCCGGGTCCTCGCCACCACCGTCAAGCTCTCCGTGACACGGCGCTGGCGGATGACCGCTGCCGCCCTGGCCACGGCGCTCGTCGCGGTGGCGGCGCTCTGGTTCACCGGCGTGCTGGCCGACTCCGCGGCCCCGGTCGCGCGGGTTTCCGCCGGGGGACGTTCCTCGGCGGGCAGCGCCGGTACGCTCTCGCCCGGCGCCGCGACCCGGTCACGGGCCGCGGCGTGGATCGCCGGCCAGGTCAGCGGGAACGCGATCATCGGGTGCTATCCCGACATGTGCGCCGCCCTGCAGGCTCACGGCGTCATGGCAGGCCGGCTGATGCCGCTGCGGACCGCCGCGGCCAGCCCGCTCGGCGCTGGGGTGCTGGTGACGTCCCCCTTGGTGCACAGCCAGCTCGCCGACGAGTACGCGCCGGCGGTGATCGCCAGCTTCGGTTCGGGTGATACCCGCATCGACGTCCGCGCCGCCGAACCCGGCGGACCGGCCGCCTACCAGGCCGCCCGGCGAGCCGATCTCGATGCCCGCAGATCCGCCGGATCCCAGCTGCTGCGGAACCGGCGGCTGGAGTTCACCGCGCGAGACGCCGGGCAGCTCCGGGCGGGCGAGGTAGATTCCCGTCTGCTGGCGACGCTCGCGGCGCTGGCGTCCCAGCACTCATTCCGGGTGACCGTGTTCGGCGACGCTTCCCCCGGCGTCCAGCTGCTGTTCCGGGCCGTGACCCTCACCAGCAGCGGGAACGGGACGACCGCCGTCACGGCGGCGGCTGCCCTGGTGCGGGCGCAGGCCCCGCCCTACCTGCCCGCACACGTCACCATCGTCCAGCTGGCCACCGGCCAGACCGCGCTGATCATCGAGTTCGCCGCGCCGAGCCCCCTCGGGCTGCTGACGGCGGTTATCTGATAAAGAGGTAAACCACCATGGGCCTACTTCGGCGTTTCGCCCGGCTCGCTACGATCACCATGCTGCTCGGCGGCACCGCCGCCCTCGTCGCGGCCACATCACCTACCGCGTCCGCAGCTCCCGTCGCCTCGCAGAACGCGTGGGTCCGGATCGCTCACCTGTCTCCCAAGGCGCCCGCCATGGACATCTACATGTACCCGTTCGGCGAGCCCGGGCACCCGACCGTACTGCGGGACGTCAGCTACGGCGACGTTTCCGCCTACATGGCGGTCAGCCCGGGCCAGTACTCGGTGGCGATGCGGGGCTTCGGCGCGCCCGCCTCCAGCGCGCCCGCGCTCATCACGAGCTTCATGGTGAGCGCGCAGACGCCCTACACCGTGGCTGCCCTCGGCCCCGATCCCGGTCTGCGGGTGGAGGTGCTGAAGGACCAGGTGAGCACCCCCGCGGGCAAGGCTCTCGTCCGGGTCGTCCAGGCGTCGCTCAAGGAGCATCAGGTGACGATCAGCTACGGATCCGACGTTCTCGCCCGGCAGCTGGCCTTCGGCGTGGCCACCTCGTACGTGGCGGTCGCACCGGGCGCGCAGACAGTGCGGTTCACGGCGGCGGGCGAGCGCGCCGCCAGGTCGGTCCGGCTGGCCGCCGACACCGTGCACACCATCGTGGTGCTCGATGACTCCTCCGGGCTGCGGGTCGACGCCCTGATAGACGCGGCGGGCAGCCAGATCATGCCGAAGGGCGGCGTCGCCGCGGGCTTCGGCGGAACCGCGCCCCGCCTGCCCGGGGATCCCGTGCCGTGGCTGCTGACGATCGCGGCCGGCACGCTGCTCGCCGCCGCGGGCTTCGCCGGACTGCTCCGGCCGCGCCGCACCGGAGCGGCCTGAACGCCCGGGCTTCGCGGCCGGCCGCGGGACTTATCACTTCGCCGATTGTGCTTACGGGGGCGTTACGGCATATATACAGGCGCGAACTAAGATCGTTAGGATTAGATCGCCGGATGTACTATGAAACCAGGTTTTACCGACATTCGGGGTGAACATTGGGGTACGCGGGACTGCAGCCCGAGGACCCGCGGGAAATCGGGCCCTACCGGCTGCTCGGGCAGCTGGGCAGTGGCGGCATGGGTCAGGTGTTCCTGGGCATGTCGGCAGGCGGCCGGCCGATCGCGGTCAAGGTCATCCGGACGGAGCTGGCCACCGATCCCGACTTCCGGGCCCGGTTCCGGCGTGAGGTCGCGGCCGCCCAGAAGGTAAGCGGCCTGTTCACCGCGCTCGTGGTGGACGCGGATCTGGATAGCCCGATGCCGTGGCTGGCGACCGCGTATGTCGCCGGCCCTTCGCTGACCGAGGCGGTGCGCGGCCACGGGCCGCTGCCCGTCCGTAGCCTGCTGGCGCTGATCGCCGGACTGGCGGAAGGCCTGGGCGCCATCCACGCGGCCGGGGTGGTGCACCGCGACCTGAAGCCCTCCAACGTGCTGCTGGCCGAGGACGGGCCGAGGGTCATCGATTTCGGGATCTCCGAGGCCGCCGAGGCGAGCGCGGCCGCGGGCGCGAACGTGATGATCGGCTCGCCCGGGTACATGTCCCCCGAGCAGGTCCTGGGCCTTGACATCGACCCGGCCAGCGACATGTTCAGCCTGGGGGCGGTCCTCACCTTCGCCGCGACGGGGCAGGGGCCGTTCGGGACCGGATCGAACGCCGCGCTCATGTACCGGCTGGTCAACAGCCCGGCGAACCTGGGGAGCGTCCCTGGCGAGCTGCGGTCGCTGGTCGGGAGCTGTCTGGCCAAGCATCCGAGCGACCGGCCCACGGCCCGTGAGCTGCTGGCCGAAGTGGGTGCCATCCAGCCCGCGCCGGGCTGGCTCGCCGAGTCGATCATGAGCAGCTTCGCCCAGGACCGGCCGCTGGCCGCCCCTCTCGCCCCGGCCGACGCGGGCAACCTGATCGCACTGACCGGGGCCTCTGGTCAGCCGCCCGCCAGTCCGGGCCGTCCCGGGCGGCACCGGATCTCGCGGTCGCTGGCCTCGGCCTGCCTTAGCGGCGGGCTGGTGGCCGGCTCGGCCGTGGCGGCCTTCGCCTTGATCGGCGCCGACCGGACGCCCTCGGCCGGCCACGCCCAGCCGCAGGCCGGAGCGGGAGCGGCGGCGACCCAGCCCGCCGTGGCCTCCAACCCGCAGGCCAGCCCGCGCGCGTCGTCCTCGGCCTCACCTTCAGCCTCGATCTCGCCGAGCGCGTACCTGACCCCGGCCCTGTCCCGGTTCTCCAGCACGTCCGTGCTGCCGACGCCGGTCAGTTCCTCGTCGGCGAAGCCGACCAGTTCGGCCTCCGCGAAGCCGACCAGTTCGGCCTCCGCGAAGCCGACCAAGTCCTCGTCGTCGGCCCCGCCGTCGTCAACCCCGCCGTCCTCGGCCCCGCCTTCTTCGACGCCGCCTTCTTCGACGCCGCCTTCTTCGACGCCGCCTTCTTCGACGCCGCCTTCCACGCCGCCGCCGTCGTCAACCCCGCCTTCCACGCCGCCGTCGACCCCCGCAAGCACCTCCCCGTCCGCGACGAGCACCTGACCCGGCGCCCGGGCGATAAGCCTGCCGGGCGTTCCGCGCGGACCAGGGTGTCGAGGGCCGTCGCCGGGCCGCCATCCCGCTGACGGGCGCCGCGGGCAACTCAGGAGGCAGGCGCGCCCGAGCACGGACCCGAACCGGCGGCGCAGCCCGATCAGCTCGAGAGATACACGGGCTCCCCGGCGGCTCCGGTGCTCCTGGCGGCCTCGGTGCGCTGCAGCCGCTCGGCGGCGAGGTCCGCGAACGCCGCGTCGGTTTCCGCGGCGAAGGCACGGCGGCCCAGCGCGACCGCCGCGACCGACGCCGAGCACAGGCCGCCGAACGGTTCCCACACCGCGTCGCCGGGCTCGGTTACCGCGGTGATCAGGCGCTCCATGAACTCGAGCGGTTTCTGGTTCAGGTGCGCCGAACTGGCCGCCGTCGGGTTGTGCACCCGCGGCGCGGCGCGGCGCAGGGTGCCCTTCAGCCGCTCGTCGTCGTGCAGCGGCCGGCGCGACCAGACGTTGGTCACGCCGTGCGCGTGCCGCCAGCGGTACCGCAGGTCATCCCACTCCGCCGCGGTGACCGGCCGCTCGCCGTCGAGCGAGTAATACGGCCAGCGGGACGGCAGGCCGTGCGCATTGGCGTATGCGGCGAGCCGCTCGGTCATCTCACCGGGCGGCCAATACCACAGCCAGTCCCTGGTCAGGTACTTGCGGGTGGCCGCGTTCTTCACCCCGCACGCCTCGTTCGCCCGCTGCAGCGACAGCCCGGACCTGGCCCATTCGTGCCTGACCCACTGCTTCACCGGCATCGCCCCGTCTGGTCCGGCAATGGTGAAGGTCCGCTGGTAGAACGCGCACACCTCGGTCACGACCGGGAACTGCCTGATGGTCCGGCCGTTCACGTTGCCCGCGATGTGGGCCAGGCCCTTGTCCCAGACGATGAGCTGGACGTACTCCCAGCCGTGCTCGGCGAGCACCGGGTGCACGCTGGCCCAGCCTAGCTCGGTGTTCCAGAACCACAGCGTGGTGGCCGGCTCCGCGGCCGCCGACCAGGCCGCGATGTGCGGGCGGTACCAGAGCGGGAGAGCGTCAGATCCGACGGTGTCGCCGTGGAATCCGCGCACGCCGTAGGCGCCGTCGCTGATGATCGTCGCGGGAGCCGGCCAGTTCGGGTAGGCGTCGAGCGCATCGCCACGGAACAGGCCAAACCCTCCCATGGGCTAGCACTCTATGACGTTGACGGCGAGGCCGCCACGCGAAGTCTCCTTGTACTTGTCCAGCATGTCGCGTCCGGTGACGCGCATGGTGTCGATGGCCTTGTCGAGCGAGACGAAGTGACGTCCGTCGCCGCGCAGGGCGATGCGGGCCGCGTTGATCGCGGTGATGGAGGCAACCGCGTTCCGCTCGATGCACGGCACCTGGACTAGGCCGCCGACCGGGTCGCAAGTCAGCCCGAGGTTGTGCTCGATGCCGATCTCCGCGGCGTTCTCCACCTGCTCGGGCGTGCCGCCGAGCACCTCGGCGAGGCCGCCGGCCGCCATCGAGCAGGCCGACCCGACCTCGCCCTGGCAGCCGACCTCGGCACCGGAGATGGACGCGTTCTCCTTGAACAGAGTGCCGACGGCCGCCGCGGTGAGCAGGAAACGCGCCACGCCCGCTTCGGACGCGCCGGGCACGAACCGCTGGTAGTAGTGCAGCACGGCCGGGATGATGCCGGCCGCGCCGTTGGTGGGCGCGGTGACGACACGGCCGCCGGCCGCGTTTTCCTCGTTGACCGCGAGCGCGTACACCGTCACCCAGTCCATCGCCCGCAGCGGGTCATCGTCGTTCCGCTCACAGGTGAGCTGCCGGAACAGCCGCGGCGCGCGGCGCGGTACCTTCAGGCCGCCGGGCAGCATCCCGTCCGTCGCGCAGCCGCGTTCCACGCAGGCCTGCATGACCTGCCACAGGTCACGCAGGCTGGCCTGGATCTGTTCGGCCGTCCGGCCGAGCGCCTGCTCGTTCGCCAGCATGATGCCGGAGATCGGCAGGCCGCTGGCCCTGGCGTGGGCGAGCAGTTCCTCGCCGGTCGTGAACGGATAGGGCAGATCCAGGCCGTCCCCGCCGTTACCTGGCGGTGCCGATCCTGGCGGTGCCGATCCTGGCGGTGCCGATCCTGGCGGTGCCGATCCGGCGGCCGTCTCGTCGGTGACGAAGCCGCCGCCGATGGAGTAGTAGGCGCGCTCGCGAAGGGCCGCGCCGTCGGCGTCGTAGGCGGTGAAGCGCATGCCGTTCGGGTGGTAGCCGAGCTTCTTCTTGCGGTTGAACTCCAGGTGCTCGCCTTTGGTGAAGGCGATCTCGTGCTCGCCGAGCAGCCGCACGGTGCCCCGTCGCGCGATGGCCTCGAGGCGGGCCGGGACCGCGTCCACGTCGACGGTGGCCGGCTGCTCGCCTTCGAGCCCGAGCAGGACGGCCTTGTCACTGCCGTGGCCCGGGCCGGTCAGGCCGAGCGAGCCGTACAGGGATACCCGCACCGTCCGCACCCGGGGCATCAGGCCGTCGTCGCGCAGACCCCGGGCGAACATCCCGGCCGCCTTCATCGGCCCGACGGTGTGCGAGCTCGACGGGCCGATGCCGACCTTGAACAGGTCAAAGGCGCTGATCGTCATGGCTGCGCTCCGCCCCAGGGATGTCAGTGAAAGACTACGGTCCGGTCGCCGTTGAGCAACACCCGGTGCTCCGCGTGCCAGGTCACCGCCCGCGCCAGGACCTGCGCCTCGACGTCACGGCCGGCCTCGGCCAGGCGCTCCGGCGAGAGCGTGTGGTTCACCCGGATCACGTCCTGCTCAATGATCGGGCCCTCGTCCAGGTCAGGGGTCACGTAGTGCGCGGTGGCGCCGACCAGCTTGACGCCACGCGCGTGGGCCTGCTGGTAGGGTTTGGCGCCCTTGAAGCTCGGCAGGAAGGAGTGGTGGATGTTGATCATCCGGCCCTCCACCCGCTTGCACACCTCGCCGGTCAGGATCTGCATGTAGCGGGCGAGCACGATGAGGTCCGCGCCGGTGCCGTCGATCACCTCGAGCAACTGGCTCTCGGCCGTCGCCTTGGTCTCCGGCGTGACCGGGATGTGGTGGAACGGGATCCGGTAGGAGGCGGCCAGCTCGCCGAAATCGCCGTGGTTGGATACCACGCCGGCCACGTCCACCGGCAGCGAGCCGGTCTTCCAGCGGAACAGCAGGTCGTTCAAGCAGTGGCCGAACCGGGAGACCATGATCAGGGTGCGGACCCGCGCGGCCTGGTCGTGCAGCTGCCACGTCATGTGAAAGGCCTCGGCGACCCAGGAGAAGCCGCGCTCCAGCTCGGCCAGCGGCCGTCCGGGCGCCGGCACCGAGAAGTGCACCCGCATGAAGAACCGGCCGTCCGGGCTCTCCATCTTCGGCTGGCCGTACTGCTGGCTGGCCAGGATGTTCGCCGAATGCTGGACGAGGAAGCTGGACACCGCGTACACGATCCCCGGCTTGTCCGGGCAGGACAGCGTGAGCACGTACTCCCGCCCCGGTTCCGCGCCCATACCCTCACCTCAATGTTGCATATAAAGCAACTTCACGCACTATATGCAACAATGATGCGTCAGCCTTCCCTTTCCGGTCAAGAAAACGGGCGTGGTGGGCCAGTCCAAGGGTGTCGGTGGGCCCCTGGGTACGCTCTTAGGTACCCTGTGCGCCACCGACTCCCTTAGGGGCGCGGAGTCAGCGGGGGCGCGGGCGGTAGTGTTGCGCTATGGGCAACAATGGCGGGGAAAGCGGGCGGGAGGGGCTTTCCGGGGGGTCTGGGGCTGGGCCGGTGCAGTCGGTGGATCGGGCGGTGGCCATCCTGGAGATCCTGGCCCGGGACGGGGAGGCCGGGGTCACCGAGGTCGCGCGCGAGCTCGACGTGCACAAGTCGACCGCGTCCCGGCTGCTCGCCGCATTGGACCGGCGCGAGCTGGTGACCCAGGACAAGGCGCGGGGGAAGTTCCGGCTCGGGGTGGGCATCGTGCGGCTCGCCGGGGCGGCCAGCGCGCGGCTCGATGTGGTGCAGGAGAGCCGCCCAGTCTGCCGGGCGCTGGGCCACCAGGTGGGCGAGACCATCAACCTGGCCATCCTGTCCGGGCGCGACGCGCTCTACCTGGACCAGGTGGCAGGCCCGGCGGCGCTCTCCCCGCACAACTGGGCCGGGCAGCGTATCCCGGTGCACGCGACCTCGGACGGTAAGGTTCTGCTGGCCTACCTGCCCGCGGCGCAACTCAAAGAATGCCTGGCGCCGCCGCTGGCCCGCTTCACCGACCGCACGATCACCGCCGTGGCGGAGTTCCCCCAACTGCTGGCCGAGGTGCGGCGGCGCGGTTTCGCCACCGCGGTGGAGGAGCTCGAGGCCGGGCTGACCGCCGTCGCGGCGCCGGTGCGCAACGCCGAGGGCACGGTGATCGCCTCGATCAGCGCCTCGGGCCCAAGCTTCCGCATCCCCGCCGACCGCATCCCCGCCCTGGCCGCCGCGGTCCGCCGCGCCGCCGACGAGGTCTCCCGCCGCCTCGGCTGGAGCGTCCGCTGAAGTTCCGCGGAAACCCGGCATTCTTTGCCTGCAGTTTCGGGTGGTATGACCCCCGAAACTGCAGACAAAGCGTGGTGGTGGGGCGCGGGCCAGCCGAGCGAGCTAGTCGCCTAGCTCGCGGCGGCGGCGCTGGACGAAGTCGTCGAGCTCGGCGCGGATCGCGTCGTCCAGCGGGGGCGGCTCGAACGAGTCCAGCTTGGCCCGCCAGATGTCGCCGGCCCGGGCGGCGGTGTCCTTGCCGCCCAGCTTCAGCCAGCGCTCGAAGTTGGCGGTGGAGGACAGCATCGGGCGGTAGAAGCATTCGCGGAACCGCTCCATCGTGTGCGCCGCGCCGAGGAAGTGCCCGCCGTGGCCGACCTCGGAGTGCGCGCCGAACGCGAGCGATTCCTCGGTGATCTCCAGCGGGGTAAACTCCACGCGCAGTTCGCGCAGCAGCTCGATGTCGATGATGAACTTCTCGTAGCAGCTGACCAGGCCGCCTTCCAGCCAGCCAGCCGCGTGCATGACGAAGTTGGCGCCGGCCAGGAAGGTTGGCAGCAGCGTCATCAGCGCCTCGTACGCG
>WNGP01003168.1_pt1 | contig 13806 bp, 10 predicted proteins | sample 5407671 | NCBI WGS metagenome assembly WNGP01 (sample SAMN13153381, study PRJNA577476) | soil metagenome | isolation source: 40 cm soil or saprolite under Garry oak tree replicate 2 | place: USA:California | collected 2016-06-15 | reverse complement strand
GCTTCAAGGGAATTGGACAAGCCGAAAACGTTGAAGCCGCGACCGGCCAGGAATTCGCAGACGCACGCCACGATTTCGGGTTCATCATCGACAACCAAGATGTTTCGCGTGGACCCACTGTTCGGATGCGACATTCCGCGGGATTCTATAGTAAGAGCAGAAGCCGAAAAAACGGAATCAACGCCTATCAAAGAAATAAAAGATCACACCAGCCGAAGCTTCGCCGTTATGGATGGCTCCGCCCGCGGGGAAGACGATCGCGTTCGGATCATCCGATTTGCGCGGCAGACCAAACGACGGAGTCGGGCCGAGGAATCCGCGAACATCTACACGAAAACCGAGCCAGCCTGATGACGGCCGCACCTTCACTCCGAGGCCATAATTTAAGGCAAGCACATTTGAATTATTAATGTCGGGAAGGTTTCCTCGAAGAGGATCGCGCGCAATCGACTGAGCTTCCTGCGTGAACTGATATAGCGTGCCGCCCACACCTACACTCACAAATGGCCGGACACTTTGCGATTCATTGTCCTGGAAATAGTAGAGACCCGTAATTCCGTAATTATGGACACGAAGCCTAAGGTCAACTGAGGTTGAAGGGGCTGAAACCCGAACAAAGTGCGCAGTGTTCGGTTCATAACTATAAAAAAACTCCTGGCTCCAATGTCCGCGATCGAAGACGCCAACGCGCAATCCGCCGCGGACGGCACGACTCAATTTGAATGCCTCCTGAATGGGTATTGCGGATTGAGGAAAACCGATTTCGAATTTGTTCCTGTTGTAAATACTGCCACCGCCAAACAGATTCACCTCGATGTTGTCCTTCAACTGCGCATGAGCGACGCTCGAGAATGCTAAAAGACAAACAAACGTCACAATGAGGTTTTTCAATCGCCGGTTCATCACGCCTCCGTTCTGCTCGAAACGCTATCTCACTCCAGGGACAGAACTGGGGCAAGCGAGTAATGCGTCCAGGGAAAATTTGGGGAGCGGGGCACACCTGATTTCTTGTCTCAGAAATCAGGTGTGCGCCCCCCTGTAATCTTCTGGCGTGTTGAAGTTGCGAAAGATCGAAGCTTCAAAACCCGCGCTGAGCAGTTGCGACTCAGAAATGATTTCTGCATCCGAACCTGCGATCCAGGCGTGCACACTCCTGTCTTCGCCCACCAGACGATGCGCAATTTCGGGCAGAAGCGTCTTCCGGACACCGAGGCACAACGGAAATTGGGACCCAATCTTGCAAGCCATTACGCGGCGGCTCGATCTTTCGATTCGGGACCGCAAATAGATTAGGAAGTCTTTCGTCAAAAAGGGCAGGTCTACCGCAAGGATGAGATTAGCGTCTGTTGAAGTCATTTCAAGCGCAGTGGCGATTCCTGAGAGAGGTCCACGGCCTGGGATGCGGTCGGGCAGGCGGTCTCGGCCTACCACCTGGACTTCGTCCGCGGCAGTTTCCAGCAGGCCGACCATATGCGCAAGGAGCGTACGGCCGTGCCAGTCCAGCAGGGCCTTATCCCGGCCCATTCGCTCACTCTTCCCGCCAGCGAGAATAAAACCAGTCATAGACATCGCGGGCATGACATTGACAGATACTTGATGCTTCTTTTAAGATGAAGTGTCACTTTTCTGATTGAAAATATTGTATTTAGGAAGGGGTTAGCCCACCAAACAATGAAAAGAAAAACCCTTCGACTTTTGAGGCTTTTCATCTTTGTTACCGCATTCTCTCGGACAGTGTATGCCCAAACCAGCAAGTTTATGTCCGTGGACGAAGTGCGTCCGGGCATGAAAGGCATCGCCCGGACAGTTTTTCAAGGAACAAAGATCGACGAATTCGACGTTGAACTGCTGGGCGTATTGAAGAATTTTGCTCCGAAGCAGGACATGATTCTCGCGCGGCTTTCCGGTGGTCCACTTTCGCACACGGGAGTCATTGCGGGGATGAGCGGAAGTCCCGTCTACGTCGACGGCAAATTATTAGGCGCCGTCGCGTTTTCGTTTCCTTTTGCTACCGAGCCGATCGCCGGCATTCAGCCCATTCAGCAGATGCTTAGTCTTTTGGACCAGAAGGGCAGCCTGGGAACCCCGCCTCAACGCGCGTCCTCCGGAGGATTTCCGGCGGAATCTCCGACAGCCTTTGTCTACAGCCAATTTCGAAAGCTCGAAGCCGGGACGCCGCTCTACCAGTTGATGCTCCCGCAATCTCTGTTGGCCTCCAGCCCATTCGGGACGGCGGCTTCACCTGCCTCGATGACGCGCATTCAGACGCCTCTGTTCGTTTCCGGAGCTTCTGAGGCCGCCCTGCAGCAATTTGCGCCCTTCTTCAGCGCGTTCGGTTTTGCACCGGTTCAGGGGGGTGGAAGCGGCAGCGCTGCGGCGAGTGCGGCCGGTCCGGCGAACATCGAACCTGGGTCGTCGATCAATGTCGAATTAATTCGAGGCGATATCAGTTGGAGTGCCAACGGAACGGTTACCTACGTTGACGGCAACAAGGTTTATGCGTTTGGCCACCCGAACCTCACCGCCGGCCCGACGGACGTTCCGATGTCGGCAGGATATGTCATTTCGCTGCTTCCGAATCTTCAGAACTCGTTCAAGCTCGCGGTGCCTTTGAACGTCGTTGGGGCGTTCCAACAGGACCGCTCGACAGGGATTGCCGGAACATTGGGCGCTACCTCCAAAATGATTCCGGTTAGCGTATCGGTGAAGTCGAGCTTGAACACAACGAATCGCTACAATTTCGAGGTCGCCTCCGACCGCTTTCTGACAGCTCCCCTGTTGAATTTCATTGTGTTCAACGCGATTACGGCAAGCGAAAGAGTGCTTGGTGAAATGACTCTGTATGTTTCCGGACAGATTCATTTGAAGAACCAGGAGCCGGTAAACATCGGAAATGTGTTCTCCAGCGATATGAATGGGCCGGCAATGGCATCGATCGCGGCAGTGAGCCCGCTCCAGTATCTGCTTATGTCTGGTTATGATGGCGTCCAGATCGACAACATCGAGTTGGAAATAACCGCGATGGACCGCAAGACCAACGCGCAACTGGAAAGAGTTTCGATAAACAAAGCGGAAGTTGCACCCGGCGAAACCGTCACGCTCACCGCCTCGATGCGCACGACGACGGGCGAATCGGTAATCGAACAATACCCGGTGCAAATTCCCGCTGGCTTGCCCGCCGGTCCGATTCAATTAGTCGTCGGCGACGGAACTACCGTCACCGGCATTGATATCCGTCGCGGCCCAGCCGGTGTCCCGACTGGGCTGAAGCAAGTCATCAGCGAATTGAATAAGCTGCGAAAGAACGACCGGCTTTACATCAAAGTCGTAAGTTTTCAGCCGGGAGTCGTGATCAGCGGAGAAGAATTTCCTTCGTTGCCCCCATCGATGGCTGCCGTCATCAACACAGATCGATCTTCCAGCCGGAGCGTATCCGGCATGGCCAATTCGACCATTCGTGAATACGAACTCCCGCAATCGAAGTACGTCATTCAGGGGCAGAGATCTTTAAATCTCACAGTAAAGCCGGCGGGTTAAAGCAACGGTACAGATCATTTACATGAAAAGAATTTTTTGGTTATTGCCATTAGCCGCGGCTTTACCTCTGCTTGCAGTCACGCCGCTGTTCTGGGAAACCCGGACATACGATGATTTTCGGAAAGGAAAATTGTCGAATGTCTCTTTGACCAGCGACGACGAACTCATTCTTGCTCCGCGCTTCGATGTCGTATTCAACACCGAGCAAACGCTCGTCTGGTCCGCGATAGCCGATTCCAAAGGAAATATTTATTTAGGGACGGGCCACGACGGCAAGATCTTCAAGGTGGACCCATCGGGCAGGGGAGCCATGATGGCGGATCTCTCCGAACTGGATGTTCTCGCGCTGGCCATCGACGGCAACGATGTTCTCTATGCCGGCACATCCCCAGACGGTAAGGTCTACAAGATCGAGAATGGTACGCCCAAAGAATTCTTTAATCCGCATACGAAGTACATATGGTCATTGGTCTTTGATAAGCAAGGAAGGTTGCTGGTTGGGACAGGAGATAGAGGCGTCATCTACCGCGTAACGCCGGACGGACAAGGCGCATCGTTTTATGACACGGATGAAACGCACGTTGTCTCTATGGCTATCGACAGGGACGGGAATCTCATTGCCGGCGGGGATCCGAAGGGTTATGTGTATCGCATTTCCCCGGAAGGAAAGGCATTCGTCTTATACGACTCGGGCATGCGCGAGATCCATTCCGTCGCTGTTGGACCAAACGGAACGGTTTACGCCTCCGCCATCAGCGGTGAGCCTGCACTTGCACCCGCCCCGGCTCCAGCCACGTCCGGCACCACGGCAAATCCGCAGACGACGGTAACGGTAACTGTCAACGCTGTTACTGCCGAGCCACAGGACATCCAAGTCATTGAGCCGGCCGAACCCGTCTCTTCTGCGACGCCGCGTGCGCAAACGCGACGCACAGCTAACGAAGCCAATGCACAGAGCGCGGTTTTCGAGATATTGCCCGATGGTGTTGTGAATACGTTGTGGCGCTCGCGCGACGAGATGGTGTTCTCGGTTCTGCCCTACGGCGGAAAACTCTTGTTCTCGACCGGAGCGAAAGGGCGCATCTATTCCGTGGAAGGTCCGAGAAACACGACGTTGCTCCTGGAATCGACCGAAGAGCAAACCACGCGCCTGATCCGGGCTGGAAACCAGCTGTACGCAGCTTCGTCCAACATCGGAAAGCTCTTCCGCATCGGCGATACATCGGCAACATCGGGGACGTACGAATCGACCGTCAAAGATACGGACGCGGTTTCCTCATGGGGCAAGCTTACGTGGAGATCGGATGATAAAAATCTGATTGAAATCTCCACAAGAACCGGCAACACGAGTGTCCCGGACAAGACATGGTCCGAATGGCAGCCGGTTGATGCCGCTGGCGCAAGCGCAAGCCCCAAAGCGAGATTCGTTCAATGGAAGGCGGCGCTGAAATCCGACGGCACGAAATCGCCGCGGCTTGGCTCCGTTAAGGTTCCGTACCTCCAGCAGAATTTCAGACCGGAGGTGACAAATATCGACGTCCTGTCATCGGGTGTCGCCCTTCAGAAAGTGCCGCTAAACCAGGGAAACAACGTCAATCCGAACGATCCTGCGACAATTCGCGCGAACGCGCGAGCGGGCCAGCCAAGAATCCAACCCATTCCGCCGCGGCGGGCGCCGCAGCGGGGCGCGCAGTCATTCCAATGGACTGCTACAGATAAGAACCAGGACACGCTCACCTATGATCTGTATTACCGGGCCGAGAATGAACGCACCTGGAAATTGCTCAAGAAAGATCTGGAAGACAATTTTTACACCATCAACTCGGACACGCTGCCCGACGGCACCTATACGGTCCGCGTCGTAGCGAGCGATCAGCCTTCCAATCCTCCCGACCTCGCGTTAAGAGGGGAAATGGAGAGCCGCCCATTCACCATCGATAATACGCCGCCGGTGGTGACAATGAGTTTAGAGCGTACCGAAAACCGCCGGATTCGAATTGCTATCGAGGCGGTAGATCAAACGTCTACCTTGTCTCAGGCGGAGATTGCGATCGATACCGGAGATTGGCGGCCGGTCTTCCCCAAGGACGGCATCATTGATGAGAAGACTGAATCGTTCAGCTATCTGTCCGGAGAGTTGTCGCCTGGAGAGCATGTCATCGCGTTTCGCGTGTACGATCAGAACGACAATGCCGGAATGGCCAAATTGGTGGTGAGAATCCCTTGAAACATATGAAATATCCATTCTTTTCCCTACTCGTCGCCGCCCTGTGGGGGGCGCCGCTGCTGGCGCAACAGCCCCGGGCGATACAGCAAGCCGCACAGGACGACCAATCGGACCGTCCAACGATCGACGTCGAAGCATACTCCATTGAAGTGACCCTGGCGCCACAGGAACATCGCCTCACGGGAAGAGCCGACATTAAATTCAAGCAACTCGATCGTAAGACGTACGCGACGTTTGACCTTGACCGGCGGTTGCGTGTGGATCGGGCAAGCATCGGAGGGGCCGACGCGAGGTTTCGGCAGTTCGACGTCGATTCCACAGTCGAGATCGATCTAAGCAATCAGCAATTCAATAGCAATCCCGTTCTTCACATCGAATATTCGGGCATTCTCGATCCCGAACAAAGCCGCCGTGAGCCCGTCCTGGCGCGGGTCTCCGAAGACAGCGCGTTCTTGCTGTATGAAGGGAAGTGGTTCCCAATCAATGGCCTTTACCGGGACAAAGCCGATATGCGGCTCAAACTGAACGTGCCTCCGGAATGGACGCTTGTCACGGACGTCCCAAAAGCAGGAGATGGTTTCGCGAGCAACCAACCCTCGTATTGGGGAACCGTTGCTGCGGGGAAATACACGACCACAAGCTACAAATCGGAGAAAGCCGAAATCGCAGTGCATTCGGTCAAGGCCGACGCCGATATTGTCAAGTCGATGGCCGAATCTGTCGGGAAAGTCTTCGATTATTATTCCCAACGATTTGGCCCGCCTCCTTCATCGAATTTCCGGGTTGTTGAGGTTGAGGGCGCCAACTGGAATGCGCAGTGGTCTATTGGAATGTTGCTTCTGCCATCATCGCAGCTGCGCAAGGATTTCGATCTGCCTGCGCTTGCGGCAACCGTAGCGCATCAATGGTTCCCGCTGAAAATCGGAGTCAAGGATCCGAGCTCCGACGCGTGGCTCATCGACGGTATGGCCCAATTCGCCAGTCTTCTGTACTTCGAGCAAACGCTGTCACCTGCCGAGGCGCAAGAACATATTAAGAAGGCGCTCGTCAAGGCGCTGGCGTACGAAGGCACGACATCCATCCGCCAGGCGGGTGGTTTGGATAAAGATTCACCCGACTACCGCTCGTTGGTTGAATATAAAGGGGCTTTCGTTTTGAGAATGCTGCGATGGGTTATCGGTGATGACAACTTCAATAAGCTCTTGAGCGCTTATCTGAACCAGTTCGAAACTACACCCGTCTCGACAGAGGGTTTTGAGAAGCTAGCGTCGGAGGCCGGCGGCGGGGATTTGGGGTACTTCTTCGATCAGTGGCTGAATGGCAGCGGCATTCCCGAATTCAAGCTCGAGTACACCGTTTTTCGGCAAAAGGACGGTTACAAAGTTCTGGGACAGGTCAAGCAGGATCTCGATCTGTTCAAGATGCCGGTCGAATTTCAAGTTCAAACTGATGGCGATCCCGAATACGCTCGCGTTGAAGTTGTGGGCGAATCGAGCGAGTTCGAGGTCAAGACCGAGCGCAAACCGAAACTTGTGGTTATCGATCCGAGGGAAAAAATACTTCGGATGTCGTCCGATATCCGAATCGCGGTCCTGGTTAACCGCGGCGAGGAACTCGCCAACGAGGGCAAATACAACGATGCGATCGATCAGTATCAGAAAGCAGTCGATATTGATTCGCGCAACTCGCTCGCGTTGTTCCGAATGGGTGAAGCGCTGTTCGAATTAGGGAACCTGCAAGCGGCTTCCGGAATGTTTCAAGAAGCCCTGAATGGGGATCTAAAGCCCAAGTGGGTCGAGGTGTGGGCCTACATCAATCGCGGCAAGATCTTCGACATTCGCGGTCAGCGTGAGCGCGCTGTGACGGAGTATCAAAAAGCTGCCAATACTGGTGACGATTCCTACGGCGCCAAAGCGGAAGCAGACAAGTACGTGAAGGAACCTTTCAGACGCGCTGGGAAAACCACGATTGGATAATTCGGGGTCAGACGGGTGAATTCCCTATTTTGCATTACAAAAATAGGGAATTCACCCGTCTGACCCCGAATTACGCTGGATCGAGTTACTGCAGCCGGAATCGTGGAACTTCTGCGGATAGCACTTTGTCTTTTGGCGCGCTCACATACCCGCGTATCCGATCTTTCTCGACGGAATTGACGACGACTTCGTACCGGAGTTGCTCGCGTCCGACAAGAAACTGGACCGGTTCGTTTGTCGTTCGGTCTTTCTTCTCCAGCCGGTTATCGTCGACTTGGATTGCTACATTGTACCTGTGCTTTTTGGGATCCGTCTTGAGCAGTGCAAGCTGTAGGTCGGCCACGCGATGAAGTGGCTGCTTTGAGTTCTTGCGTATGTCAAATTCGAAATAATCCCGGTCACCCTTCTTTCGAAGCTCCGCCAATTCGCCGGAATTCTTCGCGATACGTTCGCTCAGAACGTTGGTCACATCAGTAAGCTGGCGGCCTAAATCGTCTCGTGTGGCCAAAAGATCACGCTTGATCCCCGTGACTTCGCCGGATACGGTTCCATACTTCGCGTCCGAGTCTCGTTGAACCTCCGCTATTTGATTGGTCGCTTCTTGCCGGAACACATCGACATCCGACGAACTTGCTTTCGAGGCGAGCTGCGTCGCGAACGCTTTACTGGACAGCTCCTGCTGATGTTTCAGGGTCTGCGCCTGTTTTTGTGTATGATTCAGCTCGACAGCAGTCATACCGACGCGTTTTTTAACTTGGTCCAGGTCAGCGAGCAGGCCCTTAATTGTCTTGTCGTTTTCCAACGATCGCACTTCTAGAGTCTTCTCGTTTTCCGCCTGGGTCTCTTCATTGGCCGATTCGACTTTGGCAATGCGATCCGTGAGTGTGCCGTTAATTGAAGACAATCCATAACCGAGCGCTAGGACCAGCACGAAATTTCCGGCGGCCGCTATTTTGAGCAACAGATTTTGATTCGATTCCATCATGTAACCTCCGCCTCTGTTTGAAGTCCAGTGGCCAAATTTCCGAACTCAAGGAAACATCAGAAGAACGACAACCGTTGCGCAGAAGGCGAGCAAAAATGCCCCTGCGAGAACCATTAGGGCCCTCCATGAAACCTGAACCTTTCCGAGGCTGAAGCCATCTGGCGAGACGTCAACCCAATTCCAAAATGTCGTCTTCATGGGACCTCCCGCGAGGAGTAAGGCACGCGCCTTGCCATCGCTAACTGCTTGGCTGCACAAAGCGGGACGGTCTGACGCGCACACCGTCTGTCGGATCAGTCCATCAACTTTGTCGAAGGTCAGGCAGGATCAGCCGGTGTGTGCGCGCTCTTCATTCTCGAAGCGTGAAGTCCCCGTTCGCCATGTAATCCTGTAACGACAACACGCACCCATTCATTCACAGCGACAGGGTCTGAAATCAGCACGGGGACGAAATTACTGCTCAGTGCAGTGCCGTCCTCCAATGTCAGAACTTCGATTTCACTGCCGATCATGTTGCGGCGGAATGTCTCGTTCTTGCGCGCAATGAGATTCCTCAGCATTTTTGCGCGGAAACGCGATACGTGTTCGGGAACGTGATTTGGAAGACCGGCGGCCACTGTGCCGGGCCGGGAGGAATACGGAAAAACGTGAAGATACGTCAGCGGTGATTCCTCTATCAACTGATACGTCTCGGAGAATTCCGCGTCGGTTTCACCGGGAAAACCGACCATGACATCGGCGCCGAGCCCGGCATCGGGGATACGCGCGCGAATTCGTGAGACGAGATCGAAATAGTACTGCGGCGAATACGGACGATACATGGCGCGCAGAATTCGCGCAGAGCCGCTTTGCAGCGGGATGTGAAAATGATGCGCGACGCGTGGATGCGTCGCGATCAAATCGATCAATTCGGGAATGATTTCCAGCGGCTCTATGGAGCTCAACCGCAATCGCTCGAGCCCGGGCACCTCCAGCGCCCGGCAAATTAATTCGTAAAAGCTCGTTTTGGACCGAAGATCGCGGCCATATGTTCCTAGATGAATTCCCGAGAAAACGACTTCTTTGTAGCCGCGAGCCACGAGCTCACGGACTTCCGCAATTGCGGCTTCTGGTTCGATGCTGCGACTGCGCCCGCGAACAGAGGGAATGATGCAGAAGGAGCAATTGGCGTTACAGCCGTCCTGTACTTTCAGGATCGCGCGCGTGCGTCCACCGGAACCCACGTATGAGGCGGGCCTGAAGTCACGCTCGAGAAAAATGCTGCTGCACAGAATTTCCCCTCGGCCGTGCGCGCCAAAATCGTCCTGCAGAAGATTCAGAGCAAGCTGCGCAGCCAGGGGCTTGTGTGAATTGCCCAAGACAAAACGTACTTGTGGAAGCGACGCCAGTTCTTCCGGCGCGCGCTGCGCGTAACAGCCGGTGACGATGATCTGAGCGTTAGGATTGCGAGAAGCGATGCGGCGAATCGTCTGGCGGACGTCGCGGTCCGCCTCGGCTGTAATGGTACAGGAATTCACGACGACGACGCTGGCGTCGTAAGCGGATTCCGACTCGACGGCATGCGATTCCAACAATTCCTGATGAATGGACGCACCCTCGGATTGCGAAGCCCGGCAGCCAAAGTTGGTAATGGAAAACGTCTTCTGCACTTCCGACTCTACCGGCGGTCTATGGAGATGTGAAAAAAATGAACGGAGTCCACAACTTGTCAAATGTCGAATGTCTGTTGTGCGATGTCCAATGAACTTGTCCAAGAACCCACTGACCCAATGACCATATGACTCAGTCGTTCTCCCACTAAGGATTGGGTCGTCTGGTCAGTAGGTCATTCGGTGCTTTGACAACTACATTACACATCGCACAACAGACATTCGACATTTGACAAGTTGTGGCTTTCATCGAATTGTTCACAGCTCTTATGACCGCCGCTACAGTTGTTCCTCCTGTACCTTTTTGCTCTTTTCCGCCACGCTCTTCTCGAGCTGATCCTTGTACTCGGCCAGCCTCCCTGCCAGTCTCTCATCACCAAGCGCCAGAATCTGCACTGCAAACACAGCCGCGTTGGTCGCACCGGAGTTTCCTACTCCCATTGTGGCGACCGGAACGCCGGGTGGCATTTGCACTGTTGATAGCAACGAATCCAGACCGGAAAGGGGCGAGCTGTCGATCGGAATTCCGATGACCGGCAGCGTGGTTTCGCCGGCGGTGACTCCAGCCAGATGAGCGGAACTTCCGGCGCCGGCGATAATCACCTTCAATCCTCGTTCGCGTGCGGATCTTACATACTCGAGAGTTCGATGGGGCGAACGGTGCGCGCTATAGACACCAATTTCATACGGAATTTCGAACTGCTTCAGGACCTTCGCGGCTTCTTGCATGACCGCAAGATCCGAGTCGCTGCCCATGATAATGCCGACGAGCGGTTTCACCTTTGCTTTGCGAGTCCTTTCTTTCCGATGTCTTTTCGATAATCTTTCCCTTCGAATTTTATCATCTGCGCGACAAAGTACGCCCGCTCCAAGGCGTCGGCCAGCGTGCTCCCGCGAGCAGTCACATTGAGTACACGGCCACCTGCCGTGTACACCTTTCCGTCTTCGGAACATGTGCCGGCGTGATAGACCTTGACGCCTTCGATACGCTTCGCTTCCTCGAGTCCAAAGACCTGCTTTCCGGTTTCGACTTTCCCGGGATAGCCCATGGAAACAAGGACGACGGTCGCCGCAGCTTCGGGCCTCCATTCCAATTTTCTGGATGGCAGCCGGTGTTCGGCAATGTCGATAAGGACGTCCAGCAAGTTCGTCTTCAATCTCGACAGAATCACCTGAGTCTCGGGATCACCAAACCGGACGTTATATTCGAGCAATTTTGGTCCCTCCGCCGTGAGCATAAGACCTGCGTACAAAATACCGGAGTACGATTTCGCAGCTTCGAGAGTGGGCTTGATGATTCGACTCAATATAGTGTCCTGCTGTCGCTCGGAGAGAATCGTGTCGACGGAGTACGCGCCCATGCCGCCGGTATTCGGGCCCGTGTCGGCATCGAAGCGCCGTTTGTGATCCTGCGCCGCAACCATAGGCTGGAAATACCGGCCATCAGCAAACACGTGGAAGGATGCTTCCTCGCCTTCGAGAAATTCCTCGATCACCAATCGCGACCCCGCTTCTCCAAGAGTCCTCGATTCCATAAACTGCTGAACCGTGCGGCGCGCATCAACCGGGTTTTCCGCGATCACAACTCCTTTTCCGGCAGCCAGGCCATCCGCCTTGATCACGATCGGGTATTTGGAACGTTCCAGAACGTCGTATGCCTCAGCCAGCGTTGAAGCTTCGGCGAATTCCGCGGTCGGGATGCCGTTTTGTTTGAAGAACCGCTTCGCAAAGACTTTGCTCGATTCCAGACGCGCCTGATCGGCAGTGGGACCGACAATGGTAAGGCCGCGCTTGCGGAACGCATCAACGATGCCGTTGCCCAGCGGCATCTCCGGACCGACAAACGTCAGATCGATGCGTTCTACCGTGGCGAACTGTGCCAGCCCGTCAAGGTCATTCGCGTCAATGGAAACAAGTTCTGCCTGCTCGCAAATCCCGCCATTGCCCGGCGCGGCATATATTTTGCGAACCTCGGGACTTTGTGCCAGTGCGTCGACGACAGCGTGCTCTCGCCCTCCGGAACCGACGATGAGGATTTTCATTTCGACGGGGTGATCTGCGTCAGGATTGCGTTGAGCGCGCCCGTTCGGTAGCCATCAAGGTCAATGGCGACGAAACGGAATCCAATTTTCCTGAACTCGCTGCTAAGCCGATCGAACACATCGATGTTCAAGGCTTTGGGCATTTCTTCCCGGGCGATCTCAATACGCGCAATGTCCCCATGATGGCGGACGCGCGTTTGGCTGAAACCGAGAGTCCGCATCATTTGTTCGCCCTGATCGATCATGCGCAGCTTCTCGCGCGTGACCGGGGAACCGTACGGAATTCGTGATGAGAGGCATGCGGATGCCGGCTGATCCCATGTCGGAAGACCCTGCCGCCGTGAGAGTTCGCGGATTTCGGCCTTATTCAAACCGGCTTCAATTAGAGGACTGCGGATGTCGAGTTCACGCCCTGCCTGACGGCCCGGACGGTAATCGCTGGTGTCATCCACATTATTGCCGTCAATGACGTAACGGAACCCACGCATTCCGGCCAATTCTTGAAGCCGGCAATAAAGCTCATGCTTGCAGAAGTAGCAGCGATTCGAAGGATTTTCGACGTAATTGGAGTCCTCCATTTCTTGCGATGCGATGAATTCATGACGAAAGTTGTAGCGTTTCACGAGATCCAGAGCGATCTCTCGTTGATGGCTGGGATAGCTTGGGCTTTCGGCTGTCACTGCCAATGCGTTCAGCTGGAGCTCTTGATGCGCAATCAAGACAAGATACGAACTGTCCACGCCCCCGCTAAATGCCACGATACAGGATTCCATGTCGCGCAGAATGCGCCTCAGGTGATGTTCCTTTTGAAGCATCCAAACATTGTAACAGATCGTTAAAACCCAGTAATGACAAGGGTTTGAGCTTGGAAAGCCCTTGACAAAGCCTAGCCTAATCTGAAAAATCAGCTTTTAAGATGAATGCGACACTGCTGCTTAACGCCTCCTACGAGCCGCTTCGGATTATTCCCTGGAAGAAGGCACTCACGCTACTCTTCTCCGGAAAAGTCGAAGTCATCGAAGAATATGACGACAAGGTGCATTCCATCACCTTCGCTGTCAAGTTGCCGTCAATCATCCGGCTTCTTAAATATGTGCGCGTCAAGAACCTCAATCGTGTGAAGTTCTCGCGCGCCAACATTTACGCGCGTGACGATTATACGTGTCAGTACTGCGGGAAGAAGTTTCCTTCCGAGGACCTTACCTTCGATCACGTCATGCCTGTTGCGCTCGGTGGACAGAAGCGATGGGATAATATCGTTTCTGCCTGTTTCCGCTGCAATCATAAGAAGGGCGGCCGAACGCCGGAAGACGCCGGAATGCGCCTGATTCGACAGCCGAGCGAACCGCATTGGCTGCCCGCATTCCATGTTACCTTCCGCTTGAAATCG
>WNGP01011831.1_pt1 | contig 13811 bp, 7 predicted proteins | sample 5407671 | NCBI WGS metagenome assembly WNGP01 (sample SAMN13153381, study PRJNA577476) | soil metagenome | isolation source: 40 cm soil or saprolite under Garry oak tree replicate 2 | place: USA:California | collected 2016-06-15 | reverse complement strand
TCCACCGTCATCGTCACATTGTCGCCCGGCATCACCATCTCGGTGCCCTCCGGAAGATGCACCACCCCGGTCACGTCGGTGGTCCGGAAATAGAACTGCGGCCGGTAGTTGGTGAAAAACGGCGTGTGCCGGCCCCCCTCCTCCTTGGTCAGGATGTAGGCCTCCGCCTTGAACTTGGTGTGCGGCTTCACCGAGCCCGGCTTGCACAGCACCTGGCCGCGCTCCACCTCCTCGCGCTTGGTGCCCCGCAGCAGGCAGCCCACGTTGTCCCCCGCCTCGCCCTGGTCCAACAGCTTGCGGAACATCTCCACCCCGGTCACCGTGGTCTTCTGCGTCGGTTTGAGCCCCACGATCTCCACTTCCTCGCCCACCTTGATCACCCCGCGCTCGATCCGGCCCGTCACCACCGTGCCCCGACCCGAGATCGAGAACACGTCCTCAACCGGCATCAGGAACGGCTGGTCCTTCGGACGGTCCGGCTGCGGGATGTAGCTGTCCACCGCGGTCATCAGCTCGGCGATCGAGTTCTTGCCCAGCTCCGGGTTCTTGCCCTCCAGCGCCGCGAGCGCCGAGCCCTTCACCACCGGAATGTCGTCGCCGGGAAAATCGTATTTCGACAGCAGCTCCCGAACCTCGAGCTCGACGAGCTCCAGCAGCTCCGGGTCGTCCACCATGTCCACCTTGTTCATGTACACCACCAGCGCCGGCACCCCGACCTGCCGCGCCAGCAGAATGTGCTCCCGCGTCTGCGGCATCGGTCCGTCCGCCGCCGATACCACCAGGATCGCGCCGTCCATCTGCGCCGCGCCCGTGATCATGTTCTTCACGTAGTCCGCGTGCCCGGGGCAATCCACGTGCGCGTAGTGCCGCTTGTCGGTCTCGTATTCCACGTGCGCCGTCGCCTTGTCGATCTGGTCGTACGCCGTGAACTGCGCCTTGCCCTGCTCCGCCAATACCTTGGTGATCGCCGCCGTCAGCGTCGTCTTGCCATGGTCCACGTGACCAATCGTCCCGATGTTGCAATGCGGCTTCGTCCGCGCGAATCTCTCTTTGGCCATGAGCCTCTCCGTTCCGCTCCGTTGTGCCCGAACGATCAGGCGTACTTCGCCTGAACCTCCTGCGCGACGTTCGAGGGTACCTGTTCATAATGATCGAACTGCATGGTGAAGGTCGCGCGCCCCTGGGTCATCGAGCGCAGCTGGTTGACGTAGCCGAACATGTTGGCGAGCGGGACCATGGCGTTGATGACGTTGGCGTTGCCGCGCATGTCCTGGCCCAGGATGTGGCCGCGCCGCGAATTGAGGTCGCCGATGACCGAGCCGGTATATTCCTCCGGCGTCACCGCCTCGACCTTCATGATCGGCTCGAGCAGGACCGAGCCGCCCTCGCGGAGCGCCTCGCGCAGCGCGGCGCGGGACGCGATCTCGAAGGCGAGCGCCGAGGAATCCACGTCGTGATATTGGCCGTCGACCAGCGTGACCTTGAGATCGACCACCGGAAAGCCGGCCAGCACGCCCGAACCGAGCACCGATTGCAGCCCCTTTTCGACCCCGGGGATGTATTCCTTCGGCACGGCGCCGCCGACGATCTTGTTCTCGAACGTGAAGCCGCTGGCCGCCGGCATCGGCTCGACCACGATCTTGACCCGGGCGAACTGGCCGGAGCCGCCGGTCTGTTTCTTGTGGATATAGTCCTTGGTGACCGCCCTGGTGATCTTTTCGCGATACGCCACCTGCGGCGCGCCGATATTGGCCTCGACCTTGTAGCTGCGCTTGAGGATGTCGACCTTGATGTCGAGGTGCAACTCCCCCATCCCCTTGAGGATGGTCTGGCCGGATTCCGGATCGGTCGAGACCCGGAACGAGGGGTCCTCGGCGGCGAGCTTGGCCAGCGCCACGCCGAGCTTTTCCTGGTCCGCCTTCGATCTCGGCTCGATGGCGATCTCGATGACCGGGTCGGGAAACTCCATTTTCTCCAGCACGACCGGCTTTTGCGGGTCGCACAACGTGTCGCCGGTGCGCACTTCCTTGAGGCCCGCCAGAGCCACGATGTCGCCCGCAAAGGCCTCCTTGATGTCCTCGCGTGAGTTCGCGTGCATCAGCAGCATGCGGCCGACGCGCTCCTTGCGGTCCTTGGTCGAATTGAGCAGCGCCATGCCGGTCGCAAGCTTGCCCGAGTAGATCCGGGAGAACGTGATCGTTCCCACGAACGGGTCGTCCATGATCTTGAAGGCGAGCACGGCAACGGGATCGTCATCGGAGGGCTTGCGAACGACTTCCTGGTCGGTTCTGGGATCGATGCCCTTGATGGCGCCGCGATCGACCGGCGACGGCAGGAAGTCGACCACGGCGTCGAGCAGCGGCTGCACGCCCTTGTTCTTGAATGCCGATCCGCACAGCACCGGCACGAATTTTCTGCCGATCACGGCCTTGCGGATGAGCCGCTTGAGCGTCGCCTCGTCGGGCTCCTTGCCTTCCAGGTACGCGGCCATGACGTCGTCGTCGAACTCGACCGCGGCCTCGATCAGCTTCTCGCGGTATTCCACGGCTTGGGGCCGCAGATGCTCCGGGATCTCCTCGTCGCGGTACTTGGCGCCGAGCGATTCGTCGTCCCAGACGATCGCCTTCATGCGAATGAGATCGATGACGCCCTTGAAGCCGCTTTCGGCGCCGATCGGCAGCTGGGTGCAGACCGGATTTGCCGCCACCCGGGTGACGAGATCGTCGACGCATTTGAAGAAGTCGGCGCCGATCTTGTCCATCTTGTTGACGAACACCACGCGTGGGACGTCGTACTTGTCGGCCTGGCGCCACACCGTCTCGGTCTGCGGCTCCACCCCCTGATTGCCGTCGAGCACGCATACCGCCCCGTCGAGCACGCGCAGCGAGCGCTCGACCTCGATGGTGAAATCGACGTGGCCGGGCGTATCGATGATGTTGAGCCGCTTGTCGTTCCAGTAGCAGGTGGTGGCGGCGGACGTGATGGTGATGCCGCGCTCCTGCTCCTGCTCCATCCAGTCCATGGTGGCGGCGCCCTCGTGCACCTCGCCCATCTTGTGGCTCTTGCCGGTGTAGTAGAGCACGCGCTCGGTCGTGGTCGTCTTTCCGGCATCGATGTGGGCCATGATGCCGAAATTACGGTAATCCTCGATGCGGTGAGTGCGGGGCATGGGGATTCCTCAATCGAGTCGCCGGATCACCAGCGGTAATGCGAGAAAGCGCGGTTCGCTTCCGCCATCCGGTGGGTGTCCTCACGTTTCTTGACGGCGTTCCCCCTGTTGTTCGAAGCATCCAACAGCTCGCCCGAGAGCCGATCGGTCATGGTTTTCTCGTTGCGTTCGCGCGCGGCCGAGATGATCCAGCGAATGCCGAGCGCCTGGCGCCGCGAGATCCGCACCTCCACCGGCACCTGATAGGTGGCGCCGCCGACCCGGCGGGAGCGCACTTCGATCGTCGGCATCACGTTGTCGAGCGCCTGCTCGAACACCCCGATCGGGTTCTGCTTGGTCTTGCCCTCGATGATCTCCAGCGCGTCATAGACGATCTTTTCCGCCACCGATTTCTTGCCGGCGTGCATGATCGAGTTCATGAACTTGGTCACCACGACGTTCCCGTATTTCGGGTCCGGCATGATCTCGCGCTTTTCGGCGCTGTGGCGGCGGGACATTGGTTCGCTTCTCTAGTTCGTCATGCTCAGCTTGGTTGGACTCTCGTCATGGCCGGGCTCGTCCCGGCCATTCACGTCCTCACTCTCTCGGGATCCCCGGGTCTCGCTGCGCTCGCCCGGGGATGACCCTCGGTCAGTCTTTGCCTCTCGCGATCCCGGGTCTCGCCCCGCTCGCCCGGGATGACCCTCGCTGCGCTCGGGTCATTTCGGCCTTTTAGCTCCGTATTTCGACCGCCGCTGCCTGCGGTTCTTGACCCCCTGGGTATCGAGCACGCCGCGCAGGATGTGGTAGCGCACGCCCGGGAGATCCTTCACGCGTCCGCCGCGGATCATCACCACGGAGTGCTCCTGAAGGTTATGGCCCTCGCCGGGGATGTAGCCGATCACCTCGAAGCCGTTGGTCAACCGCACCTTGGCGACCTTGCGCAACGCCGAATTCGGCTTCTTCGGGGTCGTGGTGTAGACCCGGGTGCAGACGCCGCGCTTCTGCGGCGAAGCCTGCAGCGCCGGCACCTTGTTGCGGCTCTTCTGCCCCACCCGCGGCTTGCGGATCAGCTGGTTGATCGTCGGCATCGCGTACCACACCCAATCTCGAGAACCCGAATTTCGGCCCCGCCTGGCGCCGACCGGCGTTCACGCAAAACGAAACCGCGCCGTCCGGTCCTGGGCGGAACGGCGCTTATGCATCGACAGAGGACCGCGGCGCGGCGGCGGCGCGGTCGTGTACACCCGTAGTCTGACAAAGCTGTCAGAAGCAGCGTCTGAGTTTCTTGGGTCGAGGCGTTCTTGCCGCCGTGCCGACGGGGAAACTCACCGCCTGCCGCAAAAGTGCGCGGTTTGTATCGACCGCATGCTGGGGTGTCAAGGCCGGAAACCACGAAGTTCCCGACACTTCCGGATACCGCATCGCTTTCCCGGCCGGCGCGGCACGCCGAAGGCCGCAGCGACCCGCATCGAGCCCGGGTCCGCCGGCGCAAGCCACCGGCGGCACCCCGGAAACGCCCGGCTACTCGGCCGCCGGCAGCTGTGCTGCTTCCGCCTTCTCGGCCGCGTGCTTCTCGCGCTCCTCGAGGATGAGCGCGTCGCGCTTGACCGCGACTTCGCGCACCTGGCCCATCATGGCACCGGTGCCGGCGGGGATCAGCCGCCCGACGATGACGTTCTCCTTGAGCCCGTCGAGAGTATCCACCTTGCCGTTCACGGCGGCCTCGGTGAGCACCCGCGTGGTCTCCTGGAACGAGGCGGCGGAGATGAACGAGCGGGTCTGCAGCGAAGCCTTGGTGATTCCCAACAGCACCGGATGCGCCTTGGCGGGCTTGCGGCCCTCGGCTTTGGCCCGGTCGTTGACCTCGTCGAGCTCGATGCGGTCGATCTGCTCGCCCTGGATCAGCTCGGTCTCGCCCGACTCGTCGATCTCGACTTTCTGCAGCATCTGGCGAACGATCACCTCGATGTGCTTGTCGTTGATATTGACGCCCTGCAGGCGATAGACCTCCTGGATCTCATTGACCAGATAAGCCGCGAGATCCTCCACGCCCTTGATCGCCAGGATGTCGTGAGGCGCCGGATTGCCTTCGACGATGAACTCCCCCTTTTCGATCACGTCGCCATCCTGCAGATGGATGTGCTTGCCCTTGGGGATGAGATATTCGACGGGCTCGACGCCCTTTTCGTTGGGCTCGATGGTCAGCCGCCGCTTGTTCTTGTAGTCGCGGCCGAAGCGCACGGTTCCGGAAATTTCGGCGATGACCGCCGCCTCCTTGGGCCGGCGCGCTTCGAACAGCTCGGCCACCCGCGGCAAGCCGCCGGTGATGTCGCGCGTCTTGGCGCTTTCGGTCGGAATGCGGGCGATGACGTCGCCGGCCTTGATCTTCACGCCGGGATCGACCGAGATCACCGCATCGACTGCGAGCTGGTAGCGAGCCTCGCCGCCGCGAGCGAGCTTCAGGACCTTGCCGTCCTTGCCCTTGATGACGATGGCGGGACGCAGATCCTGGCCGCGGCCGGAGGTGCGCCAATCGATGACCACGCGCTTGGCAATGCCGGTCGATTCATCGAGCGTCTCCGACATCGACTGGCCCTCGACCAGGTCCTCGAACCCCACCGTGCCCTCGACTTCGGTCAGGATCGGACGCGTGTAGGGATCCCATTCGGCCAGGCGCTGGCCGCGCTTGACCTTGTCGCCGTCTTCGACCCGCAGCCGCGCTCCGTACTGGATGCGGTGCACCGCGCGCTCGGTGCCGTCCTGGTCGATCACCGCCATGGCCATGTTGCGGCCCATCGCGATCAGCTCGCCGTCGGAGTTGCGGGCCACGTTCTTGTTCTTGACCTTGATCTTGCCCTCGAAATTCGATTCGACGAAGGACTGCTCCGAGATCTGCGCCGCGCCGCCGATGTGGAAGGTGCGCATCGTGAGCTGGGTTCCCGGCTCGCCGATGGATTGCGCGGCGATGACGCCGACCGCTTCGCCGAGATTGACCGGCGTGCCGCGAGCGAGATCGCGGCCGTAGCACTTGCCGCACACGCCGTTCACCATCTCGCAAGTGAGCACCGAACGGATGCGGACCTCCTGTACGCCTGTCTGGCTGATGGCCTCGACTTGCGGCTCTTCGATCAGGGTGCCGCGCTTGACCAGCACGGCATTGCTGGCCGGATCCTTGATGTCCTCCGCGGCGGTGCGCCCGAGGATGCGGCTGCCGAGCGAAGCCACCACCTGGCCGGCATCGATGATGGCCCGCACCTTGATGCCCGACTTGGTCTTGCAGTCCTCCCCGGTGATGATGCAGTCCTGGGCGACGTCGACCAGCCGCCGGGTCAGATACCCGGAGTTGGCGGTCTTGAGCGCGGTGTCGGCGAGGCCTTTGCGCGCGCCGTGGGTGGAGTTGAAGTACTCCAGGACCGAGAGGCCCTCCTTGAAATTGGAGATGATCGGGCTCTCGATGATCTCGCCCGAAGGCTTGGCCATCAGGCCGCGCATTCCGGCGAGCTGCTTCATCTGCGCCGGCGAGCCGCGGGCGCCGGAATGCGCCATCATGTAGATGGAATTCACCGGAACCTCGCGTCCTCCGTCGCCTAGTTTGCGGACCGCCGAGTGATCAGGCCGTCGTTGTACTGCTGCTCGTATTCCTTCACCAGCGAGCGGGTATCCTCGACGATTTTCCATTTCGAGGTCGGCACCACCATGTCGTCCTTGCCGAAGGAAATGCCGGCCTTGAACGCGAAATGGAAGCCCAGCGCCATGATGCGGTCGCAGAAGATGACCGTCTCCTTCTGCCCGCAGTGGCGATAGACGATGTCGATCATGTTGGAGATCTCGCGCTTCGTCATCAGCCTGTTGACGATGTCGAACGAGATCTTCGGATTGCGCGGCAACACCTCGCCCAGCAGCGCGCGGCCCGGCGTGGTCTCGTACCAGGCGCGCACGTCGTTGCCCTTCTCGTCCACTCCGGTCCAGCGGTACCGGATCTTGCTGTGCAGACTGACGATCTTTTGCTCGAGCGCATGCTGGATCTCGGCGATTTCGCCGAACATCTTATTCTCGCCCGGCTCGCCTTCGCGCAACAGCGACAGATAATACAGCCCCAGGACGATGTCCTGGCTCGGCACGATGATCGGCGAGCCGTTGGCGGGGTGCAGGATGTTGTTGGTCGACATCATCAGCACGCGCGCTTCGAGCTGCGCCTCGAGCGACAGCGGCACGTGCACGGCCATCTGATCGCCGTCGAAATCGGCGTTGAACGCCGCGCACACCAGCGGATGCAGCTGGATCGCCTTGCCCTCGATCAGCACCGGCTCGAACGCCTGGATGCCGAGGCGGTGGAGCGTCGGGGCGCGATTGAGCAGCACCGGATGCTCGCGGATGACCTCGTCGAGAATGTCCCAGACCTCGGGCTTCTCCTTCTCCACCAGCTTCTTCGCCTGCTTGACGGTGGTCGACAGCCCCTTGGCGTCGAGCCGCGAATAGATGAACGGCTTGAACAGCTCCAGCGCCATCTTCTTCGGCAGGCCGCATTGATGCAGCTTGAGCTCCGGACCCACGACGATGACGGAGCGCCCGGAGTAATCCACGCGCTTGCCGAGCAGGTTCTGCCGGAACCTGCCCTGCTTGCCCTTGAGCATGTCGGCGAGCGATTTCAGCGGCCGCTTGTTGGCGCCGGTGATCACCCGGCCGCGCCGGCCGTTGTCGAACAGCGCGTCGACCGCCTCCTGCAGCATGCGCTTCTCGTTGCGGATGATGATGTCCGGCGCGCGCAGCTCGATCAGCCGCTTGAGCCGATTGTTGCGGTTGATCACCCGCCGATAGAGATCGTTGAGGTCGGAGGTGGCGAAGCGTCCGCCGTCGAGCGGCACCAGCGGCCGCAGGTCGGGCGGAATCACCGGAACCACCGTGAGCACCATCCACTCCGGCTTGTTGCCGGACTGGACGAACGCTTCGATCAACTTCAGGCGTTTGGCGAGCTTCTTCGGCTTGAGGTCGGAGGTGGATTCCGCGATCTCCTTGCGCAGATCCGCGGCCATCTTCTCGAGATCGAGCGCCTTGAGCATGTTGCGGATGGCTTCGGCGCCGATCATCGCCGTGAACGAGTCCGCACCGAACTCGTCCTGGGCGCGCAGATACTCGTCCTCGGACAACAGCTGCCGATCCTTGAGCGGCGTGAGCCCCGGCTCGATGACGACGTAATGCTCGAAATAGAGGATACGCTCGAGATCCTTGAGCGTCATGTCGAGCAACAGCCCGATGCGGCTCGGCAGCGACTTGAGGAACCAGATGTGCGCGACCGGAGCGGCAAGCTCGATGTGGCCCATGCGCTCGCGCCGCACCCGAGACAGCGTGACCTCGACCCCGCATTTCTCGCAGATGATGCCCTTGTACTTCATGCGCTTGTACTTGCCGCACAAGCACTCGTAGTCCTTGATCGGACCGAAGATGCGGGCGCAGAACAATCCGTCGCGCTCCGGCTTGAAGGTCCGGTAGTTGATCGTCTCCGGCTTCTTGATCTCGCCGTAGGACCACGACAGAATCTTCTCCGGGCTCGCGATCGAGATCCGGATCTGGTCGAAGACCTGCGCCGGAACCTGCGGGCTGAAGAGATTCATCACTTCTTGATTCATCGCCATCTCCTGAGCTCGGGGGGCGGTTTGCGCCGCGCCCCGCAGCATGGGTGAATTGCGCAGCCGGGGCGGGCTCGCCGCCCCGGCACTTATGCTTACTCGGCTGCCTCGGCCTCGCCGCCGCCGGAGCGCTGCTTCGAGTTGTGCAAGTCGACATTGAGGCCGAGCGAACGCATCTCCTTGACCAGCACGTTGAAGGATTCCGGGATACCGGCTTCGAACGTGTCGTCTCCGCGCACGATCGCCTCGTACACCTTGGTACGTCCCGCGACGTCGTCCGACTTGACGGTGAGCATCTCCTGGAGCGTGTAGGCCGCCCCGTAGGCCTCCAGCGCCCACACCTCCATCTCGCCGAAGCGCTGGCCGCCGAACTGCGCCTTGCCGCCCAGCGGCTGCTGGGTGACCAGGCTGTACGGCCCGATCGAGCGCGCGTGGATCTTGTCGTCCACCAGGTGGTGCAGCTTCATCATATAGATGTAGCCGACCGTCACCCTGCGATCGAACTCCTCGCCGGTGCGCCCGTCATGGAGCGCGACCTGACCGGAAAGGTCGAGCCCCGCCATCTCGAGCATGCGCTCGATATCGATCTCTTTGGCGCCGTCGAACACCGGAGTGGCGATCGGAACTCCGTGCCGCAGGTTGCCGCCGAGCTCGACGAGCTCCGTCTCCTGCAGGCTGCGGATGGTCTCGTCATCGCCGTAGACCTTCTTGAGCGTGTCTTTCAACGGCTTGAGGTCCTTGCGCGCGTAGTAGGCATCGACGGCCTGGCCGATCCGGTGCCCCAGTCCCGCGCACGCCCAGCCCAGATGCGTCTCCAGGATCTGGCCGACGTTCATCCGGCTCGGCACGCCCAGCGGATTGAGCACGATGTCCACCGGCATGCCGTCGCCCAGGAACGGCATGTCCTCGGCCGGCACGATCTTCGACACCACGCCCTTGTTGCCGTGACGTCCGGCCATCTTGTCGCCGGGCTGGATCTTGCGCTTCACCGCGACGAAGACCTTGACCATCTTCATCACGCCGGGCGGCAGCTCGTCGCCGCGCTGCAGCTTCTCGACCTTGTCGAGGAAGCGTTGCTCGAGCCCCTTCTTGGACTCGTCGTACTGCCTGCGGATCGCCTCGATCTCGGTCATCAGCCGGTCGTTGGACACCGCGAACAGCCACCATTGCGAGCGCGGGAACTCTTCCAGGGCCGCCCTGGTGATCCGCGTATCCTTCTTGAAGCCCTTGGGACCGGCGATCCCGGTTTTGCCCTCCAGCATTTCGCCGAGGCGGCCGTAGACGTTGCGATCGAGAATGGCCTGCTCGTCGTCGCGGTCCTTGGCCAGCCGCTCGATCTCTTCGCGCTCGATGGCGAGCGCGCGCTCGTCCTTCTCCACCCCGTGCCGGTTGAACACCCGGACTTCGACCACGGTGCCCTGAACCCCCGGGGGCACCCGCAGCGAGGTGTCGCGCACGTCGGAAGCCTTCTCGCCGAAGATGGCGCGCAGCAGCTTCTCCTCCGGCGTCATCGGGCTCTCGCCCTTCGGCGTGATCTTGCCGACCAGGATATCACCGGCCCGCACCTCGGCGCCGATGTAGACGATGCCCGCCTCGTCGAGGTTCTTGAGCGCCTCTTCCGATACGTTGGGGATATCGCGGGTGATCTCTTCCGGCCCGAGCTTGGTGTCGCGCGCCATCACCTCGAATTCCTCGATGTGGATCGAGGTGAAGACGTCGTCCTTGACGATGCGTTCGGACAGCAGGATCGAGTCCTCGAAATTGTAGCCGTTCCACGGCATGAACGCGACGAGCACGTTGCGTCCGAGCGCAAGCTCGCCGAGCTCGGTCGAGGGCCCGTCGGCGATGATGTCGCCCTTCGTCACCAGATCGCCGATCTTCACCAGCGGACGTTGATTGATGCAGGTGTTCTGGTTCGAGCGCTGGAATTTCTGCAGCCGATAAATGTCGACCCCGGATTTCGACGGATCGGTCTCCTCGGTCGCGCGCACGACGATGCGGGTGGCGTCGACCTGATCGACGGTGCCGGTACGGCGCGCGGCGATCGCCGCGCCGGAGTCGCGGGCGACGACGCCCTCCATTCCGGTGCCCACGAACGGCGCCTCGGCCCGCACCAAAGGCACCGCCTGGCGCTGCATGTTGGACCCCATCAGCGCCCGATTGGCGTCGTCGTTCTCCAGGAACGGGATCAGCGCGGCCGCCACCGAGACCAGCTGCTTGGGCGACACGTCCATGTAGTCGACCTTGTCGGGCGTCACCATGTGCACGTCGCCGGCATGCCGGCACACGATCAGGTCCTCGGTGAAGCGTCCGCGCGAGTCGATGACCGCGTTGGCCTGCGCGACGTAATAGCGACCCTCCTCCATGGCCGAGAGATAGACCACGTCGTCGGTGACGCGGCCGTCCTTCACCTTGCGATACGGCGTCTCGACGAACCCGTACTTGTTCACCCGCGCGTAGGTCGCCAGCGAATTGATCAGGCCGATGTTGGGCCCCTCCGGCGTCTCGATCGGACAGATCCGGCCGTAATGGGTGGGATGCACGTCGCGCACTTCGAAGCCGGCGCGCTCCCGGGTCAGCCCGCCGGGGCCGAGCGCCGAGAGCCGCCGCTTGTGCGTGATCTCGGACAGCGGGTTGGTCTGATCCATGAACTGCGAGAGCTGCGAGGAGCCGAAGAACTCCCGCACCGCGGCCGCCGCGGGCTTGGCGTTGATCAGGTCCTGCGGCATCACGGTATCGATGTCGACCGAGCTCATGCGCTCCTTGATGGCGCGCTCCATGCGCAGGAGGCCGATGCGATACTGATTCTCCATCAGCTCGCCGACCGAGCGCACCCGGCGGTTGCCGAGATGGTCGATGTCGTCGATCTCGCCCTTGCCGTCGCGCAGGTCGAGCAGCGTGCGGATCACCGCGATGACGTCTTCCTTGCGCAGCACGCGCACGCTGTCGTCGGTGTCGAGATCGAGCCGCATGTTCATCTTGACGCGGCCGACCGCCGAAAGATCGTAGCGCTCCGGATCGAAGAACAGCGACTGGAACATCGCCTGCGCGGTGTCGAGCGTCGGCGGCTCGCCCGGACGCATGACACGGTAGACGTCGAACAGCGCGTCTTCGCGGGTCAGGTTCTTGTCGACCGCGAGCGTGTTGCGGATATAGGCCCCGACATTGACGTGATCGATGTCGAGCACCGGGATTTCCTTGTAACCCGTGTCGTTGAGGATCTTCAGGGTCTTGTCGGTGATCTCCTCGCCGGCCTCGACGTAGATCTCGCCGGTCTTCGGGTTGACGAGGTCCTCGGCGATGTAATGGCCGATGAGCTCCTCGTCGGTCATCCGCAGCGCCTTGAGCCCGCGCTCCGCGAGCTGGCGCGCCTGGCGCACGGTGATCTTCTTTCCGGCTTCCACGACGACCTTGCCGCTGTCGGCGTCGACGAGGTCGTTGACCGCCTTGTAGCCCTTCAGCCGGTTGGCATCGAAGGGAACCCGCCAGCCGTCCTTGCTGCGCTTGTAATGGACCTGGCGATAGAAGGTGTTGAGGATCTCCTCGCCGTCCATGCCGAGCGCATAGAGCAGCGACGTCACCGGAATCTTCCGCCGCCGGTCGATGCGCGCATGCACGATGTCCTTGGCGTCGAATTCGATGTCGAGCCAGGAACCGCGATAGGGAATGATGCGGGCGGCGAACAGCAGCTTGCCCGAGGAATGGGTCTTGCCCTTGTCGTGATCGAAGAACACGCCGGGCGAGCGGTGCATCTGGCTGACGATGACCCGCTCGGTGCCGTTGACGATGAAGGTGCCGTTGGACGTCATCAGCGGGATGTCGCCCATGTAGACATCCTGCTCCTTGATGTCCTTTACCGAGCGAGCGCCGGTTTCCTCGTCGATATCGAACACGATCAGCCGCAGCGTCACCTTGAGCGGCGCCGCATAGGTCATGCCGCGCTGGCGACACTCGTCGACGTCGTATTTGGGCGGCTCGAATTCATAGCGCACGAACTCGAGCATGGAAGTATTGGAGAAGTCCGAAATGGGAAATACGGACTTGAATACCGCCTGGAGCCCCTCGTCCGGACGTCCACCTTCCGGCTCGGCGATCTGCAGGAATTGGTCGTAAGACGCCTTCTGAACCTCGATGAGGTTCGGCATCTCGGCCACTTCCTGGATCTTCCCAAAGAACTTGCGGACGCGCTTGCGACCGGTGAACGTCTGCGCCATTGTTTCAGGTCTCTCGGTTTCGTCGCACTGGCGACGCATCCCCGACGGCCTCGCCCCACGATTCATGGGCGATTGCGCCGGGAGGGATCATTTCGCGGCAAGGCTTGGGCAACAGCCCTGCCCTGTAGACTGATCCGGAGCTTTTCCCCGAATCGGGTGAGATAGCTGCAGGCCATGCAGCGAGCGCGGCGATTCCGGGGTTCTAGCCCCGGAATCACCCCGATTGCCTCACGATTACTTGAGTTCCACCTTGGCTCCCGCCTTTTCGAGCTGCGCCTTGACTTTGGCGGCCTCGTCCTTGCTGACGCCTTCCTTGACGTTCTTGGGCGCCCCCTCGACGAGGTCTTTGGCCTCTTTGAGGCCCAACCCCGTGAGCGCCCGGACTTCCTTGATGACCTCGATCTTCTTGTCGCCGATGGCGGCAAGCACGACCGTGAACTCGGTCTTTTCCTCGGCAGCGGCGGCCGGGGCCGCGCCGGCGCCCGGGCCGGCAGCAACCGCAACTGCGGCGGCGGCCGAAACCCCCCATTTCTCCTCGAGCATTTTGGCGAGCTCAGCCGCCTCCAGCACGGTGAGGTTGCTCAGATCGTCTGCAAGCCTGGATAGATCCGCCATTATATAGGTCCCTTTTCGGTTCGAACCAGTTCCGGTTAAGCCAAAAGCCTCACGCGGCTTCGCCCTTGCTGGCATAGGCCTGAACGACCCGGGCAAGCTGGCTCGCCGGGGCATTGAGCAATCGGGCCAATTTGGTCGCCGGGGCCTGGATCAGGCCCACCATCTTGGCACGCAGCTCGTCCAGCGACGGCAGCGCGGCAAGGG
>WNGP01008667.1_pt1 | contig 13811 bp, 12 predicted proteins | sample 5407671 | NCBI WGS metagenome assembly WNGP01 (sample SAMN13153381, study PRJNA577476) | soil metagenome | isolation source: 40 cm soil or saprolite under Garry oak tree replicate 2 | place: USA:California | collected 2016-06-15 | reverse complement strand
GGCCGTGGTTGATGGGCGCGGCGATGTTCATCCAGGATGCGCGCGGCAAGTTCAATGCTATCGAAACACTGGAGATGCTGCACAGGTACCCGATTACGACGCTGTGCGCGCCGCCGACTGCCTATCGTATGCTGGTCCTAGATGAGCCGATGGCATATCTGAAGGCCAATCCGCCGAAGGCGCTGCGGCACTGTGTGGGCGCGGGGGAGCCACTGAACCCGGAGGTGATAAAGGTGTGGCAGGACGTGACAGGGATGACCATTCGCGATGGCTACGGGCAGACTGAGACGGTGCTGCTGTGCGGCAATTTTCCCCCGCTGGCGGTGAAGCCGGGCTCGATGGGTAAACCCTCGCCTGGCCTGGAAGTCAGCGTGATCGACCACGATGGTAACGAACTGCCTCCCAACAAGGAAGGGGATATCGCGGTGAAGGTGAAGCCGGAGCGTCCGCAGTGGATGTTCCGCGAGTACTGGCGCAATCCTGATGCGACTAATGCTTGCATTCGCGGCGACTGGTACATCACGGGCGACCGGGCCTACAAGGACGAGGATGGCTACTTCTGGTTCGTGGGGCGTGCTGATGATGTGATTATCAGCGCGGGCTATCGCATCGGGCCGTTCGAGGTGGAGAGCGCGCTCAAGGAGCATCCTGCCGTGGCCGAGTCGGCGGTGATCGCCAGCCCCGATGAGATGCGCGGCGAGATTGTGAAGGCCTATGTGATCCTTGCCCCGGGCTACACGGCTTCGCCCGAGTTGGCGAGTGAGCTGCAGGAGCATGTCAAGAAGGTCACGGCTCCGTACAAGTACCCGCGCGAGGTGGAGTTCGTGGAGAGCTTGCCGAAGACGATTTCGGGCAAGATCCGGCGAGTGGAGCTGAGGGAGATGGAGAGGAAGAAGAAAGTGGGGTAGTAATCTGAACATCCTTTTCGCACTATGAAAGATCGCTTGCGCTTTATTATGAAGTTCAGCGGATAATATCTTGTAGATGTTATCCGCTCAATCCGCCGCGGGACGAAAGAGTAAGATACTCTTCCCTTGATCAGAGTAAAAGGTCAAGCGATCTGCAGAGAGTTGGTAGGTCTCGACGCGTGCCAAGGCAGCAAAATAGTCTCTTTCTAAGGCCATAGCAGCTTCGCGACACATCATCCGTGTTGCCCCCACAGGTTGAAAACGCAGATGTGGCCCATCGAGGTGATACGTTGCGAAATAGCGATTGCAAGCACTTTTCCCATGAATGCGCAACTCCTCAAATTGCAGGGTAATGGTGAATTCAGCAGGAATGGGACGTAATGCTCCCAGAGATCCTATCTCAGTTAACCTCCAGGAATGTTGGTCTAACCCTCCATCTTTTTGTGCACTCATGGAAGCAGTATCCTTTCTCCTTTATTATAACGAGCGGAAAGCTTAAAGTGCCAGGTTCTGGTGCTATTTCAGCCAGTGGCGGTAAGGGTTCATATTGCTCTGGCCGCCGTCGCCTCTAATGGTCCCACTAAGGTGGCCTTTAACAATGCCAGGGTGTGGACGCTGTAGCCCAACGCCGTGAGACGAGATACGCAAAGATGACCTTCCCTCTTTCCTCCCGACGCACTACAATGATTATGTACACCACACGACATGTAGTGGCATCCCTCGCGGATGCCAGGTTATAGAACCCTGGGAGGATGCATATGCACATTGTTACCGTTGCAGAAATGCGCGAACTGGAGGCGCGAGCAGATAGAGAATATGGCCTTACTTCGCATATATTGATGGAGAACGCGGGCAAGAGCGCGGCGGAGATATTGGCAAACTATATGCGCAGGCACCACGCGATAGCCGGGCGCGAGGTGCTGCTGCTGATCGGCCCGGGCAATAACGGGGGAGATGGGCTGGTGGTAGCGCGCTACCTGGAGGAATGGGGCGCGCGCGTCACTCTATATTACTGGAAGGAGAAACTGTTCGTCAGCAACGGGCGGGACGTGGCGGCAGCGGAGACGGCCGGGGAATTGGAGTCGGCCATCCTGCGAGCAGAGTACGTGCTCGATTCCCTGCTGGGGACGGGACACTCGCGGCCATTGCCCGACGACATGCGGGCGCTGCTGGCCCGCGTACGCCAGGAACGGGAGAGGCGCGACGCGCTGCGCGTGGTAGCAATCGACCTGCCAACGGGATTGAATGCCGATACCGGCGAGGTCGACCCGGGGACTATTCCTGCCGATATCACGATCACACTGGCGTTCCCCAAGCAGGGGTTTTTCTTCTTCCCCGGCAGGGAGTACACCGGCGAACTCTATACCGGCGATATCGGCCTGCCGCCGGAAATGGAGCAGGATATCCGGACAGAGATGCTAACGGCCGCGCTGGTGGAGAAACTGCTGCCGCCGCGCCCACTGGAGAGCAACAAAGGAACATTCGGTAAGGTGATGCTGCTGTGCGGGTCACCGCCCTACCCGGGCTCGGCATTCCTGGCCGGGAACGCGGCGGGGCGTGTTGGCGCGGGGCTGGTGACACTGGCCATGACCGAGCAGATGCTGCCCATCTACGCCAGCGCTTTTCACGAGGCCACGTTCGTGCTTCTCCCTGAAGAACAGGCTGGCAGCATTGAACGAGTAGAAACGCTCATAAAGCACCTGGAAGGATACCGGTCGCTGCTCGTGGGTCCCGGATTGGGTCAATCCCCCTATACCCGCGAGGTGATTCTACAACTGCTGGAGCACCTGCGCGGCTTACCCGATGAGCAGCGGCCACACCTGGTGATCGACGCGGACGGGCTGAACAATCTCTCGGCGTTAGAGCACTGGTGGTCGCTGCTGCCGCCCGGGACGGTGATTACGCCGCACCCCGGCGAGATGGGACGGTTGTGTAACGGGCTGGAGGTGTCAGGCGGAAGGATTGATCGCCTCTACCTGGCACGTGACAAGGCCAGCGAATGGCAGGTGATGCTGGTACTCAAGGGGGCATGCACGATTGTCACGGAGCCGGGTGGGCGCACTCGGCTCAACTGGCTGGCGAATCCCGCGCTGGCGACGGCAGGAACGGGAGATGTGCTGGCGGGTATGATTGCGGGCCTGCTGGCGCAGCAGGTAGAACCTTTTGACGCGGCCAGTGCGGGTGTTTACCTGCACACGGCTGCAGCGGAACTGGTGAGCGCGAGCCTGGGTCATGCCGGTTTGCTGGCTTCTGATTTGCTGTACCAAATTCCCCGAGCTATCGTGAAACTGGGCCGGAGATCTTAGCCGGGGACGAAGAAGAACACGACGCAGGCCAGGGTGTAGAGAGTGACGAGCTGCACCCCTTCCAGCCAGGATGACTCGCCATCCAGGCTGATAAATGTAAAGAGGATGGTTCCCAAACCCAGGACCAGCAGTTCCAGGGGCTGGAAAACGAGGTTGAGGTTTGCCGGGAAAAAGAGGCTGACCAGGACGAGCAGCGGGGCGACCAGCGCAGCAACTTGAATCGAGGAGCCAAGCGCGATGGCCATGGATAGGTCCACGCGGTCTCTGAAAGCGATGTAGAGCGCGCTGCTGTGCTCGGCAGCATTGCCAACGATGGGGATGATAACCAGGCCAATGAAGACGGGCGACCAGCCAAGCTGGACGGTCACGGGGCGGATAGCGCCCACCAGCAGTTCGCTATTCCAGGCAGTGGCGACGGTAGCGATGAGCAGCAGCAGGACGGAGAGCCACGGATTTGCTGTACGCGTTCCCGGCACCGCGGGGGCAGCCTTATCGTCACTGGCCTCCGCCTCCGCGAGAGACTCGTCTCCGTCTTCTCCAGGCTCAGAGAGGGGAGGAAGAGGGGCTGTGAGCTTTCTCTGCTGCCCGGGACTGCGGCGAGTAGAGTGTACATTGAAGATGTGCGTAGCCAGGTACAGGCCGTAGATCAGGAGTAAGATGACGGCAATAACGATGCTGATGGATTGGATGCGCCCAGCATCTTGAATGACCAGGGTAGCGGTGGTCGGGATGGAGAATGCGGCCAGCGCCAGCACCATCATGGCAGAATATTTTCCGGCGTCACGAGCGCTGAAGTATTGCTTGCCCCAGCGCCATCCACCAACAGCCAGTGAGGAACCGAAGACGAGCAGCATATTGCTAATGATCGAGCCGGTGATGGAGGCTTTGACGACGGAGATTAGCCCCTGTTGCAGCGCGAAGAAACCGATGATAATTTCGGGGGCATTACCGAAGGTTGCATTGAGCAGGCCACCGGCGATATGGCCAGTATGAGTTGCGAGGTCTTCAGTGGTGAAGCCAATCAACGCGGCGAGAGGGATCAGGCTGATGGCCGAGCAAATAAAAATAGCCAGTTCTTGCCTTTGTCCCCCCACGAGTGCGATGGTGGGCGCAAAGATGGTTGTTATCAGCAAAAAGTAAAGCCAGCGTGGCATGATCTCCCTATATACAAGACAAGGGCGGGCCTCATGCCACGTGGCTATGTCCAGGCATCACGTGTTACCCGGATAGGATTTTTCCCCGATACTCCACTTTTTAAGCTCGCTAGTGTTTTCTCACCAAAGCTTTGTGGGAAAAGAAGGGAAGGGGCGAGGATACCCCGCGCTCCGGCAGGGGGATTCCCCTGCACCCCTTTCCCCAATAGGTCTTTTGGTCTTGCACTAGACATCCTGCTTGCTCGCCAGGAAGCAGGGCACCGCCCTGTGGATAACGCGAAGGCTTGCCTTCAGGCCTTACTACGCATTGACTTCTTCAGATGTCTCAGCAGCTTGCTCTGTTGCATTTGTATCGATCACGCGTACAGTGATTTTTGGATGCAACTTCTGCGCAATTCTTATGGGTACCTCGAAGGTTCCGAGCGTGCGAATTGGATCAGGCATTTCAATAGCACGGCGGTCAAGGTTGATGCCCTCGGTTTCCCGCAGGCCAGCGGCGATATCCTGGCTGGTGATCGAGCCATAGAGGCGCCCCTGGCGGCCAACCTGGGCCTTGAAGGTGAGCGTCACCTGGGACAGGCGCTCGGCCTGCTGCCGATCCAGATCGGCCTGTTTCTCAATCTTGCGCTGTTCCGAGGCTATACGCTGCTGGCGGTTCGCCACGAGGGCGGGAGTTGCTCCGGCCGCCCTGGCGGTTCGCCACGAGGGCGGGAGTTGCTCCGGCCGCCAGTTGACGCGGCAGGAGATAGTTGCGGGCATAGCCGTTGGCCACTTCTTTTAAATCACCGGCCTTTCCCAGGCCGTCAACGTCTTGCAAAAGTATTACTTTCATGCGGAAATGCTCCTCGTAGGGAGAAGTCCGAACGGGTCCCTTCTCCATCCTCAATGATACGGCGCTTAGTATAACACCTTGTATGTAGCTAGCGCAAGTTTTTACCCTCCTGCGCCGGGCTTTCCAATTCTGAAAAAGCACCTTCTCCAGCTGGCCAACCCCACCCCCCCGAGAGAAAAAAGTGGTGGCTGAGCGCGCCGGGCGCGCTCAGCCACCACTTTTTTCTCTCACATTTTTTCGGGGCGGGGGGCAGCACGACTGTGGAAGGATCAGGACGTGTGCATCGCATGTTTCTCTACGGGCTTCTCCTGGGAAGGCTGATCAGGCCCGAGGTGAATTAAGTATGGGCCAGACAGACCATCATCGGAGCCGACGGCGATGATATCACCTGTAAAGAGTCCTGACGAGTCATTCACGAGCTGGGTCGTGGTCATCTGGACCCCTTCGTGCATGAAACGTCCGGCATCGACTATCTGAAGTGATTGGGCCATGCTTAACAGAACATCTTTGTCTATGCCATCGCGCTGGTCACCGACGATCCAGAAGACGATACCTTTGCGCTGGTAGATCAGTTCGTTGCGCCCTCCGGTAATCCAGCGGTGAGAGTACTTGTTAAGCGAGACCCATTGACCATCGACATAGATAGCCTCGGGGGTGCCTTTGGCATCGGCGAGCACGGTTTGAGGGGCGCCTCCGATGATCTGCAACACAGAGTCATTAGGCTTGAATTCAAGGATAGCAATTTCACCCGAGCCATGGGCCGACGCGCCGGGAGAGGAATAGTCGTATTGGAGTTCCAGGATGGGACCATCGGCCCACATTTGCTTTGTATTTTGAAACAGGTTAATGTTGTCGAGGTCAAAGTTTTTCGGTGTCACCAGTGGCCAGTACATAGGGAAATGCAAGCGCTGCTGCGCTTCCATCAGGCTGATCTGGCTGGATTGGTCATTGTTCTGGTCATAGGAAGGAGCAAGTAACGCCATTGGGTAGGCATGCACCTGGTAGACGCCAGCATGGGCATCCCGGAGCAAGAACGATACACCTTCTACAAATGACTGGCCGGTGAACGCAACTGTGAACAGCACGAAGAGCATGCAGGCGGCAACCAGTACTAACCAGGAACGACGTAAGGAAGCCGCAGGCATGACGCCGAGAGAGGACCAGCGCTGCTTGAACAGGCGGCGGCGCAGGTTAAGACGGCGGAAGACGCGGGCACGGGTCTTCTCCTCAAAGCCATGCTCAACGACCCGAAAGCGCGGATTATCAGGCTCGAGCAAGGTCTGCACAAAGTAAGGCGGCACTTTCTCTTCATCAAGGACAAAGCAGGAATTCAATTCCTGCGCAAAAGCGATATCTTCCTCGCTGAAATCTTGAGGAAGAACCTGCCCATGAGTTAAAAAAGTGTCAGAATCATTTTCCTCTTTGTGCGATTGTTCTTCAAATCCGTTCATACTCATATGCACGCTCCTTGAGCGCTTCGCGTAAGCTCTTCCGTGCGCGCCAGAGCCGGGTATCGACAGCGTGACGGGTGAGACCCGTTTTGGCGGCCAGTTCCTCGGTGCTGGCAAACTTAAAGTAACGCAGATAAATAAGCTGACGGTCAAGCTCAGGCAACGTCGCCAAGGCAAGGCTCAGTTCTTCGAGCCTCTCACTTTGTTCTATTAGCTGCTCCATGCTGGATTCGGAATATGCCGGCAGGGCGATACGACTTTCACTATCGGGTCCACCCCGGCGATACATATTTCGCCCGCCGGCGCCGTTGCCATCGGAGATACTCCATTGTCGATTTTCATCTGCCGCCTGCAAGCTATGCAACTGGCGGCGGCAGAGTTGACGGCGGCGGTCTAAGGCGATGTACTTGGCGCGCATGGTTAACCATGTGCGCAGGGTACCGCGCTGGGGATCGAAGCTATCGATCTCCTGCCAGACTGCGACGAAGAGGTCATTGACGCACTCTTCAGCATCCTGGACAACGCCAACTCCGTCTAGCACCAGACGGATAAAATAAAACAGTTCACGAGAATACCGGGAGATGAGTGTTTCCAAAGCATCTGGATCGTGTTCTTGCAGCCTTTGGGTCAGGTCGTCATCTGTCCAGTTCTGTCGCACCATGCTCGCTCCTTGCAGGCCAGGCATATACCTTCACAGCACCCTCGCTGCACAGCCTCTGCATAGCTAAACATAAGCAGTATCAAATACGCTCACTGTGCAGAGGCACGGAATATGCCTGTATGTTGGTGCACTCATATGGCTTATGAAAGAAATACGTACTATGGAATAAAAACCTCTCATCCATTGACGTTTAAAGGTATTACAGCATCCATGGATGAGCAAATATGAGTGCAGCACATCAGAACCCGTCTTTTTATAATTTTGCTAGAAAGAACGATGAAAGTCAAGGTCCTGGTGCTATAATGCTGTCACATGCGTTTTTGTATTTATTGTCCAATAACTGTGCGGAGGCAGCGTATGACTTTTTCGATAGTGGCTCGTGACCCGCAGACAGGTGAACTGGGAATTGCCGTGCAATCGAAGTTTCTGGCCGTTGGCGCAGTCGTTCCCTGGGCGAAAGCCGGCGTGGGAGCAATTGCCACTCAAGCCTGGGCGAATACAAGCTATGGGCCGCGGGGGCTGGAGCTGCTGGCGAGCGGTCTGCCAGCGACCGGGGTACTCGCGCAACTGATTGAAGAGGACGAGGGGCGGGCAGACCGGCAGGTGGGTATCATCGGCGTCAAGGGCGAAGCGGCAACCTATACAGGGGAGCAGTGTTTTCCCTGGGCAGGGGGACGTGAAGGCGAGCACTACACATGCCAGGGGAATATCCTGGTAGGGGAAGATACGGTGCTGGCGATGGCGCGCACATTTGAGCAAACAACGGGTCTGTTATGCGATCGCCTGGTGGCGGCACTGGCGGCAGGACAGGCCGCGGGGGGAGATAGCCGGGGCCAGCAGTCAGCAGCGCTGCTTGTTGTGCGCGAAGGAGGCGGTTACAGCGGATTTAACGATCGCTTTATCGACCTGCGCGTGGATGACCATTTCCAGCCCATCACGGAACTGCAGCGCATCCTGCAACTGCACAAGCTCTTTCTGTTCCGGCCGGATCCTAAGGATATCCTGACAATCGATCATACGCTGGCAAGCGAGCTGCAAGAGTTGCTCACCGCGACTGGCGATTATCAAGGCAGCATCAGTGGTATCTACGACGAAGTCACACGCGAGGCATTCCGTAAGTTCAGCAGCCGCGAAAACCTGGAGGAGCGCTGGTTCGAGGACGCGCGCGTAGACAGGGTGGTGCTGGAGTTTATGCATAAAAAGATAAAGGGATGAGGATGTTTTCGATGAGCGGGCGGAGGTGGCGATTCGCCTGCATGTTCCATGCCCGGTACGCTTGAACGCTGGCGATCTTCTCAGACAGTACGGGTGGATTGTCTACCAGAGTGGCAATTAAACGCTGCTGATCCGGCGGCTCCAGGCACACCCAACCCAGATTGTGCCGTTCGAGAAACTTGAGATTAGGCGTCTCCTGACCAGGGATAAAAGCTGTTGCGAGAAAAGGTTTTCCCAGCCTGACTGCTTCGGATATAAAGTTCGGACCCGCCTTGCCGGCGACGATATCGGCAGCAGCCATGTAAGAGGCAATGTTCCTCGTAAAGGGGAGAACACTCAGGTGATCGATGCCTGAAAAGCGGGAGGTCAGTTGTTTGTTTGTGCCCACGGCTAAGATGATCTGGATGGGCCTGTCCGGAGCCAGCATGCTTTTCACAGTTTGATCGATACCAGCAGCTCCTTCTGCACCTCCCTGGAGAAATACGGTAAACCTGGCCGGGTCGAAGCCAAGGGCAGTCAATGTTGCGGTCCTTTTTGCACTGTAGTCCTGTAAAAACTGCGCGCGCACCGGCATACCGGTGAGGTGCAGGCGGCTCTCATCGATGCCTCGCGCTCGGGCCTGGGCCAGTATTTCGTGTGTCGGGACGAGATAGGCATGAGCGTTCTTCACGGTTAACCAGGTGGAATGAACCTCTTCCAGTTCGCTCAACTGAAACACGAGCGGCAGGCCAGGGGCAGTGTGCTCGATAGCCTGGGCAACCTCGTAGGACAATAAGGTATGGGTGGTTATGATGAGTTGAGGCCGCTCGCGTTTGATAAGAGCGCTGAGCCGATCCCGGAGCAGCAGCGTGAGCATTTTATGCACGCGCAGCGCGGACGCCTGATTATCGCTGTAGCGGTACTCAAGCCCCCACAGTTTGAGAAAGTGCCGGCCGACGAAGGTATAGTAGCGATGGAAGATACGGGGATTAGGATCCACGATGCCGGTTTCGTAGTTCTGACCGAGAGCATCCTGTAAAGCGAGGGCCAGGCTGAGGTGGCCGCCGCCGGTGAGAGATGTGAGGATTAATACTTTCGGCCTGGAGGATTTCAATTTTCATTACTCCACAGGGATCACGCGGCGGCGACTCCAGCGAATGATGCGGTCTGCTACCCAGGGTAACACATGCTCTCCTGCCATGATAGGACGATAGTAGGCTGGGACGACAACCTCGCGGCGCGGGTGGATTGCCAGGTTGGCGATCGCCTTCGCCACTATCTCTGGTCCCGGCATGGGCAGGCGCATATGCCTGTTCATGGGAGTGCTGACAAAACCGGGTGAGACGATAGCGGCCGAGACACCGCTGCCGAGGAGTTCGCGGTGCAGCGAAAGGGAGAAGCCGCGCAGGCCGAATTTTGTGGCGCAGTAGAGGGGATCGACGGGGATATGTGCCGCCACGGAGGCGACGGAGATGATGACGCCATGGTGTCGCTCCAGCATGCCCGGCAGCACTGCATGCGTTAAGAGGATCGCGCCGAGCAGGTTCACATCGACTATATGCTCGATCTGCTCGGTCGAGATGTCTTGAAAAGACTGCCGCCAGGCCATGCCCGCGTTGTTCACCAGCACATCCACCTGCCCGAACATCTCCAGCGTGCGCTCCGTCAAGCGCTGTACCTGCGCTGCATCTGTCACATCCGTGGGGACGGCCACGGCATGATAGCCGGCAACGTTGATGGCATTGGCTTTCGCCTCCAGTTCCTGTACGCGCCGCGCCGCCAGCACCAGGCAGGCTCCCCGCCGGGCAAGTTCCCATGCTGTGGCCGCGCCTATGCCCGAACTGGCTCCCGTGATGATGACTATTTTCCCCTCCAGCGCAGGAGACCGGGCGCCCGGTTCTTTCTGATCTCTATTCTCTCTTGCCAGTTTCATCTGTCTCCCTCTCTTCTTTCCCCAGCTGGTATCCACCGCCAGTATACGACACGCACAGAGGTCAGTGCTAATGCTGCTGTCCTCGCTTGCACTGCAAGGGCAGCCACGTATCCAGGAGCGGGCTGCACGCTATAAATAGGTCCGTATAGAGACCGAGATGTATTCTCCGGTGACAGCAGTCCCTGGCTCTCAGCACCGGCCAGGCCCAGGCCGCTGGCCTTGAGATAGGCTTCCAAGCGGGTCCAGTAGATGAAGAATTGCTCGTACATCCTGTCCGGGGGCAGGTCGCGCAGGGCTTCTCTTTCCTTCACAGAGAAGTAACGCCCGGCAATCTGTTCTGCCTCCGCAACGGGGCGCACGTACTCGATATCCACACCAACCTCCCGGTCTTGCGCAAACGCGAAGAGGGCGAGTTCATGGGAGTGAGACACGTTAAAGCGAGGCGTGTAAGCGCCGGGCATTTCCGCGAGAAGCAGTTTTCCATAAGGGCCAGAGCGAAATCGCAGGCCTCCCAGCTCAACGCCCAGGTAATCGCCCAGTAGTAACCTGAGAAGGCCGCGCCTGATGATAAAGTGCTTCCTATCGCGAGTGAAGCGGTAGCGCTGTCCCCGCGAGCGCTCGTCGAGCGAAAGCGTTTGCTCGAGATCTGCAACATGTTCAGGCCGCTGGTCCAGGGAAGCGCACCATACATGTATTTCATCACGCGGCAAGACCAGGTGTGCCGGTGGCAGGCTCCACGTACAATTTGGTAGTTTCATCCGCGCAGGTCCTTGCGTTAGAAGTGGTAGGTAGCGCAGCCTACCTGTATGCCCGCGCCGACGGCAATAATGAGCCCGACATCACCAGGCTGCACCAGGTTTTGCTCGCGCACTTGCCCTAACGCATAGGGCAGCGATGAAGTGAAAAGATCGCCTTCATTACGCACAGCATCTACAAACCTGTTCCTGTCGACCCCCAGGTCATCGCTCAAGCGGTCAATAAAGGTCGAGGAGATTTGCGGCGGCAGAATCACCTTGACCCGGGAAAGATCCAATTGCTCTATATCGAGCAACTCCTCGATCGCGTCACGAATGCACTGCAAGTAGCGGGCTTCGATATGCGGGTCTTTTTCGAAATGCATGCTCGTTTTCCCATCGCTCACCAGGGTAGAAGCCGTGAATGCCTCGATATAATCGGGAAAATACTTGAAGACGAAGTCGCCAAATCCCGTCTTACCGTCAGCGCTCTGGTCCAGGATGAGTGCCGAACCTGTCTCCTGCAAGCCACGCAGCTCCGTGGGAAGGACCTTCAGGTTGTTTTCGATCTCCGCAGTAACGATCATAGCGCTCTTCATCTTTTGCGCCTGGATCATGCCCGTGACGACCTGGCAGGCATTGAGAAAACCGATGGCTCCATTAAAAAGGTCAAACGCGAACGTCTTCTTTTCCAGTTGCGAATCGATGGTATCGTTCATCTCCAGCTCACCTGCGACCATGGAGGCAAGCGCCGGTTCGCACAAATAGTCGTCCCGGTACACACCGGCGTAGATAAGGAGGTTAATATCGCTCCGGCTATAGGAAGATTTTTCCAGGCAGTCCTCTGCGGCAGCTGCCGCGAGTTCCAGGGCCTCTTTCCCCACCTGAGCCGGAAGCGTGCCTATACTCTCTACGCGCACTCTGCGCGCGTTGGTGGGAGCAGGATGCAGGACAACCGATGTTTTCGGGTCAGTTCTCGCCGGCACTTTAGTAGATTGTCGACTGTTCGATGCCGCGCGGCGCAGCCGGTCCGGCAGGTCATCAAGGGTGTAGAGAGCAGTGCCGATGGTAGCACCGGAACCGGTGATGCCGAAGATCACGTTCTCGCCCGACTTAATGGTATTAGCGAGAATGCTATCCATGAGGGCGACAAAGTGGGTCGTAGTGGCGGTGTTGCCACGGTCGGTAATGTTGTTGATGACGTTCTCCTGGTTGCAGATCTCCTTCTTGAAATAGCTGTTGATCTCGCGGGCGGCATCGTTCAGGGTCATTCTCGAGGTCTGGTGCATAATAATGTGCTGGAACGCCTCTGGAGGCCAGCCGGAACGTTCGAGCGTATAGGCCGCGTGGGAAACCGCTTGCTGGATATTGACGGCGGAAACTTTGACCGAATCCGTGTACATGATGGCGCCGCCATGCTCTTTATCCGTAGCCTTGGCGATGCAGTAGTCGGAGTAGCGGCCAAGCGTGTACAGCTCGAGCTCGTGGAAGCCAACCCTGTTGCCTGCTGCCTGCTCCAGGATAATGGCAGCACCTGCATCCCCGACAGTTAAACAGGCAAGGCGCGAATCCAGGTAGTTCTCGATTTCCTTCTGCGCGGTCTTCGTGAGATGCGTAGTGTACTCGCCGCTGACAACCATGCCACGACGAATCAGCCCGGCCTTGAGGAAGGCGTCGATGATGCTGATGGCGGTAAACATGCCCGTGCAGGCGTTAGAGACATCGAAGACCAGGGCGTTCGTAAAGCCAAAGTGCTGCTTCAGGCGCATGGATGTGCTCGGTTCAAACGGGACGTAGAAGTTCGGGCCATCGCAGCGCGAGATGTTGGAACAGATCAGCAGGTCGATATCCTCTGGATAATAGCGGGAATTGGCGAGGCAGTTGGCGACTGCCTGCTTTGCCAGGTCGATGGAGAACTCGGTTTCCCCGGCCATGCGCCTGGTATTGATGCCGGTGAGCTGCTCCAGGGGAAAATTGACCGGTTTGTAGCACTGCTGCAACACCTCCCTGGTGGAGACGGCTTTGGGCGGCAGATAGACGCCCATGCTCTCGATGATGGTGTTGCCCATGCCTGCTCGAGGAGGCTGTGGGATGATAGAGCCACCTGGTTGTGGGTTGGGAAGGCCGTTGTTCTCGTCCTGTTCCCCGGATAGAACGGCGGTTGGACGCGCTGTCGCCTCGCCGGCCTGGGTAATGATCTGCAAGCTCTGGATGGAGGCTCCGCCAAGGTCGAAGAAATTATCATGGATACCGACCCTATCGATGCCGAGCACCTGGGTCCAGATCTTAGCCAGTACCTCTTCCGCGTGGTTGCGAGGCCCCACAAAGGCCGTCTCCAGTTGAGGCCGCGTCAGGTCTGGAGCAGGCAGCGCTCGCCGGTTCACCTTGCCGTTGGGCATGAGAGGCAGAGCCTCCAGGGAGACAAAAGCCGCCGGGATCATGTAGTGCGGGAGCTTTTCCTTGAGATAGGCGCGCAATTCTTCGACCGGCGGATCGGCCACCCCTGCGGAAGGAACGAGATATGCCACGAGGCGTTTATTGCCGGGTGTGTCCTCGCGTGCCAGGACGACGACCTCCTTGACGGCGGGGTGCTGTGCCATCACCACTTCAATCTCGCCGAGTTCGATGCGGAAACCGC
>WNGP01003159.1_pt1 | contig 13823 bp, 12 predicted proteins | sample 5407671 | NCBI WGS metagenome assembly WNGP01 (sample SAMN13153381, study PRJNA577476) | soil metagenome | isolation source: 40 cm soil or saprolite under Garry oak tree replicate 2 | place: USA:California | collected 2016-06-15 | reverse complement strand
TCGCCTCGCGGCCCTCGGGCTCGTCGTCGGGCTCGTGGCCGGGCTCGCGGCGGCGGGTAGCGCCCAATCGGTGGGCGGCCAGGCGTACAGCACGTACGTCAACACGCCGCTCGGCTCCAGTGGTCAGTCGCCGTTGGCGGTGCTGCCGGCTGTTTCAGGCACCGACGGCGCCGAAGCGGACGCCGAAGGAAGTGCGCTGAACGTGGCGGGCGCTCTGTCGGGCGATTTCCTCAACAGCATCACGTCGGGCCAAATCGGGCCGGCAGAGGCGGGCGCGCAGAGCACGTCGAGCGCGGCGAGCGTGAACATTCTGAACGGGCTGATCACGGCGGATGAAGTGGTCGCCAACGTCATGAGCAGTGCCGGCCAAAGCGGTGCGGTCAGCGACGCCGCCGGGTCGACGTTCACGAACCTCACGGTGGCCGGCCGGTCGCTCTCCGGCGATCAGGCGGTGGCTCCGAATACCAACGTCAGCTTGCCCGGGGTCGGCTATGTGGTGCTGAACGAGCAGATCCCCACCGGTGACGGTGTGACGAGCAGCGGCCTGACGGTGAACATGATCCACGTGTACCTGCAGAGCATCACGGGTGGGATCGTGGATCCCCTCACGGGCCAGGTGATCGGCGGTATCACGACGGCGACCGGCGAGATCATCGTCGGGTCCGCCACCAGCTCGGTTGGTCCCTGAAACGAGGGGTGGTCCTTCGATCGTAGTGGGAGCCGTCCGGCTTGCCGGACGGCTCTTTGCATTCCCGGCCGAGACTCGCGCTACCTTTAGGATCACCGCCCATGCCCACCACCTTCACCCGCTTCCCGAGCCCCATCGGCGAGCTCGAGCTCACGGCCTCCGATACCGCCCTAAAGGGGGTGTTCTTTCCGGTCCGCCGCAACCGCTCCGCACCCGAGGCCGGGTGGGTGGAAGACGACGGCCGCGGCCCGGCGGGCGCGTTGCTGGCCGCCGTCCGGCGGCAACTGACCGAGTACTTCGAGGGGACCCGCACGACGTTCGACCTGCCGCTCGACGGCACCGGCTCGGCATTCGAGCGACGCGTGTGGGATCTGCTGCGCACCATCCCGTACGGCGCCACCACCAGCTACGGCGCACTGGCGCGCCGTCTCGGCGACCCGCGCGCGACCCGCGCGGTGGGCGCCGCCAACGGCAAGAACCCCATCCCTATCATCGTGCCCTGTCACCGCGTGCTCGGGGCGCGCGGCGAGCTCACCGGCTTCGGCGGCGGTCTCGACCGCAAGCGCTGGCTGCTCGAGCACGAGGGCGCGCTGCTGCGACTGGAAACAGTTTAGCCCAAACCAACTGACCCCGGGCGCAAGCCCGGGGATGCCTCTGGTCAGGAGCCCCGCATGCCCGTCAAGCGCAAGCCAACACGGCGCACCAATCCCGACCGCGCACTCCGCGATCACCTGCTCGAGCTACTGCGCGGCGGTCACGCCCACGTCACGCTCCAGGACGCGATCGGCGACTGGCCGGCCGCGCTGCGGGGTGCCAGGCCCGCCGGGCAGCCCTTCACCCCGTGGCGGCTGCTCGAGCACGTCCGCATCTCACAGTGGGATATCGTTGGGTTCGCGAAAAGCGCCGAGCACGTCTCCCCCAAATGGCCCGCGGGCTACTGGCCCGAGCAGGACGCGCCGCCCGATGCGGCCGCCTGGGAGACGAGCGTGGGGCAAGTGGAGCGGGACCTCCGCGCGATGGAGCGCCTCGTGGCCGACCCCAAGACCGACCTGTTCGCCCGCATCCCGCATGGCACCGGGCAAACCGTGCTGCGTGAGGCATTGGTGCTGGCCGACCACAACTCGTACCATCTGGGCCAGCTGGTGCTGCTGCGACGCCTGCTCGGCGCGTGGAAGAAAGACTAGGCTTCGCTCAGCGCGCCGCCGCGCCCTGTACGTCCAAGCTCATCTCCTCGAGGAACGTGCTTCCCCCCGCCTCCAGGCCGAAGCGGCGCTCGACCCGCGTCAAGACCAGCCGCTCGCGCGCCCTCGTCATGCCGACGTACAGAAGACGCCGGGCCTCCTGGATCTCGGACTCCCGGTTCTCGGTGGACTCGCGGTAGCCGGGGATCTGGTAGTCCTCGACTCCGATGATGTACACCCGCGCGAACTCCAGGCCCTTGGTCGAATGCAGCGTGAGGAGGTTGACGCGATCGGGCGCGACCTCGATCCCCTCCGACGTCGAGAGCGCCACTCGCTCGAGCAGTCGATCGATGCTGTCGGAGAGCGTGGCTGAGGCGTCGGCGTCGATCAGCGCCCGCAGCCGGGCGACCGCGGCCGGATATCGCTGCGCCGGGTCGGGCTCGGCGCGGAGGCGCGTCATGAGCGCGCGCCCCCCGAGCCGCTCGATCACCTCGTCCACCGACGGCGCCGCGGTCCGACCGGCGCGCTCGCGCCCCATCTGATAGAACTCCAGCGCGTCGCTGTAGCGGCCCAAGGTGTAGAATTTCGCGAGTTTGAACAGCACGTCTCGCTCGCCGCTTCCCGCTCCCTCCAGCGCCAAGGCCAGTCCGAGGTAGTCGAGCAGGTTGACCAGAACCGCCTTGCGCGCGCGAATCCCGCGCCGCCGCTCGAGCTCGCGGTACACCCGGGCCAGCGTGACCGCATCGTCCAGGGCGTGGTGCGCCCGGCCGGCGTCGATCCCGAACCGCAACGCCAGGTCCTCGAGCTTGGCGCTGTCGCGGGAGAGGGAGCGGGCGAGCGGCAGGGTGTCGTAGAACACCAGGCCGTCCACGCCGGCCTGTCCGGCTGCGAGCCGGCGCAGCACGGGAATGTCGAACTGCTGGCCGTTGTGGGCGATGAGGACGTCGTCGCCGACGAAGGCGCGAAACTCGGGCCAGACCTGGGCGAACGAGCGCGCATCCCGGACATCGCTGTCCGTGTAGCCGTGGATCGCGCTCGCCCGCGGCGAGATCGGTTGGTACGGCTGCACCAGCGAGTGAAACCGGTCGACGATCTCGCCCCGCACGACCCGCGCGGCGCCGATCTCGACGACCCCGCAGGTGGCGACCTCGCCATCCGTCGTCTCGAGGTCGAACGTGACGTAGCGCTCGAGCGCGGTGTCGAGCTGCTTCGAGTGCAGAAGTTGCAGCGCCTTGAAGACGGTCAGGGCGAGACCACGCTCACCGCCATCCGCGTTCACCAGCGTCTCGCCCGGGTGGGTTAACCCCGGGGCCTTGCCCCGGGGTTTTAACGGCCCGGACACTTGCGAGGGCACGTTCCGCACCCCCGCGGCGGCCAGCATTCCCCGCAACGCGATCTCCAGCCCTCCCTGCGGCGCGATTACGATCTCCCGCTCGGCCGCGACCGCCGCCGCGAGCCGCGCGGCGAGTGCCACCGCCTCGGGGCTGTCGGCCGGATCGGTGAGCTCGTCGTGCCGCTCCTCGAGGGCGTTGCGGTACGGCCCCACGCTCTGCGACAGGATCTCATCGACCAGCGGCGCCAGGGCGCGGTGCGACCGGGGCAGGCCGCGGAGGTTCTCCACCTGATACACGAGGCGCCACAGCTTTTTCGTGTCGGGGTCGTGCGCCGGCCGGCGACGGGCGAGCGCGCGCACCGCCGCGAGAAACTCGCTGGCGTCCCCCCTCTCCGAATTTGCGGAGAGGGGGAAAGGGGGTGAGGCCAGCACTTCCTGAAGGAAGTGCGGGGAGAGCACACAGCGCGCGAACGCTTCGAGCGCGACGGGGTCGTCGGGACTGCGCACGATCCGCAGGGCGGCGATCACGTACTTGATGACGTCGTCCTCGACCAGCGAGCGGCCGCGCGCCAGCCGGCAGGGGATCCCCGCCCGGAGCAGTCGACCTTCGAGATACTCGCCGAGCTTGTGCCTGCGGTAGAGCACCGCGTAGTCGCCCCATCCCAAGCCGGAGGCCGCGCGGTCGCTCCGGAGGTCGTCGAGCAGCCAGGCGGCTTCTTCCGCTTCGTCACGGAACGCGAATGCCCCGACCTCGTAGGGCGATTCCCGGTCGGCGCTGAGCTGTTTCTCGAACAGCTGGGGGTTGTGCGCGAGCACGCGCCGCGCGGTCTCGAAGATCTGGCGCGAGCAGCGGCAGTTCTTGTCCAGGACAATGGGTCGCTCGATGCCGTAGTCGCGGGCGAACCGCACCAGGACGTACGGGTCCGCCCCTGTCCAGGTGAAGATCGACTGCTCGTCGTCGCCGACCGCAAACAGGTTGTCGTGCGGCGCCGCGAGGCGCTTCAGGAGGTCGTACTGGACCGCGTTCACGTCCTGGAACTCGTCCACCAGGAGATGGTCCCAGCGCGCGGCGATCGTGTCGGCGATGTCGCCGCGCGTGCGCAGCAGCTCCTCCGCCTTGGTGACCAGGTCGTCGAAATCCAGCATGTTGCGGTGCGCCAGCCAGGTGGCGTACTCCCGATACAGGCGTGCGTCGTCGTGCGTCAGCTCAAAGTCCTGCTTCTGGACACGGTGCCGGCTGAACCGGTTGAGGAGTGATCCGCGCTGCTCGAGCGGCACGTGCAGCCGTCCCAACACGACCTTCTGATACTGCTCATCGGCTACCCCGAACCCCGGCCGCAGGCCCGCCGCCTCCGCGTGCTCGCGCAGCAAGGCGAGGCAGAGCGCGTGGATCGTACCGCGCGTGATCACGTCGGCGCGGTCTCGCAGCGTGTGCTTCAGCCGGACGGCGATTTCTTCCGCCGCCCGATTCGTGAACGTGACCGCGCAGATACGCTCGGGCGCCACGCCGCGCGTTTCGACGAGCTGGTTGATACGGGCGATGAGACAGAAGGTCTTGCCCGCGCCCGGGCCCGCGATCACGAGCACGGGGCCCGGCGGCGCTTCAATGGCGAGCCGCTGCCGCGGGAGCGGATCGAGGGACATGCCAGGAATCTACCGATTTCCTATATTGCCCACCCCCACTCGAGAGGGATCGCGGTGACGCTGCCTGAGCCCAATCCACTGCCCGACGACTCCTGGGCGGTCGACGAGCGCTCCCTGAAGCTGTTCGTCGACCAGCTCCAGGAGCCGCCCGCCGATCGTGCCTGGTACGAGCTGCGGCGCGAGGCGGAGCGCATCGCGTTGGTGCCGGGCTTCGACCGGCTGATCACACTCGATGCCAACGCGATCAAGGAGCTGCCCCACCAGATCGACGTGGCTCAGCGCGTGCTGCGCGACATGGGCGGGCGCGCCATCCTCGCCGACGAGGTGGGGCTGGGCAAGACGATCGAGGCGAGCATCATCTACAAAGAGCTGGCGATCCGGGGGCTCGCGCGCCGCGCCCTCATCCTCACGCCCGCGTCCCTGGTGGGCCAGTGGCAGGGAGAGCTCGCGGAGAAGTTCTTCGAGCGCTTCGAGACTCCGGCCGAGCCGGACGATTGGCCGCGCGTCACCAAGGCGATCATCTCTCACGACCGGGCGCGCTCGCGCCGGCATGCCGAGGAGATCCTGAGACATCGCTGGGACCTGGTGATCGTGGACGAGGCGCACAAGGTGAAGAGCCATCGCGGCGCCCTGTACCAGTTCATCGAGAAGATCGAGCGCGACTTCATCCTGCTGCTCACGGCGACCCCGCTCCAGAACGACCTGCGCGAGCTGTACAACCTCATCACGCTGCTCCGGCCGGGCCAGCTCGGCACCTGGCAGGAATTCAAGGGCGCGCACCTCGTGTCGGGGGACCACCGCCAGCCGCGGGACCCCGAGGCGCTGCGCGCGCTCACGCACGAGGTGATGATCCGCACCAGGCGCTCGAGCGTCGCGCTCGACCTGGATCTGCCGCCGCGCCGGCCGCGCCATCCGGAGGTCAAGCTGACGCGCGCCGAGGCGGACCTGTACCAGCGCACCACCGAGTTCCTGCGACGGCTGTATCGCGAGGGCTTCATCCAGCCGGCCGAGCAGGAAGAGACGGAAGACGGCAAACGGCGCCGGCGCCCTACCAAGAAGGGCATCCTCCAGCTCGCGGTCATCCACCTGCGCCAGCGGCTGTGCTCCTCCGCGCGCGCGCTCGCCGAATCGCTCGAGCACCTGGGCGAGGCCGAGCGCGTCAGCCCCGAGTATCGCGCCATCGCCCGGCAGCTCGCCCAACGGGCGCAGCGCATCAAGACGCACGCCAAGCTGGACGTCCTGACCACGCTGCTGAAGGAAACGCCGGACCGCGTCGTGGTCTTCAGCGATCACCGGCCGACGATCCAGCTGATCGAGGAGCGCGTGAAGCAGCTGGGCCGCAAGCCCATCGTCTACTGGGGAGCCCACTCCACTCCTGAACGAGACGCGCGCATCCGCGCCTTCCATCAGGATCCGCGCGGCGTGCTGATCGCCACGCGTGCGGGCAGTGAGGGACGCAATCTGCAGTTCTGCAACGTGCTCGTGAACTACGACCTGCCCTGGAACCCCATGGTGGTGGAGCAGCGCATCGGCCGCCTGCATCGCATCGGGCAGACGCGTGAGGTCCACATCGTGAACCTCGCGGCGGCGGGGACCATCGAGGCGTACATCCTTCAGCTGCTCGACCGGAAGATCAAGCTGTTCGAGCTGGTCGTGGGGGAGCTGGACCTGATCCTGGGCGAGTTCGGCGGCGCCCAGAAGTTCGAGGGCCGGCTCGCCGAAGAATGGCTCGCCGCCGAAAATGAAGCGGACTTCGCGCGCCGCGTGGAAGGTCTCGGTGCCGACATCGAAACGAGCAGCGCGGTGGCCAAGGAGCAGGAAGCGCTCAACTCCCTCATCGCGCCCGACGACAACGCCATGCGCCTGGAGCGCCGGTTCGGGACGCTCTCGGTCCCCGGGCGGCTGCGCCTCGGGCTCGGCACGAGCCAGGTGGTCAAGGCGCCCGGATGGGACGGGAAGCGCCTCAAACTCGGCCTGCACCTGACGGACGTGCTCGAGGCGCTCGAGTCGATCGAGCCGGTCGGGGGGGTCACGACCGCCCACCCGGCCGGCCGTCATCCCAAGTACGGGGACCTGGTGCGGCTCACCGGCCTGACCAGCGCCGGTCGTGCGATCACGCTCGTGGCGCAGGTCGACCGCCTGCCGCTCACGCTCGTGGACATCGAGGCCGACGCGTGAAGCGCAAGCGTAACGCCCAGCGCAAGGCTCGCCCGAAGAGCGCGAGTAAACGCGCGGCTCGGCGTCCGCCCATAAACGGGCCCGGTGTCGCCGCTTCAGCGGCGGGCGCCGACGCCGATCCCCTGGCGGGCTCGGCCCTGCGACCGCTGCTCGACCGCTACTGCGAGCTCGCGGGTGTGAAACGGGCGGCCCTCGGCCCCGATCACGCGGAGCTGAAGCTACCGCCCGCCGAGCGCCCGTTTTTCAGGGACCGCGAACGCGTGAACGTGGCGTTCTCGCTCGACGCGCTCGAGCGCGACCCGGAGGCCGAAATCGCCGTGCTCGGCAGCCCGTTCGTGTCTCAGGTGGTGGAAGCGATTCGGGCGCGGGCGGCGCGGCTCTCGCTCGGTCTGATCGCGCCGGCGCCCTCCGCGTCGTCCCCTCCGTCTCGAAAATCCTCACCCCCTGTCCCCCTCTCCCTTCGGGAGAGGGGGGACGACCCGGTCGAGTTGCCCATTCCGGTTCGGGACGGTGTGGCGAAGCCGGGCGCGACGCGGCTGGCCGTGCATCCGGTGGGGCGGCTCGCGGCGCGAGTCGTGCTCCGCGCCGGAGCGGGCGTGGAGGAAGCAGTGATCGAAACCGACGTGTACGACCTATCGGCCGGTGTCCCCGTCGATGCCGATGTCGCCGCCGCGTTTCGCGCCCTCGAGGCGGGCCGTGTCGAGCCCGTGGACCCATCGGCCGCCGCCGCGGCGCCGGTCCCGGCGCGGGAGCCCGGTGAGCTGTTGCAGCTGCTGTTGAGCCATTTGCGGGCGAAGGCGGCGGAGCGTGTCACGACGCGGCGCGCGGCGGCGGAGCAGGAGCTCGCCGCCGAGCTCGGCCGGCTGGACCGATACTTCGAGTCGGTCCTGAAGGAGCAGGGCGACCCGGAGGGGATCGCGACGGTCACGGCGTCAGCCGAGCGCCGCCGCGCCGAGGAGATCCGACGCAGTCAGGTGAAGGCGGTGGTACATCCGCTGCAGCTCGTCGAGGCGGCCGTGCTGATGCAGCGCGCCGAGTGGCGGCTCGAATCCGGCAAGGGGCGCCGCGCGACGTTCGCCGCGCGGCGCTCTCTCAGCGGCGTCTCCGGCTGGTCGCTCGCCTGTCCACAGTGTGGCCGCCCGCCCGCTGCGCTGGTGATCTGCCGCCACGACCACTGCGGCTGCGAAGCCTGCTCACACCGCTGCTCGGTGTGCGGCGAGGACTTCTGCGTGGACCACGGGGCTGCCGAGTGCCGGGTGGACGGCTTGCCGGCGTGTGACGAGCACGTGCAGGTGTGCGCGTCCTGCCGACTGGAGCACTGCACCGTGCACGCCGGCGTATGCGCCGAGGACGGCCACGCGGCGTGCACCGCGTGTCTCGCGCCGTGCGGCAGTTGCGGGCGGGACGTCTGCAACCGGCACGCGCAGCGCAGCCATGCCGACGCCCCGAAGGGGAGCCGCCGCCTGTGCGCCGCGTGCGTCCGGTACTGTGAGGGCGGAACCAACGAGCCCGTGGGCGTGGACGAGGTGGCGCCCTGCGCGAGCTGCGGTAAGGCGGTGTGCGCGGCGCATCAGGCGGTGTGCGCGGTGGACGGGCAGGTGCACTGCTCGCCCCATCTGCGCCGGGCGGACCGGTCGCGGCGCCTGGTGTGCGCCCGGCACCGGGGCGCGTGCGCCGAGGAGCCGGCGGCGCTGTTCGCGTCCGACGAGCTCGCGGCATGTCCCATCTGCGGCCGGGGGACATGCGAGCTGCACCGCACCGCATGCGGGTATTGCGGCCGCAGCGTGTGCAGCGCCGAGCTCGACGCCGAGTCACACCGCTGCCTCACCTGCGCGCAGCTCGCGGCGGTGAGCGATCCTCCGGAGGCGGTGGTCCTGGCCGCGTTGGCGGCGGCGGGCGGGGAGCCGCAGGCGTCCCGCCGCTGGCGGATGGCGCGCGACAAGCGCCACGTGGTGGTAGAGGTCGATCTAGGGCGGAAGGGCACCGCCGTCGTCACGCTGCGGCATGACGACCACGGGCCGGACGGTGTCGTGCACCACCCTTCCAGCTAGGACGGCTTTACGTACTCGAACAGCTCGCTCGGCGTGACCCGCAGGGCGCCGCACAACCGCTCGATCGTGTCGGCGCGAATGAGTCTGAACCGCCCATTGGGCCGTGTGAGCCGGTAGATCGTGTTCAGGCTCAAGCCGGTGAACTTGGCGAGCCCGTAGGGCGACACCGGCCGCGTTTCGAGCAGCTCCCGCAACCGCAAGCGCACCACACCCCTGCGACGATAGCGGACCTTCTCCCCGCGATACCGTGGCATCCTCACCCTCCTTGCGTGATATAACAACAATACATATTATAACAGCTAGTAGCTATACCATCTATGGCTGATATAGGCACCACCGAGCGACCGCGCCCTAGTAGAAGACCCGCAACCGCTGTAAGGAGGCCCGCATGGGACGCAGGCTGGACCTGATGGGACGGAAAGTGACGGACGTGCTCGCCAAGATGGAAGTGGGCGAGCGCGAGGAGGCGCAACTGGTGCACGACGTCGAACCCAAAGAGCAGCTGGTGTTTACGGGTCCGGCGGATTGGTCCCCGGACCAGGCGGAACAGTACATCGACTGGCGCATTCACCAGGTGGATCAGACCGTGGCCAAGCTGCGCCAGCAGCTCGACGATCAGATCGCGATGCGCCGGCGCTGGCTGGCGGTCACCGGCGGGCGGTCCAAGGTATCTCCCAGTGGCACCGGGAATGGCAACGGCAACGGCAATGGTAACGGCAACGGGCATGACACAGTCACTGAACTGCCCTCCTCGAGTGGCATCTAGCGAGTAGACGGGGCGTGCGGGGGCCGGGGGGCGCAGGTTTGGCCCCCCGGTGCCGCGTCCTCCCCCGTTGACATGGCCGCCCCGCCGTGCCACGCTACCTCCGTCGATGCGCCCTGTCAGTCACACCGTCATCCATCCTGTTCCGGCGTCGATCGAGCGCGTGTTTGCCGTGCTCACCGACCCGGCGCGCATCGCCCAATGGCTCCCCGGGTGTGCCGGGGTGGAGAGCCCCCGACCGTTGCGAAAAGGCGTGCGCTTCAAAGCGCGCTTCGGCAATCGCGAGACCGAGTTCGAGGTCGTCGACTTCGCGCCCCCCACGGCGTTCGGCTTGGTGGAGCGTGGTGAGCGCAACGGCTGGAAAACCCTGTTCCGGCTCGACGAGACCGCCGGGTCGACGGCGGTGACGGTGAGGGATGTCTGGGCGCCCCGGTCGGTCATCGCCTGGCTGCGGGGCAGGCTGCGGGAGAAACGCCATGTGGAGAGCCAGCTCGAGGCGATCCTGGCAAACGTGCGCAAGTTGTTAGCGGCTTAGCCGCTCGAACGCGGCCTCGATCTCCTGCGCCGGCTCGACCGGCGCGTCCGACAGATTCGTGAGCACCGCCACCACGACGTGTGCGTCCCGGTCCAGGCCGAACACGGCCGTCCCGCCGACGGCGCTGCCGCCGTGGAACGCCCAGTGGTGCCCCGAGCTGTCGGTCCTCACGAACCAGCCGATCCCATAGCCCGTCTCCTCGCCGGTGCTGGTGCGCTGCGAGGTGAACAACAGGTCCAGCGTTTCCCGTCGCAAAAACCCGGGCGCCAAGAGCGCGGACCCGAACTTCACCAGATCCTCGGCGGTCGAGACGAACCCGCCGCCCGCCCACTTGTAGCTGTTGTCGACGGGCGGCGCGACGTGAGACGCGCCGCTCGAGTCGGCATCGTAAAACTGCGTGCGGTCCGGGATGACGCTGTCGGTCCGGTCGGGTGCCGTGTGCGTGAGCCCGAGGGAACGAAACACGTGCGCCGAGATGTAAGGAAGAAAGTCCTCTCCCGCGACGCCCTCAACCACCGCCGAAACAAGGTTCCAACCGTAGCTCGAGTAGGAGAACCGCGTGCCCGGTGGGAACAAGAGCGAGTCGTCCTGGAAGATCGCGAGGCCGTCGCGTACCGTGGCGAAATGACGAGTCTGGAAGAACTCCCGGTCCCGGTAATGTCTGATCCCCGCCAAGTGCCCCGCGAGCTGCCGCGTGGTGATGGGATATCCCTTCTCGGGAAAGGTCGGCACATACCGCTGGATGGGCGCGTCCAGATCGAGCTTCCCCTGCTCGTACAACAGTGCCACCGCCGCGGCCGTGAGCGGCTTCGAGACGCTGCCGATGCGGAACTGCGTCGCTCGCGTGACGGGTCGCCGCCGGGCGGCGTCGGCATAGCCGAACCCCTCCGACCACACCAGCGTCCCGTCGATCGCCACCGCGACCTGCACGCCGGGGATGTGCGACGAAAGCCGCTCGCACACGAGCGTGCGCATGCGCGCGACCGTCTCGCGGTACGCGGCGGGCACGCTGCCGGCGCGGCGCGAAACGCACGGCGCGGTCTGGAAGGCACCGGCCCCCATCATGGTCATCGCAATCAGGACGCTCGTAGACCTCACCGCCTCTCCCCGGGACGCATAACTTTCGTCATCATCAGCCGCCAATGAAAGTCGGAAAGACCTTTTACGCCAGGAATCGCCGGGAGTGGCGCGCCTGGCTCGCGCGCCACCACAAGACGGCCCCCGAGATCTGGCTCATCTATTATAAGAAGCACAGCGGCAAGCCACGCGTGTCCTACAACGACGCGGTGGACGAGGCGCTGTGCTACGGCTGGATCGACAGCATCTTGAAACCGATCGACGCCGATTGCTACGCGCAGCGCTTCTCACCGCGCCGGCCCACCAGCCGGCTCTCCGAGATGAATCGCGAGCGGGTGCGTCGTCTCATCGCCGCCCGCCGCATGACCAGGGCGGGGCTGGAGCGGATCCGGCACGTCTTCGACCACAAGAAAGACACCAAGAAGATCGTCTGGCGCCTCCCGCCGGACATCCGGCGACGCCTGCGCGCGGACGCCATCGTGTGGAAGCGCTTCCAGCGCTTCCCCGAATCCTACCGGCGAATTCGCGTCGGCTGGATCGCGGCGGCCCGGCATCGCCCGGAGATATTCGAGCAGCGGCTGCGGCATTTCATCAAGATGACCGCCCGCAACAAGCGCTTCGGGATGGTGCAGTGAAGCTCGAGGATCATGCCTTGAGATACCGCCCGGTTGGCCGGGCGTCAAACAGTTCTGTCTCGGATCTTCCTGGCATGCTGCTCGACGAGTTGGTCGCCATACGATCGCGACGGTGCTGCGCACGGGCCACGTGCGTCAGACGTAATGCCGTTCGCGCGCGACGCCACGCGCGCGCAGCAGCGGACGATGCGGCTGCGCACCGTCCGGAGCGGTCGCGGCGCGTTGTTGCGCACGCGACACCCGGTCCGCGTTTTGCCCTGGGGGCTCCCGAACCCGTCGCTCCTGGAGGGGAGCCCCCATGAAACGCACCATTTCCCGCAGCGTCTCGGCGGCGGCCGCCGCGCTGCTGGCACTCGCCGCCGCATGTAGCGATGCACGTGATCCACTGAGTCCCAAGCTGCAAGCGTGGAACCAGCCGCCGCCACCGCAGTCCGGCGAGTTGAAGGGAACGGGCACTGTCCCGGACCCGGAAGGCGGCCTGATCACATTTAACTTCGACGTCACGCACGATGCGACCGGCACGCACGGGTCGTTCTTCGCCTCCGCCGCTCCTGGGGGGCTACCGGAAACGCTCACCGCGAGCTCGTTCACATCGTTCACCTTCGGCTCCAGCTTCTGCGCCACCCCGGGCAACGGAGACGAGTTCGCAGCCACTGGCACGCTCGTGGAAGGCACCACCTCGATCCCCGTGGAGTTCATCGTCAAAGCGTGCGACAACGGGCCCATCTTGCTCGGTGGGGATACGTTCAGCCTCGACATTCCGTCGCGCACGTTCCACGCCGGGGGCCCCGTCGTGGGGGACATTCAGAAACAGTGAGGTGGCGCGGGAGCGGTTACGGCCGCTGGTAGAGCTTCGGGAACCGCTCCTCCAGCCGCTTCAGCTTTGGCAGGTCGTTGTATACGATGTAGGGGCTGGTGAGGTGGCGGGCCAGGTAGTCCTGGTGATACGCCTCCGCCGGAAAGAAGCGCTCGAACGGCACTACCTCCGTCACAATGGGACGGGGGTAGGCCGTCGCGCGCTCGAGCTCCGCGATCATCGCGACCGCCGCCGCCTGCTGCTGGGGCGTGCGGTAGAACACCACGGAGCGGTACTGGCTCCCAACGTCCGGCCCCTGGCGGTCGCGCTCGGTGGGGTCGTGCGCCACCGTGAAGAACACGCGCAGCAGCTCCTCGTACGAGACGCGCGCCGGGTCGAACGTCACCTCGACCGACTCGGCGTGTCCGGTGGTCGACGTGCTGACCAGATCGTAGCGGGCCGTCGCGACGCCGCCCCCTGCATAACCCGAGACCACGCTGGTCACGCCGCGTACATGACGGAACACCGCGTCCACGCCCCAGAAACAACCCCCGGCGAACACGGCAGTCTCGGGCTTGGCGGGCGCCGCCCGGGTCTGGGCTCGGGCCGGTGCGGTGGTCGCTGTAACCGCCGCGAGCACTAGCAGGCCACACGTCCTCATGGCTGCCGCCACGTGGGCCGCAGATCCTGCGTCACCAGCTCGACCAGACGGTTCACCATCCGGCCGTACGCCTGCTTCGGGTCTTTGGCCCCGAAAAACAGCTGCCCGTCCACGAGCGCCACATGCCCGACCTTGTCGGTCGCCCAGGCGCTGGAGCGCCACAGCGTCGCGCCCGAGCGCGTGGAGAGCAGCCGCACCGTGAGGTCGAGCCGCACGGTGGCGTCGAGGTGCGGGTTCACGAGCCCGGCGAGTCCGCCGCCGGGCTGGGGGTTCGTGACCTT
>WNGP01003142.1_pt1 | contig 13843 bp, 18 predicted proteins | sample 5407671 | NCBI WGS metagenome assembly WNGP01 (sample SAMN13153381, study PRJNA577476) | soil metagenome | isolation source: 40 cm soil or saprolite under Garry oak tree replicate 2 | place: USA:California | collected 2016-06-15 | reverse complement strand
GACGTGAAGCCTCCTCCGACGCCTGCTCCGCCGGGTGCTTCAAAGGTTCCGCCGCCACCGTCGCCGGCGCCGACCAAGAAATAGCAACCCGTCGCGCAAGGCGTTCTTGCCGACGCGTCGGCCATCTCAGATGGAAGCGTGAGCCGAGCCGGGTGGCCGGCCGTACGAGCCTTGCCGCCCGGTCTACGGGTTCGCTGGGAGGACTCAATGCAATCGGCTTCGGGGACTGCGGTTCACCTCAATTCGCCGCCGCGCTTTCCCATTCGACCACCGGCGCGTCCCCCCACAAGTCTTCAAGGCTGTAGAAGGCTCGCTTGTCGCGATGAAAAATGTGGACAACCACTTGCAGGTAATCGAGTACCATCCATTGACTGGCTGGAAATCCGTCAACGGCTACCGGCCGCAGCGAATAGTCTTCTCGCAACCGAATCTCAATTTCATTTCCGATTGCTTTGAGTTGTGGCTCCGACGTGCCTGAGCAGATCACAAAAAAGTCCGTAAAGCTCGAGATCTCGCGCAAATCCAGCACCACAATATCCTCGGCCTTTTTGCTGGAGGCGAGTTCGGCACAGCGTTTTGCTAAATTTTCCGGCGTTATGTCGAATGCTCCCGATAAAGTTTTTCGCGCTGAATGATTTCCTCCACTGACCCAGTTACCAGGTACCGAATCGATTCATGTTGCGCAACTCTTCGCCGTATCTCCGTGGCCGAAATGTCGATCCGACGATGGATCAACTGATAAGTATGCGTGGGTTGTTTGCCTGTGCGGTCGAGAACAACGAAGCGAACTAGTTTCTCCAGCTCATTGAAGCGATGCCACCGAGGCAGTTGTTCAATGTTGTCTTCACCGATCAAGCAGTAGAGGACCGCGTCGCACTCGCGCCGGCGAATTTCTTCAACAGTATCGATTGTGTACGAAGGCGGCGGACGCAGCAGCTCGCATTCATCCACTTCGAACTCCGGCTGGTCTCTTATCGCCGCCCGCAACATTGCTAATCGTACATCTCCGCTGGCGACCGGAGCGGCCTTCTTGAGCGGTGATATCGCGGCCGGGACCAGGATGACCTTCTCAAGACCGAGCGTCTCAATCGCTTCGCGGGCAAGAATTAAATGCGCGTGATGGACCGGGTCGAAACTGCCGCCATAAATCGCGATCTTCTTCAATCTGCCAACGGTTAAACGCTCAACGCTCAACGTTCAACTAAAAGCGTTCTCTCAATGAGCTGAAGTGCGTTGGACATTGAATATTGCCGTTGAGCATTCATCTTTGCGGCCGATGAAGAACAATTCGCTTGGTCAACTGATCATGACCGGTGTGCCGGGCAAAGAAATCGATTCGAAAACAGCCGCCCTGTTTCGACGCATCCAACCGGGTGCGTTTATTCTCTTCGCACGCAACATCGAGAGCGCGACGCAGCTCCGAAAGCTTATCGATGATTTGCGAGACCTCAGCGAAGTCGAGCCGATCATCACCATCGACCAAGAAGGCGGACGTGTGTCGCGATTGCGCCTGATTGGCAGTGAGCCGCCTAGCGCGCAACAACTGCGCGACAAGAACGACCTCAACCTGATTCGGCGGCATGGCGAGATCACCGGACGTTTGCTACGCCTTTTCGGGTTCAATCTGGACCTTTGTCCCGTGCTGGACATCTCTTTTGATGATGACGCTGAGAATTCGCTGCGCGGCCGGTGCTACGGAAAAAATGTCGAGCAAGTCGTGCGCAATGCCGGCGCATTCAATGCCGCAATGAGAGGGCAGGGGATCGCGAGCTGCGGCAAACATTTTCCCGGTTACTCTGCTGCAACTACAGACGCTCACTATCAGTTGCCGCAGATCGATCGCACCCGAGGAGAACTCGATCAGAATGAATTGGCGGTGTTTCGGCAGTTCGTTCCTGATGTGGACAGTATCATGATTTGCCATGGTTGGTATTCATCCTTCGAGCCGGAACGCACTCCTGCCACACTCTCGAGCAGCATCGTCACCGGCTTATTGCGCGACGAACTTGGTTTCGACGGTCTTGTCATGACTGACGATCTCGATATGGGCGCGATCCTGACAGGATACCGATTAGAGGACACCATTCGGGGCGCAATCAATGCCGGTAACGACGTCGTGATGATTTGCCATCGCATTCCGGAAATCGAAACCGTGCATCGAATTCTCGGGATGCTGCCATCAGACCAAATCAATCGCGCTTTGGGCAACGTCGCGAGTGTCAAAAGGAAGCTATCTCCGCCGGACAAATTTTCCGAAGCCACTTTCCGCAAAATTGATGACGAAATCGGCGAGCTTCGGATATCCGTAGCCGGCCAGGAACGCGCAGTCCAGAGCACTTCCAAAACTGTTCAACGCTCGCCTGTGGAAATGTTTTGATCTGAGGAGCGCACGCGGCGGCGCGTGTTTGTTTGAAAGCCTGGCCGTCGCTTCGCGTCCGTTGCAGCGGCGCTCTCGCCGAAATACTTTCATGCAAGTCAGCACGTGCGTCTTGACCTTGCGGACGGTTCGCCACTATTCTGCGCTCTCGTCGCAGAACGATGCAGTCGCCGAAAAACGATTTCGAGGCAAACGAGTGAAACCAAGAGCCTGTTTATGACGGTCGGTCAGCAAGGGAACGCAAACCGCCCTGCCGAGCTTACCATTCGCGGAATAATCATCGGAGTCGTCATCACTTTGGTTTTCACCGCGGCGAATGTTTACGCCGGTCTTAAAGCTGCCCTCACTTTTTCGACATCAATTCCCGCGGCCGTGATTTCCATGGCGATCCTGCGGAGTTTTCGCGACGCGACCATCCAGGAAAACAACATCGTGCAAACGGTTGCTTCGGCAGCGGGCACGCTCTCATCGATTATTTTCGTGTTGCCGGGACTGATCATGATTGGATACTGGACCGACTTTCCGTTCTGGACCTCGTTTTGGATTTGTGCGCTCGGCGGAATTCTCGGGGTGATGTATTCGATCCCGCTCCGTCGCGCGTTGGTGACGAACTCGGATTTGCCATATCCGGAGGGAGTCGCTTGCGCCGAGGTTCTCAAGGTTGGAAGTGGCGGCGACGCCGCAGATGCTCACGACGTTGAGCACGGCCGCGCCGGTTTACTTGCAGTTCTGTGGGGATCGATCGTGTCCGCCGCTTTTGCACTAATCATCGAGACACAGCTGTTCGCCTCCGATGTGGCGCAAAATTTTCGAATCGGAAAGAAAGGTGCCGTCAGTGGCTACGATTTCTCCTTATCGTTTTTGTTGTTCGGGATAGGGCACCTTGTCGGCCTCTCAGTCGGCATCGCGATGCTGATTGGTGCGCTGATCGGTTGGGGCTGGGGAGTGCCGCATTATTCGGGCCTTGCCCACGACTTCACCACACCGCTGGCTGCGCTCGCGCGCAGCGCCTGGACCGGGAAGGTCAGGTACGTTGGCGCCGGCGCGATCGGCATTTCTGCGATCTGGACTTTGTTGAAGCTTGCAAAACCGCTGATCAGCGGTCTCGCGAGCGCAATGGCCGCGTCGCGCGCGCGCAAAGCGGGCAAAGCCGACACGCTACCGATTACCGAACGCGACATTCCGATCGGCATTGTTGGCGTGGTCACGCTGGTTTGCATGTTGCCGATCGGTTGGTTACTCGGATTTTTCGGAAATCAAACTGGACTCGGCGCGCAGTTACCAACGCTCATTATCGGCGGCGTCGTTTACATCGTGTTGATGAGTTTCTTTGTTTCCGCAGTATGCGGTTACATGGCCGGCCTGATCGGTTCATCGAACAGTCCGCTGTCCGGCATCGGAATTTTAGTCGTGATTGGCGCCGCGTTGCTGCTGGTGATCGGCGTGAAGCCGTACGTTTCGCCGGATTCGGGCAAAGCATTGATGGCGTTCGCGCTTTTCACGACGGCCGTAATTTTCAACGTGGCCGCGATCGCAAACAACAATCTTCAGGACCTCAAGACGGGACAATTGGTCGATGCAACACCGTGGAAACAACAAGTCGCGCTGGTGATAGGTGTTGTCGCAGGTGCATTGGTCATTCCGCCTGTGCTAGATCTTATGAATCATACTTATGGGTTCGCTGGTGCGCCGGGCGCAGATCCGCGTCGCGCGTTGCCCGCGCCGCAAGCCGGCTTGATTTCGTCGCTCGCGCAAGGCGTGATCGCCGCGGACATCGATTGGAGTTTAATTGGGATCGGCGCATTCATTGGCGTCGGTATAGTTTTTCTGGATGAAATTCTTGGCCGCACCACCAAACACATGCGTGTTCCGCCGCTCGCAGTCGGTCTCGGAATTTATCTGCCGACTTCGAGCACCTTGATGATCGTTGTGGGAGCCGTTGCCGGTTGGTTCTACGACCGGCGAGCTGATCGTACTCCCAGGCCGGGAGCTGCGAAGCAGCTTGGCGTGCTTCTCGCATCAGGTCTGATCGTTGGGGAAGGCATAATCGCGGTCGTGATTTCTCTGATCAGAGCAGTCTCTGACAAGCCTGCGCCGCTGGCGCTAGTCGGTCCGGATGGAGTTTTGGCGAAATGGATTCCGAGTCTTGCGAAGTTTGAAACTGCGGGAATCGTTCTCGGCGGCATTACATTCGTAGCGATGGCATTCATTCTTTATCGATGGATTTTGCGAATGTCCCAGGCAAGATCGACATGAAGCGGAAGTGGAACTGGCCGCTATGGGTTGGCTTCGTTGTCGTAGTCGGCGGGTTGTTCTCCTACGCGTTCTTCGCTCAATTTCCAATCACGCGGGATTTTCCATGGGCGAATCTTTTGCTCTTTGGAATTGGGGCTGCGTTGTTGATGCTCGGTCTGTTCCGGGCGTTCGGCCGGCCGCAAGTTTACCGCGGAAAGATTTTCGGCTCGATCTTCGCAGCGATTGCTGTGTTCCTCATTGCGTTTTTTAGTTACGAAATCTTCTACTTCCTGCGGCAGGTTCCCGCTTCGAGTGGCGCGCCGCGCGTTGGGCAAAAAGCGCCGGATTTTATACTACTGGATCAAAGTGGAAAGCCTGTTGGTCTCGGCGATTTGCTTTCCGGTTCAAATGCTGTTGTGCTGATTTTTTATCGCGGCTTTTGGTGACCACTCTGCAACTCCGAGTTGCGGAGTTTCCAGCAGACCCTTGCGGACTTTAACTCGCGCGGCATTCGCGTGGTCGGCATCAGCGTTGATCCACCCGAGATCAATCGCCGGCAGTCGCAAAGACTCGGTTACACGTTTCCGTTGCTTTCCGATCCCGGAGCAAAAATCATTCGCCGGTATGACGTGTTGCATCCCCGTGCCGGACCAAAAGGAGCGGATATAGCGCGCCCGGCCGAATTTCTCCTTGATTCCAATGGCATGGTTCGCTGGGTGAATCTCACTGAGAATATCGCCGTACGCGCGCGTCCCCATCAAATGCTGGACGCATTCAGTCAACTCGGTTCTGGTGCCCAGTGATTGACGCCGCTCCGCCGAATCAATAGGTTGAGCGCTCGTGCATTCGGAACTGGAACAACTGCTCGTTCTTCAAGATCGACAACAAAAGATCAGACAAATCCAGGCTGAGATCAAAACGGTGCCATTGGAACGCAGTCATCTCGAGTCGCAACTGGCTGCAAGTGCAGCGGGGGTTGACGCACTGAAACAAAAAACGCGCCATCTTGAAGTTGAGCGAAAAAAGCTGGAGCTCGATGTGGGCACACGCACCGAAAGCATCGCACGGCTCAAGACGCAGCAGTATCAAACCAGGAAAAACGACGAGTTTCAGGCAATCGGCCACGAGATTGAGCGATACGAAAATGAAGTCCGCAAGCTCGAGGATCAGGAGCTCGAGTTGATGATCGAGGCCGACAAGATGAAAGCCGAATTTGAAGCGGCGGAGAACACTGCGCGAGCGACTAAAGAGACGATCTCACGGCAGTTGATCGATCTCGAAAGCAAATCAAAAGCGCTGGAAACGCAGCAGCGAGAACTAGAAAATGAGCGGGAAGCGCTTGCGTCTAAGATTGACGCCGATTTACTTGACCAGTTCGAGCGTCTCTTCAACAGCAAAGGCGACGCGGCGATCGTCGCGGTCGAGCACGGCGTTTGCACTGGCTGCCACATGAAAGTAACGACTGCGACCGCGGCAGGAGTCAAAGCCGGGAAAGAAATCGTTAGCTGCGAGCAATGCGGACGCATTCTATACCTCGGAGCGTAATGCGTTCTTCCTCTACGTCTTGCTCTCAATCTTCTCTCTTGGGGTGAGACTAAGCGGAAGAGGAAGAGCTAGACGTTGAACCGAAACAGTATCACGTCGCCGTCGCGTACTTCGTACTCTTTTCCTTCAAGCCGCAGTTTGCCTGCTTCGCGGGCTTTCGCGAAAGAACCGGCCGCGATCAGATCGTTACAGTGAATGGTTTCCGCCGCGATAAAACCGCGTTCGAAATCGGAGTGGATCGCTCCGGCAGCGGCTGGCGCCTTTTCGCCGGCGTGAATGGTCCAAGCGCGCGTCTCCTTTTCGCCGGCGGTAAAAAACGTGTGCAGCCCGAGCAGATGATAGACCGCGCGAATGAGCGCGTGTACACCGCTGTCCTCCACGCCGAGGCCGCGTAAATATTCGAGCGCCTCCTGCTCGGTAAGATCGACAAGTTCGCTCTCGATCTGCGCGCTGATCACGATTGCTTCCGTGGCGAAATGGTGCCTCGCGTAATCTTGAACTGCACCAACGCGCTTCGCGGCGCTGTAGCCGGGATCGGTGATCCCGGTTTCATATGATTGCGGCGCTTTGTTCCGGTCGGTATCACCGATGCCGGCTACAGCTGCAAGATCCGATTCCGCTACGTTGCAGGCAAAAATTGTCGGCTTTGAGCTCAACAGGAAAAAACCTCGCACGATTGATCTTTCTTCAGGTGTCAACGTTGCCGTGATCGCCGGTTTTCCGCGATCGAGATGCGCCACCAGTTTTTCGATGACCTCAGTCTCAATCATTGCTGACTTTTCGCCGGCGTGTAGTTGCTTCTGCAATCGTTCGCGTCGCTTTTGCAACGAAGCAAGGTCAGCCAACACGAGCTCGGTATTGATGACCTCGATATCGCGAATTGGATCGATGGTTGCGCTGACATGATGAACGTCAGGATTTTCAAAACAACGCACGACCTGCACGATGGCCTCAACTTCGCGAATGTGATGGAGAAACTGGTTCCCAAGGCCTTCGCCTGCGCTCGCGCCTTTCACCAGCCCGGCGATATCTACAAACTCGATTGCTGTTGGTGTAATTTTTTTTGAGCGAGAAATCTCCGCGATTTTTCCCAGACGAAAATCGGGTACGGTTACAACGCCCACGTTGGGATCAATCGTGCAGAAAGGATAGTTCTCCGCCGGCGCCTTGTGTGTGCGTGTGACCGCATTGAAGAGCGTTGATTTCCCGACATTCGGTAGACCCACAATTCCAGCGCTAAGCATCGGCGCGCATGCTAACGCGATAGGTCGCCGGTCGCAAACAACGCTGAGGACGCATGCGCAAAATCCCAAACCCCAATAACCAGACCTCAGGGAAATTTCAAAGAGCAAACTCCAAGAGCGACAATGCAGCGGTTTGGAAATTGGAATTTGAGCTTCTTTAGATATGGGAGCTTTGAACTTGGAGCTTATCAAAAATCCCCGGCGGGATTTGAACCCGCGACCTCTTGGACCCCGTTCAGCCGATAAAGAGTTTTTATGACATTAGCAAAAATAGTGTCACAAGAGTTTCGTGTCTCCTCTGTTCGATCACATTTTATATAAACAACCCAGAGCGCTCGATTGATTCTTCGATTGCTGCGCAATGGGAATGGCAACGCCCGATCGATTTGTTTCATCGAGTCGGTTGCGGGCGCGAAAGATCTGTGAGGGCTGATCATGCAGCTACGAGCCGCTGAGTTGTCCCGCTAATGCTCTCAGCAATGGATGAACCAGATCTGGGAGAACTTCCTTGCATCAGGCCTGCCAAAAAGACGCCCACGTGCTGATCACGTTGCGCGTTGGCAACACCGTCGACCGAAAAGATCAGCACCGACGGTCGCCCACACAGTTCAAATTCAAAACGTCCTGGCGTGACTAGCTCTTCCTCGGAACCCGAGGCTGCCGCTTGCTCACAAAAGCAATCGAACGGCCGAACTCGTTCGTCCTCATATCGGCCATTCGTGTCAGCGAAGATCTTTGGTCCACGAACATTTGGCAACCAGGTAAACCGTCCCGCGTTGTCCTCGGAATCAAGGTGGAACCCGACATCGCGATAAGATCGAAGTGCGCAGCCGGAAAAGAATGGTCTCACTACGAGCTGCGCAGCGGTAGCTGTATCCCCATGAAGCGCCCATGACATTGCCACCGTTGATTCGTTATGGGGCAAGAACATTTGCTGTTCTAGCAGGAATCCCTCCGCGATACGAAAGCGCGAAACGGGCCAGGAGATACCACCAAAAAGTCCGCCCCAAAATGACGATCCTGAATCGGCCAAGGCTCCGTCCGAAGAGATCGTGTAAACATTGCGTGGTGTCTTCAAGGTAACCTCCAAGGAAATCAGTGTCGCTTTGGAGCTAGCTTTGGATGAGCGGATCGTGATCATAGGTTTTGAGGATGCGTCGCGTGCTGCGGCAAATCCTTACAAGCCGGCCGATTTTGCACTCCCTTCGTAAGGTTTCGCGGTTTGGATCGACAAATTAGCGTGGATAGAAATGAGCCGCGCAAGAGTTGGGTGCATCCCTCATGGGATCTCCCGGATTGCGCAACAACGCCAGAGGCGTATTATTTGCGGCGACGCGAATTTTTGCGCGTTTTTGGGCTTGGCCTTGCCGCCTCCGCTTTGTTGCCGCCCGGGATTCGGGCTGAGTCACCCGGACTGAACGATTCGCTTCACCCATCGTACAAGCTCGATGGCGTGAAACTTACGCCCGAAGACCTCATCACAAGCTATAACAATTTTTACGAGTGGGGCCTGGCAAAGGATCAACCAAAGGAGCTGGCTAATCACGGGTGGAAAACGCGGCCATGGTCGGTCGAGATCGGGGGATTGTGCGTGAACCCGCGCAAGCTTGACGTTGACGAATTGATTCAACTCCTTGGCCCAATCGAGCACCGTAATTATCGTCACCGTTGCGTTGAGGCTTGGTCAATGGTGATGCCGTGGGACGGTTTTGCGCTGGCGAAACTCGTGGAGCTTGCGCAGCCGACACCGGATGCGAAATACGTGAAGTTCACGTCGTTCATCGATCCGGCGAATTGTTCGGGTCAGCGCTCAAACGAATTTTCCTGGCCCTACACCGAAGGCCTCACCATGGAAGAAGCGCACAACGAATTGGCACTCATCGCCGTCGGACTTTACGGCAAACCGCTGCGCAATCAGAACGGCGCGCCGCTTCGGCTCGTCGTGCCATGGAAGTACGGATTTAAGAGCGCCAAATCGTTGGCGAAAATCGACTTTGTGACAGAGCAGCCAAGGACGCTCTGGAACCAACTCGCACCTACGAGTATGGCTTCTACGCAAACGTGAACCCGAATGTCGATCATCCGCGCTGGAGCCAGAAAAGCGAACGCGTGATCGGAGCCAGTTTCTTTGCGGGTAAACAGCCAACGCTCATGTTTAACGGCTACGAAAAACAAGTCGCGCATTTGTACGCCGGTATGGATTTGCGGAAGAATTTTTGATGAACGTCGACTTTCCACACTGCGCGGCGGCGGCCGCCTCTCCCTTTGCTGAAGGGGAGAGGACTGAGGTGAGGGGTTTCGGCTATCACGCAACGAGGGCGAACCCTCATCCTATCCTCTCCCTTGAGAAGGGAGAGGGGAGACGGAGACGCGATGCATTTTTGACCGATGTTTTGGTCAGAACTGTCGGTTCTAAAGCGTTTGCACTCGCTGTTCTGATCGGTGTTGGGTTTTGCCTGCTTGTCATTCCCGCGTTCACCGGCGCGCTTGGCGCAAATCCGGCGGAGGAACTGCTTCATCAAACAGGCGAGATCGCAATCTGGACTCTCGGCGCGGTGCTTTCACTTAGTCCTTTGCGCGTTTTGTTTCCGCACTCGCGACTGGTTAATGCGCTAAATCGGCATAGGCGTGCGATTGGCGTAAGCGCGTGCGTTTACGGTTTGATCCACTTCGGGTTTCATCTCCTCTACGAAGGAGATGCGCAGTCGATCACGCGCAGCTTTTCCAAGCCGTTCACTTGGTTCGGTCTTGCCGGATTGTCGATTCTCGTGATCCTCGCAGCCACCAGCAACAACTTCTCAATTCGAAAACTTGGCGGCAAAAACTGGAAATGGTTGCACCGCCTGGCATACGTGGCCGCGGCCCTCTTAATTTATCATCAAACCATTGCGGGGAAAGGACATTGGCACATCGCCCGTTGGTTATTGCTTTCACTTGTGGCGCTGCAAATTGCGCGGCTTCTTGTCGCGTTCCTTAGAAGACGAAATGCCGCCATTGTAGCCGGCGGCGGCCTGTCCGCCGTAGCCTTGGCGAAGGCGGATGACCCCGGCCCTAGGAAAACCGCTAACCAGATAGGATCACGACCGGCATCATCCCGCGTAGGCGAGACTACAGTCGCCTGCAACCGCACATCATGAATGACATTGAGACAACAGCGTCCTGTTGGGTGGGACGACCACGGCGAGTGTCTTTACCGATACGCTTTAGTGCGCGTACGCAAACCCGAAGTAGCCGAGGACCTGGTGCAGGAAACGTTTCTCGCCGCTGTGCGCGGTTACGAAAAATTCGGCGGCCGTTCATCAGAGCGGAGTTGGCTCGTCGGCATTCTGAAAAACAAGATCGTGGATCATTTCAGAAAGGTTGGGCGAGAGACATCGTTCACCGACATGAATTTCTTTCCGATGAGTTTTCGGAAAAGTTCGTATCGGTCGGTTTTTGGAATCATGACCTCGGGCCGCATGAATGGAAACCCGAGCCGGATGAGATGATGCATCGGGCCGAGTTCTGGCAAGTCATGCGCGACTGCCTCTCTAAACTGCCGCAAAAAATCCGTGCCGTTTTTACCATGCGCGAAATGGATGGTGTGCCTGGCAAAGAGGTTTGCGCGACCCTCTCCATCAGCGACAGCAATCTTTGGGTAATGCTGCATCGAGCGCGGATGGCGCTGCGGGAACGTCTTGAGATCAACTGGTTCGACACGCCAGCGGGAGGAACAGCTTGATGCCGGACGAACCATACAACCCATCGCCTATCGGTAATTCGTCAGTTCTCGCGCGGAGAAATTGGTGGCAAACGATGCTCGTGAAATTCATCGGCAAACACACGCCCAAATGCAGGGAATTGGTTCGGATACTCTCGCAATCAATGGACGAGCCGTTGCCGCTGATTATGCGGATCAAAAAACGCCTGCACTTTTTGATTTGCTGCTGGTGCCAGCGTTACGAAGAACAGCTTCGTTATCTGCGTTGCACCGCACGCGAATTTCCCGAGCACGCAGATGAAGCCTCCGATGCGCCATTTTCAGCGGAAGCCCGAGAGCGCATTAAACGAAGGTTAGCGGAAACTGCTCGTTAGGGCGCGTGTCTGCCTATCGTTCGCGAAGACCGGACTGGTGGTAATCGGGTTAGACGAGGCGATAAACATTCCCTTGTACGAAGAGATGGCGCACCGGATTCATTGATGGCAATACAGCGGCTGCCGGATGATTTCATATACGCCCTGGTACATTATTCTCGGCGAATTTGGCATTGCCGTCGCCCTGGCGTGCCTAGCGCGAAGCCTGCGTCGCGGTTCATGGCGCCAAGCGATCATTGCCGGAATCTGTGGGGGAGTTTCCATCTTCGCTTGCTACGCTTTTGCATTTTGGATTACCGATCGATTGATCTGACAACGCACCGCCCGCGTTCAGCCGGGATGCGCCTGTTCTAGTTTAGGACTCTTGCAGAACCAAATAGCAACAGCGGAGACGAGCAGGGCAACGGTAACTACCAGGAATGCGTCGTTGAACGCCATAACAAACGCTTCACGGGTAACAAGTGACTTAATAACAGCGTACGATTGTGTGAGCGCGGTTGTCGCATCAAAACCTTTATGGACGAAATTTTCCTGTAATGTGGCGAGCCGAGCCTGGGTTGCCGGTGAGTAGGCCGTAACGAGTTCTCCAATGCGCAAATCGTGAAATTGTTCGCGGCGCGTCACCAGCGTGGAAAGAATTGCGATGCCAAAACTGCCTCCGACGTTTCGAAAGATGTTGAAGATGGCGGAACCGCTTCCGGCGTCCTTTGCTGCGAGCGTTGCCACTGCCAGCCCGGTTATCGGCACGATCGTAAAAGGTTGGCCGAATGCCCGCACGATATTGGCAAATCGGAGTTGATCGCCGGCGTAATCGAAGCTCATAGAGATGTTCATGTAACAGCTTGCCGCGAAAATGAAGCAACCCAGACAAACGAGCAGACGTTGATCGAATCGTTTCATTAAGAACGGCAGGAACGGGAAGATCAGAAACTGGGGCAAACCCACCCACACTAGTACTTCGCCGATTTGGAGCGGGCTGTAGCTTTGAACCGTGCCGAGGTAAAGTGGGATTAGAAAAATGGTGCCATAGAGGGCAAGGCCGAGACCGAAAGCGATGATGGATGTGAAGAGGAGGTTCCGACACGCCAGCAAACGCAAATTCACGAAGGGTCTTTTTCTAACAAGTTCGATGATGACAAAAAGCGGAACAAAAATCGCTGCCAGAATCGCGCAGTTCCGGATGAAGGGGCTACCGAACCAGTCCTTTCGCTGGCCTTCTTCCAGCATCGCCACAAGTGAACCGAGCCCGATCGCCATACAAAGAATTCCCCACCAATCCCGCCGCGAAGCTGTTCGAGCTTCATGCTTTCTTTTCTAACGCCATACAGGATCGCGATCAGCATAAGCGCACCGGGAATGACGTTGACATAAAAGTTCCATTCCCATCCGAAGTGGTCGGTGAGCCAACCGCCGAGCGCCGGACCAATGGCGGGTGCAAGGGTGGCTGTCATACCAAACATCGCCTGACCAACCGGTAAAAGATTCTTCGGCATGGTGCTTACGATGACCGTGAGTGCCATGGGAATGAAAACGCCGCCTGTAAAGCCCTGGCCTGCACGAAACACAATCATCTGCCCCAAGCTGTTGGAGATTCCACAAAGCGCGCTGAACGTCAGGAAAAGAAGCACATTTACAACCAGATAATAACGAACGGTAAAAACCTGGGCGAGCCAGGCAGTGAGGGCAATGGTGACGATCTCGCCTACCAGGTAGGCAGTCGAAATCCAGGAACCTTCGTCGGGCGTGGCAGCAATGCCGCCGGATATATCGCGCAGCGACGAATTTGTAATCTGAATATCAAGAACGGCCATGAACGCCCCCAGCATGGTACCGAACACAGCGACCCATTTGCGAAAATCCATGGTGCGATTTTCCCCAGGCATTTTTCGCGTCTTAGTCCCGTATGTCTGAACGCAGATCGACGTTCGGCTCGCAGGATAATCCCGGCACCACGCGGCTCCGATAACTGCCTATATCGTCAAAGACGATTTTAACAGGAACCCGCTGGACAATTTTGGTAAAGTTGCCGGTCGCATTGTCCGGTGGAAGCAAAGCGAACGTTGATCCTGTGCCTGGCTGCAGGCTATCGATATGCGCGCTGAACTTGTGATCGGGGATTGCATCGATTTTAACTTCGACGTGCTGCCCGAGACGCATTCGCGCTAACTGAGTTTCCTTGAAATTCCCTAGTACCCAGACGTTCCGTTCTACCACGGCCATGAGCGCCTGGCCTGGTTGGACGCGCTCACCCGTCTCGACCGTTTTCTTGGCGATTACACCGTCGACCGAGGCCTTGATGGTTGTATAAGAAAGTTGGAGTTCGGCGCTGGCCAATGCCGCCTCCGCCACAGCCAGATCAGCGGCCGCA
>WNGP01006514.1_pt1 | contig 13845 bp, 10 predicted proteins | sample 5407671 | NCBI WGS metagenome assembly WNGP01 (sample SAMN13153381, study PRJNA577476) | soil metagenome | isolation source: 40 cm soil or saprolite under Garry oak tree replicate 2 | place: USA:California | collected 2016-06-15 | reverse complement strand
GTAGCTGTCGTAGGAGTGGTTCTCCATCATGAGCACGACGATGTGCTTGATCTGGGGCAGCAGGTCGGCCCCGGCCGGCAGCGACGTGAACGGGCGCTGACCCGGGGCGAGCGAGACCATGCGACGGCCCCGGCGGTTCAGCTCATGCCGCTCCAGCCGCTCCCACACGGCGCACCTCCGGTCGCGAATGTGGGAGTGTAACTGCTCAGATGCGGCCGCCCGAAACATGAGCGCGAGCAACCCGCCGGCGGTGCCGCCGACGTCGCAGGACCGTCACTGGGCTTCTGCTCGACCGGTCGCCGCGGTCCCACATATAGGCGGGACGGCACCCGCCGGTGATCCACCACAGGCCCGGACCCGCGGACCCGTCCGGGTCGCCGGGGGACGGCACCCCGACCCTGATCGTCGCGCTCAGCCCGGGAAACATGCCCGCTCCGCTGGAGTAGTCGGCGGCCCGCGGTCTCGGCGGTGGCGGGCTTACCCGGAGACTACCGCGCCGCTCCGGCCTGTGAACGCGGGCTTGGCCCACCGCAGGCCCACAGGGCTGTCCGCGCACCGGCCACCCGCCCGCCAGAGCCGTGCCCGCGCACCGGCCGCCCGCCCGCCCGAGCCCTGCCCGCGCACCGGCCACCGCCCCGCCGTAGGCGTGCCCGCGCCGCGCGTTACGGTACGGAGGTGAACGCGGAGGTAGTGACGTTCCGGCCGCAGACGCTGGCGGCGGTCGATGCCGTGCGGCGCGCCCTGCGGCTCGCCGGCGACGCGGCCGGCACCGCCGATGTCCATGCCAAAGCCGGTCGTGACGTGGTGACCAGCGCCGACGTCGAGGCCGAGCAGGTGATAAGGCGGGTGCTCGCTGGGGCCGGCGGACTGCCGGTGGTGGGTGAGGAGCAGGGCGGCCACGCCCCGGCCGACGGCTCGGCGTACTGGCTGGTCGACCCGATCTGCGGGACCAGGAACTACGCCTGCCGAACGCCGTTGTACTGCGTGAACGTCGCGCTAGTCGAGCACGACGCGGTGACGGCGGCGGTCGTCGCGAACCGTCGGCGCAGCGGGTTCACGTGGCCGAGCGCGGCCGCGGCGCGTGGTCGCTCGGCGACGGAACCCCGACCCGGCTCCGCGCGAGCGAACAGAGCCGGGTCGTCATCGTCGAGGACGGCAAGGCACAGGGCGACCGCCGCGCGCTGGCGGCCGACTTCACCGCCGCGCTGATCCGGGCCGACCGGTGGGACTTCCGTTCCCTGGGCTCCACCCTGTCGATGGCCTACCTCGCGGCCGGCCGGGTGAGCGGCTACCTGGCCTTCTGGTTCGACTCCGCCGTGCACGGCGCGGCCGGCACCCTGCTCACCGCCGAGGCAGGCGGCACGGTCTCCGACATCGCCGGCCAGCCGTGGACACTCGAGTCCGACTCCGTGGTCGCCAGCGCCAGCGCCGGCCTGCACGCCAGGCTCCTGTCGCTGATGCCCGAGCGCTGAAAAGGCTCGCTCCTCATGTCGATCCTGCGCTCGGTCTCTGCTCGACGGCCCCGGTAGCGGCGTCCACGACATCGCGTTGACCGAGGACGATGACTGCCGCCTTGCCGCCCTGCGGCGAGAAACCCGTCACCGGCGCGCTTAAGGCACCGGTCCGCACCGGTCATCAGCGAGGTCGCGGTCTGGGCACCGTCGAGCGAGCCGGGCGCGCGGTAGTCCACGCCTGCAGCAGCGGTGGAAGCGGTGCGACGGGTGCCGCTGGTGGCGGCAAGGTTACCGGCTCATCCACTGAACCGGGGCGGGCAGCGGTGAGCCCGCCGTCACACGACGGGGTTGCCAATCTGGCGGCTGGCGGCGGGCGGCCACCTGGCGCTTGACTATCGACCCCCGGATGGATCCGGGGATTCATCCGATTACCCCGGATGAATCCCCGGATCGAGCCGGGTCACCGGGTGGAGCGCGGCGGTGCGTGATCGTCAGTGTCGTGCCACTCTGTGCCAGCTTGCAAGCAAGGGCGATGTGGTGACACCCGCGACATCCATAGCGGAGCCGACGGGCTGGCTCAGGCGATCCGGTCGGGTGTGTGGCCTTATGAGCTGGATGGCAATGGCCGGGCCGGTTCCAATTGGCGGGTAGTAGCGTCCGCGCAGTTCACATGCAAGCCCTAGCCACCCGCCGGATCCGCACCATGAGGGAAGCCGACGGCACGACCTTACCTGAGATGTAGGTCGACAGGCGCGACCGCGAAGTGCCTATCCGGTCAGCGAATTCCTGCCGCGACAGACCGGACTCATCGACAAGCTCCCTGATCTCGGATGCCACTTCACCACGCTCCGAATCAGCGGCCTGCAGCCGGGCCCGACTGACCACACCCTGCATGAGCTCTGTAGTGCCATAGGGGCGAGCGAGAGTGATGGCCTCCATGACCTGCTGAGCCACCGGACCCCACGGGTCAGCCTTGATAGCCTCTGCAAGCCGACGCCAGTCGGGGAGAGTGCCACGCTCTACTGCGGCAAGGATCCCCTCGAATGGCCAGGTCTCCACCGGGTCTTCCGGGGAGGAGTTGATATTGCGAAATTTCAGCGCGGTAGTCATTGCACCATCTCCACTGCAACGGACCGGCAAACGTCGGTGACGTCCTTCCAATCAGTCCAGCGAGGGTCGAGTCCCTTGTACTGACCAAGCTGCTTGATCGTCCGGGTATCCGCTGGCCTAGGGTCAGCAAGCTGCCGAGCGAGCTGGGTCGCGACCCCCTCCGACTTGCCGCCCCGCTGGTCAGCGTAGTAGTAGTCGATATGCCCTAGTGCTTCCGCAGCGTGCGCGATCCCGGCCCGGTCGGACAGAGCAGCGACGTCGAGGTAGTCCCGCACCTGATTGCGGCGAACAACCAGGTAACCCTTTATGCGCAACGTTTCGTCTGGCGTTGGGACGCGCAGCAAATGCCCCGACGGCAGCTCTACCTCCGCCACTTCCAGTGGCACGTTCCGGATGAGCTGTCGCACACCAGACTCGATATCTCCTAGTTCCCCTAGAATGATCTTCCCGGGAGTAACCCGGTTGGTGACCCACCCGTCGGTAGCTTCGATTGCATCCAGCACGGCATCGAAGCGAGCACCCAAATCTTCCAGCACGTGGTCGTGGTCGAACGAGGAGCGGTGATTGGCCCAGAGCGCCGCTGCGGAGCGTCCGACCAGCACTGCATCCGGAACGATCTCTTGCAGCCGCGCCGCGGACTCGAGCACCCGAAGTAGCTCGGGCCGCTGGAACCCGGCCGGGGCATCACCGGCCTGATCGCTACCTGGCGATTGCCCGAAACGCTGGTCGGCCATAAGAAGGAGTGTATCAGATATGATACGGGAACGCCTTCTTCGGATACGCGGCGCCCTGTGGACGCGACCGCAACGCTGCTCCTCGCGCGATCGAGATCCTGCACGCTGAGGGCGGTACTAGCCCGAGCTCTGACCAAGGGCAAGCCGACCTACCGTTGCGCCTGACCCGCCCATAAGGCAACTTTAGTCCGGGCAGATCAACTATAGTACGGCCAGGTGGACTATAGTTGAGACGTAGACCGGAGCACCGCCGGGGAGGTGTCATGCAACTGAATCGGCCTCTAGCTACGATCACGCCCACCCTCGACGGAGACGTCCTCGCCGTGCTCGCTCAGCACGAGGCGACCTTCACCGCCGGACAGCTTCATCGCATACTTGATCGCTATTCGGAGGAAGGCATCCGCAAGGTTCTCCTGCGCCTCGCACGCCAGGGGATCGTTCAGTCGACAAAGATCGGCGCCGCGTATGCGTACCGGCTTAATCGTGAGCACCTAGCCGCCGGCCCGATCATCCAACTTGCCCATCTTGCTCAGATGCTCTTCCTGCAGATCGAAAAGTATCTCGAAGATTGGGACCTGAGACCACAGTACGCGGCAATATTTGGATCGGCGGCTCGTGGCACCATGACCGAGGAAAGTGATATAGATATTCTCCTTGTCCGTCCCGATAATGCACCGATTGACATCTGGGATGCACAGGTAAGCGCCCTGACATCCGACATCAGCAGATGGACCGGTAACGATGTGCGGCCCCTTGAGTACACCGTTAGCGAACTGCTTGCGGCGCGGGACGAGCCGGTAATCCGCGATGCCATGAGGGACGGCCTCACTGTCGCGGGCCGCCGCGCTTGGCTCATTCAGCATCTACGGCAAAGGAGAGGCTGACTTGGTACGCACGAACCCTTGCACGCCGGACGTCCGGCAAGGACGATTGCGTAAGGCCGTCGAGTTCCTCGACGCAGCCAATCTGATAGCTGACCCGGCGGACGAAGAAGCGGCGTCCACTGACGCCATTGTCACGCTATGCATTCAAGCCGGGATCGCAGCCTCGGATGTTATCTGCTGCGCTCGACTGGGCAAACACGCGCAAGGCCAAGATCACAACGAGGCAGTAGCCCTGCTATCGCAGGCCAATAGCGAATCGGCCAAGCACTTGCGGGTGCTCTTGGGGATGAAGACCAAGGCAACCTATAGTCATACCGGCATCAGCACTGCCGATGCCAAGCGCGCAGGAAGGGCAGCAGAAGCGCTGGTTGAGACAGCGCGTCGGGTAAACGCCGGATAGCCCCGGCCAACCAGCAGGCCGAGCCGCACTGAACCCAGGCGGCTGAGCCCAGCCCACCCCTCGCGACGGCACCTACGCCAGCAGACGCCAAGTGGCGGGCCGCAAGAGCCGGTCACGCGCCCCCGAGAGAGGCCGAGCGCGCTCTACGGGGCCGCAGCCCGCCCTTTCAGGCCATCTACGGGTGAGAGAATCCGCCAGGATCAGCCTTCAGTCTTGACCGGCCCTGCCGGGCCGCTGGCCTTGACTACCCCGATCGGGCAGGACACGCCCGTGCCGTGATCCGGGCAGTACCCATGGGGGTTCGTGTTTGAAAGACACTGGTGGTAACGATGCCTAGCGGACCAATCGTATGGCCCGGCGGCCTCGACCTGGCCCCCGAGCCGCTGTATGAGCGGGCGCGCGCCCACCCTCTAGTCGCCGCCTGACAGCCCTGACGCCAAGCGGCGGGCACCAAGGCTGGCGCAAGAGGTCGAGCAGGCGCTGGCCGCGCTCACTTGACCCTGAGACCCGCTACCTAGCTCGACCTGCGGGGAAGGCCGGTCAGCCGTCAGCCTTGATGGCGGCCGCCGGGCCGCTGGCCTTCACGACACCGATGGGACAGGACACCCCAGTGCCGTGGTCCGGGCAGTACCCGTGCGGGTTCTTGGTGTCCGCCAGATACTGCTGGTGGTAGTCCTCGGCGAAGTAGAACTCCGTTGCCCTGCGAATCTCAGTGGTGATCGTGGAGTAGCCGGCCTGCGTGAGCCGGTGCTGGTAAGACGCGGCCGAAGCCTCGGCGGCTGCCTTCTGCTCGGCGGAGCCCCAGAAGATCGCCGAACGGTACTGGCTGCCGACGTCGTTGCCCTGCCGCATGCCCTGCGTCGGGTCGTGCGACTCCCAGAACACCCTGAGCAGATCCTCGTACGAGACCAGGGCAGGGTCGAACACCACCCGCACGGCCTCGGCGTGCCCGGTCCGGCCGCTGCACACCTCCTGGTACGTGGGGTTCGGGGTGAAGCCCCCCTCGTAGCCGACCGACGTGGAGATCACGCCCTTGGTCTGCCAGAACTTGCGCTCGGCTCCCCAGAAGCAGCCCATTGCGAACTCCGCCACCTGCGTGCCGTCCGGGTAGGGCGGCCGCAGCGGCGTGCCGAGCACCTCGTGCGCGGCAGGTACGCTCATCGGCTCCGACCGGCCGCCCAGCGCCTCGTCTGCCGTGATCATGCGGGTCTTGTGCGTGCCGAAGATTCCCACCCTGTACCTCCCGATCTAGCTCCTGTGCCGGTACAGCGTCCGGTCCGCCGGCGGCATTCCCGATCGCGCGGATAGCCCGGCATCGGCCGAGATCTCCGTCCGTCTTGTCGGTATCAGTGCAGCTAGCTGGCTATATTGAGTGTTATGCGTTTCCTGCGTGCTGCTGCGGTCCTTGCCATCGCGGCGGGGCTTGTCACCGGCTGGATATATGTGCAGCCCGCCGTGGACTCGGCGACGTCGAAGCTGGTGTCGGCGACTACGAACTCAGGCTCGGGCCCGGTCACCTACTACATCCGGCCCGGCGGCAACAACACCGCGGCGGGGACCTCGCCTGCCGCGGCGTGGCGGACGCTGGCCCGCGCCTCCAGGGCAGTCCTGAAGCCAGGCACCCGACTGCTGCTGCTCGGCGGAAATAAGTACCGGGGGACACTGGTGATCGGCCCTCGTGACGCGGGCAACGTCCGCAAGCCGGTACGGATCGGCTCGTACGGGAAGGGCCGGGCGAAGATCATGTCGTCCCGCAACGGCATCATGGTCTTCGATACGAGCGGCGTCTCGATCAGCAATCTGAAGATCAGGGGCATCCACGCCAAGAACTCCAGCACCGCCGGTATCCAGATGTACAGCAGCCGGAGCAAGGGCAGGCTCGGCCACGTCTACGTCACCAAGGTCGATGCCACCGCCTTCGGTTTCGGCATCGCGATAGGCGCGGTCCACGACGGCGCGGGCTTCCGCAACGTGCACGTCACGCACTCGACCCTGCACGGCAACCTCGACGGCGGCCTGGTGACCTACGGGCCCGAGTTCAACCCGGCCGTGCCTGGCTACGCGCACGAGAACATCTACGTGTCGCGCGTGCGCGTGTTCCGCAATCCCGGTGACCCGAACAACACCGTCCGCAACACCGGAAGCGGCATCGAGCTCGGCAGCGTCAGAGGCGCCACGGTCGAGAACTCGGAGGCCTTCGCCAACGGAGGAGCGAACGGCTCCACCACCGAGGGGCCGATCGGCATGTGGGCCTACGACTCGACCAGGATCGTGCTGGCGCACGACGTCTCCCACGGCAACAAGTCGGCGAACGTGCACGACGGGGGCGGGTTCGGCCTCGACCGGGAGGTGTCGCACTCGGTGCTTGAGTACGACCTGTCGTACGACAACCACGGCGCGGGTCTTCTGCTCTACAGCGCCCCGACCGCTCCCGGGCACCAGACCGGGAACGTCGTGCGGTTCAACATCAGCTATGGCGACGTCCGGGGACGCAACCATGTCATCGGCGCCCTGGAGGCCGAGGGCAAGGTCAGCAACTCGTCGCTCTACCAGAACACCATCGTCGTCACCGGCTCGAACACGCAGCCGGCCTTCAAGGCAACCGGGGACCTGCACCACGTCAGGGTGCTCAACAACATCCTCATCGCCGCGTCGGGAGCGGTTGCCCTGGCCACGGAGCCGATGTCGACGTCCGCCGTACTCTTCGCCGGAAACGACTACCTGAGTTCCGCGGGCACGTGGGTGGTCCAATGGGGCACCAAGACGCACTACGACTCGCTGGCATCCTGGCGCAGCGCCACGGGCAACGAGGAAGTCGACGGCCATGCCACCGGTCACGTCGTGGCGCCGATGTTCGTGGGCCCGCTGTCCCCGTCGGCCGGCGGCGCCGGATTCATGCTCAGGCCGCAGTCGAGTCTCGTGCACGCTGGCCTGAACCTGACCCTGCGATTCGGCATCCGGCCCGGGCCGGTGACCTACGGCGGCAGCGCGAACCTGATGCGGTCACCAAACATCGGAGGGCAGTAGGACGCGGGAGGCCCTCATGTGAGCCGGACCGCTCACGTCGGCGCCGTCCCCCCGAAGCGGCCACTCCTTCTGATCCTGCGTTCAGCGTGTCGCGGGCGTGTCGATGCTGGTAGAACTGGTTCAACTCTCTGCTGGAGAGCAGCACGATCGCGGCCAGACCAACGAACCAGATGACGATTCCGACGACCACGGTGGCAGTGGAGTTCCCGGCGTGGAACGACTGAAGGACGCTCTGGGAGTCCAGGGCAAACAGGGCCGCTGAGAGGGCGCGCGCTCCAATGCCTTGCGTCCTGTAGTTCGCGTAGGCCATCAACAGCCACAAGGCAGCCGCTGCCACCGATGTTGCGGTGACAGTCTGGCCGTGGGCGGAGAGCAGCGCATGCAGTTCCGCGGCGCTGGGCCTGGGATGCGTTCCGGCCGCGTAGGCCCCCCGCAGGCTGCTCTCAGTCTTCAGGCCGACGACCGCCGCCACTAGGTGCCGCGCCGGCCAGCATCAGCCCGGCAGCTTGACGCACAGTGCGCGGTGGCCTCGGGGCAGCTGACTTTCCACGCGAAAGCGAGGGCGGAGCCTCCTGATACATCGGCGCTCCTGCTGTGACGCTGATCGCGTTGATGGCCGTTGATGGCGGTGGCAGCCAGGCTAACGTGAACAGCCCCTCTTGCGCTATCCGCGCGATTTCACCACGAAACTCATGACCCGCGCAATCCGGCGGAAAGCCCGGCACCGAAGATGTATCTCATGCGAGGGACCATGGTCCCGAACTGAGCGGCCCCCCGTCGCCTGCCAGCGCCTCCGTTCAGGCGGTCGCGCGGCTGAGCTCTTCCGGACGGGACCTGAACCAGTCCGCCATCCGGCGGACGCCCTCCTCGACGGAGATCTCCGGCTTCCAGCCGAGACGCTCGGCGGCCCGCTCGATGACCGGGCGCCTGCGGGACGGGTCGTCGGCCGGCAGCGGCAGGTACTCGATCGGCGATGCCGACTCGGTGATCGACAGGACCAGCTTGGCGAAGTTCCCGACCTCGAACTCCTCCGGGTTGCCCAGGTTGACCGGGCCGGGATCGGCCGAGTCGATCATCGCCACGATTCCCCTGATCAGGTCATCAACGTAACAGAAGCTCCGGGTCTGGCGGCCGTCCCCGTAGACGGTCAGCGGCCTGCCGGTCAGTGCCTGGGTGACGAAGTTCGTCACGATCCGCCCGTCGCCGGCGCTCATCCGCGGCCCGTAGGTGTTGAAGATGCGCACGATGCCGGTGTTGACGTCACGGGCAGTCCGGTACGCCGTGGTCAGCGCCTCGGCGAACCGCTTGGCCTCGTCGTAGACGCTCCGCGGCCCGATCGGGTTCACGTTGCCCCAGTAGTCCTCGGGCTGCGGGTGCACCTCGGGGTCGCCGTAAACCTCGCTGGTCGAGGCGAGGACGAAACGCGCCCCGTCCCGCTCCGCGAGCCGCAGGGCGTTCTCGGTTCCCTTGCTGCCGACGGCCAGGGTCTCGATCGGACGGCGCAGGTACGCGGGCGGCGAGGCCGGGCTGGCCAGGTGGGCGACGGCATCGAACGGCCCGGGCACGTCGAGGCCCGCGCTCACGTCCGCGTCGACGAAGTCGAAGCCGCGCCGGCCGATCAGGTGCCTGACGTTCTCGGCCCGCCCGGTCGACAAGTTGTCGGCGCAGACGAGGTCGTCGCCCCGGGCGGCCAGGGCATCGCACAGGTGCGAGCCGAGAAAGCCGGCCCCTCCTGTTACCAGGACTCGCATGTCTCCTCCTGCCGGTCACGCCGCGCCGCCGCGGCGCCGTTGCCAGCCACCGCGGCACCATTGCCGATCACCGCAGCGCCGTTGCCGGCCGCGGCAGTACCATAGCCAGCCACCGCGGCGCCGTTGCCGATCACGGCAGCGCCGTTGCCGACCGCGGCAGCACCGTAGCCAGCCGCCGCGGCGGCGTCGGCGGGCGGCAGGCCGTGTCCGGTCCCCAGGCAGCGCACCGTCCATCCGGCATCCCGCCAGCGGCGATGTGGCAGCGCGTTGCGCGCGTCGATCAGCACCGGGCGGCGCACGATGGCGCGCAGAGCGACCGGGTCGATGTCCGCGTACTGCCGCCACTCGGGTTGTCGCCCGCCTGGGGATCGTGCACGCGGACCCTGGCTCCCGCCTCGTGCAGCGCGATGGCGACCGCGAGCGCCGGCGAGTCACGCACGTCGTCGGTGTGCGGCTTGAAGGCGGCGCCGAACGCGGCCACGTTGACCGAGGACAGCGAGCCGCCCGCGAGCCTCTTGGCGAGCTCGACGACGCCCAGCCTGCGCCTGGTGTTGATCAGGTCGACCTCGTGCAGGAACCGCAGCGAGTCGCTCACGCCGAGTTCGTCGCCGCGCGCCAGCAGCGCGCGCAGGTCCTTGGGAAGACAACCGCCGCCGAAACCGAGCCCGGCGACCATGCCGCGGTGACCGATCCTGGTGTCGTGCCCGAGCACCTCGGCGAGCGTCACCACGTCGGCGCCGACCGCGTCACACACGTCGGCCATCGCGTTGATGAACGAGATCTTGGTCGCCAGGAAGGCGTTCGCCGAGACCTTGGCCAGCTCGGCGGTGCCGAGGTCGGTGCGGATGTAGGGCGTGCCGACCTCGATGATCGGCGCGTAGACACCGCGCAGGACGGCGTCGGCGCGCGCCGAGGTCACGCCGGCGACGAGCCGGTCGGGCGCGAGGGTGTCCCGCACGGCGTAGCCCTCCCGCAGGAACTCGGGATTCCAGGCCAGCTCGGCCGCGGGCCCGGCCGGGGCGAGGCTGGCCAGCGTGCCCGCCAGCCTGGCCGCCGTGCCGACCGGCACGGTCGACTTCCCGACCACGAGCGCCGCACGGGTCAGATGCGGCGCCAGGCCCTCGACGACCGCCTCGACGTGCCGCGTGTCGGCCGCCAGCGAGCCCGGGAGCTGCGGCGTCCCCACGCAGATGAAGTGCACATCGCCGAACGCGGCGGCCTCGGCGAGCGAGCCCCCGAACGACAGCCTGCCCGAGGCGATGCCGCGCGCGAGCAGTTCGGGCAGGCCGGGTTCGTAAAATGGCGCCTCGCCCCTGGCCAGGCTGGCGATCCGCTCGGGGTGGGTGTCAACGCCGAGCACGTGGTGACCGAGTTCGGCCATGCACGCGGCGTGGACGGCACCGAGGTATCCGGTTCCGATGACGGTCAGGTTCATGCGCCCGCCCCCGTGCCACCGGGCCGGTCGGCGCTCCGGGCGACCCCGGCGAACCCGGCGAACCCGTCCGGGTTCGCGCACTGGAAGCGCCACGAGTCCGCGAACACCGCGGCCAGGTCACGGCTCGGCCGCCAGCCCCACAGCCTGTGCACCAGGCCGGCGTCGGCGACCAGGCTGGTGACGTCGCCAGGACGCCGCCCCGTGACCGCGAAAGGCACGTGGACGCCGCACGTCTGCTCGAAGGTCCTGACCAGGTCGAGTACCGAGGCGCCGGTCCCGGTGCCGAGGTTCAGCGCCCGCATCCCCGGCTCGTCGTCGAGATGCTCGACCGCGACCCGGTGTGCCTGCGCCACGTCCATGACGTGGATGTAGTCGCGGATCGCCGTCCCGTCGGCGGTGTCGTAGTCGCCGCCGAAGACCTGCAGCTTCTCCAGCTTGCCCGCGGCGACCTGGACCATGAAGGGGACGACGTTGCTCGGCACGCCGCGCGGGCACTCGCCGATCAGCCCGCTCTGGTGCCCGCCGGCCGGGTTGAAGTAGCGCAGCGATATGACGCTGAGATCGGCGTAGGTTCCGCAGGCCGACTCGAGCATCTGCTCGCAGATGAGCTTCGAGCGGGCGTAGGGGTTCACCGGCGCCGGCGGGTCGTCCTCGGCGATCGGCCTGCGGTACTGGTCGCCGTAGATCGAGCAGGAGGAAGAGAACACCAGCCGGTGCACGCCGTGCGCGCGCATCGCGCGCAGCAGGCTGATCGTGCCGCCGACGTTGACGTCGAAGTAGTCAAGCGGGATCGTCATCGACTCCCCGACGGCTTTCTTGGCGGCGAAGTGGATGACGGCGCTGATGTCGTGAGCGCCGAACACGCGGTCCAGGCCGCTCGTGTCGCGCAGGTCGACGTCGTGCACCGCCGGCGCCCGGCCGGCCAGGCGGCTCAGTGCGTCGACCGCCGCCGGATAGCTGTTCGAGAAGTCGTCCACCACGACGACGTCGTAGTCATGATCGAGCAACTCCGCGCAGGTATGACTGCCGATGAACCCGGCACCCCCGGTGACAAGTACGGACAAGACTTCCCTCCCTCGGAAAACGACCGCCGCGAACGCTCACAAACCGAGCATCCGAATCGCGTACTGCGGGTAAAGCGCGACCGCCGTGAGCGCCATGAAGCTCGCGCCGACGGCAAGAACGACCGGACCTCGTACCGTGCCCCACAGCGCGGTCCAGAGCGAGGCGCCCGCGCCCGCGGCCGCCTCCGCGGCGTGCCTGACCGGCACCAGCATCGCCACGAGCGCGTAGACCACGCCCGCAAGCGCGCTCAGGAAGACGTATCCGGCCGCGGCGGTGAAGCGCTCACCGACCATCGCGGCGGACGACGAGAGCACGCTGATAGCGGCGAACGGAAAGATGAACTTGAGCGGCAGGCGCTCGAGCGCGCCGGAGTGCTTGGGCGTGACCTTGAACGACACGGTCTCTGACTTGAAGAAGCCCACGAACGCGGCGCAAATTCCCAGCGCCACAAACGGCCACCTGGTCAGGCTGTAGAGCCAGTTCTCCCAGCTCACCAGAGGCGCCCGGGGCGGGCGCAGCAACCCGCGGCGCCGAAGCAGCGCGGTGATCAGGATCAGCCAGATCGCGATCGACCACCAGTGCGCGAGGAACGCGAAGTAGTTGACGTTGATCCAGGGCAGCCCGGTGGCCGCCGCGACGGGCGCGAGCGCGAGTCCCGCCACCGTCGTGCTGACGAGCAGGAAGTAGTACGACAGCGCGTACATGAACCGGAACCTGAGTATCCACGGCAGCCGCCGCAGGTTCCACGGCACCAGCCCGAGCAGGATCGTCGCCAGGCTGCGCGACCACTGGAACTCCTGGACGGTCATGGCCCCGAACGTGAGGGGCCCGTCGCCGTGCGCCTCGGCGTCGATGGCGAAAGCTCCGTGCCATCCGGCCGCGTTCAGCAGGAACGTGGTCGAGAAGTCCTCGGCGAGATCCGGCCCGATGCCGCCGATCTGGCGTAGCGCCTCCGTGCGCACCCCGTAGTGCGAGCCGATGCACAGTGGCGCGAACCCGGCGCTGTGCCCGAGCTGAAACGGCCCGTGGAAGCTGGCCTCCTTGTGCAGTCGTCCCCGCGCCGCCCACGACCGGTCCGCGTTGGCATCGCAGACGCTCGGCGCCGCCACGTAGCCGATCGCGGGGTCGGAGAAGGGCCGGACCATCTCGGCGAGATAGCCGGGAGCCGGCACGTGGTCGCAGTCGAGCTGCACGACGACGTCGTAGGAGCGGTAGCCCCACCGGTCGTAGAAGTACGCGAGGTTGCCCTCCTTGCACCTGGTCCGGCGCGGCCAGGCTTGCCGCTGGTAGGTCTGGTCAGCCTCGCGGCTCGAGACCCCCACGCCGCGGCCGATGCACCAGTTGACGATCTCCTCGGAGGGCCGCTCCGAGCAGAGCCACACGTCGAAGGGCAACGGGTACTTCTGCGCGAGCATCGAGTCGAGGGTCTGCCTGACCACGGGCCACGGCTCGGACGGCGCGTGCGTCACGACGAACGCGACCCTGAGCATCGGGACCGAGACGTCGGTGTTGACCTTCCGGAGCCGGTTGACGCCGATGATGAAGGACGCAGGAAAGACGGAGACGTAGGCCAGGACGACTGAGTTAACCACCAGGCCGACCAGGCCGAGGCGGTGCGCGGGCTCAAGCCACCATGACCAGAAGATCACCAGGCAGGCCAGCCAGGTCCCGGACAGGACGACGACCAGTGCCTGGTCGCGACGGCTCAGCGCGTCGGTGAACGTGCTGGCGCGCAGCCGGGTGCGCGGCGCCGGCCGCCGGGCCAGGATCGGGCCGGCTTTCGAGAACCGCGCGACCGTGCCGTCGGACAGCCAGCCAATTTCCAGGCCCAGGTACTTCGAGCTGTCGGCCGCGTCCAGGCCCGTGCCCGACCGGTGATGGCGGCCGGGCAGAACGGTGCCCGGAGGCAGCGCATCATCGGCCTCCGGCGGCTCGATGACCGGGGCCGTGACTGACTCGGCCAGCCGAGTCGCGCTCGTGCCGTG
>WNGP01005020.1_pt1 | contig 13849 bp, 15 predicted proteins | sample 5407671 | NCBI WGS metagenome assembly WNGP01 (sample SAMN13153381, study PRJNA577476) | soil metagenome | isolation source: 40 cm soil or saprolite under Garry oak tree replicate 2 | place: USA:California | collected 2016-06-15 | reverse complement strand
ATGTCGCCGCCCATGGAGTGTCCCACCATGGTCAGACGATCATAGTCCGCGTTCGGCTCGACCTTTTTCATTTCATCGACCGCAAAGCGGATGTTGGCAATGCCGCGTTGGTACTGCGGCAAGCGCCCGACATAGAGTTCGCCGACGTTCGTCACCATCGGCGGATCGGTCGGCAGATCATGCTGGATGCTGATCGCCAGATAGCCGCGGGCGGCAAAAATGTTAGCCAGAAAAGAGTACTCGGTGAATTTGACGGTGTTGCCGTGGTTGAGGATCGCCACCGGCAGCGTAATCATGCCGGCATTCGCCTGCATTTCCTTGTCGCGCCGTACGGCGATATCGACGGCGACCGGACGGTTGCCGCGCACTGGATCGTTGAACGTAAGCGTCTCGTGGCGGATCGCCCATTTGCTCGCGGTGAAATACGCGACGGTCATTAGCGCGGAAAGCGAAACCAGTATGGCAATTCCACGTTTCATGTTGTTGTCCCTCGGCGCCGCGACCCTAAGGCCTTATGTCCCAATGCTCGGGACTCTGCGGTCCCGTGTGCATGATATATGTCACGCAGGCGTGACAGGAAGAGTAAATTTTGTGAAGTCACCGCCTGATCGTTGTGCGACGCACCCTAATTGTGCAGGTGCACAAATGAAGGTTCGCCACCCGGTCTACATTGGCACGGCTTAAATAAAGGTTTTGTTCAAGACTTGGGTAAACGAATGGTGAAAACGTGGCGCGCGCCAGATCGTTCCATGGCACGCAGTACCGGCTTACCGCAAGACCTCAGGCGCCCAGGATATCGTGGACCTCGAGCGGCTTGTCGACCTGCATGAACCATTCGGCCCGGTTCGCGGCGCGGCGGCGACCGCGCTCGTCGATCGGCAGTTTCAACTGCCGCAAGAGACTGGTGACCTCCTCGCGCGCCGTCACGTGGCCCATGCTCGGGCGGGTGCCGAGTGTGGCCTCGTCGAGGTCGTCGAGCGCGGTTAGCCCGCGCGGAAAGAACTCGCGGTAAACCACCCGTTCGGCAAAGCCATCGATCGCGCGGAAGCCAAGCCGGAACGACAAATCCTTGAGACCATCGGCAACGAGCTGCTTGTTGCGCGACCCCAACATCGACAGCCGGTTGCGGACCACGATCCAGTCGGTGCTGACGCCGTCGAGCTGGCGGCGCTTGCGCCTGGTATCGCGGACCATCTCCGCATAGTGGCTCTCGCCGGTCACGGCATAGGTCGCGGGGTCAACGGTTCCCAGGACGTCGAAGTCGAGGAAGCTGTCGTTGATCGGCGTCACCAGGGTATCGGCCATCGAGTGCGCCAGACGCATCAGATAGCTGTCGGACCCGGGGGTATCGATGACGATGAAATCGAAAGTCCGCTCGACCGCACTCACCGCGTCCATGAATTGCTGGAACTCGGATGATTCGTTGTCGGCGATCTGCATGGTCTCGCCAAGCTTGATGCAGCAATGCACTGGAAGTTGCAGATCGAGGCCGGTGCGACGCGCCCAGACGCGACGATTGTTGATGTAACGGGTGAAACTTTGCTGGCGACAATCGAGATCGATGGTGGCGACACGCTGGCCTGCCTTCAACAAGGCCACAGCAATGTGCAGGGCGGTGGTGGATTTACCCGAACCGCCCTTCTCGTTGCCCAACACAACGACATGTGCGGAGCCCGATTGCCCCTGACTCGTTTGCATCAACATGATTTGACCCCTGCGAATACTTTCAACTACGCGCGAGCGCGGTCAAGTGAAATGCGCAGCTATTCATTCGAAACATTCAACGTGTGCCTTAACGATGAATCGCAGCCGCGACTCGGCAGCACTTTACGTCTGACGCAGACACAACCGACAGCTCGCCGCGGCCGGCCCGAACCCGAACGTCGACTGACTGCTTGGCGACGACGCGCCGGCTTTGATAAGGTGGCGCTTCCCGCCGCAAGGTCAGAAGCCGCCGCCTTCCTGATCGCACCAGAACGAGTCCAGATGCCGCGCAGCCCCATGATCGTCCGCACGGTCCCTGCATTGCGGCGCGCGCTCGATAGCCTGCGCCTGAAAAGGGCGACCATCGCGCTGGTGCCAACCATGGGAGCACTCCATGACGGCCACGTGTCGCTGGTTCGGCTGGCAAAACGTCGCGCCACAAAGGTTATCGTCTCGATCTTCGTCAATCCCACCCAGTTCGCGCCATCCGAAGATTTCGGTTCCTACCCGCGAACCTGGAAAGCCGATGTCGCCAAGCTCGCCGCCGAGAAGGTCGACCTGATCTGGAATCCGGACGTCAAGACCATGTACCCCGACGGCTTTGCCACCAGGATATCGACCGAAGGGCCGGCTACGGCAGGTCTGGAGGATCGCTTTCGGCCGCATTTTTTCGGCGGAGTCGCCACCGTGGTCGGCAAGCTGTTCACGCAGTGCCGGCCGGACTTCGCAATTTTTGGGGAAAAGGATTTCCAGCAACTGCGGGTCGTGACGCGGATGGCCCTCGACCTCGACCTCGGCGTCAAGGTGATTGGCTCGCGAACGGTGCGGGAGCGCGATGGCCTCGCGATGTCTTCGCGGAACGTCTATTTGTCGCCGGAGGAACGGCTGATGGCGCCGACGCTCTATCGCGCCATGAAGGATAGCGCCAGGCATTTGCGGGCGGGCGAGGACATCGAGGCTGCGATGGCCGGCGGCGCCCAACTCATCACGAACGCCGGTTTCGTCCTCGACTATTTCGAGGCGCGGCACGCCGACAGCCTTGCGCCGGTGGCCTCGGTGAAGGACGGGCCGGTGCGAATTCTGGTTGCGGCAAAGCTTGGAAAGACGCGCCTGATCGACAATATCGGGGCCTAGATGTGGTCTTCGACGCGCTATGGGCGGTGCACCGCAGGCCCGGACACAAAATCGCGAAAACAACCCCATGCAAAGTAGCCCCGACGCGTTTTCTTGACGCGAACCGGTCTCCACCCGGATCAAGTCCGGGGCGGGCTTCGCTTGAAACAGCCCGCGGCTTACAGCAGCCCGAGATCGCGCAATTCGCGGCGCAACGGCTCGGGCATCGCCGCAACGCCGGCGCCCATGGAACCCAGGTCCGGCGGAACGTCGCTGTGGGCGAAATAGCGCCAGCCCTGGAACGCGCGCATCGGCCGCGGCAGCACCGCGACCACTTTGGGCTGCATCACCAGCCGGCATCGCCCGATCCCGTCGCGGTCGCGGAACGGCTCGATCGCGAGGATTTTTTCGCGGGCCGCGATTTCCCCCCGGATTACCCAATAAAGCGAGCCGCCCGCCACCAATTCTTCGCCGCGTTTCGGCGTCATCCGGGTGATATGTATATGATGACGCGGCAAGCCTTTTTGCTTCGCGGTTTGCATGCGCTGGGCGACCCAGCTCTTGAGTTCCTTGACGGATTCGCAGCCGACGGCAAGCTTGATGAGATGAAGCGGCATGGCTTTCGAAGTTAGCGGTCAGCGACGGCTTTTGAAAGTGTCATTCATTCGCCGCCCCGGTGGCTGACGCCGGCGGCGCAAGCTGAACCGGTGCGGCCGCGGCACGCGAGGGCTTCGGCGCCGCCGGCGGCTTTTTAGCCGCCGCCAGCGCGGCGGGAGATGCGCTTGACGTCGGGCGCGGTGAAAGCAATGCCGCGTTCGCCGCCGATGCCGGTGCCGTAGTCGAGGCTGGCGCCGATGCTGACGCCCGCGGCGGGGATGGCGCGGTTGCCGGGCCCGGCTCAGGTGTCATGATGTTGACTGCGGGAGTCGAGGCTGCCGTGGGAAATTCGGCATTGGTGGGCTTGCCGGTGGGCACCGATGACAAAAGCGCCGCGACCGGCGCTGCCGCGGGCGCGTTCCACGACGGCGCGTAACGTGAGATCAGGGCGTCATAAGTCCGCTCGGCCATATTGACCACGATCTGGTGGGAATCCGTCAGGGCCCGGAAAGCCGCGCATTGCGCTGGCGTACATTGGTCCCGCGCCATCAGCACTTGCGCCATCAGCCCATACCGGTCGCGCTCGATCGCACGGCGCAACGTCAATAGCTCGTACGTCAGGTTCTTGTTGGCTACGGCGGCATCGCCGAATGCGGTCAGCCGGGTGATCTGAGAGCCCGCGTAAGATACCCCCGCGGCGACGGATTCGGCGGAACCGAACAATGCCTTTTCGCAGGCCGCCAAAACGGTCTCTCCCGCCAGATCGTCGATACACGACAGTGCCGGCAGCACAGCACTGGTCTGCTGGGGGGATCTGGTTTCACCCGACGCCGCGCGATCGCCCGGACCGAACGTGCGCATGGTGGCGGCGACTGCGATGCCGATGGCCAGCAACGTAATTACCGTCAATGCGCCGTTGGCGACCGATTTCTCGGCGCGCAACAGCGTGATCAAAAGGATGATCCCGAAGAACCCCGCCGCGGCCAAAGTCAGCCACATCGGAAAGGTCGGCGAACGCCAGAGTTGATCAAATGGTGTAGTCCAGGCCCAGTTCATGCGCGGTTTCCTTTAACGCGGCATAGAAACGCACGCGGCGGAAGTGAGTGCCGATTCTCCCGCACTCAGCTTACCGCATAATGTTTCTGCGATCCGGGCCTTTTGACGACAAGTGAAAATCTGAACCGTCACCAGGCCATGCGCGCAGCTGTTAGGAAATGTCGAGCTGACTTTCCTTGGCCACCCGTTCAAAAGCCTCGGTCGAGTTTTTGATCCGATACTGGCAGTCATCGCCGTCGGTCGGAAGCAGCCGCATCACCTCATAGGTGCCGCTGGCGGCCGGACGCGCGACATTGCTCGCAGTGAAATAGACGGTCTCTCCAACGGTATATTTATGCTTCAACGCCCTCTCCCATCACGCAAAAACGTCGGCCATGCCCACGGTCCCGCTGCAATGGCCGACTAAAACCCCGGTGGCAGCGTATACCACAGGGCCAGTCACGTTGGCCAGTTACATCCGGACATGGCAAGTAGAAGAATTTTGCAGGTTTTTCAGTACGATAAGCACGCTTCCGCCCGGTCGCGGATGAATCTATCCTGCGGTCGTCAGGACCCCTCCCCCCGGACGGCTCCGGGCGCAACGCCGCCCCAAATTCAGACAGCCTTCCAACTCCCTTTCAGGCTGCGATGACGGCCAACGTCGCGCAACGGGGGGACTACACCATCTCCAACTTCTCGATGACGATGGTTTCGGCGAGGCCCGCGGTGGTCCACTCCTGAAAGGCCGGCAGCGACATCATCGCATTCATGTAGTCCCGTGCCTCGGGTGCCACCTCGATCGCGTAAGTGCGAAAGCGATGCACCACCGGCGCAAACATGGCGTCCGCGCCGCCAAAGGCTCCGAACAGGAACGGCCCAAATTGCCTGTAGCGCTCGCGGCAATCGATCCAGATCTGCTGAATGCGCGCGACGTTGTCGCGCGCATCAGCCGACAACGCGATGGCGCCGACCGGCCGATGCAGGTTCATGCCGCATTCGTTGCGCAGCGCCATGAAGCCTGAATGCATCTCCGCTGAAATCGAGCGCGCATGGGCGCGGCGAGCGCGGTCCTCGGGCCACAGCAGCGCTTCCGGAAACCGTTCAGCGAGGTATTCGATAATGGCCAGCGAATCCCAGATCGTGACGTCGCCGTCGATCAGCGCGGGAACCTTGCCCGAATGTGTGAAACTCAAAATCCGCTTCTTGTCGGCATCACCGGCATAGAGCGGGATAAAAACTTCATCGAAGGCGATATTGTTGGCTCGTAGCGCCAGCCACGGCCGCATCGACCACGACGAATAGTTCTTGTTGCCGATGACGAGCTTCAAAGCCATGCGAGCCCCCCTTTTCGCCTGTCATCCTGCCATAGCGGGTGGGAAACCTCCAACCCGCCGATAGGCCGCCGTCGCGGTTGCCGCGATCGGCCATGCATGCCATGCATTCACAACCGCCCGGGGGATGCAACATGGGTGCATATTCGGTCGATATTCTAGCGGTCGGCTTCTTCTTGCTCGAATGGACGGTGTACGCCGTCACGCTCGAGCATACCGCGTATGGGCGCAACAGCCTGTCTGCCCGCATGCATGCCTATCGCGAGATCTGGATCCGACGCCTGCTCGACCGCGAGGCCCGCATGGTCGACATGCAGATCATGGGGTCGCTGCAAAACGGCACGGCCTTTTTTGCCTCCACCAGCCTGCTCGCGGTCGGCGGCGCGCTGGCCCTGCTGCGATCGACCAACGAAGCACTGGGCATCCTGGGCGCATTGCCGATCAATCTTGGTCCCTCGCCAGCACTTTGGGAGATTAAATGCGTCGGCTTGATCCTGATCTTCGTCTACGCGTTCTTCAAATTTGCCTGGGCCTACCGGTTGTTCAATTACGTCGCCATCTTGCTCGGGGCGATGCCGCCGGCCGCGCAACGCGACACGCCGGAGGCCGAAGCGCATGTCATCAGGACGACAGGATTGTTCGAGGCCGCGGGCCGGCATTTCAATCGCGGCCAGCGTGCGTTCTTCTTCGCGCTCGGCTATCTCGGCTGGTTCGTCAGTCCCTGGGTTTTGGTCGTCACGACGGCGTTGGTCGTGATCGTCACTTGGCGCCGGCAGTTCGCCTCCGATGCCTGGCACGCGATGGGGGGCTAACCCTCATCCTCGCGCTAAGACGAGCCCGAAAAATCCTGCGGCGTGAAGCTGAGATCGAGCACTTTCCACTCACCGTATCTGTCCGCCGGCAACATCGCGTAGGGCTGGCAGGCCTGCAGGGCGCCGATCGCGCTTTGCATCAGCGCGGGCCCTTTGGCCGATGCGCTGGCCTCGATCAAAATCGGCTCCGCCGCGAGCTTCCCTTCAAGCGTCATGAACACCCGCAGCTTGATGCTGATCTTGTCGGAGGGAGCGACCGACGCCGGCAGCTTCGCGCATGTCTTGAGACGACGTCGAAACTCCGTCACCAGGCTGGATGCTACGTCGGCGGCCTTGGACGCCGGAGCGTCGAACGGATCGCCAGCTTTGGCCTGCGGCAGGCTCGGCGGCAGATCCAGGGGTAACCCAAGCATCACATGATACTTGATGGAAAGATCAGGCTCCGGAGCGGTGTAGCCGGCCGCCGGAGATGTCGATGGCGGCTGGGACTGGGCGTTCGCCTGTTGGCTGTTTGGACGCGGTGTCCACAATTCCGCCTGCTGTTGCGGCGGCGCCGCAGCCTCGGGGAAGGCGGCGGCAGGTGGCGGGGAACTTGAAGCCGCAGATTTCGAAGAAAGATCAAAGGAGTCCGAGGGCTGCGCTGTGGGCGCCGGCTCTTCGTCCTTGGGCGGCGGCGCGACCTCGGCGGGCGAAACGATATCGACCGCGATCGGCTCGGCCGTGAGCGAACCGAACGGATGCACCTCGGCAAACAGCACGACCATCGCCAGAGCCGACAGATGGCCGATCGCCGATGCTGCGATGCCTGAGCCTATGAACCGCCGTGGTTCCACCGTGCTTGATCAACGTTTGGAAGTCATCCCCGGCGGCCAGCATAGCCGGGCAACGGCGCCGCGTGGATCTTTTTTTTGACCACCGGCGCCAATTTCGAGCAGCGCCGGCTCGCCGGCCTCAATCCCATTTCGGCGCGAAACCGAAATCGGTGAGCCGGCCTTTGGTGCTGGCCATCTGGGATATCAGGTGCATCTCGTCAGGCGACAGCGCGAAGTCGAAAATGTCGATATTTTCCGACAGCCGTTCGATCCGCGACGTCCGCGGTATCGCGGAAACATTCTGCTGCACGAGCCAGCGCAGGCAGACCTGCGCAGCGGTCTTGCCGTGGGTTTGCCCGACCTGCGCCAGCGTCTCGTCGTTCTTGATACGCCCCTTCGCTATCGGACTATAGGCGACGGCGGCCATGCCGTGACGCGCGCAGGCGTTCAGCACCTTGGTCTGGTCGAGATAGGGATGGTATTCGACCTGATCGCACACCAGTGGCTCGGAACAGGCGGCAACCGCCTCGTCGATCAGGGCCACGGTGAAGTTCGAGACGCCGATGTGCCTGCTCATACCGAGCTTCTTGACATGCGCCAGCGCGCCTAACGTCTCCGCCAGCGGCACGTGCGGATTTGGCCAGTGCAGCAGCAACAGATCGACCTCGGAAAGACGCAGCTTTGCCAGGCTCTCTTTGGTGGATCGCTCAAGATCGTTTGGCGCGAAATGGGTGGTCCAGATCTTGGTCGTCACGAACACCTCATCGCGCCTCGTACCCGAAGCACGCAGGCCCTCGCCGACCTCACGTTCGTTCTCATAGACCTGAGCGGTGTCGATGTGGCGATAACCGAGCCTCAGCGCCTGCTCGACCAGGCGTGCGCAGGTTCGCCCGCGCAGTTCCCAGGTCCCCAGCCCGATCGCGGGGATTTTTGCGCCGTTGGCCTCAACGAATAGCATCGCGGGTACTCAGACAGATTAGACCCATTATGTCCTCCGGCGATCGCGCTGCCAACATTGCAAGGGCGTCACCCTTAAGAAGGGCTATACGCTGGTCGCGAGTGCGGCAAACACCGTCTCGGGGGCATGGGCAATCACGGCGAGCAGCGCCCGCGCCGGTCCGCGCGGCATCCGTTTGCCCTGCTCCCAGTTCCTGATGGTCTCGACCGGGACGCCGAGCCGGCTCGCGAATTCCAGCTGTGTCAGCCGCGCGCGCCGGCGAAGCTCGCGAACCGCCGGAGGCGCTTCCATTCCGGCCGACGCCACTGAAGCCGTCGCCACCGAAGCCGTCGCCGGCGCGGCGGAAGCCATCACCGGTGCGAGCGGAAACTCCTGCCCGTCCCGCAGTTCGACGATCCGTCCGTCCGCTTTCAGCCGCAAGCGCTGCATGCTCGACTCCACCAGAGCAATAGTCGGCGATGCGCGTTAAGGTCTGATTAACGATGCGCGGTCCGCGGGGTAGCGTTAAGTGTCTGTTTGACGCGTTTTCTACGTGCAAACCGGTACCCACGGTGGATCACGTCCGGGGCAGGCTTCGCTCGAAAACGCTATTTCAGCCCGAACCACAGCGTCGCGATGCCCAGAAACGAAAAGAAGCCGACCACATCGGTAATGGTCGTGACAAACGTTCCCGACGCCACTGCCGGGTCGGCGCGCACCCGTTCCAGCACCATCGGAATCAGAATGCCGCCGAGCGCGCCGGCAACCAGATTGCACAGCATCGCAAGGCCTATCACGACGCCAAGCGCTGGAATCTTGAACCAGGCGACCGCGGCAATGCCGGTGATGATGGCGAACGCGAGACCGTTGACGAGGCCGACCAGACCCTCGCGCATCACCACGCGAAATGCATTATTCGATCCGAGTTCGCGGGTGGCCAAGGCACGCACCGCAACCGTCATGGTCTGGGTCGCGGCATTGCCGCCCTGGCTGGCGACGATCGGCGCCAGTACCGCCAGCGCCACCATTTTTTCCAGCTGGCCCTCGAACAGGCCCAGCACCGAGGACGCCAGAAAGGCGGTGGCGAGGTTGACCAGCAGCCAGTTGAAGCGGCCCTTGGCGATGGTCCAGACATTGTCGGATAATTCTTCGTCGCTGGTGACGCCGCCGAGCGCCTTCAGGTCCTCATCGGCCTCTTCCTCGATCACGTCGACCACATCGTCGATGGTGATGACCCCGACCAGCCGGTCCGTGGTATCGACGACGGGGGCTGCGACCAGATTGTATTTGCCGAACAGCCGCGCCACCTCTTCCTGGTCATCCATGACGGAGACGCGGCGGCGGTCTTCGTCGACCAGGTCGGCGAGCGGAACCGGCCTGCGCGAGCGCAGCAGCGCGTCCAGCGACACCGCGCCCTGCCAGTGCTGCGCCTTATCGACCGCGTAGATTTCGTAGAACCGGTCCGGCAAGTCCGGCGTGTCGCGCATGTAGTCGATCGCCTGCCCCACGGTCCAGTCCGGCGGCACGGCGATGAACTCGGTCTGCATCCGGCGGCCGGCGGAATTTTCCGGATAAAGCAGGCTGCGCTCGAGCGCGTCGCGCTCCGAAGGCGGCAGCTTTTCGAGGATCTCGACCTTGTCTTCTTCGTCGAGGCCTTCAAGCAATTTGACGGCATCGTCGGATTCCAGTTCGCGAACACCCTCCGCGACCGTCTCCGGTTCGAGTTCCTCGAGGATTTCGTCACGAACGGAGTCGTCGACTTCGTTCAGCGCCGAGAAATCGAAATCCGCGCCCGTAAGTTCCACAAGGCTGACACGGTCGTCCGGTTTGAGCGCCGCGATCAGGTCGCCAAGATCAGCCTCATGGAGTTCCGCGACGATCGCGCGCAGAAAAGCCGTGTCGGCGGTATCTATCGCGCCCGAGATTTCTTCGACAAACTCCGGCCGAACGTGGCCGTCTTCGTCGCGCATCGGAAGCCGGTCGAGAACCGACGCATCGGCGGAATTGGCAACGTCCACATCATCGGCCATGCCGCGCCTCGCCGGTTTGACAGAATTGCTGAACTCGTCTGAGTTATCGCCTCAGGCATTACCCAATGGGCAACACCAAGCGCAATGATAAATATGCAACGGCCAAAACAGCCTCGGAAGTTCGTGAAGGGGCCGGGAGCTGCCCTTGTTGCCCTGGTCGCATGGACAGTGGCGGCGCAGGCGGCGGACTGTCCACGCAAGGAAGCGCTCGGTACCTCGCGGGTTCTTGGCGTCGATGCCGCCACCACGCCGCGGGTCGGGCTGAAGAGCTTTCCGCAGACGCTGCCGCTCAGGGATCACGAGGTGGTGCTGACATTCGATGACGGCCCGTGGCCTCCGACCACGCAGCGGGTGCTGACGGCGCTGGCCCATGAATGCGTGCGCGCGACGTTCTTCCTGGTCGGCAAGCCGGCTTCCGAGCATCCAGGCCTGGTGCGACGGATCGCGGCCGAGGGCCACACCATCGGTCATCATACCTGGCAGCACCCCAGCCTGATGCGAATCCCGCCGGACGAGGCGACAGAGGAAATCGACCACGGCATTGCCGCGGTTGAAATGGCGCTCCACGGTGTCGCGAGCGGCACGCCGACCACGCCGTTCTTCCGGTTTCCCGGCTTCGAATCCACACCGGCCACGCTTGAGCTGCTGCAGCATCGCCGTGTTCGGTGCCGATTTGTGGGCGGGCGATTGGAAGCCCATGACGCCGAAGCAGGAATTGAAGGTACTGATCGATCGGCTTAACCGGGCCCGAAAGGGGATTATCCTGTTGCACGACCCCAAAGCGCAAACCGCGGCCATGCTGCCGCAATTCTTGCGCTATCTGCACGACAATGACTATCGCGTGGTCCATGTGGTGCCGGCTGCGTCCGGTCCCGACACCGACCGCCTCCCCTGAGTCCGTGTAACGACAGACGCCCTTGGAAACACGGCTCACTGGGTGAGAAAGCGCTCGAGGTCAGTGCGGAGCGCGAGAGCCGCATCTTCGTCGATGGTCAGCTCGATAGGCCCGCCATCGGTTCGCAATTCGATAATTCCGGTCAACGGCTCCTTTGATTTGGTCAGGATGGAGTTCGCCCGCATTTTTCCCACCGTGTTTGTTCCCGGGTGCACCGCAGCCGTTGAATCCCCAGACATTCAATGCCCGCTTTCTGCGTGTCGGCGTTTGGATAGTGAAGAGCTTGCCTTCTTGCGCGACGGCCGGAGAAAGCGCGCGCCAATCTGTTCGCCGTCTATTCGCGCCAATTCGCAACGCCGATAAGCAAGACCAGTCGACGACAACAGAAGGAAAAACTCCTTTAAGTCCAATCCGGCGATCGACCCTTTGATAAGGAGCTGGACGCCGGAGGCAGAGACATCGAGCATCGTGCAATCGCGACGCCAGGCAAGCACCGGCAATATCCTCCTTTCTGGAGGGACAAATCTAAGGTCCAGTACAATCTCGGCGTCGTGGAAATACGACCAGGATTCTGGCTAATCCTGCCGGTCCGGGCGAAATACATTCGACCTGGCCGGTCCGGCGATCTTGATCTTGAGAAGGCGCGATTTCGTTAAGATCCCAACAAAACAATATCGGAATCTTGCAAATCGCTGATGGCGCGCCGCATGCGCGCTTTCCAATGGCTTTTGGCATCTGGGCGAGTTTGCGGCCCTGTATGCCGCCCAATTTGGCGAAGCACCGTCGATAACTCTGGCTCGCTCGCGGCGGCCTTTGAAAAATGGCGCAGCGCACCGTATTCCAGCCTTGGATTGGGCCCAAAGCCATGGTTTGCCAAGCGATACTGTAAAGATTACGCGGAATTGAGGTCGCATTCATGGCGCCGCGTGTAATGATCAGATCAAATAGGATGCATGACGGTGTTTCATGGTCGGTAATGTGTTGTTGGGCGTCCGGATGCGGTTATGGACCGCCTTATGCCTGGGGCTACTGACCTGCATCGCCGCACCGATTGCGTCGGCGGCCGATTGCCCCGGCCATCCCGATGCGCTCGGCACCTCGCGAACGCTGGTGATCGATCCGAAAGCGCATCCCCGCATCGGAGCGATGAATTATACCGAGACGCTGCCGCTGAGAGATCACGAGGTGGTGCTGACGTTCGATGACGGCCCGCTGCCGCACAACAGCGATCAGATCCTGGAAATTCTCGCCTCGCAATGCGTGAAGGCGACCTTCTTCACCGTCGGCCGCATGGCCCAAAGCTTTCCCGAAGGCGTCCGCAAGGTCCGCGACGCCGGGCATAGCGTCGGCACCCACACCCAGAATCATCCGACCGGCTTCGACAAATTCTCCATCGAGCGAGCCCGGCAGGAAATCGACGACGGAATCGCGTCGGTGACTGCAGCGCTCGGAGATGGTGGCGGGCTCACCCCGTTCTTCCGGCCGCCTGGCTTGCGGCGCTCCCCGGCGGTTGAGGACTATTTGGCATCGAAGGGCATCCAGCTCTGGAGCGCCGATTTTCCGGCTGACGACTGGCGGCATGTTTCCCCGTCGCGGGTCTATGAACTCGCGATAAAACGGCTCGAAGCCAAGCGAAAAGGCATTTTGCTGCTGCACGACATCCAGGCGCGAACGGTCGTCGCGTTGCCGAGGATTCTGCATGAGATGAAGGCCCGGGGCTATCGCATCGTCCATGTCGTGCCTGCAACGTCGCAGCAACCGAACACCCCGACCGAACCGCCGCAATGGCAGTTGCATCCGCCATCGGAGACGGTGGCGATTTCGCACTGGCCAAGAATCCCCAAATTCGTTTTTGCCGATGCCGGCACGCTCCCCGCTCCCTCGTTGCAGGATTCGGGGTGGCATGACGGACAGCTGCTACGGCTTGCGGAGCCGTTCGATCGCACCAGACGGCGTGCGCGCGGAATTCCGCTGCCGCCGCAAGCGCCATGGCCCCGGCTGTCGCCGAACAAGCTCGGGGGTGCTGCGATTGTCCTGCCGGTACCGGCGCAGAGCATTTTCGAATTCCAGGAAAAGCCGCGCGCGGCTCTGCCAGCCGTCGCTTCATCCTCACATCATGCGGAACAAACGGTCCCAGCCGGACCTGAAGCCAACGGCCTCGAACGGCTGATTTCTGCCGACGCCGATGATTCCCTGCGCGCGATTCCCGGAAGCCTGCCGGTCGTGAAGCCCGGCCTGCTGCGCGCACCGATCGGGACCCGCTGAGCTATTGCATCCACGCCAGAAAGCTCGCGACGGATCAATCCGTCACGATCTTTGAAACGCATAGCACCACGACCAAAGCGAGAAACAACAGATCGATATACGATTTGACTTCGCCGTCCCGGCGGAGCACCCCAACCTCATTGACGATGTGCTTGCGCGAGGCTGCCGCCGCAGGGCCCTCCCCTGTCAGGCCCGAGAGGCGGCGCGCCTCAAGCTCGAGCCGCTCAATGCGCTGGAAGAAATAGAATGAGCGCAGCGCGGTCGCCGCGCGCATCAAGGCATAGACCAGCACGAGAATCGCGACCACCGCCCGTTGCT
>WNGP01003139.1_pt1 | contig 13849 bp, 14 predicted proteins | sample 5407671 | NCBI WGS metagenome assembly WNGP01 (sample SAMN13153381, study PRJNA577476) | soil metagenome | isolation source: 40 cm soil or saprolite under Garry oak tree replicate 2 | place: USA:California | collected 2016-06-15 | reverse complement strand
CGGTGACGAACGCGAACTCGGCGCCGGGGTCGATGTGGCGGCCGATCAGCCAGGCGCACGCGGCCCGGTCGATGTGGATCGATGCGCGGGTCGCCCACTTCATGGTTGCTCCTGCCCGTGCTGTATGGCGGCCTCCTGCCGGGCGGCCGTACTGCTGGCGAGATCCCGGACCGCGATGCGGGCCCGGTCACGTTCGGGCGGCGGGAAGTAGTCACGGCGGGCGATCCGCCGCAGCTCAGCGAGCAGCCTCCTGGCCGTCGCGTTCCTGGCCATCTCCTCCGCGCCCATCGCCTCGGTGGCGTGGGCGATGACCGCCTGGTACTCCCCGGCGCGGGCCGCCGCCATGCCGGCGGCCAGCTCGCGTTCCTGGGACAGCGCCGCGGGCCGGGCCAGCCAGATCGCGGCGCTGCCGCCCGCCTCGATCACCTCATCGGCGATCCACTCCAACTGCTCACGGGTACGCGCGTCAGCCGGCAGCGCGACCAGGCCGTCACTGATCTGGGCGATGCCGAGCCGCTTCAGCTTGCGCCACACCGTGATCCGCGGCGTGGACGGCTCCCTGGGCAGCCTGTAGGACAGCAGCACCCACCCGCCCGGCGCGTTCCCGCGATCATCTGGCACGAGCCCATTGTAACCACGGTTTCATCTACGATGCAGGGGGAGGAGTCCGTGATGTACATGCTGCCCGCCGCGGCCGCCCTGGTCGCCGGCCGCCTCGCCGGGCGTGCCCGGTCCGATGGCGCCCGCCGTCTGCGGCCGCTGCCCGCCCCAGCCTGATAGGACCCGCTGATGACCTCACCCGCCCGGCCCCGGCTGCGCCTCCTGCCCGTCCTGGCCGCAGCCCTGCTCCTCCTGGCCGCCGCGATCGTGGCGGGCGTCCTGCTCACCCGCCCCCACCCGCCATCGCCGATGGCGCTGCCGCTGCGGCACGTCAGCGACCTGACGCTGCCCGGCGACGGCTCACGCTTCGACTACGCCAGCCTCGACCCCGCCCGCGGCCTGCTGTTCATCGCCCACCTCGGCGCCAGCGAGGTCACCGAGGCCGACATCCACTCCGGCCGGATCGTGCGCACCATCACCGGCCTGCCCGCAGTGCACGGGGATCGCGTTCGTCCTCGGGCGGCGCCCGCCGACCCGGCGTTACACCTATGGGTACGGGCGGGCCGAGGACCTGGCCGGGGTCGCCATCGTCCTTACCATCGCCGCCTCCTCCGTGGTGGCCGCCTACGTCGCGATCGACCGGCTGATGCACCCGCAAAAGGTCTCCCACCTGTGGGCGGTCGCGGTCGCGGCGCTGGTCGGGTTCGCCGGCAACGAGCTGGTCGCCCGTTACCGGATCCGGGTCGGCCCCCAAGCACAGAGTTATGGCCCCTCTGCAGGGCGCCACGTGGCAGTCCCCCGCAAAAGTACAGCAATTCAGGCTAAGCAATAACGGGCCCAATCGTGCGGACGAGCACGCCTGACGAACCATGCGTGCGAGTGGGTGTCTGCATACCCGATGCGCAGGCTTCGGACATCCGTGCAGAGGACTTCGGACACCGACAGCCGGGCAAGCTCGGACGGCCGCGATAGTGTCCGGGAAACGTCGTCAAAAAAACTGGCGTGTTCAACAACTTGGCCGGGCCTTTTCCGTCCGCTCACGATCATGCGCAGTCCCTCACCGGCGAGATCGACCCGCTCACGCCTAACTCGCCATCCGAGCGGGCGCCCTGGTCGGGCTACGCCCGGGTCTCCACTAAGGGGCAGCTCCTGGACCGGCAGATGCACGCGCTCACCCAGGCCGGCTGCATCCGCATCTTCGCCGACAAGAAGTCCGGCAAGAACGCCGAACGCGAAGAACTAGCCAATGCCATGGACTACCTGCGCGCCGGCGACACCCTCGCCGTGCCCTCCCTGGACCGCCTCTGCCGCTCCATCGAGGACCTCATCACCATCGTGGCCGGCCTGCGCAGGCGCGGCATCGGCTTCACCTCCCTGCACGAGGCCCTCGACACCACCACCCCGGCGGCCGGCGAACTTCCATGTCTTCGCCGCCCTGGCCGAGTTCATCCGCGAGCTCATCGTCGAAGGAACCAACGAGGGCCTGCCGCCCGCGCCCGCGGCGTCCGCCTCGGCCGGCCCCGCGATGACACCCGAGCAGATCCGCCACGCCCGTGACCTGCTCACCCGGCCTGAGAACACCGTTGCGGCAATCGCTACGCTGCTCGGCGTCTCCCGCAATACCATCTACAAGTACCTGCCCGAACTCAAACAGGGCCGCGGTGCGCTCACCGCCGCACCCGAGCAGAGAGCCATCCGCGCAGCCGAAGCCCCGCCCCGCCGCCGACTGATCTCGCTACCTTGCGGCTCGCCGTAGCTTTAGGATCTCCGGGCCAAGTAGGGAGATCTCCGGGACCAGGGTTGTCAGCCCAGCCGGGACGCGGTCGCCTTGGCCCACTTCGTCGTGCAGACCAGGCCGAGCAGAAGCACGACGTAACCGCAGCCCGCAAGAATCCACCAGCCCGCGTGGGCGGCCCGGACGAAGCCCGTCTCCATCGACCCGCGCATGCTGGCGGCCAGGACCGAGCCCACGATGGCCACGCCCAGTGACTGGCCGAGCTGGCGGCTGGAGGAGTTCATGCCGGAGGCCATGCCCGCCTGGGTCTTGGGCACCCCGGACATGACCCCGTTGGTGATCGGCGAGCTCACCATGCCGGCCCCGATCCCGAACAGGGCGTAGGTGACGATCAGGTACGCGTGCTCGGTCGTGCCGGTGAGCCGGGACAGCGCAGCGCTGCTGATGGTCAGCGCGGCCCCGGCGATGACCAGGGGAATCCGCGGGCCCCGTTTGGCTACCATCCGGCCGGCCAGCGGGGCGCACAGCGCCATGACCACGGGCATCGGCAGGATCGCCAGCCCGGCCTGCAGCGCGGACAGCCCCCGCACGTCCTGCAGGTACAGGGTGGAAAGGAACAGGAAGCCGGCCATCGCGGCGATCGCGCAGACGGCGCTGAGGTTGGCCCCCGCGAACGGCACGCTGCGGAAGAACCGCAGGTCGACCATGGGCTCCGCGCGGCGGGGCTCGTAAGCGAGCAGCACCGCGAGCGCGGCCACCGACAGCGCGAAGAAGCCGAAGATCTTCGGGGAGTACCAGCCGAGCCCGGGACCCTCGATGATCGCGTAGGCGAGCGAGCCGAGCATGACGATGATGAGGAACTGGCCCACCGGATCTGCGCGGCGGGACCGCGGCGCCCTGGAGTCCGGGACGAACAGCGCGGTCAGCGAGATGGCGGCCAGGCCCACCGGGATGTTCGCCCAGAAGATGCCGCGCCAGCCGACCGTCCCGACCAGCACGCCGCCGAGCACCGGGCCGAGCGCCATCGACAGGCCGAACACGCCGTCCCACACGCCGATGGCGCGGGCGCGTTCGGCCCGGCCGGTGAACGTGTTCGTGATGATGCCGAGCGCCGCGGGGTTGAGCATCGACCCGCCGACGCCCTGCAGGATCCGGAAGCCGATGAGCCAGCCGAGGCCGGGCGCCAGGCTGCACATCCAGGAGCCGAGGGTGAACAGAGAGAGGCCGACCTGGAAGATGGTCCGGCGCCCGATCCGGTCGGCGAGCGCCCCGGCGAACATCAGCAGCGCGGCCAGCACGACCGTGTAGGCGGCGACCGTCCACTGCAGGCCGGAGACGCCGGCGTGCAGGTCCCGGCCGATGTCCGGCAGGCCCACGTTCACGATCGTGTTGTCCAGGCCCACCATGAACAGGCTCATGCAGCAGACGGCGAGCATGAGGGCGCGGCGCCCGCGGCTGGCGACGACCTGCCCGGCGCCCGCGCCTGGGTAGGGGCCCGGGCCTGGGTAGGTGCCGGGACTCGGGTAGGCGCCCGGAGCCGGATACGGGCCCGGGTGGGGGCGGCGGGCGGCGGCGGCGCGGGCGTGGGCATCGGCATCGGCGCCCGGCTGGGGACCTGGGTGTTGGCGCGCGGCAAGCTCAAGGCCCAGGACGGGTACGGGCATCCGTTCTGGTAGTCGAGCGGGCACTTTAAGTGACCTCCGATGGGTGGACTTCGCTGGTGCCTGCATCGTGCGAACCCCTCAGGTCGTACTCGCCGCGGACGAGTACCGCCTACTTATGACACGTCCGGCGCTGGACCGTGGTTCGGGCTCATCGTGGATGAACCCGACCAGATGATCGGGAGCTTGTCGATCCCGTAGATGCCCTCGACCCCGCCCAGCTGCGGCGGCCCGTCCAGGGCAAGTCCTCCAGTGCGCGGCGCGAGGAACGCCAGCGCCTCCTCGAGTTCGGCCCTGGCCAGGTTCACGCCCAGGCAGTAGTGGGTTCCCGCGCCGAAGGTGAGCAGCCGCGTATCGCGCGGCGCGGTGATGTCGAAGCTCTCGCCGTCCTCGCCCTGGCGGTTGGCCCGCTCCGCGCAGACCGCCACGATCGTGCCCGGCGGGAAGACTACGCCGCGGTGCTCGACCTGCTCCAGGCAGATCCGCGCGGTGAACGGCGTGACGGGCTCGAACCGCAGCACCTCGTCGACCGCCCGCGGGACCAGGGCAGGCTCCCCGGCCAGCAGCGCCCACTGGCCGGGGTGCTCGGCGAACAGCCGCATCGCGTGCGCGAGCTGGCCCGTGGTGGTGTCGATGCCGCCGGCCAGCAGGTTCGTCACGAGCTGCACGCACTCGGTGGCAGACAGCCTGTCGCCCTGGTCACGGGCCGCCAGCAGCTCGCTGATCAGGTCGTCGCCGGGAGCCGCCCGCCTGGCCTCGAGCAGCCCGGTGACGTACTCCTGGACTTCGGTGACCGCCCGCTCGATGTCGTCCCGGCTGGTCTCAAGCGCCCGGATGTCGAACTGCCGCTGCACCCAGCTGGACCAGGTGTGCAGCTGCCACGCATCCTGATGCGGCGCCCCGAGTACGGTCGCGATCGTCAGCGACGGGTACGGCCGGGCCACCGCGGCCACGAAATCGCAGCCGCCGTGAGCGGCGACCCGCGCCCACAGGTTCTCCATGAAACCGCGCATCACCGGGCGCCAGCGATCGGCCGCGCGCGGCGTGAGCGCCGGCCCGACCAGCGCCCGGAGCCGGCGGTGCTGGTCCCCGCTGAGGTTCAGGATGTTGGCGTCGATGTGCTCGGCCAGCGGGCCGCCGGTCACGCCGAAGAACTCGGCGATCTGGCGGCCGGGGAACGCGGTCTTCCTCGACCGCAGGAAGAACTCCCCCGCATCATGATCGAGCACCATGTAAGCCAGTGGCGACTTGGCCAGCCAGCCGCGCTGGCGGGTCTCGGCGAGCTGCTGGTGGTAGCGATCGGCCGAGAAGTCCGGTGCCGTGTAGTCGAACGCCGGCAGGTCAAGTTCGGACACAAGGTTCATAACAGATATGACGGTACACCGATGCAGCATGTAGTCAAGTGGTCACGTTTAGCATTTCCGCGCCGTTTCGCCCTGCATGATCTGCGTCCGCAGTCTAGATTTGCTAGCTAGCGGGCTGTTGTCCAAGGTAGCAACGTGCCGAGGGGGGAGGGGAACGCCGTGAGCCGCAGGCTTCTACAGCTGGTCATACCGGTGACACCGGAGCGCAGGATGTTCCGGATCCACGACCCGTCTGTCGATCCGGACGCCCCGGGCGGTCCGCTGGCCCCGGTAGGCGCGCTGATCAGCACCAACCGCGAGCAGCTCTGGGTCGGCAGCCTGCAGGAGGATATCGACGTCCGGCTCGTCCTCGAGGAGTGGGACGAGGCTCCGCCGCCGTGCGGCGACGCCTGGGACGAAGAGGCCAAGGGCGCCATCTACCTGCGCGGTCAGCTCAGCATCAGCATGGGCCTGGCCGGCACTGCGGTCCGCGGCCTGCGGCTCGCGGGCGGGGTCGGCGACTATTCGGTCCGCGTCTACGCCGGCAACCGCGACCAGGTGACCCGCCGCTACGCGCAGCTCTTCGACCGGCACCGCAACCCGCTCAGTGACGAGTTCCAGCAGGAGAAGAAGACCCTCGAGGGCCTCGAACGCTACCTCGTCCAGCTGTGGCGGGAATCCTTAACGGCGCACGGTCACCAGCCGGATGCTCCGCGCCGACCGGACGGTGGTTACGGACCGGCCGGCGGCGACGAGGCGTGGTTCGCCGCTTGACTCCTGACTGGCTGCGTCTGGCCGGCGCCCGTGCTCAGGCCGGCCGAGGGCGTCGCCAACTTGGCGGTCGCGCTCGCGTTGGCCGACGCGGACGAGGCGCTCCGCGGCTGGTCACCAGTTCCGGTGGCCGTGATCGTCACCTTGCCCTGGGTCCCCGTGCTCGGCGTGACGGCCGTGCGCGCGCCGTGCGCGCGGAACGGGATCATCGCGTAGACCATCAGAGAGACCATCGCCACGAGCAGGACCGTGAACAGCGAGCCGATGATGCGCGCCCGGGGCGAGCGCAAGACGTGGGCCGGTCCGGGACGCCGGAATGCCGTCAGGCAGGTGGCCAGCCCGGGATCGTCAGCCGCGAGCCGCCGCTCGATCTCGGCGAGCGCGCGCTGCTCGTCCATCGACAGCGCCATTCAGTAACCTCCGCGTCGTGCACCGGGTGGATACCCTCTCACTATCTCTCAGGAACCGGTCTTTATCCAATTGTTCTGGCTTTGTACTTCGCCCGTTTTTTCGCGCTAAGCCGCCTTCGCCCTTCCGTCGCCTAACGCCCCGCTCAGACGCACGCTACGCACCCGCCCGGCGGGCCGGGGCGGGTTAAATACTTACGGCGAGCCGGACCTCGACGAGCTTGCTATCATCGAACATTCATTCTATCGTGGGCGATATGCGCTGGGACAATCTGCGGCTCGACGAGCCGCTGGAGACCGGAGACGGCGAGGACCTGTTCACCGCCGGCCGAGACCGGGCACTCCCGCTGATCGAGCGCGGCGCGGTCGCCCGCACCTTCGACACGCCGGGCTTCCGCGGCATGACGTTCTACGAGGTGCAGGCCAAGTCCGTGGTCAACCGCGTGCCCGACGCATCCCGGATGCCGTTCCGGTGGACCATCAACCCCTACCGCGGCTGCCAACATGCATGCACCTACTGTGCCTCGGGGGAGACGCCTGTCCTGATGGCGGATGGCCGCACCAAGCCCCTGGCGGAGGTGCGCACCGGCGATGAAATCTACGGAACGGTTCGTCGCGGCTACTACCGCCGGTACGCGCCGACCACGGTGCTAGCGCACTGGTCCACGGTTAAGCCCGCCTACCGCGTCATCCTGGAGGACGGCACCCAGCTCGTCTGCAGCGGCGATCACCGCTTCCTGACCGAGCGTGGCTGGAAGCACGTGACCGGGGCCGAGTGTGGCCCGCTACAGCGACCGTTCCTGACCGTCAATAACAAGTTGATGGGTGTCGGCGGCTTCGCCGAACCGCCGAAGGAGACCGCAGCCTACCGACGCGGCTACCTCTGCGGCATGATCCGCGGCGACGGAACAATCGGGCACTACTCATACCTCCGGGCTGATGGGACCGATGGTCGCGTCCACCAGTTCCGCCTCGCCCTGACTGATTCAGACGGGCTTGCCAGAACCGCCGATTATCTCTCCCGCGTGGGCATCAGCTGCAGAGAGTTCACCTTCGCCGAGGAGTCGGCCACCCGGCGCCTGGTGACGGCGATCCGCACTGGCAGGCGCGATGAAGTCTGGACGATCGAATGGCTGATCGGCTGGCCGGACAATCCGTCCGCAGACTGGCGCAAGGGCTTCCTGGCCGGGATCTTCGACGCCGAGGGCAGCTACAGCGGAAGCCTGCGGATAGCGAACACCGATCCTGAGATCATCAACTGGACAGTCTCCTCGCTGCAGTCGCTCGGTTTCGATTTCGTCCTGGAGGAAACGAACCGGCCCAACGGAATCGTCTACATCCGGCTGCGCGGCGGCCTCAGGGAGGCGTTGAGGTTCTTCCACACCGTTGACCCCGCGATCACCAGGAAGCGCTCCATCGACGGCGTGGCGCTCAAGAGCGACACCAGGCTCCGCATCGTGGCGATCGAACCGTTGGGCCTGGACGTGCCGATGTACGACATCACCACCGGCACCGGCGATTTCATCGCCAACGGCGTGGTGAGCCACAACTGCTTCGCCAGGAACTCCCATACCTACTTGGACCTCGACGCGGGCGCGGACTTCAACACCAAGGTTGTCGTCAAGGTAAACGCGCCCGAGCTGGTGCGCAAGAAGATGGCCTCGCCGGGCTGGAAGGGCGAGCACATCGCGGTGGGCATGAACGTGGACTGCTACCAGCGGGCGGAGGGCCGGTACCAGCTGATGCCCGGCATCATCGGCGCGCTCACGGACACCGCCAACCCGTTCTCCATCCTGACCAAGGGCACGTTGATCCTCCGGGACATCGAGCTGCTCGCCGCGGCGGCCGACGTCACCGAGGTGGGGCTCAACGTCTCCGCGGGCTTTGTCGACAAGGACCTTTGGCGATCACTCGAGCCGGGCACCCCCGCGCCCGGGCGGCGGCTCGAGGCGTGCGCGACGCTGAACGAGCGCGGGCTGCCCTGCGGCGTGCTCATGGGCCCGGTGGTGCCGTTCCTGTCCGATTCACCCGCCCAGCTCGACGCGGCCGTCAGGCAGATCGCGGCGGCGGGGGCCAGGCACGTCATGCCCATCGTGCTGCACCTGCGCCCGGGCACGCGCGAGTGGTTCTTCGCCTGGCTGCACGCCCAGCACCCGGAGCTGGTCGACCGGTACCTGGAACTGTATGGCCGTGGCGCCTACGCCCCGAAGGCCTACCAAAACCGGATCGCCGGCCAGGTCCGCGAGCTCGCGGAAAAACACGGCATCGGCCGGCCGTGCCCCGGCACCCTGCCCCGGCGATCGGCCACCGCCGACCGCCTAGGAACCGTGCCCAGCCCCCAGGCACTTAGCGCCCAGGAGCCGCCACAAGCCCCTGAGGTCCCCGGACCGCGCAGGCGCTCCCCCGCACCCCCCGAGCAGCTCACCTTGCTCTGAGCAGCACTCCGGGTCAGCCCAACGGTGAATACCGGAAGGTGCCCGGCGCAGGAAGGTGCTGGTGCAGGAAACGCAGGACCGCATAGAAAACCCGGGAAAGTCCCGGGAAATTCGAGATATAACTTGACACGATCGGGCGATGAGATACATCGTATTCCCTAAGCATACCATCAGAATCTTTCAAGACGTGAGGAGGACGACGTGGCACGCGGGACCACGGGGGCGCCCCGTAATACGCCGGGTCAGGACACGAGGAACTCACGGGCTCCGGGGTTCGGGGACCCCGGAGCCGAACGGGGTCCGGCGCGATCAGGCGGAAGCCGCCTGATCGCGTTCGTGTGCGGCCGCCGGTCCAAGTACCTGGTGGTCGTGTTCTGGATCCTGGTGGTCTTGGCCCTGGGCGGCCTGGCAGGCAAGCTGCAGGGAGCGGAGAAGAACGACGCGTCGTCGTATCTGCCGTCGTCGGCCGAATCCACCCAGGAACTGAACCAGCAGACCCTGTTCCAGTCCAAGAACCTCAACCCCGCCCTGGTCGTGTACGTGCGCGACAGCGGGGTGACGGCGGCCGACCTGCAGAAGGCGAACGCCGACGCGCGGTACTTCGCCTCGCTGCCCGTCGTGAACGGGCGGATCGCCCCGCCGGTCGTGTCCAGGGACCACAAGGCGATCCAGACCGTCATCGGCGCGGACCTGGGCTACAACAGCGACCTGAGCGGTTTCGTCTCCAACGTGAAGAACACCGCCAGCAAGGACAACGCCGGGCTGAATGTGTACGTCGGCGGGCCGGCCGCCAGCGCGGCCGACCAGGTCAAGATATTCAAGGGCATCGACACCACCCTGCTGTACGCCACCCTGGCCGTGGTGGTCGGGCTGCTGCTGCTGACCTATCGCAGCCCGGTGCTGTGGCTACTGCCGATCCTGTCCGCCGGCGTCGCGCTGACCGTGGCCCAGGCCGTGATCTACCTGCTCACCCAGCACGCCAACCTGACCGTCAACGGGCAGAGCGGGGGCATCCTGGTCGTGCTGGTGATCGGCGCGAGCACCGACTACGCGCTGCTACTCATCGCCAGGTACCGCGAGGAACTGCGCAGGCACGCCGACCGGCACCAGGCCATGGCGGTGGCCCTGCGCCGGGCGGGCCCGGCCATCATCGCCAGCGGGCTGACCGTGGTGGCCGGCATGCTCTGCCTGCTCGCGGCCGAATCCAACGACATCTCCGGGCTCGGCCCGGTCGCCGCCATCGGGATCGCCGTGGGCCTGATCGCCATGGTCACGCTGCTGCCCGCGATCCTGGTGATCTTCGGCCGGTGGATCTTCTGGCCGGTCAGGCCGGGGTACGGCTCAGCCGAGCCGTCCAGCCGCGGGCTGTGGTCACGGGTCGGCCAGGCCATCAGCCGCCGCCCGCGTGCGGTGTGGCTGGTGACCGCCATCCTGCTGGCGGCCGGCGCGGCCGGCCTGATCGGGTTCAGGTTCGGCCCCCTTACCGTGGCCCAGTCGTTCCGCGGCACCCCGTCGTCGATTACCGCGCAGAACGTGCTGGCCAGCCATTTCCCGGCCGGCTCCGGCGAGCCGGTGGACGTGATCTCGACCACGTCCAGCGCGGGCCAGGTCAGGGTCGCGCTCGCCGGCACCCCCGGCATCGCGTCGGTCAGCCAGCCGGCGGCCAAGGATGGCAAGGCCTTCGTGCAGGCGACGATGACCCCGCGGCCGGACAGCACGGCCGCGTACACGCTGGTGGACAAGATACGGACCACCGTGCACGCCATCCCAGGCGCGGACGCGAAGGTGGGCGGCGGCACCGCCATCAACAAGGATGTGGAGAGCGCCGCGACTCATGACCGGAACCTGCTCATCCCGCTGATCCTCGGGGTGGTGCTCATCATCTTGGGCCTGCTGCTGCGGGCGATCGTGGCGCCGCTCGTGCTCATCGCCACCGTGGTGCTGTCCTTCGGCGCCGCGCTCGGCATCTCCTCGCTGTTCTTCAAGCACGTGTTCGGGTTCGCGGGCGCGGATACCTCGATGCCGTTGTTCGTCTTCGTATTCCTGGTGGCGCTCGGCATCGACTACAACATCTTCCTGATGACCCGGGTGCGCGAGGAGTCGATCCGGTCCGGAACCCGGCCCGGCGCGCTCACCGGCCTGGCCGCGACCGGCGGCGTCATCACCTCGGCGGGCCTGGTGCTGGCGGGCACCTTCGCCATGCTCGGCACGCTGCCGCTGGTGCAATTCACCGAGATCGGGTTCGCGGTCGCGCTGGGCGTGCTGCTCGACACGATCGTGGTCCGCTCGGTGCTCGTGACCGCGCTGACCCTGGACATCGGACGGTACGTCTGGTGGCCCAGCGCGCTGGCGAACCCGGAAGGCAGGGCAGTGACGGACGGCACCTAGAATGTGGGGTCGTGGCGGGTGACCAGGTGACACAGACGGTTCAGCAGACTCCTGCGGTAGCGTGCGGGTGCTGAGCCGTCAGGAGCCCGGGCGGCTTCTCGTCCGTACCGTCGCCGTCCCCGACCCCGGGGACCTGCTCGAGCGCATCCCCCAGCCAGACGTGGTCGCCTGGGTGCATCACGGGGCCGGCCTGGTCGGCTGGGGCGAGGCGGTCAGGGTCACGCTGCCGGCCGGGGAGGACAGGTTCACCGCCGGGGAGAAGTGGCTCCGCTCGGTGTTCGACGCCGCCGACGTCGACGACCGGGTCCGGGTGCGCGGCTCGGGCCCGGTCGCGTTCGGCACCTTCACCTTCGACGCGTCGTCCGACGGATCCGTCCTGATCGTCCCGCGCGTGGTGCTCGGCCGAAACGGCCGCGGCCAGGCCTGGCTTACCAGTGTTAGCAGTGTTAGCCGGGGGGATGAGTCCCCCCCAAGGGGGGTCTGGGGGGATGGGTCCCCCCAGGAGCCGGGGGGTCTTGGGGGGTCGTCCCCCCGGCCAGCACTGCGCTGGGAGGAGGGCAGCCTGCCGGGACCGCGCTGGGAACAGGCGGTGGCCGAGGCGGTCGCCGCGATCAAGGCGGGCGGCGTGCACAAGGTGGTGCTCGCCCGGGACGTGTTCGCCACCACCGCCGCGCCCATCGACGCGCGGCCCTTGCTGCAGAGACTGGCCCTACGCTATTCGAACTGCTTCACGTTCGCCTGCGACGGCATGATCGGCGCGACCCCCGAACTGCTCGTCAGCCGGGCCGGCCTCCAGGTCAGCGCGCTGGTCCTCGGCGGCACGCTGCCCCGCGGCGCCGACCCGGCGCAGGACCTGGCTCTCGGCGAGGAGCTGCTGGCCTCGGCCAAGAACCACGAGGAACACGACTACGCGGTCGTCTCGATACGCGAGGCGCTCGAGCCGCTGTGCGACACGCTCGACGTCGACGCCCGCCCGGCGCTGCTGAAATTCCCGAACCTGCAGCACCTCGGCACCCGCATCCGCGGCACGCTGGCCGGCGGCGGGACGCCGAAATCGGCGCTGGCCCTGGCCGCGGCCGTGCACCCGCCCGCCGCCGTCTGCGGCACCCCGACCGGGGCCGCGCTCGAGCTCATCCGCGACCTCGAGCACATGGACCGCGAGCGGTACGCCGGCCCGGTCGGCTGGGTGGACGTCGAAGGCAACGGCGAGTGGGGCATCGCGCTCCGGTGTGCCCAGCTCTCCGGGCGCACCGCCCGCCTGTTCGCCGGGTGCGGCATCGTGGCGGGCTCCGAGCCGGCCGCCGAGCTCGCGGAGACCCTGGTGAAGCTCCAGCCCATGCGCGACGCGCTGGAAGGCTGAGGCAGGCACGCCATCCGTTCGGATCCACGATCTTAGCTACCTAACGGGCCGGGCTGGCCGCGCCGGTGACCGGATCTCGCCCCCGGTGACCTCGATAAGAGAATCCTTAATCCGCGGTCGCCTGGGCAGCGACCAGGACCTACAGTCGGTATTGAGACGAGAGTCCCGTCCGGGAGGATGCAGCAGATGAGCGGCAACGCCAAAGAAGCCCTCGAGGTGCTCCGCGAGGTGTGGAGCGCTCAGGGGCAGTCCGCCGAGGACGTCGAGGAAGCCTGCGGTACCACCGGCAAGTCCTGCCAGCGGATGGCCGACGTGGGCTTCGACGGCCTGGCCGAGGAGGCCGACGGCGACCTGCGGCTCGCCTGGCGGACCCAGCTGGCGCGCGAGGGCAAGCTGAATCAGGGCGCGGGCAGCGTACGGGACCTGGTCCTCGGGCCCGAGTCCTAGCGGATGGAGGGCCCGGGCACCGTCGGCGAGCTGACCGATACGCTGCGGCAGGGCGGCTACCTGGCCGACCGCGGACTGGCCACGGCGCTGTTCGTCGCGCTGTCACTGAGCCGCCCGGTGCTGCTCGAGGGCGAGGTGGGGGTCGGCAAGACCGAGGTCGCCAAGGTGATGGCGTCGGTGTTCGGCCGCAAGCTGATCCGACTGCAGTGCTACGAGGGCATCGACACCAACCAGGCGCTGTACGAGTGGGACTACGCCCGCCAGATGCTGCACATCCGGGCCCTGTCCGAGCATCAGCTGGCCGGACCCGACGCCTCCGACAACGTGGACAAGCTGTTCGGCCCGAAGTTCCTGCTGGAACGGCCGCTGCTTGAGGCGGTCCGGGCCGGCGACCAGGCCGTGCTGCTGATCGACGAGGTCGACCGGGCCGACGACGAGTTCGAGGCCTTCCTGCTCGAGGTGCTCTCCGACTTCCAGATCAGCATCCCGGAGATCGGCACGGTCAAGGCCGAGAGCCCGCCGCTGGTGGTGCTGACCTAAAAACGGACCCGAAAACTGCACGACGCGCTGAAGCGGCGCTGCCTCTACCACTGGATCGATTACCCGGCCGCCGAACGGGAGGTCGAGATCGTCCTGATCAGGGAGCCGGGCATCTCCGCGGCGCTGGCCCGCAAGGTCGTCGCGGCCGTCCACCGGCTACGC